>Ga0136617_10004594_pt1 | contig 12356 bp, 10 predicted proteins | sample AntDrymUQ3222106_2_FD_129672 | JGI IMG/M metagenome (GOLD analysis project Ga0136617, IMG submission 129672) | Polar desert sand microbial communities from Dry Valleys, Antarctica - metaG UQ322 (21.06) | ecosystem: Environmental > Terrestrial > Soil > Desert | place: Antarctica: Dry Valley...
CTCGGGGGGCCTCGGCCCTCCGTTTTCGGCGCGTGGGCCGTTGCCGCTCTCGCCTCTGTCCGTCTCCGCGAGGCCATCGGCGACGACGGCACGGGGTAGCCACCGAGCCAGCGCGGCGTCGAAGGCCTCCACGTCTAGCGGCTTGCTCAGGTAGTCGTCCATGCCCGCCTCGAGGCACCGCTCGCGGTCGCCGCGCATCGAGTGCGCGGTCATCGCGATCACCGGAATGTGGCTTCCGGCGGGCTCGCGACCGCGAATCTCGCGGGTGGCCTCGTAGCCGTCCATCCCCGGCATCTGGCAGTCCATGAGCACGGCAGCGTGCCCGCCTCGCTCGAACGCCTCCACGGCTCGCCGGCCGTTCTCGACGATCTCCGGGCGCAGCCCACGCTTCTCGAGCATGCGCGCCGCCAGCCGCTGGTTGACCGGGTTGTCCTCGGCCACGAGCACGGTGAGGCCACCTCCGAGCTGGCGTCGCCGCGCGCGTGCCTCCGCCTCGACCGCGTCGCCGGCGAGCATCAGGAACGCACGACGCAGGCGCGTGCGGCGGACCGGCTTGGGGAGATAGGCGTCGAGACCGTTCTCGCGCAGATCCGCAGGACGCCCGGCCGACGAGGACACGAGCAGGATCTGCGTGCGGCGCAGCACAGGATCGGAGCGGACCGCTCGCGCCACCTCGACGCCGTCGAGCTCGGGCATGTTCATGTCGAGGGCGAGGATCTCGATGGGGTTCCCCGTCGCGGCCGCGGCACGCATCAGCTCGAGCGCGGCCGGGCCGCCCTCGGCCTCGTCGACGACCATCCCCCAGGCGGCGGCATGGTGAGCGACGATCCGCCGGTTCGTGGCGCTGTCGTCGACGATCAGCAGCCGTCGCCGGCGCAGCCGTTCGGTCCTGCCGCCTGAGTCGCCCGCAGTCTCGGGCGCGATGGGAAGGGGAAGCGTGAACCAGAAGCAGCTGCCGCGGCCGACCTCGCTGCGCACGCCGATCTCGCCGCCCATCATCTGCACCAGCTGCTTGGCGATCGCCAGTCCCAGTCCCGTGCCGCCGTACTGGCGGCTCGTAGAGCTGTCGCCCTGCGCGAAGGAGTCGAACAGCCGCTCCGTGTTCCCCGGCTCCATCCCGATCCCGGTGTCGGTGACCTCGAAGCACACGAGGCCGGAGCCGGTCTCGGCGACGCGGGCGCTGACGCGGATCTCGCCCTCCTCGGTGAACTTGACCGCGTTCGAGACCAGGTTGAGCAGCACCTGACGCACCCGGCCCTCGTCGCCGGTTACGGTGCCCGGAGCGCTGCTCTCGACGAGGACTGAGAGCTCGACGCCCTTGGTCCGCGCGCGCTCGGCCAGAAGATCGACCACGTCCTCGACGGCGTCGCCGAGCCGGAAGTCGCTCGGATCGAGGTCGAGCTTCCCGGCCTCGATCTTGGAGAAGTCGAGGATGTCGTTGAGGATGCCGAGCAGACTCTCGCCCGAGGTCCGCACCAGGTCCGCGTACTCGCGCTGCTCGGCGTCGAGACCGCTGTCCAGGAGCAGGTCGGTCATGCCGATGATGCCGTTCATCGGGGTGCGGATCTCGTGGCTCATGTTGGCCAGGAACTCGGACTTCAGGCGCGTGGCCTCGAGGGCGTCGTCGCGAGCCCGGCCGAGCTCACGCTCCCAGTCCTTGCGCTCGGTGATGTCGGCGTGGACGGCGATCGACACCTCGCCGTGGTCGGGATGATCGAAGTTCGCGACGTTGGCCAGACACCAGAACTCCGTGCCGTCCTTCTTGACGTTGCGCACCTCGCCGACCCAGCGACCGCGGCCGGCCAGGTGAGTCTGGATCTCGGCGGCGGTTTCGGCCGGATGGGCATCGGTGGGCGCGTCGACGACGGCGACCGGCTGGCCGAGCAGCTCTCCCTGGCCGTAGCCGAACATCTGCTCGAACGACCGATTCGTGTAGACGATCTGCGTGTCCGCCGTGCGGACGAGGCAGACGCCCTCGGCCATGTTGGCGGTGATCTCGCTCTGGAGCCTGAGCGCCGCCTCCACGCGCCGTCGCTCCGTCAGATCCTGGATCTGGGCCAGGGCCACCGGCGGCGCACCGGCGCGGTCGCGGACCACGCTGACGGTCACGGAGACCGGGATCGAGTGACCGTCGGCGTGCAGGTACCGGCACTCGACCTCGGGCGCGTCTACCTCTCCGGCCACGAGCCGCTCCAGATCGTCGCGCCGCGCGGCGACCTCGTCAGGGTGGGTGATGTCGTCGAAGCTCTTGCCGACCAGTTCGCGGCGGCTGCGGCCGAGCAGGCGCTCGAGCGCTCGGTTGACCTGCAGGAAGCCTCCGTCGGCGTCGGTCATGGCCATGCCGATCGGCGCGTCCTCGAAGGCCGAGCGAAAGCGCTGCTCCGCCTCCTCGAGCGCGTGCTCGGCGTTGCGCTGCTCGGTCACGTCCTGAGTCGTGCCGGCGAGGCGCACGGCGCGTCCCGTCTCGTCGAACACCGGGCCTCCGGAGATCCGCATCTGGACCTCGCGGCCGTCGGGACGGAGCACCCGGAGCTCGACCTCGAACCGCTGCGGGTCCCCCAGCGCGCGCGCCATCTCCCCTGCGACCAGGCCCTGGTCGTCGGGGTGCACCAGCGCCATGAACTCCGCAGACGCGGGAGCCGGGCGCGAGGCGCTTGGCCGGGCGGGGTGCATCGAGCGGAACGCCTCCAGAGACGGCAACGGGAATCGGCGGCACACGACCGCCCTCCAAGGCGATATCGGCAGTGCGAGAGCGGACCTTGATTCTCGCCCGGGGCGAGGCCGGGCGTGTCGTTTGATCGCGCCCGGGGTATCCGAGCTGTGGTTGCGGAGGTCGCGCCGCCGGGCGAGCGGGGAGACTGAGAGAGTGGACGAGCAGGAGCCGGCGAGCAGAGCCGCTGAGGCCCCATTGCGGGTGATCATCGCTGACGACGACGCTCTCATGCGCACCCTTCTGCGCGCGATGATCGTCGGAGACGCCTCGCTCGAGCTCGTGGGCGAGGCGGAGGACGCGCAGGAGGCGGTCGCGCTGGCCCTCGAAGCCAAGCCCGACGTCGCGATCCTCGACTGGATGATGCCCGGGGGCGGGGGTGCTCAGGCCGCGCGAGACATGACCGAGCGCTGCCCGGGCGTTGCCCTTGTGGCGCTCACCTCCTCCGACACCGAGGAGGCGGCGATCGACATGCTCAGGGCTGGAGCCCGCAGCTTTCTCGTAAAGGGCGGCTCACAGGACCAGCTCGTGAGGACGCTGCACCGGGCTGTCCAGGTCTGAGCCGCGAGGGGCGCGGTCAGTGACGCGAAGCGGCCTGCTCGAGGGTCTGCTCGGCGTGGTAGCTCGACCGCACCAGCGGGCCCGCGGCGACTGACTCGAAGCCGAGCTCGTAGGCCCGGCGCTCGAGCTCGGCGAACTCGTCTGGGTGCCAATAGCGCACGACCGGCAGGTGGTTCTCGGTCGGGCGCAGATACTGGCCGACGGTGAGGACCTGGACGTCGTGCTCGCGCAGGACGCCAAAGGTCTCGACCAGCTCGTCCATCGTCTCGCCGAGGCCGGTCATCAACCCTGACTTGGTGACGACCTCGTCGCCGCCCATCTGCTTGGCGTTGCGCAGGACCCGGCACGAGCGCAGGAACTTCGAGCCGCGGCGGGCCAGCGGGTAGAGGCGCGGCACGGTCTCGACGTTGTGGTTGAAGACGTCGGGGCGCTCGGCGACAACGCGCGCCAGCGGCATCTCCTGGCCGCGGAAGTCCGGTGTGAGCACCTCGACCTTCGTGCCGGGGGAGAGCTTGCGGATCGAGCGGATCGTCCCGACGAAGGCCCGCGATCCCAGATCGGGCAGGTCGTCGCGGTCGACGCTGGTCACGACGGCGTGACGCAGCCCCATGGTCTTGACCGACTGGGCTACGCGCAGCGGCTCGAGCGGGTCGTTGTGAGTCGGCTTGCCGGTCTGCACGTTGCAGAAGCCGCAGCGGCGCGTGCAGGTGTCGCCGAGGATCATGAAGGTGGCGGTGCCGCGCTGCCAGCACTCGCCGATGTTGGGACACGCGGCCTCCTCGCAGACCGTGTTCAGCTCCTGTCCGTCGATCATCCGCTTGAGCTCGCGGAAGCGCTCGCCGCCGGGGGCGGGGACCTTGAACCACGGCGGCTTGCGCGCGCGGAAGGGCCGGACCTCCCCCATGTCGAGCACGCGGGCGCCGCCTGGGTTGGAGCGCGAGCGGGTGGGGGCGCCGGCGGGTGGGCGAGCGGGTGGGGCGCTCATGCCGTCGACACCGCGAGCGGGGGCGAGAGCGGACCGCCGGGCTCCGTAGTAGCTCGCCCGAGCAGGCGGGGCTTCGACACGAGGCGCTGTCGGCTTCCTAGCTCCTCGGCCAGGCGCCACGCCACCCGGCGCTTGAAGCAGCGCATCCCTCCGGCGCCGCGGCCGGTCTCGCGGGCGATCGAGGTCATCCGCACCCCCTCGATCCCGCACGGCACCACCCATTCGAAGGGCTGGAGGTCGCAGTCGACGTTGACGGCGAACCCGTGCGTCGCGACGCCCTTCTGAACGTGGACGCCGATCGAGCCGATCTTGCGCTCGCCGGCCCAAACGCCGGTCAGCCCGTCGCGCACCTGGGCGCGCACGCCCTCGTCCGCAAGCGCGGCGATGAGCGCGCTCTCGAGCGAGCGCACGTAGGCGACGACGTCGCGAACCGCCACGATCGGGTACCCGACGAGCTGTCCGGGGCCGTGGTAGGTGACGCGCCCGCCGCGGTCGCACTCGGCCACCTCGACGCCCTGCGTGCGGTACCACTCCTCGCCCATCGGGAGGTCGCTCGCCGTCGTGCGGCGGCCCTTGGTGTAAACGGAAGGATGCTCGAGCAGAAGCAGGGTGTCGGCGATGGTGCCCGTCTGGCGGGCCGCGCGCAGGCGCTCCTGGAGAGCGACGCCCTCGAGGTAGGGAAGGCGCGCGGCGTCGACCGCCCAGAGCTCGGGCCGCGCGCCGCGGTCCTCTTCGATGGAGGAGGGCGGAGCGAGTGGGGGCGCGAGCGTGGCCATCGTGCTTCGGTCGATTCTACCGGGCGCCCGAGCCCGGACGGGCGGGGTCGGTCTCGTGTGGACGACGTGCGCCAACCATCCTCGGGGGGCCGCCGCCTCCGGCTACGATCGCCGCGATGAGCTCCGAGGGCAGGCTCTGGGCGCGCCGGCTGCGCTGGCGCCTGCGGGGCGGGTCGCAGTGGCCCGCCTTCGCAGTCCTGACCATCGTGGACGGCGTGCTGCTGCACCTGCTCCCGCCGCTCGCCTCCGCGATCGCGCTGATACCGGGAATCATCATCGCCTCGTTCTCGAACCTGTTCCTGGTCGGAGCGATCGCGCCGTTCCTGGCTCGCCGCATGATCGCCGAGCGCCGCACCGCGGCGGGAGGAGAGCCCGCCGCCGCGGGCCACGGGTTGCCGGCGGGCGCCCCGCCCTACGAGATCCTCCTCGACCGCGCGGCCACAGGCCTGCTGGTGGCGGGCACGCTCGGGCTCGTCGCCGCCGGCCTCGCCTCGCGGCCGCTGATCGTCTCCGAGACCGAGGCGACCGAGCTCAACGCCCGCCTCGTGCGCACCTACACACTCGGCCACGCCGAGCCGGAGTACCGCCGCAACCTCGACGCCGCGAACACGATACGTGTGGCTGAGGGCTACTTCCGCACCTGCATCCCGGCCGACGATCGCCGGCGCAACTGGTGTCTGTTCGTCGACACCAATCTCGATCCGCCCGACGTGCGCCAAGACCGTAGCGTCACGCCAAACGACAAGTACCTCGGCGCGGACGGGGCCTAGCGGACGCCGGCTCTCATCCTCCTCTCATCCGGTGGAGCATGATGGGAGACATGCGCCTCCTGGTGATCGAGGACGACGTGCGCATGGCCACCGCCATCCGGCGCGGCCTGCGCACGGAGGGCATCGTCGCCGACGTGGCCGCCCGCGGCGACACCGCGCTCGGCATGGCGCGCGCCACCGACTACGACGCGCTCGTCCTCGACGTCATGCTGCCGGGCATCGACGGCTTCGAGACCTGCCGCCGCCTGCGCGCCGACGGCGTCTGGACACCGATCATCATGCTCACCGCCCGTGACGGAGTCGAGGACCGGATTCGCGGCCTCGACGAGGGCGCGGACGACTATCTGACCAAGCCGTTCTCGCTCGCCGAGCTGCTCGCACGCGTGCGCGCGCTCGTGCGACGAGGTCCGGTCGAGCGCCCGGTCGTCCTCACCGCCGGCGACCTGCGACTCGACCCCGCCACGCGGGAGGTCTGGCGCGGAGAGCGGGAGATCGAGCTTTCGGCGCGGGAGTTCGGCCTGCTCGAGGCGCTGATGCGCCGTCCCGGCCACGTGCTCAGCCAGACGCAGCTCCTGGACGCCGCCTGGGACCTGGGCTACCGCCAGAACTCGAACGTCGTCGAGGTCTACGTTCGTTACCTGCGCGAGAAGATCGATCGCCCGTTCGGCCTCGCCTCGCTCGAGACCGTGCGAGGAGCGGGCTACCGGCTGCGCAAGGACGGCGGGAGATGAGCCGGGTGCCCATCCGCGCCCGTCTGACCGCGGCCTTCGCGGCAGCCATGGTCCTCGTGCTGGGCGCCACGGCGCTGTTCGTGTACCTGAGCCTCCTGGGCGACCTTGACGAGTCGATCGACGTCGGGCTGCGGGTCCGCGCCGATGCGGTTGCCTCGCTCGTCGAGGGGTCGGAGCCGGCGCCGGCACGGAGTGCACCCGGCGCCCTCGGCGAGCCCGACGAGAGCTTCGCCGCCGTGGTATCGCGTAACGGTCGCGTGCTCGATCTCTCCGGCGCGGCGCGCGCCGCGCCGATCGACGCTCGCGTGGCGCGGCGCGCGGAAGCAGGAGGGGTGACCTTCGACCGGCGGGTCCCGGGAATCGAGGAGGAGACGCGCGTGCTCGCTCGTCCCGCCTCCGGGAGCCCGGGGGCGCCGCTTGTCGTCGTCGGTCAGTCACTCGAGGAGCGCAACGAGACGCTCGACCGTCTTGTCGCGGCGTTCGTGGTCGGGGGGCCGGTCGCGGTGCTGCTGGCCTCGCTGCTGGGCTACGCGCTGGCCGCTGGCGGCCTTGCCCCGGTGGAGGCGATGCGACGCCGCGCGAGTGAGGTGTCGCTGACCGGCGGCGAGGACTCGCTGCCCCTGCCCGCCGCCCACGACGAGATCCGGCGCCTGGGCGAGACGCTCAACGACATGCTCGAGCGCCTTCGTCGCTCGTTCGAGCGAGAGCGCCGGCTCGTGGCCGACGCGAGTCACGAGCTCCGCACGCCTGTCGCGGTGATCAAGACGGAGCTCGAGACGGCGCTGCGCACCCGCGACCTCGGCTCGGAGGCTCGGGCGTCCGTGCTCGCCGCGGCCGAGGAGTGCGACAGCCTCGCCCAGCTCGCTGAGGACCTGCTCGTGGTCGCCCGTGCCGCAGACGGGAAGCTGCCGGTCCGCCGCGAGCCACTCGAGGCGCGCTCCGTGCTCGAGGATGTACGCGAGCGCTTCACCGACCGGGCGACCGGGCTGAGGCGCACGATTCGCGTCGACGCGCCGGACCACCTATCGCTGAGTGGCGACCCGTTGCGCCTGCGCCAGGTGCTCGGCAACGTCGTCGACAACGCTCTGCGCCACGGGACCGGGGAGGTGGTGCTCGCGGCGCGCCGTACGGACCACGCCGTAGAGCTCGAGGTGAGCGACGAGGGCGCTGGGTTCGGTGAAGCCATCCGCGCCAGGGCCTTCGAGCGCTTCACCCGGGGCGACGAGGCGCGGACGCGGTCCGGAACCGGGCTGGGGCTCGCCATCGTCCGCGCAGTCGCGGAGGCGCACGACGGGAACGCGCAGATCGCCGGCGGTGATGGCGCGACCGTGCGGATCTCGCTGCCTGACGCCCCCCAGGGGCAGAGCCCCGGCGTTCCGCACAAGCAGGAGACCGAACTCGCGCACTCGCCTGGAGGTGGGGCTGGCCTGTCGTGAACCTGGTTTGAGGACCGTGCGCGATTGCGAGCGGCGCGGCGCGGCCGAGCGGTTAGGGTGCGCGACCGTGAGCACCTACGAGCTTCTCGCCGACCTGCCGCTGAAGGTCGAGGCCTACGAGCTCGAGGGCCTCGAGCGCGACGTGTCCAGCAACTTCACGCGGCTGTCCACCGTCATCCGCCTGCGCGGCGGCGGGCACGACGGCATAGGCGAGGACGTGACCTACGAGGGGCTCGACCAACTTGCCCTCCAGGACGCCGGGCCGAACCTGCCGCTGGCCGGCCGGCATACCCTGGAGAGCTTCTCGCAGCTGCTCGAGGGGCTCGACCTGTGGCCCTCGCCGCCCGAGCGCGAGCCCTCGCGCGAATACCGCCGCTGGGCGTACGAGTCCGCGGCGCTCGATCTCGCCCTCAACCAGGCCGGGCGCCCGCTGGCCGAGGTCCTGGGTCGCGACCCCGAGCCGGTGACCTTCGTGGTCTCGCTCCGGCTGGCGGATGAGCCGACCATCGAGCCGATCCAACGGCGCCTCGAGGGCTACCCGAACCTGCGCTTCAAGCTCGATCCCACCAGTGGCTGGGACGACGAGCTGATCGCCGCCATCGCTGCCACGGGCGCGGTCGACTCGGTCGACTTCAAGGGCGCCTACGAGGGGACCGTCGTCGATCAACCCGCTGACCCCCGTCTCTACCGAGCGGTCGTCGAGGCCTTCCCGGACGCGTGGATCGAGGACCCGAAGCTGAACCCCGAGACCGAGGACATCTTCGCCGGCGAGCACGATCGCATCACCTGGGACGCGATCATCCATTCCGTCGACGACATCGCGGCCCTGCCGTTCCCCCCGCGCATGGTCAATCTGAAGCCGTCGAGGTTCGGCTCCCTGCGCTCCCTGTGCGCGGCCTACGACCTCTGCCAGGCGCGCGAGATCGGCGCTTACGGCGGCGGGCAGTTCGAGCTCGGTCCGGGCCGCGGGCAGATCCAGTACCTGGCCTCGCTCTTCCACCCCGGGACGCCCAACGACGTCGCTCCGGGCGGCTACAACGTTCCGAACCCGGAGAGCGGCCTGCCCGACAGCCCGCTCGAGCCCCAGCCCTCTGCCACCGGCTTTCGCTGGGGCGACTGGGCCTAGGCGGTTGGGCCTCGACGAGGACCTGGCGCTCGCCCCGCTCGGCGACGGCGCCTACGAGGGCCGGATCCACGAGCGCTACTGGACCCCGCGCGGACCGCTCGGCGGCTACGTCATGGCCATCGCCCTGGCCGGACTCCAGATCGCCGTCGACGATGCGGCCCGCCAGCCGCGCTCGCTGACCATGCACTTCCTGCGCCCTCCCGGTGCCGGGCCGATCGTTGTGCGGCCGACGCTCGAGCGGGCCGGCCGGTCGCTGAGCACGGCGAGCGGACGACTGGAGCAGGATGGGAAGCTCCTGGGCCTCGTGCTCGGCGCGTTCTCGGGGCCGTGGCCGGGTCCGCTGCTCGACGACGCGCCGATGCCCGAGGTCGCTCCTGCGGAGGACCGGTCGGTCTCGGCCGGCGACTCGCCGCGGGAGGACCGACCGCCCTTCCTCGACCAACTCGTGATGCAGCAGCGCTTCGGGGAAGCGCCCTTCTCGGGCGCCGAGCACGGTGAGGCGGGTGGCTGGCTCGGCCTGCGCGAGGAGCGGCCGATCGACGCGGCGAGCCTCACCGTCCTGGCTGACGCGTGGTTCCCGGCGCCGTGGCCGCGACTGCGGGCGCTCGCGCCGGCGCCGACGATCGACCTGACCGTGCACTTCCGCGCTCCCCTGCCGCTCCCAGACACGCTGCTGCTGGGCCGCTTCCGCAGTCGCCTCGTCCGCGACGGCTTCTTCGAGGAGGACGGCGATCTCTGGGCGCCCGACGGCACCCTCGTGGCCCAGTCGCGCCAGCTCGGGCTGCTGCTCGACGCCCAAGTCTGAGAGACGGCGCCCGGCCCTTGGTGTCGCGGCCGCGGATCGGTAGCTTGGTCTCGGTGAGGCGAAGCCGATCACAACGCCCCGCTCGCCGGCTGCGTGTCTCCATCGAGGCTCTCCCGCCGGCGACGAAGCGAGCCATGCTCGAAGGCGTGCGCTCGGGGCCGATCATCGCCGGCGCCTACACCTCGCCCGACGGCACCTGCCCGATGCTGGCCGCGCACCGCCGCGGCGGACGCACGAGCCTCGACACCTTTGCTCGCGCCTGGGACAGCTACACCGGAGCCGCGAACGCGCGCGTGGCCACCGATCGGGAGCTGCGCACGCTCGAGTCGATGCTCGAGATCAGCGTCGGCGCCGACGAGGCGCCGGGCATCGGCGACCTGGGACGGGCCATCGCCGAGCACCGCGAGGTGCGCGAGCGCGAGGTGCGCAAGGCGGTCGCCGCCGAGCACCGCACCGACGCGCCACGTCGCCCGGCGCCGGGCGACCCCGATCGCACGAGCGAGCTCCGCGGCCGGCCGGGCTGGGCGTGGCTGCGAGTCTTCCGCCGGTTCGACGACTACGAGGCGGCAGTGGCGCAGGCCCAGGCCGACGATGCGGGCGCCACCGAGGGTGAGCGCTCCCTCGCCGGAGCCTCCACCACGAACTGAGCCGATGCGCGTGGCCCGCGAGGCGCACCGCGCAGCCGTCTCCGCGGCCTAGCTTGGCTTCGGCTCCGCGCGTGGCGGCAGCTTGAGCTCCTTCTCCGCGTCCAGCCCCGCGTGCAACTCCCGGCTGCGCTCGACCTCGGCGTCGAGCTCGGCGCCGAACAGGAGCGCGTTGTTGATGATCCACAGCCAGAGCAGGAAGACGATCACACCGCCGAGCGCTCCGTAGGTCGCGTCGTAGGAGCCGAAGTTGGCTACATAGAGGCCGAATCCAGCCGAGGCGAGGATGGCCAGGACGACGGCGAGAAAGCCGCCGGGCGTGACCCAGCGAAAGCCCGGCAGGCGCGCGTTGGGGGCGACGAAGTAGAGAAAGGCGACGAGCCCCGAGACGATCAGCAGCAGGACGGGCCACTTGGCGATCGACCACACCGTCACCGCGGTGCTCCCCAGCCCGACGACGTTTCCGACCGCTTCCGCCACGGGTCCGCTGATGACGAGGGCGATGACCACCACGGCCACCAGAATCAGCATGAGCACGGTCACGCCGATGCGCAGTGGAATCAGCTTGACCGGCCCCCGCCCCTCCTCGATCTCCCAGATCGAGTTGGCGGCCCGAAAGAAGGCGCCGATGTAGCCAGATGCCGACCAGATCGCCCCGAGCAGCCCGACCCCGAACAAGGCACCCGCTCCGCCCTTGGACTCGATCACACCCTCGATGGCCGGCTGGAAGGTCTCCACCGCCGAGCCCGGACCGAGCTGGTTGACGATGTCGAGCAGCGCCTGAGTCGTCTTCTCCCCTCCGACGAGACCCAACAGGGAGACGAGCACGAGCAGGGCGGGAAACAGCGACAGCACGCTGTAGTAGGTCAGCGCGGCCGACCAGTCGGTGATGTTGTCGTCTGAGAACTCCTTGGCCGTGCGCTTGAAGATCGCCTTCCACGAGCGTTGCGGGAAGTCCGTGGGGTCGCTCGGCTGGTCGTCGCCGTGGCGATCGGGCGCGTTCTTCTCCGGCGTGTCCTTCGCTTTGGGCATGCGTGCGTTGTTCCCGACGGTGTGTGGCGGCAACCGCCGCGCGACCGCTAGAGCGCCAGCGAGATCGGCTGCTCGAGCGCCTCGCGCACGCGCGCGAGGAACTGGGCCCCGTCGGCGCCGTAGAGGATCCGGTGGTCGGAGACGAGCGAGAGCGTGACCATGTCGCGAGCGACGACGCGGCCGGATTCCTCGACGAACGGCTTCTTCTTGAGTGCCCCTACGGTCAGGATCGCCGCCTGCGGGGTGTTGATGATCGCCGAGAAGCGATCGATCCCGTACATGCCCAGGTTCGAGACGGTGAACGTGCCGCCCGAGAGCTCGGGCGGGGTGATCGTGCCGTCGCGGACCTTGTCGATCGCCGCGTGAGCGGCACGCGAGATCTCGCCCAGCGACTTCGTGCCGAGGTCGAAGAGCGTCGGCACGACGAGCGTGTCCTTGGCCGCGACCGCGACACCGACGTTGATCTTCTCGTAGAGCTCGAACTGACCGTCCTTGTAGGCGCCGTTGACGCGCGGATGCTCGCGCAGTGAAAGCGCACAGGCCTTGACGATCATGTCGTTGAACGAGGGCGCCGGATCGGCGACCTCCTTGAGCCGCCCGCGCAGCTCGACGCAGGCGGTCATGTCGACCTCGACCTCGAGCGTGAAGTCCGGGGCGGTCGCCTTGGACTCGGCCATGCGCCGGGAGACCGTCTGCTGCAGGCGGGTGAGCTCCTGGACATGGACCTGGCCCTTGGGGCCCGCCTCACCCTTGGCGACGGGAGCCTGCGGCTCGGGCACC
>Ga0136617_10004595_pt1 | contig 12356 bp, 12 predicted proteins | sample AntDrymUQ3222106_2_FD_129672 | JGI IMG/M metagenome (GOLD analysis project Ga0136617, IMG submission 129672) | Polar desert sand microbial communities from Dry Valleys, Antarctica - metaG UQ322 (21.06) | ecosystem: Environmental > Terrestrial > Soil > Desert | place: Antarctica: Dry Valley...
GGCGGCCCCCCCAGGCCCAGACCGGGGGCGGGGGGGCCGTCGGCGGGGGGGACCGGGAGGGGGGGGGCGGGGCCCCCGCCGCGGGTGCGGGGGCAGGAGGCGCCGGGAACGAGGGACGGAATCCGCAGGGGACGCCGGAGCGGAGCCCAAGAATCGACCGGGGAGAGAGGTCGATCGGCCTCCAGCGCGACGGTGGCGAGCGCGAGCACGACGGCGAGAGCGATCACGTATCTCTTACGACGGTCGGGTCAAGGCGGGTCCGGTCAATCGACGCGCCCGACGAGCACGCAGCCGTTATGGCCGCCGAGGCCCATCGCGTTCGAGAGCGCCACCTCCACTTGCTCCCTGCGCGCCTCGTTCGGCACGTAATCCAGATCGCACTCGGGGTCGGGGTGCTCGAGATTCATCGTGGGAGGAAGAACCCCGTCGCGAACTGCGAGCACGCACATCGTCGCCTCGAGGGCGCCCGCCGCGCCGAAGCAGTGGCCCGTCACCGATTTCGTGGAGGACACCGCGAGCCGGTAGGCATGGTCGCCGAAGACCTCCTTGATCGCCTTCGTCTCGGCCAGGTCACCGAGCGGCGTCGAGGTGCCGTGCGCGTTGATGTAGCCGACCTGCTCCGGCTCCAGGCCCGCGCGAGCAAGAGCGGCGCGCATCATCTCGGCCACGCCCACCGAGTCTGGATCGGGCTGGGCCATGTGGTGGGCGTCGTTCGAGGCGCCGTAGCCGATGATCTCGGCGTAGATCTCCGCGCCTCGCCGCTGCGCCGCCTCGAGCTCCTCGAGCACGAGGATGCACGCACCCTCGCCCATCACGAAGCCGGCTCGGGTCGCGTCGAAAGGACGCGAGGCCCGCGGCGGATACTCCTCCTCGGCCACGAGCCCGCGCATCGCACAGAAGCCGGCGAGTATGAGCGGGTGCATGCACGCCTCCGTTCCGCCCGCGAGGACAGCGTCGGCGTCTCCCCGCTTGATCAACTCGGCAGCCTCACCGACCGCGTGCGACCCGGTCGCACAGGCCGAGACGACGGCGTAGTTCGGGCCGCGGATGCCGAGTGAGATCGCGATCTGACCGCTCGCCGAGTCGACGAGGACGTTCGGCAGGAAGTTCGGCGAGACGCGATCCGGGCCGCGCTCGCGCAGCACGTCGCCCTGCTCCATGATCCCGATCACGCCCCCGATCGCCGAGCCCACGACGATCCCGACGCGAGCGGGATCGAAGCCGTTGAGACCGGCGTCCCCCATCGCTTCACGCGCCGCGCCGAGGGCGAGCAGCACGTTGCGATCGAGCTTCCGGGCCTCTTTCGCCGACGCGACCGTGAGCGGGTCGAAGTCCTTGACCTCCGCCGCGATGCGGACGGGGTAGCCGCTCGCGTCGAACGAGCGGATGAAGTCGATCCCGCTCTTACCCTCGAGCGCGGCCCGCCAGGTGGAGGGCGCGTCGTTGCCGATCGGCGTGATCGCCCCGAGGCCCGTCACCGCCACGCGTCGCATGGCACCAAGCTTACGACGGGTCAGACGGCGATGCCCTCCTCCCTGAGGCTGAGGTCGGCGAACTTGTCCCAGTTCGCGTCGATGGTGCGCACCATCGCCTCCTCCTCGGCCCGGTTCCGGCGCGCGACCTCGGCCGTTTCCTCGTCGCCCGCCCGCCGGGCCACCCGTTCGAGCAGCTGGTAGCTCGCAATCTCCATGTGCTCCGTCGCGTACGCGTCGCGGGCGTTGCGGCCGGCCTTGTCGCCGCGCGCGAGGTCGACGACGCTCTTCGCAAGGGCGGCCGCGATGCCACCCGCCTCGCGGATGACCGACGGCGAGGCCCCGTGCGCCTCCAGCCGCTTCGTCAGCCGCTCGGAGTGCTGCTCGGTCTCGGCCCGGTGCCTGCGCAGGCCCTCCTTGATCTCGGGGTCGTCCGTCGTCTTGATCATCCCGTCGAGCATGCGCAGGACGTTCTGCTCCATGGCGACGCCCTCGTCGATGTGCTTGATGAGCTGCTGTTTCAGCCCTTCGGTGGCCATCTCGTCTCCTCCCTCGAATGTCCCCAGCGCCGTGCCCAGGCGGCGCAGCCTGAAACGAGCGTACTCGCGGCCCTGGATCGTCGCGCGCCCGTCGAAGCCTTCTCCCGACGGCTCGAGGTAATCGACGAACGCCGCGAGCGGAGGCCGGTAACGCAGGCTCCGGCCGACGACGGCGAACGGGAGCCGCACGAGCGGCCCGGCCACGGTCACGCCGCGCGCGCCCTGAATGCGCTTCTCGACCCCGAACATCGGCGGGAGCGCGCCGCTGACGCGCTCGACGCTCCATCGTCCGTCCAGCTCTCCCACGCCAGTACCCTTCCACTCGCGATGGTCGGCTCAAACGTGCCGTTCCCTCCGATGGAGGCGCAGCTCGTCGCCGCGCTGCCGGAGGACGAGGGCTGGCAGTACGAGCCCAAGTGGGACGGATTCCGCGGCATCCTCGAGAACGACGGCGGCGAGCTCGGCCTCTGGAGCCGGAACGGACGACCGCTCCTGCGCTACTTCCCCGAGCTGCGGCCGCTCGGCGCCCTGCTCCCGCCGCACTCCGCGCTCGACGGAGAGATCGTGATCACCCGCGAGGGAGTCCTCGACTTCGACGCCATGCAGATGCGCCTCCACCCTGCGGAAAGCCGTATCCGCAAGCTCTCGGGTGAGATCCCGGCGACCTTCATCGCCTTCGACCTCCTGCTGTGGGACGGCGAGCCGGTGCACCGCTCGCCCTTCGAGGAGCGCCGGGAGCGGCTGCTCAGAGATGCGAGCGCCTTCACGCTCTCGCCCGCGACGCGCGACGTTGCGGAAGCCGGCAGCTGGCTCGAGCGCCTCGAGGCCGCCGGACTCGACGGCGTCGTCGCGAAGCGCCTCGGTCTTCCCTACCTCGCAGGCTCGCGCGACGGCGTCGTGAAGGTGAAGAAGCACAAGACGGCGGACTGCGTGATCGTCGGCCTGCGCTGGAAGGAGACGGGCCAGCGGATCGCGACGTTGCTGCTCGGGCTGTACCGCGACGACGGCGGACTGGACTACGTCGGCTCCGCCGCGGTCGCCGCCCGGAAACACGACGAGATCGCGGGTCTCGTTCTGCCGCTGCTCGAGCACGCCCCGGATCGGCGTTTCTCGGAGCCGAACCGCTGGGGCACCGGCGAGCTGGAAGAGGCCGCCGTCAGGCCCGAGCTCGTGTGCGAGGTGCGCTACGACAAGCTCGAGCGGAACCGCTTTCGCCACGGGACGCGCCTGCTTCGCTTCCGGCCCGACAAGGATCCGGAGAGCTGCACCTGGGAGCAGGTCCGGCCGCCCCGCCGCCCGGACGACCCGACGGTGCACGGGCTCCTCGTGCAGAGAGGATGAGCCGGACGCTCGCGACCTCTTCGTTCGTTCGCGCAGGAATCGCAAGCTGGCTGTTCGAGTGACGGGGATCTCCACCAGCCATCGGCGGGAGGGCCTGGCGGAACTCGCATCCGAGCCGCTCCAGCGACGCTGCGGCAGATTCAGGTGAGACCATCCACCGGTAGTTTCTCTCTCTCAGCCGCGGTGGCCGCCTTGCCTGACCCGCGAGCTCGACTGGTATAAGGCTAGCGATGTTCCGGTTGCGCAATATCGTGCTCCTGTGGCTCGGGCGCAAGATCTGGGCGGCTGCTCGGCCCGCGGTGCAGCGGCGCTTGCGCAAGCCCCGCGCGTAGCAGCGCCGATCTTCTTCCGGTCGAGCGATTTCGAGTGCGCCTCTCGGCCCGATGAGCCGCGGCGGCGACGGGCGGCCGCGCTAGGCTCGACTCAACCGAGGAGAGGAATCACCATGGCGTTGTTTGGGAAATTGGTGTCGCTCGCGACGAGCCCGCGGGGCAGGAGGCTCCTTATCCAGGCGCAGAAGGCCTCGCGAGATCCCCAGAACCGGGAGCGGCTCGAGAAGGTACGAAACCGGATCCAGTCTCGTGGAGACACGGTCGCGAAGGATTCCGCAAGCCGGCCACCTGAGGGCGGAGGCGGCGGGCAGAGCGGCGGTGAGCCACGACCCTGACGTGACGTCGCGTGCGTGGCGACTTCGCGCACGCGGCTGCTCGAAAGGTACGGAAAGTCCGCCAAGTCAAGTCCTACAGGAGCTGCGACGACGGTACGAGCCGTCGCACGCTCAAGAGACGCCAGATACTTCAGCCGAGGCGCGGCTCCATTTCGCCCGATGCTGGTTCGACCGAAAGCGCGTCGGCTACACGGGGCACCGGGCTGCGTCCAGGCGTGCCTGCGAGCGCTGCAGCCGTCAGTGCCTCCATGCGGTCACAGGCGTGCCGGGCGAATTCGATCTGCTTCCTTCGCCCGAAGAAGCGGAATCCGAGCCGAACCAACGGGTTGCGGATCGCCGCCGGGCGTGACACGCGGTGGATGCGAAACTCGACTTCGCCGGTGTCCATCCACTTCCACACCTCGTAGTCCATCTGACCCATCTCGAGGTGGCCTTGAAGCGTGAGGTAGCTCCACCCCCAGACGCGGACCTGGCGTCCTGCGACCGTCCGCGTGTCGTCGTGGACCCCGGCGACGCGTACACCGACACTGAAGCGGAGCCCCCAGAAGCGGAGTTCGAGCAGCATGTCTCGCTGCTCGAGAGGGCGGTCGGGGTGGTAGACGGCGCGGACGATTGCAGGATCCGCGAACTCATAGTCCTGGATCAGGCGCCGCGCCCTTTCCCAACTGCCATTGCCGACAGGCGATCCCGGGCGCTCGGGCGGCAACGAGCGGCAGTAGTCGTCAACCTCCCATCCGTTGTCGGGCGTGAAGTGCTCGAGCTGACCCAGATCGAAGTTCAGCGCTCGACTGTGCAGGGCATCCAGGGCGCTCCGCGCCTCCGGGTGGCCCAGGACATGAGCTCCCTCCTCCGCCTCGATGCGGCGTGTCTCGATCCGCAGTGGACCGTTCCGTGTGCCATTCGCCAGACGCCCGACCCGCTCGAGGACCGAGATCCACATGTGGAGCTGAGTCTCCTTGGCCATGCGCAGCTGGTGGTAGAGGAGGTTTGAGAGACGATCGGCACTGCGAGCCCACGACTCGATCGAGAAGACAAGGTGCTCCCGGTCGCCATCGGAGCGGAATTCGATCTGTCCCGCTTCGAGGTGCCCCTCCAGGGTCGCAAGCCGCAAAGACACCTCCGTGACCTCCACCACGCGCACCGGCCCATCCCACGGCCCGGGCATCCGGACGACGTACTCATCACCGATGGACAGCGGGCCGTCACCGCCGCGAACCTTGAGGAAGCGCGCAAACTCTGTCGGCACGACCGCATTCAGGTCCGCCCGAAGCCGAGTCATGGGCTCGCCGGCGGACAGGCCGCTGCCCTGTATCCGGATGACGTATCGCCGGTGGAAGAGCGGTCCCACACCGTCCTCGGGGCGCTGGATCTCTGTCTCCATCCCCGAGGGCAGCGGGGGCGGCGAATCGTGTCTTGTCGAGCCGATCTCCTCCATCCGCTTGATGGGGGTCGTACGCCACATGTAGTTCCACGAGGTCAGCGCGATTCCGAAGGGCCACGACGCCGCGGTTGCCATCCGGCGGGAGAGTGTCGGTCGACGAGGCACGCTCGGGCCGTACCCCACGACCGGGCCGTCTACACGTTCGATCGATGGGGCCTGGCGCCGGTACGGTTACAAGGTGCTGCTGGATCTTCTCCACCGGCTCGGGCTCCGCTCCTGGCAGCTCCAGTCCACGTCGCTCGGCTCGATCGGCCTCTGTATCGGACTCTGGATCCGGGCAAAGACGGTCGACCAGGACGAGCGGGGCAATGCGGAGCGGCGGGCGCTCTTCGTCGGCCTCTGGCCGCCGATGTTGTGGCTGATCGGCGACTCGCTCACACGCCACGAGAAACGCCGAAGCTCACTCCCACGGAGGCTGACCCGCCACCGCTAGCTCCTCCAGGCCGGAAGGATGGGTTTCGGACCCATGCGCGTTCGGTATCGAACGCCCATGCCGTCACGCCTCCTGGCGATCTACCTGAATGACCACCTTGCGGGCTCGACGGTGGCAGTCGAGCTCACGCGACGTTCCCTGAAGGAGAACGCGGGGGGCGAGCTCGGGAAGGTCCTGCGCGGTCTCCTCTCGGAGATCATCGAAGACCAAGAAACCCTTCTCCAGCTGATGGAAGAACTTGGAGTCTCCCGCTCGAAGGCGAAGATCGCCGTCGCGTGGACGGCCGAGAAGCTCGGGCGCTTGAAGCTGAACGGACAGATCAAGGGCTACTCCCCATTGTCCCGCCTCCTCGAGCTCGAAGGCCTCGCAGCCGGCATCGAGGGCAAGCGCTCGTTGTGGCTCTCGCTTGCGCAGATCCGAGACCGTAACCATCGGCTGCGGCAGGTCGACCTCGACGCCCTGGCTGAGCGCGCGCTTTCCCAGCGCCTGCGGCTCGAGCCCCACCGGCTCGCGGCAGCGGCCGAAGCGCTCGCATAGGCCCTCCTGGGGTACGACCCGCGCTCGACGCGGTAGCGCATCTGACCCGGACGTTCGGCGACTCGGCGCACACCGGCATGCTCACTCCTCTCCCCCTTCCGGGTCCGGCCTGGCGCGGGAAGGTTGGACGCGGCGCGGCTCACCGGGCTGCTTCGGGAAGTGCGGCGGATACGGCGCCTCGCCAACCCCCTGCTGCGCGTCCCGCTCCACCCACTCGAGCAGTACCCGCAGATCGCAGACCGCACCGTCGATGGGCGCGTGCAGGTCACCGAGCGCCGCGAATCGCGCCGGCATCGTCGCCAGGGTGAAGTCCTCCGTCTCGACGTCGGGAAGCTCGTCCCACGCGACGGGGGCCGACACCGTCCCGTCTGCGCGCGCTCGCACGGAGTAGGCCGAGGCAATGGTGCGGTCGCGGGCGTTCTGGTTGTAGTCGATGAAGACGCGCTCGCCCCGCTGCTCCTTCCACCACGCGGTCGTGACGAGCGCCGGCAGCCGGCGCTCGACCTCGCGCGCGAAAGCGAGGGCGGACGCTCGCACGTCCCGGAATCCCCACAGGGGCTCGATCCGGCAGGCGACGTGCACGCCGCGGTTGCCCGAGGTCTTCGGCCAGCCGACGAACCCGATCTCGTCCAGCACCTCACGGACGACGGCGGCAACCGGCTTGGCATCCGCGAACGTCCGCCCCGGCTGCGGGTCGATGTCGATGCGCAGCTCGTCGGGATGCTCGACGTCCCGGCGGCGCGAGGGCCACGGGTGGAAGTCGAGCGTTCCGAGGTTGGCGGCCCAGGCCACCTGCGCCACCTCCGTCACGCACAGCTCGTCCGCGTGGCGGCCCGAGGGGAAGCGCACCCGCGCCGTCTCGATCCAGTCGGGCCGGCGTTCGGGCACGCGCTTCTGGTAGATCGCCTCGCCCTCCGCGCCGTCGGGGTGGCGCTTGAGCTGCGTGGGCCGCTCCAAGAGAGCGCGCACGATGCCCTCGTCGACCGAGAGGTAGTAGCGGACGAGGTCGAGCTTGGTCTCGCCCCGCACAGAGAAGTAGACCTTGTCCGGATTCGTGACGCGAACGACTCGCTTCCCCACTTCGAGCTCCACGAAGGGCGCCGGCACGTCGCAAAGCTATCCTGAGTCCATGTTGAGCGAGCCGCAGCGCATCGACCTGTCGCTCGAGCCGCTCGACGACTACGTCGTCATCCAGCCCGCAGACGAGGAGACTGAGACGCGCGCGGGCCTGATCATCCCCGCGAGCGAGGACGGAGGTTGCCTGACGGGCATCGTCACGGCAGCCGGAGCCGAGGCGGCCGGCGTCGAGCCCGGCGACAAAGTGCTCTTTCCAAAGGACGCCGGTTTCGACGTCCGTCTGGCCGGCGCGGCCGTCAGGGTGATGCGCCGGCGCGAGCTCATCGCCCGCGTGCACGACTGACGATCGCGCGCGATCGTCTCTGGGCAGTGAGGAGCTTGAGACTGCCATCCCGCCAAACTGCAATTTCCGGCGTCGCCGGATGGCGGTAGGAACAGCCCAATACAGACAGTGCCTCTTCCGCCCCCGCCGCAGGCGGCATCCAGTTTGGCGGGACGGCAGTTCCGGGCTAATGAGGCTTCCGTGATTGTCGATCGGCGATTTCTCGATCAACCATCGGTATAAGGAGAGGTGAGATGCAGGAGCGACTCGAGTCGAGCGCTGCCGGCCGCGTGCTGATCAGCGTCTTCCTGGTCGTAACCGTCCTTGCGGTGGCCTTCTGGAACCTGCCGCCGTCCGAGCTGAAGCGGCAGGGGCTCCGTCCGCTCGCGCCGTACGTCCGCGCGACGGGCCTCGATCAGAACTGGGGGGTATTCGCGCCCAACCCGCGGCAGCAGACCCTGGAGATGGTCGCACGCGTCCAGTACGCCGACGGCACGCAAGGCACCTGGCGGCTGCCATCGGGCAACGCGCTCTTCGGGGCCTACTGGGACTACCGCTGGCGCAAGTGGATGGAGTGGGCCTCGAACGACGCCTACCCACAGCTTCGTGATCCGGCGGCCCAGTTCGTCCTGCGTGAGGAGCGCGGGGCCGGCCGCCGGCCGGTCCAGGTCGAGCTCTTCCGCCGCACCGCCGACCTGCCGGCCCCGGGCTACAAGCCACGGCAGCTGCCCTGGCGCTCGGAGCAGTTCCACTCCTACATCGAGATCGGCGCCTCCTGATGCGCGACCGCATCGGGACGTCGATCCAACGGGGCCTCCAGGCGTGGAACGCCTTCTGGTTCAGCCCGGTGCAGACCTCGACGCTCGCCCTCCTGCGGATCGGCTTCGGCCTCATCGTCCTCTTCTGGACGATCTCGCTCGGCCACGACCTGCTCTCGTTCTACTCGACGGACGGGATCGTGCCCTCGCAGCCCGACTTCGGCGCTTCGGGGGAGGACGGCTCCTGGGGCCTGCTCGGGCGCTTCGAGAGCGACGGCGCGGTCATCGCCCTCTACGTCGTGCTACTGGTCGCTGCCATTTGCCTGACGATCGGCCTCGGCACGCGACTCGCCGCCCTGCTCGTCTTCGTCGGACTCATCTCCTTCTCCCGCCGGAATCCCTGGGTGCTCAATTCCGGCGACGCGCTCCTCCACGTGATCGCGTTCTACTTCCTGATCGCTCCGTCCGGAGCCGCCCTCTCGGTCGACCGCTGGCTGCGGGCGCGGAGTCGCTTCTGGGAGTTCCCGCTCCGGTCCGGGTGGCCGCTGCGCCTGCTCCAGGTACAGGTCAGCATCCTGTACCTGACCGCCGCCTGGGACAAGACGGCCGGTAACACCTGGCGCGAGGGCAGCGCAGTCTCCTACGCACTCCGGATCGGCGATCTCGAGCGGTTCCCCGTGCCGAGCTTCGTCGTCGACTCGCTGCTCATCTCGAATGCGCTCACGTACGGAACACTGGCGATCGAGCTCTCGCTCGGCGTGCTCGTATGGAACCGCGTGCTGCGGCCCTGGGTGCTCCTCCTCGGTGTGTCGCTGCATCTCGGCATCGACTACGCCGTCCGGGTCGGCTTCTTCAGCTACGCCGTGATCGCGCTCTACCTCGTCTTCATCCGGCCCGAGACGATGAGCGCGTGGATCCTCGCGGTGCGCGATTGGGTCTCAGGACGGCTGGCGCGGTCGCCCGCGCAGATCAGCGCGGCAGACCGGTCCTAGCCGGGCCGTCTGGCGACGACGTAGAGAACCTCGGCGGCCCGAAGAGCCTCTCGTCCGCCTCCGTCAGGCACGCGACGACTCGCTCGGCGGGCAAGCCGCCTCCCAGAGTTTCGGCGCGACAGCGGACGGCCGTTCCGAGCGGCTCGTTCGGGTTCGGGAGCTCGACGCCGGACGCCGCTGCACATTCGCGAAGGATCCGGCCGCCCGCGGGGAAATCGTGCTGCATCGTCGAGAAGCCGACGAGCCCGCCGGGGCGAAGCACGCTCCGCCAGCTCCGCCCGGTTTCTCGGATGGGCATGTGGACGAGAGCCGACGAACAGAGACCGCGTCGAAGGACGCATCGGGGATTTCAGGTTCGCCGCGTCGCCGTGCACCAGCTCGCCGTTCGAGAGCCGAGCGGAATCGACCGCCCGGTCGCCTCCGCGAGCATCCCGGCCGAGATGTCGACTCCGACGACGACGCCGCGAGTCCCCACGATGCGCGCGGCAGCGATCGCCACAAAGCGCTGCCGGGTCGCCGCATCGACCACCCGGTCACCGGGCCGAAGCGGCGCGAGCTCGACGAGACGCTCGGCGTACCGACGGTGTCACTGGCTCGAGCCGTAGCCGGCGGCTCTGCGGTCGAATGCCGCCTCCAGCTCGTCCCGCACTACCGCATGCGACGGAGCGCGGCCTTCGCCGCCAGCACACCGCACATCCCGTGCACCCCTCCACCCGGCGGCGTGGAGGACGAGCACAGATAGACCCCCTTCAGCGGAGTCGCGTACGGCACCGGGCGAAGCGCGGGACGCGCGACGAGCTGGAGCAGGTTCTGCGCTCCGCCTCCGATGTCACCGCCGACGAGGTTCGGATTGCGCGCTTCCAACTCGTCCGGGCCGAGGACGCTCCGAGCAACGACGAGGTCGCGGAACCCGGGCGCGAACCGCTCGATCTGCCGCTCGATGCGATCAGTCATGTCCACCCCGGAGCCGTTCGGCACGTGACAGTAGGCCCAGGCCGTGTGCTTCCCGGCGGGCGCGCGGGTCGGGTCGAAGAGGCTCGGCTGGGCGAGGAGGACGAAGGGCCGCTCCACGTGCCGCCCCTGCCAGGCCGCGCGCTCCGAGTCGGCGATCTCGTCCAGCGTCCCGCCGAGGTGCACCGTGCCGGCCTTCGCGCAGTCGGACGCCGTCCACGGGATCGGGCCGGAGAGTGCCCAGTCGAGCTTGAACGCCCCGGGCCCGTGACGAAAACGGGTGAGGGCACGCCGGTAGCGCGGCGGCAGTTCGGAGCCGGCGAGGCGGAGCAGTGAGCCGGGCGACACGTCCAGGAGCACGGGTCGCTCGCGCGGCAGAGTGTCGACCCAGCTCCCGACGCTCACCTGTCCTCCCAGGGAGCCGAGGTAGGACACGAGAGCGTTCGCCACGCTCTGCGAGCCCCCGCGGGGAAGCGGCCAGCCGAAGGCGTGCGCCGTGGTCGCGAGCACGAGCGCGAACGACGCGCTCGCGACGTGCTCGAGCGGCAGGATCGCGTGCGCGGCGATCCCGGCGAAGAGAGCCCGTGCACGCTCGCCGGCGAAGGCGCTCCGTGCGAGCCCGCGCGCCGGGCGGAGCGCCTGGAGCCCGAAGCGTGCGAGCGGGATCGGATGGCGCGGAAGGCGAAGGATCGGGCCGAGCAGCGCGGAGTCGAGCTGCTCCCAATCCTCCACGAGCGGCTGCAGCAGGCGCCGGTAGGCGCGCCCGTCAGCGCCGAGACCGTCCGCAGTCACGGCCAGCGAGCGATCGAGCGCGACGGCCGTGCCGTCGTCGAGCGGGTGCGCGAGGGGAAGGGGCGGATGGATCCACTCCGCGCCGTGCTCGCCGAACGGCACCGTGCGAAAGAACGGTGAGGCGGTCGCGAAGGGATGGATCGCCGAGCAGACGTCGTGGACGTAGCCCGGCAGCGTCAACTCCTCCGAGCGGAGCCCTCCACCCGGCGCCGGCGCGCCCTCCCTCACCTCGACCTCGACCCCGGCTCGCGCCAGGGTGATGGCCGCGGCGAGCCCGTTGGGCCCGGAGCCGACGACGAGTGCCCGCGCCACCTACGGGCCGTGCTCGTCGGTGGGCGGCTCCTCCCGCACGGTCAGGAGTGTAGTGCTCCTCGAGCGCCCGTCGAGCCAGCGGTCGGCCGCGAGCGCTGCGAGCAGTGCCAGTCCGAACACGTCGTAGGGCGCCCGGAAGCGCGAGTCGCCGAAGACGAGCACCGCGAGTGGAACGAAGCAGAGGAGGTGCGCCAGCAGGACGATCTCGCCGCGCGAGGGCCGTCTGCGCCTGAGCGCGAGGACGCCGACGACAAGGAACGGCAGCGCCACGGAGTAGAGAACGTTCGTGAGGGCGGCGACGTCGCCGAGAGGATCCTCCTCGACGTGGGGCCAGGGAATCGTGGTGGCCGTCATGTCGGCGAGGCTGCGCGAGGTCAGCGTCAGGTGTCTCAGCCCGTTCTCCCGAATGCAGTCGAGGCCGCGGCCGTAGAAGAAGCTCTGATCCCACGCGCCGTTGTCCGGAAAGCCGAATGCCCTCGCGTTGTTGCGCTGAATGGCGGGCGGCGCCGAGAAGCTGAAGTTGGCACCCGTCTCGGGATCGGTCGCATCGACGGATCCGGCGTCGCAGTGCCCGATGAAGAACGTGAGGCCGCCGTTCTCGCTGAGGCCCGTGAGCTTGTCCGCCGCGGCCGAGTTGTAGGCGACGACGCCTCCGAGCAGAACCACGCTGCCGGCCGCGAGACCCGCGAGCGCGAGAAGGTTGCGGCTCCGCCCGACGAGCA
>Ga0136617_10004596_pt1 | contig 12356 bp, 12 predicted proteins | sample AntDrymUQ3222106_2_FD_129672 | JGI IMG/M metagenome (GOLD analysis project Ga0136617, IMG submission 129672) | Polar desert sand microbial communities from Dry Valleys, Antarctica - metaG UQ322 (21.06) | ecosystem: Environmental > Terrestrial > Soil > Desert | place: Antarctica: Dry Valley...
CGTCTCGCACCACACCCACACAGCGCTCGCGCTCTGCCTCGGAGACGTGACGGTCGCCTGGCCGGCCGACCTGGACGCGCCCGACTGGCTCGAGCCGCGAGAGGAGCTCGACGCGAGAGGCTGGCCCGCGGCCTGCGCCGGCCTGCCGCTCGAGCACATGGGTCGCGGGCCGGACGAGGACCCCGCCTTCTTCGCAGCTGCCTACGCCGCCGGTGTGCTCGCTCGCGACCGGGTCGTGTAGTGGAGGAGCGGCGCCTCGGGCCGGTCGTCGGGCTCGGCACCTGGAACACCTTCGCCGGCGACCGCCGTAGGGCGGACGTCGTCGTGACGGCAGCGCTCGCGTCGGGGGTGAGGCTCTTCGACAGCTCGCCCATGTACGGCCTCGCCGAGGAGTCACTCTCCTCCGCGCTCGCCCCCAGGCGCGAGGAAGCCTTCGTCGCCACGAAGATCTGGACGGCTTCTCCCGAGCAGGCGCGGGGCCAGCTCGCGAGCCAGCTCGGCTGGTTCGGTCGGGTCGACCTGGAGCAGATCCACAACCTCGTCGTCTGGCGCGACCACCTGCCCTGGCTCGAGGGGGAGCGCGACGCCGGCCGCATCGGCAGGCTCGGTGTGACCCACTATGCGCCGTCGAGCTTCGGCCAGCTCGAGGCGGCGCTGCGCTCGCGCCGCTTCGACGCCGTGCAGCTTCCGCTGTTTCCCGGCGAGCGCAGGGCCGAGGAGCGGCTGCTGCCGCTGGCCGAGGAGCTCGACTTGGCCGTGATCGTGATGCGCCCGCTCGGCGAGGGGAGGCTGCTGCAGCGCACGCCGTCGCAGGAGGAGCTCGACCCGCTGCGCCCCTTCGGCGTCGAGTCGTGGCCGCAGGCGCTCCTCAAGTGGGCGCTCTCCGATCTCCGGGTCGATGTCGTCATCCCCGCCACGGCCGACCCGCTGCATGCGCGGGAGAACGCCGCGGCCGGCTCGCCGCCGTGGCTCGGGCCGGACGAGCGCGCGTACGTCGAGCGGCTGGCCGGGGCATGAGACGCGAACGACGAGCGGATATGGTTGCGCCGCTCGCATGAGGATCGGCGTCGCCAGGGAGATCAAGCCGGACGAGTACCGCGTCGCGCTGACGCCCGCTGGCGCCCGCGAGCTCGTCCAGCGTGGGCACGACGTGCTCGTCGAGTCGAGCGCGGGCGAGGGCAGCGCCTTCCCCGACGCCGCCTACGCGGCGGCGGGTGCCGGCATCGTCGGTACCGAGGAGGTGTGGGCACAGGCCGAGCTGCTCCTCAAGGTGAAGGAGCCGATCGAGCCCGAGTACGGTCGCCTGCGAGCGGGGCTCGTGCTCTTCACCTACCTGCACATCGCCGCCGACGAGCCGCTCACGCGCGCGCTCCTCGACAGCGGCATCACCGCTGTCGCCTACGAGACCGTCGAGACCGACAGCCGGGTCCTGCCGCTCCTTGCGCCCATGAGCGAGGTGGCGGGACGCCTGGCGGCGCAGGCGGGCGCGTACTTCCTCGAGAAGCCCCTCGGCGGCCGCGGCCTGCTGCTCGGCGGGGTCGCAGGGGTCGCTCCGGGTCGGGTCGTCGTGATCGGGGGCGGCATGGTCGGCTACAACGCCGCGGTGATCGCGCTCGGGCTGGGAGCCCAGGTGACCATCCTCGATCGCTCGATCGACCGCATGCGCCACCTCGAGGAGATCCTCTCCGGGCGCGTCAGCCTCGTCATGTCCTCGAGCCTCCAGATCGAGGAGTCGGTCACCGAGGCGGACGTCGTCATCGGCGCGGTGCTGATCCCGGGAGCGCTCGCGCCCAAGCTCGTCACCCGGGAGATGGTGAGGGCGATGAAGCCTGGCTCGGTGCTCTGCGACGTCGCCATCGACCAGGGCGGCTGCGCGGAGACCTCGCACCCGACGACGCACAGTGCGCCGGTCTACGAGGTGGACGGCGTCACCCACTACTGCGTCGCCAACATGCCGGGGGCGGTTCCGATCACCTCGACGCTCGCGCTCACGAACGCCACCCTGCCCTACGTGGAGGCGATCGCCGACCGCGGCCTGGAGGCGGCCGTCGCGAGCGATGCGGCGCTCGCGCGGGGGGTGAACGTGCTCGACGGCAAGATCACCTACAAGGCGGTCGCCGAGGCGCACGGCCTCGACTTCTGGCCGCTCGACGGCGCACTGCCGCTCGTGCGCGTGTAGCGCTCAGCGGCCGCTGCGGCGGGCGAGTCGCGGTACGGCGCGACAGGTCGCTCGTCCAGCGCGCCGGAGGCTCTCGCAAGCCTCCGGGGCGTCCTCGGGGAGGTGGTGTACCGCCTCGCGGTAACACGCGCAGCCGTACTGGCGGTCGATGCGACCGTCGTACCAGTCGTTGATCAGGCGCTGCCAGCATGGAGAGGCGGCCGAGCCGACAGGGGCTACGGCAAGCAGCACCGCGAACGAGAGCGAGAGCAGCACCAGTGTCCGGCACACCGCTCAGCCGCCGTAGAGCACGAGGAAGGGGCCGCGGCGCGACTCACGGCCGAACGTGAGGTGTCGCCGGCCGTCAGCGGTAGCGAAGCTCTGCGAGCAGCTGTTGACGAAGCAGCGATACGTGCCGCGCGGGACGAACTCGCCGGCGTACCGGTCGGCGAGCGAGGCGGTGAAGGCGCGGGCGCTGAGATCGAGAACGCGCCCAAGCGCTGCCTCGCGGAGAGCGGTGTCCCGGAAGACGATCGACCACGCGCGCAGTCGCCCCCCCGACCGCCGGAAGTGCACGCGCAACGAGAAGTCGCCCGGAGGGCCGTACTCGAGTGTGTACCTGGCCCGGCCAGGCGAGCGGCGGGGGGGCAGGCCGAGCGAAGCCGTGACACCAGCCACGCTTCGCCCGAGTACCAGCCGACCGTCGACACGTCCTGTCGCCAGGTCGAGGTGAGTGGGCGGCGCGCTTGTCGCCGGCCCAGCGAGGACGAGCCCGGTCAGCACGCCGCAAACGGGAATGACGACTCGTGAGCGGTCGCGGAGGGCGGTCGAGCCGGGCTGACCTGTTCGGCAGCTAGGAAGCGCTCGGAGTCTCGTCGTCGCGGCGGCGCGGCGTAAGCCGGACGACTGTCCAGGTCACCGCTGCCGAGAGCGCGAGGATGCTCAGGATGAAGAGCGCCATGCCGAGGAGGCCGAGAATCGAGTCCACGGCCTCGTAGACTAGACGTATGGCCCGCGCGTGTGTGATCGTGCTCGATGCCGTCGGCGCCGGCGCGCTTCCCGACGCCGCCGATTACGGCGACGAGGGCTCCGACACGCTCGGCAACATCGCACGGGCGGTGGGCGGGCTCGACCTGCCGAACCTGGAAGCGCTGGGACTCGGAAACGTGGAGGAGCTCGAGGGCTGCCCGCCGCAGGCTGGCGCTCCCGCAGTCGCCGGGCGGCTGACCGCGCGCTCCAAGGGCAAGGACACGACGATCGGGCACTGGGAACTGATGGGCATCGTTACCCCGACGCCGCTTCCGACCTACGGGCACGGCTTCCCGTTCGAGGTGATCGACCCCTTCATGCACCGCACAGCGCGCGGGGTGCTCGGCAACCGTCCTGCCTCCGGCACCGACATCATCCAGCAGCTCGGCGAGGAGCATCAGCGCACGGGCAAATGGATCGTCTACACCTCCGCCGACTCCGTCTTCCAGCTCGCGGCGCACGAGGACACGATCCCGCTTGCGGAGCTGTACGAGGCCTGCGGCGTGGCACGCGAGCTCCTCGCGGGCAAGCACGCGGTCGGGCGGGTGATCGCCCGGCCCTTCACCGGGGAACCCGGGAACTACGAGCGCACGCCGAACCGCCACGACTACTCCCTCGAGCCGAAACGTCCGAACTACCTGACCCGGATCAGGGAGGCGGGCGCGCCCGTCCACGGCGTGGGCAAGATCCACGACATCTTCGCCGGCTGCGACGTGGACGAGTCCCATCCGACCAAGTCCAACGTCGACGGCATCGCGCAGACCGAGCGTCTGCTGCGTGAGCTCGAGAGCGGCTTCGTCTTCACGAACCTCGTCGAGACCGACATGCTCTGGGGCCACCGCAACGACCCCGTCAACTTCCACCGCTGCCTCCAGGACTTCGACCGGCGCCTCTTCGATCTGCTCGACGCGCTGCGCCCCGGCGACCTGTTCCTGCTCACCTCCGACCACGGCTGCGACCCGACGACGCCCTCGACCGACCACTCCCGCGAGCACGCGCTGCTGCTCGCCTACGTCGAGGGCCGGAACGCCGCCGGGCGCATCCACGAGGGCGAGTTCGCCGACGTGGGAGCGACCGTCAACGTCTGGCTCGGCGGCAAGGCGGCGCCACGCGGTGTGCCGGGACAGCCGATTCTGACGCCCTGACGCCGTGGCGCTGAACGATTCCCGCCTCGTTGCCGAGCAGTACGCGTCCGAGCGAGGGTTGCGCGCGCGCCAGTCGATCTACTCGGACGCGGAGGGCCCGGATCCGCGCGAGTGGGCGCTCGAGGCCGTCGCGGAGGGAAAGCCGCAGCGGATCCTCGAGGTCGGCGGAGGCCCTGGAGAGCTCGCGGAGCGGATGGCGCGCGAGCTCGGCGCCGAGGTGGAGCTCGTCGACATCTCCGAGCGCATGGTGGAGCTCGCCTGCGCGCGCGGGCTGAGCGCCCGGGTCGGCGACGTTCAGGAGCTGCCGTTCGACGCCGAGTCGTTCGACTGCGCGGTCGCCGCCTGGATGCTCTACCACGTGGCCGGCCCGGATCGCGGCCTCGCGGAGCTCGCCCGCGTGCTCCGGCCCGGCGGCCGCCTCGTCGCCGTCACGAACGCGGGCTCGCACCTGAAGGAGCTGCTGGAGCTCTCGGGCCGGGCGCTGCCAGCCTCGCCGTTCTCCCGCGAGAACGGTGAAGAGATCCTGCTCCGGCATTTCGATCGGGTCGAGCGGCGCGACGCCGACGGCTGGGTCACGATTCCGGATCGGGCGGCGGTCGAGCGCTACCTCGAGTCGTGGAAGGGCTTCGAGCCCGCGGGGCCGCTACCGGCGTTCGAGACGCCGCTGCGCGTCCGGCGCGCCTCGACGATCTTCGTCGCCACCCGGTGATCCGCCCTGCCGAGCTGATCGAGCGCAAGCGGGACGGGGAGGAGCTCGCGCCCGGCGAGATCGCAGAGCTCATCCTGGGCTACGCCCGCGACGAGATCCCCGACTACCAGCTCGCCGCGTTCTGCATGGCCGTCTACTTCCGCGGTCTCTCGGGCGCCGAGACCTCCGCGCTCACCGACGCCATGATCCGCAGCGGGGAGACGATCGACCTCGGCGCGGAGCTCGGGCGGAAGGTGGTCGACAAGCACTCGACGGGCGGCGTCGGCGACAAGACCTCGCTCGCGGTCGGCCCGATCGTCGCGACCTGCGGCGTCCCCTTCGGGAAGATGAGCGGGCGCGGCCTCGGCCACACCGGGGGCACGCTCGACAAGCTCGAGTCGATCCCCGGCTTCCGCGTGGAGCTTTCGCACGAGGAGTTCGTCAGCCAGGTGCGTGAGGTCGGGATCGCCGTGATCGGCCAGACCGCCGACCTCGTGCCCGCCGACAAGCGGCTGTACGCCCTGCGCGACGTCACCGCGACTGTCGACAACGTGTCGCTGATCGCGGCGAGCATCATGTCGAAGAAGCTGGCCGCGGGCGCCGAGGCGATCGTGCTCGACGTGAAGGTGGGCGACGGCGCCTTCATGAAGACGCTCCCGGCCGCACGAGAGCTCGCGGAGACGATGCGGGAGCTCGGCCGGCGTGCGGGCCGCGAGGTCGTCTGCCTCCTGACCGACATGGAGCAGCCGCTCGGGCACGCGGTCGGCAACGCTCTCGAGGTGCGCGAGGCCGTCGCGACGCTGCGCGGGCAAGGGCCCGCGGACTTCGAGGAGCTCGTCCTCGAGGCATCGGCGCGCCTGCTCGCTCTCTCCGACCTCGGACTCGACCTCGAGACCGCTCGCCCGCGCGCACGAGAGACGCTCGCGGATGGCTCCGCGCTCGCTGCCTACCACCGCTGGATCAGCGCTCAGGGCGGCGATCCGGACGAGGACGCGCTGCCGAGTGCGCCCGTCGTCCGAGACGTGCCCGCCCAGCGGGACGGCTACGTGACCCGTCTGCGGGCGACCGCGATCGGGCTCGCCGCCCTGCGGCTCGGAGCCGGCCGGCGCGGCAAGGACGACGCCATCGACCATGCGGTCGGCATCCAGCTCGCTGCCAAGGAGGGCGACTGGGTCGCGGCGGGGTCGCCCCTAGCGACGATCCACGCCCGCAACGAAACATCGGCGGAGAGCGCTGCAGCGGAGTTCCTGGCGGCCGTCGAGCTCGGCGACGCAGCGCCCGCACGGCGAGCGATCGTGCTCGACGTCATCGCCTGACCGGCACTCCGGAGGGGCCTGGCTACGCTGGACGCCATGCCCGAGCTGCCCGAGGTCGAGACCGTCCGCCGGCGGCTCGAGCCAGCGCTCGTGGGACGGACGCTCGTGCGGGTCGAGATCTCTGACCCGCGCCTCGTGCGGCCTGTGGGGACGGAGGAGGCGGCTCGGGCGCTCGAGGGAGAACGTGTCGTCGCCGTGAGGCGGCGCGGCAAATACTTGATTGTCTGCTTCGGGAGCGGGCGTTCGCTCCTGATCCACCTCCGGATGACGGGGAGCCTGCGGCACGGGCCAAGCGGGTCGCTCCCGAACGATCCGCATCGGCGTGCCGTTGTCACGTTAGACGACGGATCGGATGTCGCCTACCGGGACGTTCGCCGCTTTGGCACCTGGGCGCTGCTGGAGGCGGAGGAGCTCGAGCCATACCTCAGCGCACGTCTCGGCGTCGAGCCGCTCGCCCGTAGCTTCACCGCCCGCGCGCTCGGCACGCGCCTAGAGGGGCGGCGAGCGCCGATCAAGGCAGCCCTGCTCGACCAGCGCTCCCTCGCGGGCATGGGGAACATCTATGTCGACGAGGCGCTCTGGCGAGCGGGCATCCACCCGCTGCGACCGGCGGGGGAGCTCAGCCCGGCCGAGCTGCGGAGACTCCACCGCGGCATCCGCGGCGCGCTTACCGCGGGGATCGCCCGTCAGGGCGCGACGCTCCGCGACTACGCGACGCCGAACGGCGAGCCCGGGACGATGCAGCACGAGTTCAAGGTCTACGGCCGTGCCGGCGAGCGCTGCCCGCGCTGCCGCACCGCGATCGAGAAGATGCGCGCCGGTGGCCGCGGCACATCGTTCTGCCCGCGCTGCCAGCCCCTCACGCAGCGGGAGCGCGCGCGTCCAGCCATGCCGAGGCGCTCGTAAGGCACGCTGCGACCCCGGGCGGGAGACACTTCGGAGCAGCTCCCTCCAGCGGCAGCCACAGGAACCGGTCGTGCTCCTCGTCGACCACGACCCTAGAGTCCGGCGGGGCCTGTGCGACGTAGAGCGCGACATCCTCGGAGGGAGCGGCGTCCTGCAAGGGCGCGAAGGGCAGATTCAGACCCGTCTCCTCGCGGAGCTCTCGGGCCGCCGCCGCGTCCGCGGTCTCACCCGGCTGGCGAGCACCGGAGGGCGGTGTCCAGGCCCAATCTCCCTCGAAGCCGGCCCCGCCCGGAGCCATGCGATGTAGCAGCAGGAACTCCCGGCCGCGCTCGCCCTCCCGCCACACGACGACGCAGCAGGCATACGGCCGCTCGCGCGCCACCGGCAGCCCGTCCCACGTCGTCTCCAAGGCGCTCCCGCTCAGGCGGCGAGGCGCTCGTCGAGCCCGCCGCTGCGGTCGAGCTGCCAGAGCTCGGTGTAGCCGCCGACCGGCTGACCGTCGATCAGGATCTGCGGCACCGTCCACCTGCCGGTGAGGTCGAAGACCCGCTGCCGGAACGTGGGATCGTCGTCAAGCCCGATCTCGTCGTACGGGATGCCCTTGGCGTCGAGCAGCGACTTTGCGCGGACGCAGAAGCCGCACCACCGTGTCGTATACATCGTGACCCGCTGCATCGACCCACCCCCTTGAACGCTGCCCCGTGCGGAAACGTTCCCGCATGGACGCCTCTCTACACTGGTGCCATGGCCGGACGGGGCTACAGAACAGAGGCGGTTGTCCTGCGCTCGCTGCGCCTCGGCGAGGCAGACCGGGTGCTCCACCTCTACACGCGCGACCGCGGCCGGATCGGCGCGGTGGCCAAGGGCATCCGCCGCACGAAGTCGCGCTTCGGCGCGCGCCTCGAGCCGCTCTCGCACGTGGAGGTCTTTCTGCACGTTGGCAGCGGGGAGTTGCAGACGGTGACGGGAGTGGAGCTCGTCCACTCCCACCATGACGTGCGCGAGGATCCCTACCGGCTCGGCGTCGGCCTTGTGGGTCTCGAGGCCATGCTCCGGCTCTTCAGCGAGCAGGAGGCGAACGAGCGTGCATTCGCGGCGCTCACCCGCTTCCTCGACGTTGCCGACGCGCTGCCGAGCCGGGCGCCTGCACGCTCGGCGCTCGACCCGCTCGTGCTCGCGTTCCAGCTCAAGCTCCTGTGGCTCTCGGGCTACAAGCCGCACCTGGAGAGCTGCGCCGAGTGCGGAGCGGACGAGGTGCCGCTCGTCGCCTTCGGGCCGCAGGCCGGGGGAGGTCTCTGCGCGGGGTGCTCGGGCGGGGCGGTGTCGATCTCGCCCGGGGGCTTCAGGGCTCTCGACGGCCTCTTGCGGACGCCGCTCGCCGAGGCCGGCGAGCTCCCGCTCGGTGAGCGCGACGCGCGTGAGACGCTCCGGGTGATCACGCTGCTGTACGAGTACCACGGCGGCTTCCGGCTGCGCACGCTGTCGGCCTGACGTGCGCCGCGTTGTCCTTCTCGCGCTCGCCGTGAGCGTTCTCGGCGCCTGCGGCGGGGACGACGACGAGCTCTTCACACCCGAGGCCACGAACGCCGCGGACGCGTTCGTGCGCACCTTCGTGGCGGAGGGGAGTGCCGAAGGGGCAGCGCGGTACGCCGCGAGGGATGTCGGCAGGAGCCTCGCCGTCTGGCACGCATACCTGATCCGTGACGGCGTCCGGACGGTCGAGGGCCCCGGCTCGGCGCGCGGGAGCTGCGTCAAGCCCTTTCCAGTCTTCGCGCCCCGACGCGAGGGGGACTGCATCGTCTACCGACTCGTCGGCCTCAAGCCCTGGGCGAAGACGGGCAAGACGCTCATGACGACTGCGCGCTTCCGCGTCTGGCTCGGTCGGGAGGGCGGCGCCTGGAAGATCACCGAGTTCGACTACACACCCCACCTCGAGACCCGGTGAGGCGCCGGCTCCCCGGCGGCTTCGAGCTCGACGACGACCCGGCGCGGATCGATCTCGACGCGGTTCACCTGTACCTCTCGACCGAGTCCTACTGGGCGCACGGCCGACCCCGTGAGGAGGTCGAGCGCCTGATCCGCGATGCGGGGCGCCTCGTCGGCGTCTACGCCGGCGAGCGGCAGATCGGCTTCGCTCGCACCTACGTCGACGAGACGGGGGTCGCCTGGCTCGCCGACGTCTACGTGCTCGCGAAGTTCCGCGGCCGCGGACTGGGCGTCGAGCTCGTGCGCGAGAGCTTCGAGCACGCGCCCTACGGCGCCCGGCGCTGGATGCTGAGGACGGCGGACGCGCACGGGCTCTACGAGCGTTTCGGCTTCCGCCGAGGGGAGGGCCGCGACATGGTGCGGGAGTACCATGTCCCGCCCGTGGCGGCCCCGAACCTGCAGACGACGATCGCCCAGCTGCAGGCCTTCTGGGGCGAGCGCGGCTGCGTCCTCATGCAGCCCTACCACACCGAAGTGGGCGCAGGCACGTTCAATCCGGCCACCTTCCTGCGCTGCCTCGGCCCGCGGCCGTGGCGCACGGGCTACGTCGAGCCCGTCATCCGCCCTGTCGACGGCCGCTACGGCGAGAACCCCTACCGCTTCCAGCAGTACCTCCAGTACCAGGTCGTGCTGAAGCCGGCCCCGGACGACGTGCTGGACCTCTACTTCGCCTCGCTGGAGGCGATCGGCGTCGACCTCTCGCGCCACGACCTGCGGCTCGTGGAGGACGATTGGGAGGGGCCGACGCTCGGCGCCTGGGGGCTCGGCTGGGAGGTCTGGATCGACGGTCTCGAGGTGACGCAGTTCACCTACTTCCAGCAGCTCGGCGGTCTTCCGGTCGAGCTCGTCCCGGCCGAGATCACCTACGGGCTCGAGCGCCTGGCGCTCGCCCTGCAGGGGCGCAGCACCGCCTTCGAGCTCGAGTGGGCGCCGGGGGTGACCTGGGGCGATGTCTACCGCGAGAACGAGCGGCAGTGGTCGGTCTACAACTTCGAGCAGGCGCCGGTCGAGACGCTCACCCGCCACTTCGAGGACTACGAGCGGGAGTGCGCGCACCTGCTCGAGCTCGAGCTGCCCCTGGCCGCCTACGACCATGTGCTCAAGTGCTCGCACGCGTTCAACGTGCTCGACGCTCGCGGCGCCATCTCGGTCAGCGAGCGCGCCGCCTACATCGGGCGCGTGCGGAACCTCGCCCGCCGGGTCGCGCAGGCCTACGTCGAGGCCGAGGGGAAGTCGCATGCCGACGCTGCTGCTTGAGATCGGCTGCGAGGAGCTGCCCGCCTCCGCCTGTCGCGAGGCGGCGCTGCAGCTGCCGCAGCTCTGTCGGATCCACGTCGGCGCCGACCCGACCGGCCTCTACGTCGGTCCCCGGCGCCTCGCTCTCGTCGTCGCCGAGCTCCCCGAGCGGGCGCCCGACGAGCTGCGGCGAGGGCCTGCCGAGCGCATCGCCTTCGACGAGGAGGGCAGGCCGACGAAGGCGGGGGAGGGGTTCGCGCGAGGTCAGGGCCTGATGGTCGAGGACCTCGAGCGGCGCGAGGGGCACGTGTGGGCGCACCGGCCCGGGCAGCCGCTCGCGGAGACGCTGCCTGCACGCCTGGGCGAGCTCGTGCGCGGCATCGCGTTCGGGAAGTCCATGCGCTGGAACGAGTCCGGTTTCACCTTCGCCCGCCCGGTGCGCTGGCTCTGCGCGCTCCTCGACACGGAGCCGATCGTCTTCGAGGTCGGGGGCGTCCCGTCGGGGCGACGCAGCTCCGGCCACCGCTTCTCCGGAGGCTCGGTCGAGATTTCGCATGCCCGCGACTACGCCGAGATGCTGCGCGCCGCGGGCGTCGAGCCCGACTCCAGCGAGCGGCACCGCGCGATCGTCGAGGGGCTCGACGCTCTCGGCGAGTGGACGGATCCGCTGGGCGTGCTGCACGAGGTCGTGCACCTGGTCGAGCGCCCCCTCGTGCTCGAGGGCACGTTCGACGAGCGCTTCCTGCGACTCCCGCAGCGTGTCGTCGTGACCGCGATGCAGTCACATCAACGCTACTTCCCGCTGGGGGCGAACCGCTTCGGCTTCGTCGCCAACGGCGGCGAGCCCGACACGGTGCGCGCCGGCAACGAGCGGGTGCTCGAGGGGCGGCTCGACGATGCGACGTTCACGTTCGAGCGGGACGTGGCGCTCGGCATCGACGGGCTCCTCGAGCGGCTCGGCTCCATCACCTTCCTCGCCGGCGCCGGCAGTTACGCCGACAAGACCGAGCGGCTCGTGGAGCTGGTTCAAGCGCTCGCAGGGGGGGAGGAGGCAGTGGCCGCCGCGCGCATCGCCAAGGCCGATCAGGCGGCCGAGCTCGTGCGGGAGTTCCCGGAGCTCGAGGGCCACGTCGGCGCCGAGTACGCGCGTCTCGAGGGGAGGCCCGAGGCGGTGTGCGCGGCGGTCGAGGAGCACCACCTGCCCGATGCCTCCGGCGGTCCCCTGCCGGAGACGGAGGCGGGCCGGCTCCTCGCCGCGGCCGATCGGATCGACACGCTGAACGTCGCGTTCGGCCTCGGGCGGCGGCCGACCGGCTCACGGGATCCCTACGGGCTGCGGCGCGCTGCCATCGGCCTCTGCCGGCTGGCGCTCGAGGGGGGCGTGCGCGTGCCCGTCGAGCTGCTCGAGGGGGAGGTGGCCGATTTCGTGGAGGAGCGCTACGAGGGGCTGCTCGACGTGCCGGTGGAGTTCGTGCGCGCCGCGCGGAGGGCGCCCGTGCGCGACTTGGCGGGCGTGGCGCGTCTGGCCCAGGCCCTGGCCGGCCTGGACGACGAGGAGCTAGACTCGATCCACACTGCCTACGTCCGCTCGAGCCGGCTCGCGGAGCCGGCCGACGGCGCCGGCGAGCTCGACGCTTCGCTCCTCGTCGAGCCGGCCGAGGTCGAGGTCGCGCGGGCTGTCGAGGCGGTGCGGCCGAGAGTCCGCACGGCGCTCGAGCAGGGAGAGCTCGCCGCCGCAGTCGCCGCGGCCGCCGTGCTCGGCCCTCCGCTCGAGCGCTTTTTCAAGGACGTGCTGGTGATGGCGGAGGACGAGCGCGTGCGGGCGAACCGTCTGCGGCTGCTTGCGGACGTGCGCGACACGATCGGCCTCCTCGGCGATCTCTCGCTCATTC
>Ga0136617_10004597_pt1 | contig 12356 bp, 10 predicted proteins | sample AntDrymUQ3222106_2_FD_129672 | JGI IMG/M metagenome (GOLD analysis project Ga0136617, IMG submission 129672) | Polar desert sand microbial communities from Dry Valleys, Antarctica - metaG UQ322 (21.06) | ecosystem: Environmental > Terrestrial > Soil > Desert | place: Antarctica: Dry Valley...
CGCCGGCTCGCTGATGGCCGACCCCGACCTCAAGGAGGACGCGCGCCTGCGCGGCCTGGCCGCCGACGAGCGCCGGCACGCACTGGAGCTGCGCGCCGAGGCGGCGCGGCACGTCGCCACGGGCGAGGAGGATCTCGAGGAGCGCGAGGAGCAGGCCGACGCTCGGCGCACGCAGGCCAAGGAGACCACCGAGCAGCGCCGCCAGGCGGCTGATCGCCGGCGCAAGGCCAAGACCAAGCAGGCGGGGCAGACCTCCCGGCGGCGCAAGCAGGCGGCCGATGCCTCCGCGGCCCGCGCGCGTGAGGAGATCGAGGAGCGCGCCAAGCGTGACCGCCTCGCGGCGCTCGACGAGCGCGCCGGCGCCCTCGATCAGCGCGGCGAGGCGCTGAGCGCCGCCGACGAGTCGCGCCGGCTTGCCACCGCCGCGGCGCGGGTCAAGGCCGAGCGCAAGAACGGCCGCTGACCCACCCCGGATTGGGCGCAGGGACGCTCGCCCAGCGCGGCGCGCGTCCTGGATGCCTGACGCGGGGGCAGCCGCGGTAGGGTCATGCCGATGGCGGTGGATGACGACGACGACTGGACGGGCACCCCGCCCGAGGGGCGCCACTCCGCCGACCGCGCGCGGCCCGATTTCTGGGCCAACCAGCGGCCGGTGAGCTTCGTGGGCGCGGGCATCCTGATCGTGCTCGTCGTCATCGCGATCGTCGTACTGCTGTCGTGAGCACCCCGCTGCGCGCCGCGGTCGTGGGCGCCGGGCCCGCCGGGCTCGCCGCCCTGCGCGCGCTGCACGCGAAGGGCCTGGACGTGACGTGCTTCGAGAAGGGCGACCGGCCCGGCGGGCACTGGGCCTATGAGAACTCGAGCGGGCTGTCGGCCGCCTATCGCACGCTGCACCTCAACACCAGCCGCGCGCGCACCGAATTCGCCGCCTTCCCGATGCCCGACGGGACACCCGACTTCCCGAGCCACTTCGAGGTCGGGCGGTACTTCGAGAGCTTCATCGACCACTTCGGCCTGCGCGAGCGCATCGAGCTCGAGCGGGGGGTGGAGCGGGCCGAGCGCGACGCCGACGGCGCGTGGGCGCTGACGTTGGCCGACGGCGCGCGCGAGCGTTTCGACGTCCTCGTGGTCGCCTCCGGCCACAACTGGGACGCGCGCTGGCCCGACCCGCCCTACCCTGGCGCCGACGAGTTCGCCGGCGACCAGCTCCACGCGCACGACTTCCGCGACGCCGAGGGGTTCGCGGGCCGCCGTGTGCTCGTCGTCGGCATGGGCAACTCGGCGATGGACATAGCCGTGGAGTCCTCGCAGGTGGCGGCGCGCACGCTGCTCTCGACCCGGCGCGGGACCCGGATCGTGCCCAAGTACGTCTTCGGCAAGCCCGCCGACCAGATCACGTCGCCGCGGGCCGCCCTGATGCCGTGGCGCCTGCGCCAACCGCTGAGCCACCTGATGCTGCGCGTCGCCGTCGGCGACATGACGCGCTACGGGCTGCCCGCGCCCGCGGGCGGTTTCCTCCGCGACCACCCCACGATCTCCGACACCATCCTGCACCGCCTCACCCACGGCGAGGTGGTGCCCAGGCCCGGGGTGCGCGCACTCGAGCGCGAACGCGTCCGCTTTGCCGACGGCGGCGCGGAGGAGGTCGACGTGATCGTGTGGTGTACGGGCTATGACGTGACCGTGCCCTACCTCGCGCCCGGGCTCCTGTCCCACGCCCCCGACGAGCTGCCGCTCTTCAAGCAGGTGTTCTCCTTCGATCACCCCGACCTCTTCTTCGTCGGGCTCATCCAGTCCACCGGCTCGGCCATCCCGATCGTCGAACGCCAGTCACAGCTCGTCGCCGACCACCTAACCGGGCGCTACGCGCTCCCGTCCCGGGCGCGCCGGCGACGCGACACCGAGCGCCGCCGCGCCCGTGCCGCCAGGCGCTATGGCGAGCGCAAGCGCCCGGCGATGCGCGTGGAGTTCGACGGCTACATGCACGACATCGCGCGCGAGCACGCCCGCGGGGCCGCGCGCGCGACCGACGCCGGCCATCCGCGACCGCTGGAGGCGCGCGTGGGCGCGCGCGGAAGCGTCGCGGCGTGAACGCGGACGGTCTCGCCGGCAAGCGGATCCTCGTGACCGGCGCGGCCGGCGCGTTCGGTACCGCGGTGCTCGCGGCACTGGGCGCGGGGGGCGCGCGGGTGGTGGGGCTCGACCTGAAGGCCAACCCCGGCGCCGCGGTGCCGATCCTGGCGTGCGACGTGACCGACGACGGGTCGGTGCAGGAGGCCGTCGGCCTGGCGGTGCAGCGGCTCGGTGGCCTCGACGTGCTCGTCAACAACGCCGGGATCGGCGGGCCCGCCGACAGCGGCCTGCCCCCGGGGGAGACCGTGCAGCGGATGGTCGACGTGAACCTCTACGGAGCCTGGCGCGTCACGGCCGCGGCGCTCGAGCCGCTGCTGGCCGGCCGCGGGCGGGTCGTCTTCGTCGCCTCGCGCATGTCGTTCCTGGGCATCCCGCTCGGCGTGGCCTACGGGGTGTCCAAGCGCGCGCTGACCGCCTACGCCGACGCGCTGCGGGCCGAGTACGGCACTCACCTCGACGTCACGTGCGTCCACCCGGCCTTCGTGCGTACCCCGATCCACGATGCCAGCGCGCAGGCCGGGCTCAGCGTGCAGGCCCTTTCGCGCGAGGAGCCGCTGGAGGCGGTCGTCAATACGATCGTGGCCGCCTGCGGGGCGAGCCGGCCGCCGCGCGACACCGCGACGACGCGGGCGGGCACGGTGCAGCTCTTCGTCGCGCGCCACTTCCCCGGCCTGACCGATCGGATCGTCGCGCGCACGCTGCGCAAGCGAGTACGTGCGGGCGCGTTCGACGACGCGCCGCTGGCCGCCGGGATCGTCGCGCGCCACCGCTCCCGATGAGCACGGTCACGGCTCCGCCGCCACCGCCGGACGTGGGCGCGCGGGCGGTGGCGGTCGCCTCGCGGCGGCTGCTTCCGCTGCTCGTGCTCATGTTCGTGATCGCCTACGTCGACCGGCTGAACATCACGTTCGCCGAGACCGAGCTCGAGCGCGACCTCGGGCTCTCGGCCAGCCTCTACGGCCTCGCCGCCGGCGCGTTCTTCATCGGGTTCGTGCTGCTGGAGGTCCCGAGCAACCTGATCCTGCACCGCGTCGGCGCGCGCCGCTGGATGGCGCGGATCATGGTGACGTGGGGCCTGGCGGCGGCGGCCACCGCGTTCGTGTGGGACGCCACGTCGCTCATTGTCGCCCGCGTGCTGCTCGGCGTGGCCGAGGCCGGGTTCTTCCCGGGGGTCGTCTTCTACCTGTCCCTGTGGTTCCCGGTCGCCCACCGCGGGCGGGCGATGGCGATCTTCATGTCGGCGATCGCGCTGTCGTTCCTCGTCGCCGGCCCGCTGTCGGGCGCGCTGCTCGAGCTCGACGGCGTGCTCGGCCTGCACGGCTGGCAATGGCTGTTCATCGTCGAGGGCCTGCCCGCGGTGCTCGTCGGCGCCTACGTGTTTCGCGCCCTCCCCGACGGGCCGGCCGACGCGCCGTGGCTGGCCGCCGACGAACGGGCCTGGATCGAGCAGGAGATCGCCACGGAGACGGCGGCCGCCGACGCGGAGGAGAAGCTCGAGCTCCGCGATGCGCTCACCGACCGCCGGGTGCGTGCGCTCGCGCTCGTCTACCTGTGCATCAACGTCGCCTCCTACGGGACGATTTTCTGGATCGCCGACATCGTCGAGCGCATCGGCGACCTTGGTTCCTTCTCCGTCGGCCTCATCGCCGCGATCCCCTTCGCCTTCGGCACCGCCGGCCTGCTGGTCTTCGGCCGGCTGTCGGACGGGGCGGGGGAGCGGCGGCGCTACGTCGTGATCGGGTCGCTGCTGGGTTTTGTGGGGCTGGTGGGCGCCGCGCTGCTGCCCGCGATCCCCGCCATCGCCGCGTTGTCGCTCGGTGCATTCGGCCTGCTGGGCACGATCCCGACGTTCTGGGGCATGCCCTCCACGCTGCTCACCGGGCGCGCGGCGGCCGGCGGGATCGCCCTCATCAACGCGATCGGCGTGTCCGGCGGCCTCATCGGCCCGGTGATCGTGGGCGCAATGAAGGACGCGACCGGCTCGCTGACCGGCGGGCTGCTGATCCTCGCCGGGGTGCTGCTCGTGGGCGCCGCGCTGGCGTCCCGGCTGACCGTCACCGGCGCGCGGCCCGGAGCACGGACCCCGCAGGGAGCAGCCGCGCCAGGGCGAGGGCCAGCGGCGCCCCGTTGACGTAGAGGGCGCTGAGCCAGGGCAGCACGTGCCCGTCGGGACCCGCGTACTCGAAGGCGCCGGTGGCCGAGATCGCCAGCTCGGTGGCGCAGCCGCTGACCGCCAGCAGGGCGGCAAAGGGCACGAGCGCGCGCCGGTCCGGGCTGTGGGCGATCCGGGCGAGCGCGAGCACCCACAGCCCGCCCGCCAGCGCCCAGGGATGCGCAGGCGCCGCCAGCGCGCTCGCCGCATAGGCGGCGGCGAACCACAGCGCGGCCGTGGCGACCTCATGGCCGGCCGGGGCCGGGGCGGGCCGGTCCCCGGCGAAGAGGGCGGCCCCCGCGAGCATGGCGACGGTGGCCAGGGCGAACTCCAGGGGGACCCACCACGCCTGTCCGAACGGCCCGGGATGGACGTAGCTCAGTGTGCCGCCGAGCACGTGCAGCAGGTCGCACGCAGTGAGGCCGAGGGCGCCGCACACGACGATCACGACCGGGCGAGCGGGGCGGCCCATGCACCGATGCTTGCAGTTGCGGGCAGTCAAGTGCCGCGAATCCGGTGCGCAACCGGATAACGTGCCGGTCATGTCGGGACCCAACGAGGCCACGACGGAAGGGCTCAGCACGGGGGGCCGCCTCGCGGCGGCGGGCGCGTTGGCGCTGGCGCTCGTGGCTGTGCTGGTCCTCGTGCTGCGCGGAGAGGAGCCCTACAAGGTCCGCGTCCACTTCCAGAGCGCCTCCCAGCTCGTCAAGGGGAACCTCGTCAAGGCCGCCGGGCGCCCCGTGGGCAAGGTCGAGACGATCGACGTGACCGACGACGGCCGCGCCGAGATCCTCATCCGGATCGACGAGGAGAAGCTCGCCCCCCTGCGCCAGGGCACGACGGTGAACGTCCGGACCGCCTCGTTCACCGGCCTGGCCAACCGCTTCGTCGAGCTGCACATGCCCCCGGGCGCGCCGCCGGCCATCCCCAACAACGGCCTCATCGAGCAGCGTTTCACGACGACGCAGGTCGACTTCGACCAGATCTTCAACACGTTCGATCCCAAGACCCGCGCCGGGCTGCGCAACATCTTCAAGGGGTCGGCGACGCAGTACGGCGGGCGCGGGGCCATGGCCAGCGCCGGCTACCGCTACCTCAACCCCTCGCTCATCGCCGCCGACCGGCTGTTCCGCGAGGTCGGCTACGACGCGGTCCAGCTCAAGGAGTTCATCACCTCCGCCTCGCGCCTGGTGACCGACCTCGCCAGCCGCCGCGACGACCTCGCCGCGCTGGTGGACAACCTGGCCACGGCGACGGGGGCGATCGCGCGCCGCGACGAGGATTTGGCGACGGCGATCAACCGGCTACCGCCCTTCATGCGCCGCGCGAACACGACGTTCGTCAACCTGCGCGCGACGCTCGACGACCTCGCGCCGTTCGTCGAGGAGTCCAAGCCGGTCGCCAAGCTGTTGCGGCCCTACCTCCGCCAGCTTCGCCTCTTCGCGCAGGACGCGCGGCCGACCGTGCGCGACCTCTCGGCGCTCGTGCGCCGCCGCGGCCCCGACAACGACCTCGTCGAGCTGTCGCGGGCCATCCCCCCGCTGCGCGATATCGCCATAGGGCCGGTGCAGGTCAACGGCCGGGAGCGGCCCGGCTCCTTTGAGACCGCGGTCACCTCGCTGAAGGGCCAGACCCCGATCTGGGCCTTCCAGCGCCCCTACGCGGTCGACCTCGCCGGCTGGTTCGACGACTTCAGCCACAGCGGCATCTATGACGCCAACGGAAGCGCGAGCCGTGTCGCCCTGACCGCCAACGCGTTCGCCTCGGTCAACGGTGCCCTCATCCCCGTCCCGCCGTCGCTGCGCGACGACCTCCTGCCCGCTGTGGCGACCCTCGGGCAGAACAACCGCTGCCCCGGCTCGATCGAGCGCAATCCGGGCGACGGCTCGATCCCGTTCCGGCCGACCCCGGACTACTCCTGCGACCCGAGCCAGGTGCCACCGGGCCGATGAAGCGGATGATCGGAACCGTCGCCGTCCTGCTCGCCGCGACCGTGGTGGCGATCGCCGGCACGGGCGCAGACGAGCCGGCGTCTGACAACCCGACCTACTGGGTCGAGTTCGACAACGCCTTCGGGCTGGTCGAGGACGCCGACCTGAAGATCGCCGGCGTGCGCGCGGGCAAGATCAAGTCGATGAAGCTCGACCGCAACGCGAAGCGCGCGCTGGTGGAGGTCGAGGTCGCCGAGCAGGGCTTCGGCGCGCTGCGGGCCGACGCCTTCTGTGAGACCCGCCCGCAGTCCCTCATCGGCGAGTACTTCGTCGACTGCCAGCCGGGCTCCAGCCCGGTCAAGCTGCGCGACGGCGGGCGCATCCCCGTCGCCCAGACCGGCTCGACGGTCCCGGTGGACCTCGTCACCAACATCATGCGCCGGCCCTACCGTGAGCGCTTCACGATCCTGCTCAACGAGCTCGGGACCGGGCTCGCCGCGCGCGGCGAGGACCTCGACGCCACGATCCGCCGCGCGGTGCCCGCCCTGCGCGCGGTCGACCGGGTCCTGGCCCAGCTGGCCACCCAGCGCCAGACGATCGCGCGCCTGTATCGCGATGCCGATCGCGTGGTCGGGGAGCTGGCCGCCAACCGCGCCGACATCAACCGCTTCGTGGCCGAGGCCCGCGACACGTCGGGCATCACCGCGAGCCGCCGCGAGGCGCTGCGTGGCCAGTTCCAGCGGCTGCCCACGTTCCTGCGCGAGCTGCGCGCGGTCGCGGTGCCCCTCGGCGTGGCCGCCGACGAGCAGTACCCCGTGCTGCGCAACCTCAACAACAACGCGGGGCGGCTGAAGGTCTTCCTCGACACGCTGCGGCCCTTCGCCGACGCCGCCCGGCCGGCGACCCGCTCCCTGGCGGCCGCCGCGCGCGCCGGGCGCCCCGCCGTCACCCAGGGCCGCCCGGCGATCCGGGAGCTCGCGCGCTTTGCCGGGCTCGCGCCGGAGACCGCGAACAACCTCTCGCGGGTCCTGACCGACCTGGACTCCCGCGCGCGCGCGGTCGAGAAGGACCCGCGTAGCCCGGGCGGCCAGGGCTACACCGGGCTCGAGGCGGTGCTGCGCTACGTCTTCGCCCAGTCGCAGGCGATCAACCTCTTCGACGCGAACTCCTACATCCTCAAGGTCTCGCCCTTCCTGGACAACCTGTGCGCGCAGTACACCAACGCGGCCCAGGCCAAGGACCCGGCGCGCAACCGCTGCGCGGCCCGGCTGGGCCCCTCGCGGCCCGGCATCAACTCGCCCGACCCGACCGCCCGCAGCGCCCCGGCCGCCGCCGCCGCGTCGCGCTCGGCGGCCCCGGGGGCGGCGCAGGACCTCGCCGGGCTCACCCCGGCCGCGACCGCCCCGGCGCCCGGGCCGGGCGGCGCGCCGGCCACCCCGGGCAACCCGTCCGGGCCGCTGGACGACCTGCTCTCCGGCGTCGACCGGACGCTGGGCGGCGTGCCGGGCCAGACGCTCGGCGGCGCCGGCGGATCCCCGCGCTCGAGCGCCGACCTCCTCGACTTCCTCATGGCCCCGTGAGACGCCGGCACGCCTCCCAGTCCATCGTCGCCAACCCGGTCCTGATCGGGGCGGTCACCACGCTGGTCGCCGTCATCGCGGTCTTTCTCGCCTACAACGCGAACAACGGCCTGCCGTTCGTCCCCACCCGCCAGCTGGTCGTCCAGCTCCCCAGCGGCGCGAACCTGCTGCCCGGCAACGAGCTGCGCGAGGGCGGCTACCGGATCGGGATCGTCGAGGAGATGCACCCGGTCCAGCGCGAGGACGGCACCGTGGTCGCCTCGGCGAGCCTGAAGGTGGACGAGTCGGCCGGCGCGATCCCGATCGACTCGCAGATCCAGGTGCGGCCCCGCTCCGTCCTGGGCCTCAAGACGCTGGAGCTGCGCCGCGGGACCTCCCCGCGGACCTTCCAGGATGGCGACACGCTGCGGAGCTCGAGCGGGGCGGTCCCCGTCGAGCTCGACGACTTCAACACGATGTTCGACAAGGACACCCGGGTCGCGGTGCGCCGCAACCTCACGGGGATCGGCGGGGCGCTGTCGGGCCGCGGGCCCGAGCTCAACGTCACCATCCAGGAGGCGCCGCGGTTCCTCGGCCACCTCGCGCCCGTCATGGAGACGCTGGGAGCTTCCAAGACCCGGCTGCCGCGGCTCTTCCGCGAGCTCGGCGACTTCGCGCGGATCGTCGCGCCGGTCGCATCGACCTACGCCAACGGGTTCACGGTCTCCGCGAACACCTTCGAGGCCTGGTCGCGGCGACCCGACCGGCTCGCGGGAACCATCGAGCGCCAGCCGCCCACGCTTCAGGCCGGCATCGAGTCCTTCCGCATCCAGCGGCCGTTCCTGATCGACCTGGCCACGTTCTCGCGCGCCATGCACCGGGCCACCGACCAGCTCTCCTACGCGCTGCCCCGCCTGACGCCGGCGCTGGCCCAGGGGATACCGGTGCTGCGCCGCCTGCCCGAGATCAACGAGGACCTGCGCGCGGCGTTCGTCGCGCTGCGCGAACTGCTGACCGACCCGAGCACCGTGATCTCCTTCCGCGGCTTGACGGCGCTCTTCCGGACGCTCAACCCGGCGCTGCGCTACGCGGGCCCCTACATCACCGTCTGCAACTACTTCAACTACGCCGTGACGCACCTCGGCGAGCACGTCACCGAGCCCGACCGGACCGGCACCTCCCAGCGCACGCTGCTCAACCAGGCGCCGCGCCAGGACAACTCGCCGGGCTCGCTCGGCGCCGTGAGCCCGGCCAACGGCAAGGGCGTCCTCTCCGGCACGCCGGCCAACCTGCACTCCAACGCCTACTCGGCGGCGGTCAACCGCGCCGGGCTGGCCGACTGCGAGTCCGGGCAGCGTGGCTACCTCGAGCGCGCCGCCACCTACAGCACCGATCCCGACCTGAAGATCGTCACCGACCCGCGCACCCCCGGGCTCCAGGGCCCGACGTTCACCGGGCGCCCGCGCGTGCCCTCCGGACAGACGTTCTCCCCGATCCCCGAGATCGGCCCCGCCTTCCCGCCGGAGCTGGACAAGTGAAGCGCATCGGCCCGCCCCCGCGCTCGAGCGTCATCGCCGGCGCCCTGGTCCTCGTCGTCGTCTCGATCGGCACGTACTTCGCGTTCACGAAGTCCAACCCGCTGGCCGACCCTTTCGAGCTGCGCGCCGCGTTTCGCAACGCCAACGACGTGCGGTCGGGCTCGCCGGTCCGCATCGCGGGCGTCAAGGTCGGCGTCGTGCGCAAGGTCGAGGCGCTCGACGACACCGGCGAGGGTTCGCTGGTGACGATGCACATCGACGAGGCGGGGCTGCCGATCGGCCGCGGCGCGCGCGCCAAGATCCGGCCGCGCATCTTCCTCGAGGGCAACTACTTCGTCGACCTCAAGCCGGGGCCGCCCTCGGCCCCCGCGATGAAGGACCGCGAGATGATCCCGGTGACCAACACCGCGGCGCCGGTGCAGTTCGGTCAGCTGCTCACCGCGCTGCAGTCCGACACCCGCAAGGACCTCCAGACGGTGTTCCAGGAGTACGGGCGGGCGGTCTCGGGCGAGGGCGGCAAGGGCTTCAACCGCTCCATCCAGTACTGGGTCCCGGCCTTCCGCGACTCGGCGATCTCCAACACCGCCACGCGGGGCATCGCCGTCCACGACCTCTCGACCTACCTCTACAGCGTCGGCAAGGTGACCGCGGCGCTGGACCGTGACCGCAGCGCGCTGCGCGGACTCATCACCGACTTCGCGACGACCGCCGGCGCGCTGGCCTCCGAGGAGGCCCGGCTGACCGAGGCCATCGAGGAGCTGCCGCCGTTCCTGAGGAAGGGCCACCGCGCGCTCGGGTCGCTCGACGACGCGTTCCCGCGCCTGCGCAGGCTGGTGGTCGACCTGCGCCCGGCCGTGCGCTCGTCTGAGCCCAACCTCCGTGCGGGGCTGCCGTTCGCCCGTCAGATGCGCGCGCTCTTCTCCAGGCCCGAGCTGCGGGGCCTCGTCGCCGACCTGCGCCCGACGGTCCCGGCGCTGGCTCGCTTCAACAAGGGCGGGGTCGCCCTCCAGGGGCAGCTGCGCGCCCTCGGAAGCTGCCAGAACAACGTCATCATCCCGACGCTCACCTCGACCATCCCCGACGACAACTTCAAGCCGACGGGCAAGGTCTACGAGGAGGGCGTGAAGTGGCTGCCGGGGATCGCCGGCGAGAGCCGCTCGTTCGACGCCAACGGGCAGTACATCAAGAGCCTGGCCTACAGCGCCAACTACGCCTACCCGCTCAACGACGGCAAGCTGTTCTTCACGCAGGCCCCGCTCCAGGGCGTCAATCCGCCGCGCAACGACCAGCCGCCCCTGCGCCCCGACGTGCCGTGCGAGACCCAGGAGCCGCCCGACCTGCGCTCGGGGAACGGCGCGCTCCCGGCCGCCACGACGGTCAACCACTCGACCGCGGCCGGGCAGGCGCGCCGCGCCGTGATCCGCGGCGAGGTGGCGAAGTACCTCGAGGACACCCTCAAGGCCCAGGGCCTGGACGACACCTTCACCGTGCTGACCCGCGAGCTGAACGCCGCTGAGCTGGGCCAGCTGCTGGGGAGCGCGCCATGAGCTGGATCGACCTGCGCCGGCGCCGCCGGGACATCATCGCCTTCATCGCGCTCCTGGTGTGGGGCTCGGCGGTCGGCTACTACATCGTCCAGCACCAGCGCCTGCGCATCCCCTTCGTCGAGCCCAAGCCGCACGAGGTCCGCTTCGAGATGGAGACCGCCCAGGCCGTCGCGCCGGGCCAGGGCCAGACCGTGCGGGTGGCCGGCATCCGCGTCGGAGACATCTCGACCGTGGAGCTCAAGAACGGCCGCGCGCTCATCACCGCTGAGCTGGACGAGTCCTACGACGACCTCGTTCGGTCTGACGCCACCGCGTTCCTGCGCCCCAAGACGGGCCTGAAGGACATGTTCATCGAGCTGGACCCCGGCACGAAGACGGCCCCGGCCGTGCCGGAGAAGGGCATCGTCTCCATCTACAACACGCTGCCCGACGTCAATCCCGACGAGGTCCTGGCCGGGCTGGACGCCGACACACGCGACTACATCAAGCTCCTGCTCAACGGGGCCGGCCGCGGCCTCAAGGACAACGGCGACGACCTCAACGAGGTGTTCCGGCGCTTTGAGCCGACCTACCGCGACCTCGCCAAGGTCGCCTCGGCCGGGGCCCAGAACCGCGGGCAGCTGCGCCGCCTCGTCAACTCGCTGCGCCGCGTCAACGAGTCGCTGGCCTCGCGCGACGACAACCTCGCCCAGCTCGTGTCCAACGCATCGCGGGTGTTCTCGGTGCTCGCCGACGAGCAGGCCAATGTCGCCGGCACCGTGCGCGAGCTCGCGCCGACCCTGCGCACCGTCGGGGCCACGTTCGACAAGGTGGACCGGATGGCGCGGCTGCTGGGCCCCACCGCCGACAAGCTGCGCCCGGCGATCCGGTCCCTCAAGGAGACCAACGAGGCGACCCGGCCCTACTTCGCCGAGGCGGCGCCATTGCTGCGGCGCGACATCCGCCCATTCGTGCGTGCCGCGCGCCCGTTCGTGCGCTCGCTGCGCCCCGCGGCCGTGGGCCTGGCGCGGGCCGAGCCCGATCTGACCTCGAGCGTCCGTGTGCTCAACCACTTCTTCAACCTGCTGGGCCTCAACCCCAACGGCCGCGAGGGCCCCTCCGTCGCCAGCCGGCAGGAGGGCTACCTCTTCTACCTCGCCTGGGTGGGCCATCAGTCGGCGAACCTGTTCTCGGCCGCCGACGCCCATGGCCCGCTGCGGCCGATCACGATCGGCGGGTCGTGCGCGACGATCGCCGGCATCGCCCAGAACAACCCCGTCCTCGAGGACACGCTCGGGCTGACCGGCGTCCTCACCGACCCCACCGTGTGCGGCTAGATGCAAAAGCAAGCCCCCACCGCCGCCCGGGTGCTCGTCATGACGGCGTTCGCGCTGTCGTGCTTCGGGCTGCTCCTGTTCCTGTGGGTCGCCTTCGGGGGGGCGACGCCGCTGAAGCCCAAGCCCTACCGGATGGACATCGCCTTCCCCGAGGCCGGCCGGCTCGCCGAGCAGGCCGAC
>Ga0136617_10004598_pt1 | contig 12356 bp, 10 predicted proteins | sample AntDrymUQ3222106_2_FD_129672 | JGI IMG/M metagenome (GOLD analysis project Ga0136617, IMG submission 129672) | Polar desert sand microbial communities from Dry Valleys, Antarctica - metaG UQ322 (21.06) | ecosystem: Environmental > Terrestrial > Soil > Desert | place: Antarctica: Dry Valley...
CGACTTCCCATCTGCCGTACGGACGCCGGCGATGACCGCGCCTGTATACGGATCGACGACATCGCCGACCGCATTCACCGCGACGATGGCGGCGACGATCAGCATGTCGGATCCGGCGGGCACCGAAATCGACCATGTGCCGAGCCCTCCTTTCATCGCCGCACCACCGCCGAACTTACCGACAGTCGCGCCGGCGCCGGCGCCGACATTGCCTTCAGCAATGGGACCGTCGTTCGCCGCCTGCGCCGCGCGATAGCCACAGTCGGCGGTCGGCCAGATGTCGGGCCTGCCGCCCACGCCAAGATCGAAGATGATGGCCCCGGGAACGATCGGGACCTTCGCGACCCGCGTCTCGTATCCGATCTTTCGCTCGTAGAGATACCGGCGGACGCCGGTCGCCACGTCGAGCCCGAACGCGCTGCCGCCCGACAGAAAAATCGCATGCACCTGCTGGACGAGATTGACGGGGTTCAGCACGTCAGTCTCGATGGTGCCGGGCGCAGACCCGCGCACATCCACGCCGGCAACCGCTCCCGCTTCCGTGAGGATTACGGTACAGCCGGTTGGGCGCTCGGTTCGCGTGAATTGGCCGACCTTGATACCGGGAACCTCTGTGAGACCCTTCCCCGGTACCGAAATGATCGAAGCGATAGGCCCCTCCCGTTGATCAGCCTGCGTCCCAACGCAGTTGATGACGAAAACGACCGCGGCCATCGCCATCAGCGCCCGCTGCATGCCGCAATCTTACCTTTAACCTTGAAATCGCAGCAGCGTCGGTGTCACATTCGTAGCCCATGCCGCTGCAACTCGCCAGAGAGCGAAGCACGACGCTGCTGTTTTACGGAATTGTTCTCCTTCTCGGATACCTGCTCTATCAGCTCTTCGAGCCGTTTCTTCGGCCGCTGGCGTGGGCGGCGATTTTCGCCGCGTTCTTCCACTCCCGACACCATCGTCTCGAGCGACGTTTCGGGCGCACGACGGCGGCGTCGATCAGCACCGCGGCCGTCATGCTCATCATCGTCGTGCCGTTTGTACTGCTGGTCATGGCTTTTATTCAGGAGGCGACGCAGACGCTCGAATCCGTGGATCTGTCCGCCGGCAGCTCGAAAGGGTTTGCGCGGGCGCAGCTCGCGTGGAGCTGGATGCAGCGGCAGCGCTTCGGCAGGGATATCCCCAACCTGGACGATGCGCTGAGGCAGGTGTCGGCCCGCATTGCCGGCTTCGTCGCGGAAGGAGCCGGCATTCTCCTGCGAAACATCGTGGTGGTGATCGTCAACGTCATCATCATGCTGTTTGCCCTGTTCTTTTTCTTCAGGGATGGCGACGCCATCATGGAACGGCTCCGGCGTGTTCTGCCGTTCGACCCATCCTTTCGCGAGGGACGTATTCGCGAGACCGCGGAGTTGATCCGCGCCAGCATCAGCTCCGGAATAATTGTCGCGCTCGTCCAGGGGGCCGCCGGCGGCATCACGTTCGCGTTCCTCGGGCTGGGCGCGCCCGTGTTCTGGGGCGTGATCATGGCGTTTTTCTCGCTGTTGCCGCTCGGTGCATGGATCGTCTGGACGCCGGCGGCCATTTGGCTGCTGGTGACGGGCGAAACCGGGCGGGGGATCGCGCTGATGGCTATCGGGGCCGGCGGCATCAGCATGATCGACAACTTTCTCCGTCCACTCCTGCTGAGTGGGCGGACGCAGATGAATGGATTGCTCGTGTTCATCAGCCTCCTTGGAGGCATCTCGGCCTTCGGCTTGCTTGGTCTCGTGCTCGGCCCGGTAATCATGGCCACCGCGATCAGCTTTGTCGATGCGTACGCAACAGAACGAAGAGAGGTGACGGTCATCGATGACCTTTCGCCAGAGAGCGATCGGCGCGGCAAAGCTTGATCCGGCGGTCTTCGAGGAGATCGAAGCCGATCGGCACGCCACGCGGCAGGCGCTGGCTGTGGTTGTGCTGTCGAGCGCGGCGGCCGGCATCGGCCTGAGCTCCAGCGTCTACGACGCGCCCGTGCTGACGCGAGTGGTTCTTGCCCTGCTCCTGTGGGTGTTCTGGGCGGCGCTCACCTACGCGATCGGCGTCTACCTGACTCCGGAGCCGCAGACGGAAGCCGACATCGGCGAGCTGCTGAGAACGATCGGGTTCGCCGCCGCGCCGGGGGCGTTGCGCGTATTCGGGTTCGTGCCGATAGTGGGGCCGACGGTGTACGCGATTGCGACCGTCTGGATGCTCGTCGCCATGGTCATCGCCATCCGGCAGGCGCTCGACTACAAGTCAACGGCCCGCGCCGTCGTCGTGTGCCTGATTGCCTGGGTTATTGCCGTTGCGATGTCCGCTCTGATTGGCGGTCTCCTCTTCGTACTGGTTGAGGAACTTTCTCCCTGAGGTACAAAAGTCTCTGAATGACCGAAACCGCCGTTCCTCTACAGACACCCAATCCCGCCAAGACGTCGCCGGAATCGGACGACCGGGTCATGCTCGAAGGGCCACATTCGCGCCGGCGCGAATTGCGGTTGCTCGCCAACGTCATCCGGGACTTCATCGCCGGGTTCCGCGCCTTTCACTTCTGCGGCCCATGCGTGACGGTGTTTGGCTCAGCGCGCATTCCGGCCGGGCACCCCTACTACGATCTGGCCATCGAGATGGGAAAGCGGCTCGCCCGTCTTGGGTTCACGGTGATGACGGGGGGCGGCCCGGGACTCATGGAAGCGGCCAATCGCGGCGCGCGCGAGGTCGGTGGCCGCTCGGTCGGCGTGAACATCGTTCTGCCCTTCGAGCAGGCGCCGAACCGCTACTGCGATCGCATCGTCACGTGCCGCTACTTCTTCGTCCGCAAAGTGCTGCTCTTCAAATACTCGTATGCGTTCGTCGCGCTGCCCGGCGGGCTAGGAACACTCGACGAACTGAACGAGGCGTTGACCCTGATTCAGACCAAAAAGATCCTTCATTACCCTGTCGTCCTGATTGGTGCGACCTACTGGCGTGGATTTCTCGCGCTCCTCGAAGACATGGTCAAAGCGGGGACGGTGAGCGCAGGCGACCTGAAGCTGTTTCTGGTGACCGACGATCTCAACGAAGCGCTCGAGCACATCCGCAAGCACGCGATCGAAGAGTTCAAACTCCTGAAAAAGCCGCCGCGGCCCTCGCGTCTGCTCGGCGAGGAAGTGTTACCCGTGGTGGTGACCGACAGGTGATCTGCCGGCCTACTCCTTCGGTTCGTCCTGTTCCTCGAACGGCTGCACGGCGCTGTTGAGCGCCGACAGCGAGACGCTGCGCTGGAACGCGGCCCACACGGCCTTCGACAGGAGCGTGCGGAAGCCGCCTTTCTCGAGTTGGTACAACGCGTGGGCACTCGTGCCCCCGGGCGACGTCACCAGGTTGCGCATCTCGGCCGGATGCGATGCGGAGCTCTCGGCATAGATCGCGGAGCCGCGAACCGTCTGCGTCACCAGCGTCCGCGCGTCCTCGCGCGAGAACCCAAGGTGCACGGCCGCATCAATCAGTGCTTCCATGAACAGGAACACGTAGCTGGGCCCGGAGCCGCTGATCGCGGTCGCCATGTCGAGAAACGCCTCGTCGGCCACGTAGAGCTCTTTGCCGAACGCGCGAAGAATCGTCTGCGCCTGCGAACGCTGCGCCGGCGAGACGCCGGCGTTGGCGGTCCAGACGGTCATACCTTCCGCGACCTGCGCCGGGGTGTTGGGCATCGACCGTACGATCGATGAATGCTTCAACCCCTGGGAGATGGATTCGACGCGGGCGCCGGCGATTATCGACAGCACCAGCGCGTCCGTGCGCAGCTTGCCGCAGAGGTCGCGAAACACGAAGCGCAGCATCTGCGGCTTCACCGACAGCACGACGATGTCCGCCTCACGGGCAGCGGCGAGATTCTCGGTTGTTGTCGCGACACCAAATCGCGTTTCAAGGTCGCGCGCGCGATCTTTGTGCGGGTCGCTTGCAGTGACGGCCTTCGGATCGACCGTCTGGGAGCTCAGTAACCCCCCAATCATCGCGCCGGCCATGGCCCCACCGCCAATGAAGGCGAGCGACTTTCCCTTCAACACTGTCTTATTCGTCACGTTGTGCTTTCATTTTTACCAACACTTCTTACTTCCTACGTCTTACTCTCGTATCTGCCCCGTTCCCTCGATCACCCATTTGTAGGTCGTGAGCTCCAGCAGTCCCATCGGCCCGCGCGCGTGCAGTTTCTGCGTCGAGATGCCCACTTCCGTGCCCAGCCCGAACTCTCCGCCGTCGGTAAACTGCGTGCTGGCGTTGACGAACACCGCCGCCGCATCAACCTCGTTCAGGAACCGCGAGGCCGCGCCGGCGTCCGACGTCACGATCGCTTCGGAGTGTCCCGAGCCGTGCTCGCGAATATGTTCGAGTGCCTCGTCGAGACTGCTGACGACGCGGACGGCGGCCACGAGAGAGAGAAACTCCTTCCCCCAGTCGTCCGGCGACGCTGGAGCAGCGCTCGCGCCCGCGTCGTTGAGGATCCGCGCGGCCTCGGCATCGGCGTGGATCTCGACGCGCGCCTTGCTCCATTCCGCGGCCATCCTCGGCAGCCACGATGGTGCGATCTCGCGGTGCACCAGCAGTGTATCGAGCGCGTTGCAGATGGTTGGCCGGCGCACTTTGGCGTTGTACACAATGCGCAGCGCCATCTCCGCATCCGCCGTCCGATCCACGTATGTATGACAAACACCTGCGCCGGTCTCGATCACCGGTACGGTCGAACCCTCCACCACCATCGCGATCAGTCCTTCGCCTCCGCGGGGAATGATCACGTCGAGGTACTCGCGCAGCTTCAACATCCGCTGGACGACGGCTCGATCGGTCGAAGTGATGAGCTGCACGGCCTCCACAGGCAAGCCGCCGTCGGCAAGGCCGTGGTGTATCGCCGCCGCAATGGCGCCGTTGCTCAAGAGGGCTTCGCTGCCGCCTCGGAGCACAACGGCGTTGCCGGTCTTCACGCAGATTGCCGCAACGTCGCTCGTGACGTTCGGGCGCGATTCATAGATCACCCCGACGACGCCGAGCGGAACCCGCCGTTTCGAAATCTTCAGACCGTTGGGCCGCGTGGCCTCGTCGAACACTTCTCCAACCGGATCCGCGAGGCCGGCAACGGCCTCAACATCGCGCGCCATTGCCGTCACCCGATCGGGCGTCAATCGGAGGCGATCGATTTCGACGCGTGGCGACGCGTACGCACAGTCCTGCGCGTTCGCGGTCAGAATGGTCTTCTCCTGCGCGCGAATCGCACCGGCGATCGCCATCAGCGCGCGGTTTTTGACTTCGGCGGACGCCTGTGCGAGAACAAAGGACGCAGCTTTCGCCGCAGCCGCCTTCTCGATCAGTTCATCCGTTGTCACCGGCATTCCCATTTCCCGTTTCCAGTTTCCGTAGTTTCTCGTTTCTCGTTTCTCGTTTCTCGTTTCTCGTTTCTCGTTTTAGAGCATCACCACGTTATTTCGGTGGATCACCTCATCGCCGAAATGAAACCCGAGAATTTGTGCAATCTGCGCCGAGCGGCATCCCTTGATGCGGTCGAGATCGGCGGCGTTGTAGTTCGCCACGCCGCAGCCGATCGCCTTCCCTTCTGGGCCGACAATGTTCACACTATCGCCGCGGTCAAATGGCCCCTTCACGTTCACCACTCCCGCCGGCAGCAAGGACCGGCCCCGCGCCAGCGCGGACACCGCCCCGCCATCGATGTGGGCTGCCGCCTTTCCTGCAAGCCCGGCCAGAATCCAGCGCTTGCGGCTTTCCATACGGGTGCGGTTTGAGGGGAATCGCGTGCCGACCGCGTCGCCTGTCACGGCCCTGACCAATACATTTTCGGTCGTCCCGCCCGCCACCAGCACTGTCACGCCCGATTCCGTCGCCAGACGAGCGGCCTGGAGCTTCGTCACCATCCCCCCAGTGCCCCGCACCGTCCCGGCTCCTGCGGCCCGCTCGATGATATCGTCGGTAATCACCGGCACTTCTGCGATCAGCGTGGCACCCGAGTTGCGGCGCGGATCGTCGGTATAGAGCCCCGCTTGATCGGTCAGCAGTATCAAGAGGTCCGCATCGATCAAGTTCGCGACCAACGCCGACAGGTTGTCGTTATCGCCGATCTTAATCTCCTCGGTCGCAACGACGTCGTTCTCGTTGATGACCGGCACGACCTTCCGATCGAGAAGCGCCAGCAACGTGTTGCGCGCATTGAGATACCCCTGACGGTCGGCGAGGTCGGCCCGCGTCAGCAGCGTCTGCGCGACGATGAGGTCTTCACGCGAGAAGAGATCGTCCCAGATCTGCATCAGCCTCGCCTGCCCGACCGCGGCCAGTACCTGCTTGAACGGAATATCCCTGGCGTTCCGCGAGATCTGGAGCGCCTGCCGCCCGGCCACGATCGCCCCCGACGAGACCAGCGCGACCTGGTGACCGTCGCGCACGAGGCGGGCAATCTGGCGCGCCACACCCGTCATCTGGGGGCGGGACAACCGGTCTTCGCCTCCGGTGAGGGTATTCGTTCCGACTTTCACGACCAGGCGCTTGGCTGTGCGGTCACTCATGTTGCGGCGCTCATTTTATATCGGGCTATAATTCGGCAAATCCGTTTGGTGAGTGGTCGATAGGTGAGTGGGCGATTGGAACGTCACTCAATTGCTCAATTCAATCACCCAGTCACCTATCACCCGCTCGGCCCGTTTATTGAGGTATTCATGCCGCGAAACCTGTGGGTTGTCTGCGCGTTGCTGTGTGCCACCCTGCCCCTTGCTGCACAGAACGGGGCTACTAACGGCGAATGGCGCGCTTACGCAGCCGATCCGGGGAGCACCAAATACTCGCCGCTCGATCAGATCAATAAGGACAACGCGAAGAATCTGCGGATCGCATGGCGGTTCCGCAGCGACAATCTCGGCCCCCGCCCCGATTACAACATGCAGTCGGTCCCGCTCGTCGTGGGCGGCGTGATGTACGTGCAGGCGGGCACGCGCCGAACCGTCGTCGCGCTGAACCCGACCAGCGGCGAAATGCTGTGGCTGTGGCGTATGGACGAAGGCAAGCGTGGCGCCGGCGCGCCGCGGCAGGGCTCGGGACGCGGGCTCGCCTACTGGAACGACGGGAAGGGCGACGAGCGCATCGTCACGATAACGCCCGGCTACCAAATGGTCGCGCTGAACGCGAAGACCGGCGTCCCGGTCGGCTCCTTCGGCAGGAATGGCGTCGTCGATCTGAAGACCGAGCTCGATCAGCCGGGGATCGATCTGGATACAGCCGACATCGGGATCAACTCTCCGCCCGTCATCGGCAACAACGTTGTCGTCGTCGGCGCGGCCCACCTGCCTGGTGGCGCCCCGCGCGCGAAAGAGAACGTCAAGGGCTACATCCGCGGGTACGACGTGCGCACGGGGAAGCGGCTATGGATCTTCCACACCATTCCGCAGCCCGGCGAATTCGGCAACAACACGTGGGAAAACGATTCGTGGGCCTACACGGGGAACGCCGGCAACTGGGCGCCGATCACCATTGACGAAGAGCTCAACCGCGTGTATCTCTCGACCGAAGATGGCACCGGCGACTATTTCGGCGGCCACCGCCCGGGCAACAACCTGTTCACGAGCAGCGTCGTCTGCCTCGATCTGAATACCGGCAAACGGTACTGGTATTTCCAGGCGATCCATCACGACATCTGGGACTGGGACTTTCCGGCGCCGCCCATCCTGATGAACATCACGGTGAATGGCAAACCGATCAAAGCCGTCGCCGTCCCTTCGAAGCAGGCGTGGCTTTACACGTTCGATCGCGTCAGCGGGGAGCCGGTCTGGCCGATTGTCGAGCGGCCGGTCCCGCGGGGCAAAGTTCCCACCGAGTGGTATTCGCCGACGCAGCCGTATCCGACCAAGCCGGCTGCGTACGACATGCAAGGCATTCGAGAAAGCGATGTCAACGACTGGACGCCCGAGATCAAGACGGAGGCGCTGCGCGTCCTCAACCTCCATAAATACAGCGACAACGTCTTCGAGCCGCCTATCGAGCGCGGCCAGGACGGCAAGTTCGGCATGCTGATGATGCCGGGCAACAACGGCGGGTCCAACTGGGAAGGCGGCGCGTTCGATCCCGAGACCGGCATCGCGTATGTCTTCTCGTCTACGCAATTCAACCGGCGCTCGCTTATCAACGATCCGGCGCGATCGAACATGAATTACATCGATGGCGGCGGCGGCGGAGAAGGTGGTGGCCCCGAACGCGGAGGCGCGGCCGGTCCGGGCGGTGCGGGAGCGGCGTCGAATGCCGGCGGTGGGCGCGGCGTCGCAGCGCCAGGAGCATCGAACACTCCGCCCCTTACCGCCTTCGGGCTGCCACTCATCAAGCCGCCGTACGGCCGCGTGACCGCGATCAACATGAACACCGGCGACCATGTGTGGATGCAGCCGATCGGGAACACGCCCGAGAACATCAAGAATCATCCGATGCTCAAAGGCGTGACGATTCCGAAGACCGGGCGTCCCGGCCGTACCGGCGTCATGGTCACGAAGACATTGCTGTGGGCCGGCGAGCGTGGGCCGCTCGACACGGTGAATGGCGAACAGGTGTCGTGGTTCCGTTCGTACGACAAGACCACGGGCGCTGTCGTGTCCGAAATGCCGATTCCGGCAAACGTCACGAATATCCCGATGACCTACATGGCGAACGGGAAGCAATACATCGTGGTCGCGGTCGCCGCCGCCGGCAAGCCGGCGGAGCTGTTGGCGCTGGCAGTTCCGTAGGCGTCCGTCTGCCGTTGGCCGTTTGCCGGCGTCAGATTTTAGGTTTAGATTCTAGATTCCGGTTGTAGGTTTCGAGGAGGTTTCATGCCCCGACGGCTCGTGCTCGCGTTGCTGCTGGTGATGGCGGCAGCGCCTTTGTCAGGCCAGTTCGGCACCAGGAACGGCGAATGGCGCTCCTATGCAGGCGAGCCGGGTAGCACGAAGTACTCACCGCTCGATCAAATCAACAAGGAGAACGCCCGGAACCTGCGCATCGCGTGGCGGTTCAAGACCGACAACTTCGGTCTGCGCCCCGATTACAACATGCAGGTCACGCCGCTGATGGTCAGCGGCGTGATGTACGCGCAGGTCGGCATGCGCCGCTCTGTGGTCGCCATCGATCCGAGCACCGGCGAGCTGTTGTGGATGTGGCGAATGGATGAAGGCAAGCGTGGCGAAGTTGCTCCTCGGCTGGGATCCGGCCGCGGCGTCGCGCATTGGTCGGATGGGAAGGGGGACGATCGGATCCTGACCATCACGCCCGGCTATCAACTGGTCGCGCTCAACGCGAAGACTGGCATTCCGGTGGCGTCATTCGGCCGTAACGGCATCGTCGATCTCAAGACCGAGATCGACCAGCCCGGCATCGATCTGACGACGGCCGATATCGGCATCAATGCGCCGCCTGCGGTCGGCAACAATGTTGTCGTCATCGGCGCGGCCCACACGCCAGGCGCCGCGCCGCGGACGAAAGAAAACGTCAAGGGCTACATCCGGGGGTACGACGTTCGCACCGGCAAGCGCCTCTGGATCTTCCATACGATTCCGCAACCGGGCGAGTTCGGGAACGACACGTGGGAACGCGACTCGTGGTCCTACACCGGCAACGCGGGCAACTGGGGCGCGATCACGATCGACGAGGCGGCCAACCGCGTGTATCTCGCGACGGAAATGGCGACCGGCGATTACTACGGGGGACATCGGCCTGGCGCGAATCTCTTTACGGACTGCGTCGTGAGCCTGGATCTGAACACGGGTAAACGCTACTGGTACTTTCAAGCCATTCATCACGATATCTGGGACTGGGACTTCGGCTCTCCGCCGATCCTGATGGACATCAACGTTGCCGGCAAGCCGATTAAGGCCGTGGCTGTGCCGTCGAAGCAAGGTTGGCTTTACACGTTCGACCGCATGAGCGGTGAGCCGGTGTGGCCCATCGTGGAAAAGCCCGTTGAGAAAGGCAATGTCCCGGGTGAATGGTACTCACCGACGCAGCCATTCCCAACCTGGCCCCCTCCTTACGAGCGTCAAGGCGTATCGGAAAGCGATCTGATCGACTGGACCCCTGAGATCAAAGCCGAAGCGCTGCGCATCGCGGGCCTTCACAAGATCGGCCCGATCTTCACGCCGCCGATTGTCGCAGGCGCAGGCGGACAGGCCGGCACCTTGATGCTGCCGAATGCCACAGGCGGCGCCAATTGGGAAGGCGGCGCATTCGACCCGGAGACCGGTGTCGTCTACATCTTCTCCACCACGAATCCGACACGGCTCAGCCTGATCAACGATCCGGCGCGTTCGAACATGGATTACATCCAGGGAGGCGGAGGCGGGGGTGAAGGCGCCGCCGCACGCGGCGCTGGTCCGGCGGAGAGCGCGGCGCCGGCGGCTCCGGCGCGAGGGCGTCTGACGCTTCCTCCCGTGACGGTGTTCGGCCTGCCGCTCGTGAAGCCGCCCTACGGCCGCATTACCGCCATCAACATGAATACCGGGGATCACGTGTGGATGCAGCCGGTGGGTGAGACGCCCGACGCCATCAAGAATCACGAGCGGCTGAAGGGCGTCACGATTCCGAAGACAGGCCGTGGCGGACGCCTTGGCATCATGCTTACGAAGACGCTGCTTTGGGGCGGAGAGCGCGGGCCGCTCGTCACGGTCAATGGACAGCAGGGATCGATGTTCCGCTCGTACGACAAGGCGACCGGCGAGATCGTCTCGGAGATCCTGCTGCCGGCCAACACCACCGGCGTCCCGATGACCTATCTGGTCAACAACAAGCAGTACATCGTGGTCGCAGTGGGCGCGGCAGGGAGGCCGTCGGAGCTTGTCGCGTTGGCGTTGCCGTAAACACGGCCGGACAGACGGCTACCGATTGCCGTAATCCCGAAGGTCGTCTTCGTTCAACCGGAACTCGACCGTTTCGCCGCTGATGGTCACCTTGAACGGCTCATACAGATCCAGTTTCTTCGGGAGCTCGACGAGGCCCTGAATCGACTGGCCTTTGGCGATCTTGCCGGCCGTAAAATTCTTCATGCTGGTCGCTTTGCCCTGCAGCGTTTCGCCCTTCTGGACGACCGTCATTTCGGGGTTGAATTCGAAGTCCTTATTGACGTTTCCCTGCACGAAAAACACGCTCGTCATGCGGGCCTTGGTTCTGAAGGCCGCTTTTGCGGGCGATGCGCCAAACAGGGCCTCGACCGTGCGGTCATTGAGGACCACTACCTGCAGGTTTCCGCCAGCGGTACGAACCGGCTGGGAGAACATCTGCACCATTTTCGACGGGTCGGCCTGCTGGGCGACGCCAATCACCGGCATCGCACAGAGCGCCACGGCCAGGAGAGTGAGCACATTCTTGGTCACGATTACTGCCCTTTCTAGAGAGTGAGCGAGGCTGGAGGGAACAGCATACCGGAACTGGCGGATGTTGAACAGCGCGGCGCTATGCGGCCACTCGGCGCCGCTGGCGCCGCTGGCGCCGCCGCTGCGATCGCAACTGGCCCTCGTAGCAGTCAATCGCGCGGACAAAAATTTCGAGACGTGAGAGGCCTGTCGACCGGCTGAGCGCGGACAACTGCGCATAGCGCTTCGGCGGTACCCGGATGCTCACCTGCGGATAATCACGGACGCGCTGTCCATCGACTCCTCCCGGCGGACGGCCCGCTTTGCGGGCGATGTGCTTCCTCATAACCTGGCCTCTTGTCACCTGTTCTCGTCCTCTTATCGCCAGAGCGGGTTTGTGCTTTCACAAATATTTTTTTCGAGCCGATTACATTCCTGCGTGTCGCTATAGCAAAGACGTTGCCATTGGATTCAGGTGCTGACGTCCCACGCGCAATCTCAACCCTGAAAGACACCGGAGGTATTTGAACAGCGCTGAAAAAGGTCGGATTCCATTCTGGCTGGCACGAAGCGGACCGGGAAATATTAGGTTCGGGTGACTGGTTTGCGGACAGCGGACGTGAGGAAGATGCTCGAGGTGGGAAACGCGTGCGAAGAGGAGACCCTCAAACCTAGTCGATGGTCAAGGAGGAACCCAGCAGCAAGGCCGCCTCCTCTTCGCATATGCCATGTTCTCGGCTGAGACGAAACCTGCCGGTAGGCACGGCCGGTTTATTGCCCGCGCCTGCACAAAAGTTCGTGCGTCAAAAATGCCCGGTCCAGTGTCATCGCCATGGGTGGTCCGACTCCCCGCGCTGCTGCTGGAGCCAGTACTCGCTCACCGCCCCGGCGTCGAACTTCCTGCGGCGTCGCACCATCGGGCGAATGGTTCGGTAGGCAATGAGCGCCCCCGCGATGCCGACCAGCCCCACAACGAGAAATCCCATCAGCCGATCTTGGAGGATC
>Ga0136617_10004599_pt1 | contig 12355 bp, 8 predicted proteins | sample AntDrymUQ3222106_2_FD_129672 | JGI IMG/M metagenome (GOLD analysis project Ga0136617, IMG submission 129672) | Polar desert sand microbial communities from Dry Valleys, Antarctica - metaG UQ322 (21.06) | ecosystem: Environmental > Terrestrial > Soil > Desert | place: Antarctica: Dry Valley...
GTGGTGCTCTCCGCCGCCCCTTCCCTTGTCCACCATGAAGAGATTCGGGACGCGTTGTAGCCCTTCGCGGATGTTCCCGTACAGCTCGCTCAGTGAGCTGTACGGGTGGTTCTCCTCGCGCGAGCCCGAGCTCATGATGTCCTCGCGTCTGACCTCGCCGATGAGGCCCTCCGGCTGCTCGATGGCGATGAACCGCGCAACGCTGCCGATGCTCAGTGGTTCGAGTGAGAAGTCGAGCGGGACGAGCACCTGGTTGTTGATGGTGCCGAAGTCGATGGACGGGACGTGGAATGGTTCGCCAACGGCCATGATGATGTTGTTGACGAGGAGGAAGTGGATCATTTCCTCGCGCGCTACGGTGAGCAGGCTGCTCCGCATCTCCTTGTCGAGGGTTTCTCCCCCGTCGCCGCATACCAGCCGCAACTGCTCGAATGTCCACTCACCGCGTCGCACATACTCCAAGCCGGCACCGTAGGTCGGGATCGAGAACGCCGCGTAGAGGTACTGCAGCATCACAGCGAGCTCAATCATTGCAGCGTGCCGCAACGCGGGGACGAGCTCGCTGCGGGTGGTGATCCCCCGGTCGGTTCGCTGGGTTGCCGGCACGATGGTCGGTACGCTGCTGACCGTGTTCTGGGCGCGCAGGAACTTCAGCAGCAGATGTGCCTTCGGCTCGGACAGATCCCGCGTCGGCGGCATGTAGTAGGTCTTCGTCTTGTTGCGCGGGTCGCACATCTGCCAGATCAGCCGAGCATAGGTCTTCACCCTGAACTGATCGGCCAGGCTGAATACCTCCGCCTTCATGAAGGAGCTGAGCAGCTCGTAGAACGCGAAGATCTCTCGGTACACCAGGTCGAAGGTCACGTCGTCCTGGGGGATGTCGTCGAGCCGCCAGTCGTCGGGGAGCACCCGCACGGACAGCGCGCCCGTGCCAGCCCAGTAGCCGAGCGAGTCGTCATCGTCGTAGCCGACCACCGCAGAGCCCGGCTGCGTCACATCGCATGGTGTGTGGTCGGCGTGGGCGCAGAGCAGGACGCGAGCCGACCCGGCCCGTGCGCCGCGGATCGTAAAGGCGCCGCGTCCGTCCTCGTCGGTGCGGACAGTGCAAGTCCCGGACCAGTCCCCGGAATCGCCCAGCCGTCCGGCGCGGAACCGCACGATCTCGATGTCCGCGCACCGTGCCCGGGGTGATCTCGCGACCTCATCCAGCGGAAGCGCCTTGGGATTGAAGAACTGTCGCACGGTGACCGTGTTGACGGCGCGGGGACGGCCTCGGACAAAGGACCGGACCGGCACTTCGACGTCGTGGCCGGAGTCGTTGCCATCCTTCGGATGGTCGAGGATGAGGCAGGCGTCATCGACCTGCAGAGTGGTTTCCTGTTCGGTCAGTAGCACAACGCGGTTGCCGTCGGAGTCCGTTCCCACCAGGCACAGTGCTTGCTCACCGGCCGCCTGAACCGGAGTCTTGACCGGAATCGTCACGATCCCGCTGGTCACGACGCAGTCGTTGCCGAGGTATGCCTGACGGGGTACCTCAGCGACGAGCTGATCGGTGTCCACCGTGCGCAGTTCCAGATCGCCCACATCGAGCAGCGGACCAAGCTGGTGAGTCGGCCCAGGGCCACAATCCTCGGCTCGGCACGTCGCCGGCACCGCGTTGATCATGTTGAGTGTGACGTGATCGGGTGTCACCTCGACGGTGAGGTTGTGTAGCCCAGAGCGGTTACTGTCACGGCATGACCGCTGCGGGGTGAGCAGGCGTCCCGCCGGATACGTGCGGCACTCGTGCGCCCGCCAGGGTGCGATCGTCCCCCGCAGATCCCAGTGACTGGGTGAGTCCGGCGCCAGCGGCGTGGACATGTTGCTGAGCGTGAACTGCACCACCAGGCCGTCCACCCCGTCGGAATCCACAATGGAACGAAGGTGGATAACAGCTGGGGAGACGGACGCCTCATCGAGCCACCTCAGCCCCTCGTCTTTGCGCACGACGAACTGGTAGAGAGTCGATCGCCGCAGCTGCGGTGCCAGAAAGTGATCGCCGACATCCATGACATGGTTGAAGTTGTGCCATCTCGGTGGGTGCAGACCGTGCACATCGCCGGTGAACATGTACCCCACGTCGTGAGATCGTCCGGCACGGCCGAAACAGAACTGACCAACCATCAGCGTGGTGGTCCAGCTCGAGGAGGGATCGACGTCGAACACCCGCGCTCGGTTGCCCGTGGTGGCGAGGTACTCATTGTAGTGCCCCCACATGTCGACGTTTCTCCCGACCGCCGGGTCTCCGACGTCGATGTCATCCGGCGAAACCTCCACGCTAACGATCTTCGCGTCGATCAAGAAGTGCCCATTCCCGCCGAAGTTCCAGCCCTTTAGGGCGTTGAATGCTCCGGTGTCGGTCACACGTCCAGCCGAGTCGAAACGCGGGCCGTGCTTGTCGAGGTAGTCGTGGTACTCCTGGGCCGGGCGGTGCATCGGAAACGGCCCCTCGTAGGTGAGCACGGTGTTCGTGGCTAGATCGACAAGGCCGCTGCGCGCTCCGGTGGGTAGCTTGGTCGTCGCTACCCCGGAAAAGTGCAGGCGTGGCAGATCAAACACGCTCATCCGCATATTCCCTCTGCGACCTGGCGACCCGTGGCTGGCACAAGACGTGGTCGGGGCTTGTGGAGCTGGATCTCGCACACCGCGTTGACCGCAGACTCGATCGCTCCGTCGATCCATGCCGGCGTTGACGAACAGTGCTCACCCGCGAAGAAGAGGCGGTTCTCCGGACGAGCTGCCTGAACTCGCTCCTCCTCGGACGTCGCCGCATCCTTTCCCCAGCGCACGGTACCAGCTCCTTCGCTCCACCAGTTCTGCCCCCAAGCGAGGCTCACCGCGTCCACGACCATGCCAGGATACAACAGCTCAGGATGCATCTTGCCCAATTCCTGGAGAACTACTGCATGCCGCATGGCTGTGGGCATGCAACCGAGCACGTCGGCGTCATCGCCAATCGTGTAGCTAGCCAACAATGCGGCGCCGCCCGCCGGATCACTCTCCACCGGTGGGTAGTAGGTCTGCCGGATGTGTCCGCCGCAGAACGAGGCGCCACCACTGATCCCGTCCCGCTCCCAGAACGCTTCCCTGCAGTGTAGTGCGACCTTCGTGGCCGACCAATACTTCACTTTGTGGATCACGGCCATCTTGGCTTCGCTCAAGCCGGTCAGCCACATCCGCCGGAGGATGGAGAACGGGATGGTGCACAGAACGTAGTCGCAACGCTTGGTGATGATGCGGTCACTCTCCCGGATATCGACTAAAATATCGTCCTCCCGGATATCGAGGCCGACGACCTCCTGACCGCACATGATGGGACCCCGGATCCGCTTGGTGAGCCGACGGACGAGCTGGTCCATACCTCCTTCCAGTCGAACGAGCTCGGGGCTCGTCTCGCTGAGGATGTCGTCTATGAAGCGGTTGAGATGCCCGTGGCGACTCGATCTGACCTCAGGGTGCGCAGCGAAGAAGGCATGCAGATCAATATGGTCCCTGGCGCTGCCGCGGATAAAGGGAGCCAGGTCGACCCGGTCTACCAGGTCCAGCAACTCCAGGCTGAAATCGTCGCGCAGACTCTTCCGGAACTCAGCCGGGGCGATGGCGTTGCCAATTGCCATCAGCCACGCGCCGAAGAGGAAGGTATCGTCGCTGTAACGCTTGTCCGGCAAGCTGCGGCGGAGGTCCTCCACCATCGCCTTAGCCGCCTCGCGAACGCGCAGATGACCCGCACTGGTGGTGTAGTAGTTACCACCCTCCGCGAACAGGGTGCTGAAGTCCCGTACCTTGTCGGTGAGCCCGAGCTTGGTGATATAGCGCATTGTGTTCCGGTGCTCCGTCGGGATGCGCATGGCGCCGAGTTCGATGAGCGGCGCGGCGGGACCGGAACCGAACCGGTGTGTGTGAATCCGGCCACCGATCCTTCGACTCCCTTCCAGGACCTCGACGTGGTGTCCCAGTTGTTCCAGCTCATACGCCGCCACGAGACCGGCTATGCCGGCGCCGATGATGGTAATCCTCTTCGTGCCGTCCGCGGTAAACGCCTCCGCGCCCAGGAGATTATTCGCCCAAGCTTTCCGTTCACGTATCCTGTTGAGCTGGGTGTTTGTGGCCCATCCATCGCGTTCGATATGCCTTGGCTCCGCCATGGCAATGCTTCGTCCCACCGGTAGCTTCGGCATCGCGATGTCCTCCCCCGGGTCCGCCGGCCAAATCAGCAACCACAGAGAGGAGTGCGGACAACGCCCGGTAAGTACGTCACACCCCAGAGGCTTATTCAGCAATCTTGATCGGAGGAGTATATCCGCACGTCAACCGTGGTTCTCCAAGATCAACAGCAGCCTCCCGAATAACCCTCCCAGGACCGCGATCGGGTGAACTGGTGCGGCGAGGGTGACCCGACGGCAGTGACCAAGCACCGCCGATTCGTCGTGCTGATCACTCCACTGCTCGACGTCCGTGGTCGCCGTCGCGTCTGCATTCACGGGTCTCGTTGGGCTGGGTCGTCGCAGAGAGTCGATCTTGGTGGGCTATTGGTGATCGGTGACGGCATATCGGACTCGATCTTGGTTCCTTGACCGTCGATCATCTCCGCTTGTGCCCGCGTCCGAGTAGCCACCGCTCTTCCTCTGAGGCGCTGGCGGCGCTAGTGGTGGCAAACGACTCTCGGACCCACGGCGGCCACTAGCTGGCGGGAGGGGTTGGTAACAGTTAGCGACCCGCAGAACGGGGGTTGGTAGTCCTTGGCGTGCTACCACGGGCGAAGGCGGGGGCGTGCTCGGGGAGCAGGCTGATGCCCACCGCCGTTGCGGGCACGGCCTGCAGCAGGGGGAAGCGTTGCAGCAGGCGGATCGGTAGGGGGGTCGGGCCCGATCCGGCCCCGACCAGGGTGATGTCGCCGGCGAGTGCCGGACCGAGTAGGCGCGCGTGGATGACGCGCTGCGCAGCCTGGGTCAGTGCCACCGGTGCCCACCGCCGCAGCTGCACCCGGTCGAGGTGGCGTCGAGTGACCGCGCCCCGGCGCAGCGGCTCGGCCAGCAGGCGAGCCGCTGCCACGGCGTCCTGGATGGCGAGGTTGATACCGACCCCGCCGACCGGCGACATCGCGTGCGCGGTGTCCCCCAAGCAGAGCATTCCGTCGGTCGACCAGCGGCGCAGCCGGTCCAGTCGGACGTCGAGCAGCGCGACATCGGCCAAGGAACGCAGCGCTTCCATCCGGTCGGCCAGCCACGGGATCATCGTCACCACCCGGCGCCGGAACGCCTCGATCCCCTCGGCCCGCAGCGCGGTGTCGGAACTCTTGCGGATCAGGTAGGCACACTGGAAGTAGTCGCCGCGGTCGATGAGAACCATTCCCTGCCCGGACCCGACGCGGCCGGCCACGCCTTCCGGGTCGCCCTCGTGGCGCGGGATCCAGAACCACCACACGTCCATTGGTACCCCGAAGGACCGGGCGCGCAGCCCGGCGGCGTCGCGCAGCGCCGAACGCCGCCCGTCGCAGGCCACCGTGAGGTCCGCCCGCAGTTCCCCACTGATGCCGTCGGCGGACTGGTACCGCACGCCGACCACCGTGCCGCCCTCGGTGATCAGCCCGGTCGGCTCGGTGTGCATCCGGAGGGTGAAGGTCGGCTCGGCACGACCGGCGTCGGCGAGCAGGTCGAGGAAATCCCACTGCGGGACGAGGCCAGGTGCTTGTGCGGACCCGGGATTCGGCGGAAGTCGAAGACCTGCACTAGATCGTCACCGACCTGGGTCTGCAGCTGCTCGACCAGCCGGTGCGGGATCTTCACGAATTCCGCGCCCAGACCGAGCTCGTCGAGCAAGGTCAGCGTGGAGGGATGGACGGTGTCACCGCGGAAGTCGCGCAGGAAGTCGCCATGTTTCTCCAGCACGGTGACCGCCACGCCGGCCCTGGCCAGGAGCAGGCCGAGCATCATCCCGGCCGGACCCCCACCGACCACGCAACACGTCGTGCGTTCCATGACCGACTCCTTTCAACAATTGTTGAATACAGTACATGGTGCACCTGATCGGCCTGACGGTCAAGACGGCGGCCCGATAGGCTCGCCCGGCGATGAACCACCTCGAGACCGTCCGCGTCCGGTTCTGCCCCTCACCGACCGGAACCCCGCACGTCGGGCTGATCCGTACCGCCCTGTTCAACTGGGTCTTCGCCCGCCATCACGGCGGGTCGCTGGTATTTCGCATCGAGGACACCGACAGCGCGCGAGACTCCGAGGAGTCCTATACCGCGCTGCTCGATGCGCTGCGCTGGCTGGGGCTGACCTGGGACGAGGGCCCGGAGGTCGGCGGGCCGTACCGGCAGAGCGAGCGGGCCGAGATCTACTCCGACGTCGCGCGCCGTCTGCTGGAAGCGGGCGAGGCCTACGAGTCGATCTCCACCTCTGAGGAGATCGAGGTCAGGCACCGCGCGGCGGGGCGCGACCCCAAGCTGGGGTACGACAACGCCGACCGCGACACCACCGCGCAGCAGGCGGCCGCGTGGCGGTCCGAGGGCCGGACGCCGCTACGCCACGATCAAGGCGAACATGCGGGTCAAGGAAGTCCGGATCAGCGAGCACGAGCGGTTCGTCATCTGTCACAACCCCGAGGGCGCCGAGCGCGACGCCGCGGTTCGCGCCGAACTCCTCGCCCGGCTCGGTGAGCTGATCGCCGGGACCGACGCCCGCACCCCCGACGAGCGGGCCAAGCTGCGTGGGGTGATCTCCACCAAGCTCGGGCTCAACCGCTTCCTGCGCGTCACCGCCACCGGCCTGCTGCGCATCGACCAAGCCAAGGTCGAGACCGAGTCCCGCCTCGACGGGAAGTACCTGCTGCGCTGCTCGGACCCGCACCTCTCAGCCGAGGACATCACCCTGGGCTACACCCAACTCCTCGAGGTCGAACGCGGCTGGCGGGACATGAAACAGATCATCGACCTGCGCCCGGTCCATCACCGCCTCGAAGACCGCATCCGCGCCCACGTCCTGCTGTGCTGGCTCGCGCTGCTACTCATCGCCGATCATCGAGAACACCACCGACGCCACCTGGAACCGGCTCACCACCGAACTGGGCCGGCTGCACCTGATCACCTACACCGGCCCCGCCGGGACCTTCGCCCAGCGCACCGAGATCACCCCGGCCCAGCGCAACATCTACACCACCCTCGAACTGACCCCACCCAAGAAGATCATCGAGCTCGCAGCCCCGAGCGCCTGACCAGCCACAACACCCCCGCCTAGTAACACATCGATCAGGCGTGCGCATCGACATTCCCGCAGGTCAACACCCGAATCCGTGTACTAGTCGATCAAGCCAACTGCGGAACGCAGGCTATGCGTGGACGTCGTACCGGTGGTCGGCGGGGTAAGCGCGTCGGCTGGCCCCGGCGGCCTGGCCACGTGGTTTGGGCTGAACTCGCCTGCGTCACGGGTTCTGTGTCGGCTCGCCGAGGATGACCTCTGTGGAGGCCTGGGCGATGGCTGCCTGTGCCTGCGTGGGGAGGCCGAGCCGGTTCCAGGCGAAGATCGTGTGGTGGGCGATGACCGCGCGGAGCCCCCGGATAAGGAGGCCGTCGCGGTTGAGTGCTGCCAGGGCGGCCCCGGCTTGTTCGAAGGCGGTGAACCAGTCGGCGGCGAATTCCAGGGAGCCGTCGGTACGCAGGGGACCGGTGTCCACGGTGAGCAGCCGGTGCGTGGCGGTTTTGAAGGAGCCCCATTGGGCGGGGTCAGGGAGGTCGGTTGGTGGTCTGAGATCGACGGCACGGGCCCAGACGTCGCCTTGCTCGAACCAGTCGAGTCCGGCGGTCCGCATCATCGCGGTGAACAGCAGGATGGTCAGCTCCCGCCGATCTCCGTGATCGTGGGTGCCGGAGAGGATGTGGCGGCTGTCGGCGTGGAATAGGGCGTGGGCGGTGTCCATGCCTGCGGGCCCGCCGAAGGCGTGCGTCTCGGGTTCGTACACGCTGCTGGTCCAGGACCACGGGCCTGGTGTCCTGAGCGCGTCGAAGACGTTGTCGGCCGCTGTGTCGCTGGCGGCCAGGTATCGGATTCTCCACTGCCGTTTGCGGATGAACCACCAGGAGCTGATGAGCCCCGCGTGTTCGGCTTCGAGCAGGGTTAGGGCGATGCGGGTTGCGGCCAGTTGTTCGGCGTCGTGGGGGTCGGTGAAGGTGACGTTCGCCTGGTGCCATGAGTGATCCGGGTCAGGTTGCATCGTCAGGGTCCTTCGGTCAGCAGAGCAGGAGGCAGGCGTCCCAAGAGGTCGTGGTCCCGGCGACGGCCAGGGCGGCGCCGGCTGATCCGTCGAGGAACCCGGTGGGTTCGTCGGTTGCGGGGGTGGTGTGGTTGTGCAGGCGCAGTAGCGGTGCGAGGGGAATCGGGGTGAGGGCGTCGGCGGCGATCCGGCGTCCGGTTGCCAGGAGCCCGGCGGTTCCGTGGCACAGGCCGCGGTCGATGAGACGGCCGATCTGCCGGGGGTCATTCACGCAGCGGGTGAACGCGGTTTCGGCGTTGTGCTGACGGGTGGTGTCGCCGAGGGCGCGGGCGGCGAGCTGCTGGGCGCGGGCGATGCCGGGGGTTCCGTAACACCAGGAAGGCCGCAGCGGGCCGGCTTGGGTGGTCTCGCCGCGTTCGAGGTCGGTGAGCGTGACGGTCTGCGGCCACCATGCGGCGCCGTCGCCGGTGTGCTGCTGCCAGGCGTCCAGCCAGCGGAGGATCCACTCGATCGCCTCGGTGTGGCCGTCGATGTGGACGCCGTCGAGGTGGGTGAGGGCCAGGAGTGCGAGCGGGCTGATGCCGTGCGCCATCCCGTGGTTGGCGTGGCCGCCGCCGGGGATGGGCTGGTCGCGGTGGGGTCCGTTGCGACACCACCAGCCGGGCAGGTGTCCGATCGGGTCGGTGAGTCGCACCAGGTAGATCAGCACCTCGCGGAGCAGGTCGAGATCGCCGATGCGGCGCAGGGCGACGCCGAGCCCGGCCAGCCCGCGGATCAGGTCGAACTCGGCGTACTCCGGCCGCTGGCGTTGGTCGATGCGGCAATGGGCGGCCTCCAGACGGTGGCGGGTCGCCGTCGCGGTCCCTGCGGCGGCGGCGGCTTTCGCTCGGGCGAGGCATGGCTGGTCGGATGCGGCGAGCACGAACGCGAGGGCGGGAGCGCCGTAGTAGAGGCTGGCGCCCTCAGCGACGCTGACGTCGTCGGCGACAGCCTGCTCCAGCGTCGCGTACGCCGCCGCCCAGTTGCCGGTTTCCAGGTGGAGGAGGGCGACGCCCGCCGCGCCCTCGGCGAGGGATTGTCCCGCCGTCATGGTGCCCTGCGGACGAGGTCGGTGTAGGCGGTCGCGCGGGCCAGGCGCAGGCAGTGCCGTTCGGACGCGGTGTCAACTCCGATCATGCGGGCGTGGTGCAGATGCAGCAGGCCGACCAGCACCTGGTCGGTGTCCAGGCAGTCCCGGTCGGCGAGGGCACGGTAGGTGGCCAGCGCCGTGGCCAGGCCGTCGTCTGCGTAGGGGTGGCGGGCGTGGGCGAGCTGGGCGGGCTCCAGGCGGGGGCCGCTGCGGTGGGGCACGTGGTCGACGAGCCAGCGCGCACCGTCGCCGGTGAACCCATGGGTGATGGTGATCATCCCGGCGGCGGTGGCGGCCTGCCGGTCGCCGGACAGCCGCTGGAGGGCGGCGCGGGAATCGGCGGCGAACACCGCCTCGGCCGCGGTGAGGGTCGGCCCGCCGACAGGTCCGCGCGTCGCCGAGGGCTATAGCGGAGGCCCGGTGTGGAGCCAGACAGCTGTCTTGGGCATGGTTGTCAGCGCGGACGACAACCCCGAGATCGCCTATATGATCCCGAGCGCGACCCTCAGCTCGTTCGCCGGACTCGCCAAACCCGCGGTGATCTCAGGTGAGGGATTTCATGAGCAAATGATTTCCACGATCCGTCGTAGCTATCCCCAACTCGAGTGTCATCACCTCTCGATGAGCGACAAATTCAGAGAGATGGATGAGATTGGGTTCACGGGCCGCAGATGGATTCTGAATGAAATCTACGACTTTATTTCTACCCCCTCTTGGAATAATGGCTATGTGTTCGTTATCGGCGACGCTGGGGTTGGCAAGACGATGCTCGCCACCTGGCTCGCAGCCACTGGCGACCTTGCTTCTTACTCATTTTTCCCACACTTCGTAGACTCGTCGTATCCTGAAACCCAGAATATCGACGAAGCGCTCGCCAGCCTGTCAGTCCATCTGATTGCGCATCATTCTCTACGAGATTTTGTCAGGGAGGACGGCACGCTGCACGACAGTGCAGCCGGGCCCTCCGGCTTCCGACGTGTTCTCGAGAAAGCTGCCGAACGCGCTGGACAGGACGGTAAGCGGATTGTTCTCGTGATAGACGGCTTAGAACATGCCAGATCCAGCTCCCCTAGTGCGTTTCCGCTGGGCTTGCCGACAAAGCTACCACCAAACGTTTATGTGGTGACCACCGCTCGCAAGGGGACCAATTTGTCGGCCCGCGAGAGTCCCTTCTGTGAGATCGATCTCAGGTTGGATCATCCCTGCAACCTCGAGGATATCAAAGAACATGTAGCCCGGCAGTTGCAGACGGACGAAATTCTTCGCGCCAAGTTGGGCTCACGGTCTGCCGAAATAGTTGTGGATACGTTGGCCCAGCGTTGCGGAGGTCTCTGGATTTATCTGCATCACGTCCTCCATGATCTCCGACATAACATGTCATTCGATGAGATCAATGGCCTTCCCAACGACCTCTGGGTCTACTACTCAAGGGTGCTTCGCCCGGGTGATTCAACGGAGGACGGAGAGAGTGCCCCGGACCCGCATCTTCCGATACTCAGCGCCCTGGCCTGCGCCCGGACGGCTATAACGGTGCCGACACTGCTCGCGTTCGCTGGGTGGTCCGCCGATAAGACCGACGAAGTCCACACGCTCCTCGAGGAGGATAGGCTGGCTCCTTTCCTGCGACATGACGGAACGGACTATCCCGGCCAACGTTGCTACACCACCTATCATGACAGTTTTCGAGATTTTTTGGTCGGCGGAACACCAACCATGGGTGCAGCTGGACAGCCTGACCTGTTAAGGTTGCTCGAGGAAAGGGCGCTTGACACCCAGAACCGTATTAAAGATCACTATCTGACCGCCTGGGGAGGACTTGAAGGTGGCCTTTCGGCTCTTTTCGATCAACCAGGTGCGCCGTCATTGGACGAGTGGTACGGATTTCGGCATCTCGCTGCTCACTTCGTGGCGGCAGGAAAGGCGCGGGAGTTTGACAAGGTGCTCCGGAGCGAGCAAGAATCCGGCGGATGCCGCATCAACGTATGGCTCGAAGCTCATCGACGGCACCATCTGCTGGACTGGTATCGGAACGACTTAGATCTTGCGTGGTTTCTTGCTGCCGAGACCACCGATGCGACACCGGCCGGCATAAAGAAGAACACGATCGGTCTGGAATGCCGCTATGCGTTGCTTGCTGCCAGCTGTCGGTCAATGGCCATATTGCTCAGTCCAGTGCTGTTCGCAGAGCTAGTAAAGCGCGGTCTTTGGGACTTGCCGACGGCACTCCAATATGTGCATAGCGTAGCCGACATCAATCAGCGGGCTCACCTTCTCGGGGCGATAGCTGCGTATACTCCGCCGGAGTACGTCAAGGACGCAGCCGCCTTGATCTCGCCTGCTCGTTCCCTGTCTCAAGCATCGACATTACTCGCCGTATATAATCGTGGCCGAGAACCGGAAAGAACCTCGACACTCGGGAACTGTCTCGCTGCGGCGCTCCGTCTCGACGCGGCTACACGTCCTCGGTTTGTCGTTCAGATTCTCGGCTACCTGCTTCAGCAACCGTGCGCAGCGACGCTCGAAACACTTCTACAACCGGACGTAAATTTACTTACTGAGGTACATGCGGAGCTGGTTGAGCTTATTGAGGACCGCGATACCAATGCGTGGATAGCGCACGGAAGTAGTCGGTCGGAGCCGCTTGGTCCACCAGGCGGCTCCCGCCAGGACTTCCTCGACTGCGCTTGGATGGTGCGTGACGTGGTTCGAGCAAGGATTCAGCGCCTATACCCGGAGCAGCCGGGCTTGCACGAGGGCCCCTACCGATCGAAACAGGCGGTCATCGAGGCTCGCATGTCGACTCTCTTCTCGCCGGACAGGTTGAATCCGCATGACGGAGGATTCGGCTTCAAATGTCAGCGATCAAGTTATTCCCCCAGTGTGAGGGGTTGACGATCACGTAATTCCCCCGCCCGGCGGTCACGTAATTCCCCCAGGGGAGGACGTGCGTGTCGGTGCCGGGTTTGGTCCTTAGTA
>Ga0136617_10004600_pt1 | contig 12352 bp, 14 predicted proteins | sample AntDrymUQ3222106_2_FD_129672 | JGI IMG/M metagenome (GOLD analysis project Ga0136617, IMG submission 129672) | Polar desert sand microbial communities from Dry Valleys, Antarctica - metaG UQ322 (21.06) | ecosystem: Environmental > Terrestrial > Soil > Desert | place: Antarctica: Dry Valley...
AGGCGTTGCGCCGGACGGTCGCTTGGCTGCGGGTAAACCCGCCGACGGAAGTTGACCCGAAGCAATTCGATTACGCTGCCGAAAATGCCGCGCTAAAGAACAGCGGATGAAAAATTAAAGCGTGCCGCCAAGCTGTTGTTGCAGTTTATCGCGGTAGGTTTGGCTGAGCTTTAATTCCGTGCCGTCACGCATCACGACGCGGTACTCACCGCGAAACATCGGTTGCAATTCCCTGATACAGTCGATGTTGACAATTGTCGAGCGGTGAATGCGTTGGAATTTGTGCGGATCGAGTTGCATCTCAAGCGTGCTGATCGCTTCTCTGAAGAGGTACGCTCGCTTCCCAGTGTGTAGTGAAACGTAGTTGCCTTCGGCTTCGAGCCATTCGACTTCATCAACGCGGAGGAAGAAAACGCGCCCATCTGTTTTGATGACAAGGCGTTCAAGGTATGTTTGCTGCGTTAGAGTTTGGGAATCAGGCGCATCGCGTTTTTCGAGCAGATTCAAGATGCGCTCGCTTACGTCACCCGCGCGTTCAAGGGCGAGCGTGCGTCGGGCTTGTTCAAACGCTTGCTCGAAGCGTTCACGGTCGTAAGGCTTTAGCAGGTAATCAAGCGCGTGGACTTCAAACGCACGCAGCGCATATTGATCGTAAGCGGTGACGAAGATGACGAAGGGCAACGCGTCGGGCGGCACGGCGGACAGCACGCCAAAGCCGTCCATCTCCGGCATCTGCACGTCGAGAAAAACTAAATCGGGGCGCGTTTTTTCAATAGCATCAACAGCACTGCTTCCGTCTTCGCATTCACTGACGATTTCAACTTCGCCGCGCTGAACCGTTTCCGCCAACATCTCGCGCACGATCTCGCGCCCTGCAGGTTCGTCATCCACGATCAGGACGCGCATGGTGGATGCTTCTTTCTTCATACGGACTGCCCACCGTTTGTACGTTCGCTCGTGCAGGTCTCGAAAGGCACTTCGAGAGTCACGACGAGTCCGCCTTCCGGCGCGTTGTGGAATTCAAGTCGGTGCGCCGCCGGGTAAAGACGTTCGAGGCGTGCGCGGGTCGTCGCCAAGCCTACGCCGGGCGTGAAAGTTTCACTCGCTGCCATGTTCAACGCTTCTCCGTTTTGCGAGTTCTGCTTGCCGCGTGGGTTCTGTAAGCCGCGCCCGTTGTCTTGAATTTGTACTTGCAGATGACCGTTCAGGCGTCGTGCACGCACGTCAATACGTCCTGCTTCGCGGCGCGGTGCGATGCCGTGCTTGATCGCATTCTCGACAATCGGCTGCAAGATGAGGTTTGGCACGCGCGCGTCCCATGTTTCAGGCTCACACTCCACCTGCACCGTCAAGCGTTCACGGAAGCGCGCTTGTTCGATATCCAGATAGCAATGCAAGAATTCCAATTCTTGTTTGAGTGAGACTTCTTGCGTTCCGGCGTTCTGAAGCGTCAGTCGCAGGAAATCGCCGAGCCGCGCGATCATGCTGCGGGCACTCTCGGTGTCGCGCAAGTTAGCGGAGATCGAGTGAAGCGCGTTGAAGAGGAAGTGCGGGTGAAGCTGCATTTTCAAGGCTTGCAGTTGCGCCTGAGCTAACTGTGTTTGAAGCTGCGCGGCGAGCAACTCTCCTTTACGTGCTTGCTTGTAGTAAGCGAGCGCGTGACCGGAAGCCAAAATTAAGGCGCAGATAACGATGCCGATCAGAAAATCTGACATGAGGACGAAGTATCTGTATGTGAGGAAGCTTCTCAGTCCGACCGTGTCGGGGAAGTGAATGATGATTAGCAACGTGGAGTGGAGGAGCGCAACGCCCACGCCGACCGAAATGTAAACGGGTATGCTGCGAAGCAAGCTACGCTGGTCGATGCGAAATCGCTTTCCCAGCCGCAGCACGAGCGGAGACAGTAGCACCCAGAGATTCCACTTCGCCAAGTCCCACCAAAGTGCGACTTCCCACTTGAGATAGTGTATTCGGGTGGTAGGGGAGTAAGCGGCGGTGTACGACCCCAGCGCGTCGAAATATCCGAGTAGCGACGCGACGACGAAAAGCGAGAGCCATAATAAAACTGTCTGTTTTCTACTCATCTCTTCTCCGGCATCCACGTTTCACGGTTGAGGCTTAACCCACCCACCGCTTTGCTCCGTTTCAATCATATAGCCGCTTGCGTCCGCCCGGATAGTGCACACAAGCGAACGTGAGCGCGTCCACTCCGGCGATCTCGGCGTCCAGCGCAACCGTAACACTCCGTCTTGTCTTTCAACGGAGACGTTGCCCTGCGCCACCCTTCGATGCGTGCCTTCGTCAATCTCGAAGCTCACTGCCCCGCCGCTCGACACCGTGTCGCTCGTCATGTTGAGTTCCGGCGTGAACAGGATTCGCATCGCGCGCTCACCGTTGACGAGGCGGACTTCGCGCACGGCGAACCCTTGCGCGGTCGCGCGCGTAAGCAGTTCGAGTCTCGCCCGCCCTGACCCGCCCTCACCCGTCTCGCTGATGGTTAATTCATCGCCGCGACGTGCGGTGACGCGCAGGGCGCGCTCGCGTCCGCCCTCTTCGCGCAACGTCCATGTCGCGCCTTCGCGTAAGTCATTAACGCCGGAGACGTTCGGCGCTGTACGGACACGCCAGCGTTCGCTGCCCAGAAGCAACGCGCCTATTTGCCGACCTTCCGCGTGCGAACCGCGAAAGGCGACGAAGTACGGCGGCGCGCTGACCTCCGTCCACGGTTTGGCTTCGCTCACCTGATCGCCTATTTGCACGGCAGTTCCCGCTCCGGCGAGCGTGCCGATCTCGTTGTATTCCAAACGCAAGCCCGGCGCATAAGACAACGGGATGAGTCCGGCTCCGCGCTCCGACGGTCTGGTCGCGGGGATGAACCGCCAAAGAATCGCACGCCCGTGAACGTCTCGAAAACCGAAGCCGTAGGTCGAGGGTTGCCCGACGTTTCGCGTCACGCGGTAATCAATCGCAGTTCTATGTGCGTCCTTGCCCTCGCGCGTCAGAGACGCGACCTTCGCTTCCGAGTTGCTGTAGTAAACCTGCCGCCCCGAACCGCGTTCGGTAAGAATCATCATGTAAACCGGCGGTTCGCCTTGCGTGACGGTAGCGGCGATCTGCGAATAGTGCGGGTCGTCAAGCTCCCACTGCGAAAAGTGGAGCGGCGCGTAATCGTATTCGACGATTAAAGGCAAGATGGGAAAAGGTAAGGCGTTCGTCGCGGCGGACAATCGCGGCGGCGGCTGTTGTGGCTTCTCTTGCGCGCTTGTCTCGTAACTTGCCCAGAGTGAAATACACATCAAACAAACGGCGATGAATGAAGCGCGGGTTTTATTTTCCATCTCAGTTTTCCCTTCCCGAATTAGAAGTTGAAGCGCAAGCCGAACTCGATCCGGCGCGCGGGCGCGGCGGCGTTGGCGCGACCGAAGAAAGGCGATGCCAGCACGCCGTTCAGCCCAAGCGGATTCGCGCGGTTCAGTGCGTTGTAAGCAGCGGCATTAATCGTCAAACGGTAGCGGGTCTCGTTTCCGTTTGCGCCTCTACCGATCATGAACGTCCGGTTGAAATTGAGGTCGAGCATCACGGTCGCCGGATTGGTTCCCGCGTTGCGCGGCAAGTCGCCATTTATAGCCGTCGGGTCGAGCGTGCCGAAGCGTGTAATGATCGCGTTCGAATTGTTCACGTCAACTACACTCGGACGATCATTGAAATTTCCGTCGCCGTTATTGTCTCTGCCGGTCGTGATGTTATACGGCGCTCCCGATGCGGCATTGAGTGAAACATTCGCACGCAAGCTAAACGGAAGGCTGATGTTGCTGCTCAAGAAGACGCGGTGGCGCGCTTGCCAGAAGGGACGCGCCCATTCGCCTGCGTCCGTGTAACTCGATTGTGGAAGCGTGTAAGGCGCATCGGCGTTCGTGCGGAAGTTGAAATTCAGATAACCGGACGCGATAGTGAATCGCTTGTTAGTGGTCTGAAACAAACCGATGAAGAAAACGCGCCCGTTCGTTCTTCCGCTTGACTCGAATTGCAAAACATCCTCCGGCGTACCCAAAGGGCGCAGCGCAAGCGACCGAAGGATGCCCACTTCCAAGAGCGGCGCGTTGATGTTGCGCGAGCGAATCTCCGCCCACCCTCTCGTCCAAGATTGTCTAGCGGAGATTCTCCACCCGCGCGGCAGTTGTCGTTCAAACTCTAGCCCCATCTGGAAAGAAGCGGGCGGGCGCAAATCCGCGTCAAGCTGCCTGATCGTGGAAATAGTTTCGGCTTGCGCTACGCCCTCGAAAGGGTCTGGGAAGCGCGGAGAGTTGATGAGGATTTGTCGTTGCTGCAACCCGTCGAGACGTAGTGCTTCAAGCGTGAGTCCGTCGGCGATGCGCTCGTAAAAGATTCCGGCGCGTGCGCGAAATACCCAAAGCTGCTCTTTATCCGGTGAATAAGCAACGCCTAAACGCGGAGCTAAACTCATGGTGTCGCGCGGCGCGTTTTGTCCTTCATAGCGCAAGCCGAGATTGAGCGAGAGGTTCGGACGCACGCGCCATTCGTCTTGGACGAACCCAGCTAACAGCCATTGATTAACCGTGACGTTCGGCGCGCCTTGCGTAATCGTGAATCTCGTTGGCACGCCGCCGGGAAGACTCAAGAGAGTGCGTCGGTACTGCTCAAGACCGGAGATGTGATTTAGTGTTGAGTCATTTGCGTCTAATGTCGGCGCGAGCGAGCCTCCGAAAAAGAACGTACCCTGCGGATTGTCCGCGCGCTCGTCTTCCACATTCCGGTTGTAAAGCTGCACTCCGAACTTCAGATTGTGCTTGCCGCGCGTCGTAGAAACATTATTAATGATTTCTAAACGCCGCTCATTGCGCGCTAAGTTTTGCAAAGTCGCGCCGCCCGCAGAGAACGCGCCCGGCACAACGGTGCTCACCGCGCTTGATGCCGCACGCTCGTTTCGCCGCAACCACGTTATACCGACACGCAATTCATTAAGCGTTGTCGGATTAATGATTGCCGTTTCCGTGAAGCGCAACGATTGTTCAGTAAGATCGCTGTTCGTCGCGCGCTCCGGCAGATTGAAGCCGCCGACGTTTTGATTAACCAGACTGTTGTGATTGAAGTCGTAGCGCGCGATAACTGTGTGCGCCGCATTCGCTTGCCAATCAAAACGCGCCGAGCCGATGGTCAGACGCGACGGCGTGAGAACATTCGTCGTGAACGGTACGAATCGAAAAGCATCGCTGAGGATGAGGGCATTGATTGTCGTCGCTTCGTCTATGTCGCGCCGCTCAAAATCGAGAAAGAATCCGGCGCGTCTTTTAACGATGGGCGCGCCGAGTTGGAAACCGTAGCGGCGCGTCTCCGTTGGCGCACGCATAATCGCAAACGCATTGCGCGCGTTGAAGGCAGAGTCGTTGAAGTTGAAGAACGCCGAGCCGCGAAACGCCTCCGCTCCGGGTCGTGTGAAAATCTCGATGCGCCCGCCTCTGTACGGTGGCGTGTCATACTCCGCCGAGTAGAGGTCTGGGTTGACGCGCACCTCGCGGATCGCGGATTTCGGCGGCAGACTTCCGCCCGCCAGAAAGCCGTCAACCGTTACCGTCGCATCGCCCGGCACGCTGCCCGACGAAGCGGCGAGCGTCTGCAACTGTTCCCTGAGCCTGTCGGGGTCGTCCGGCAACGCTTGGATTTCGCGTTCGGAGAGAATCTGTGTCCCGGCAGCACGCCCTGCATCCAAAGCGTTTCCGCTGTCGCCGCCGACTGTCACTGATTCATTGATTGCGCCCGGATAGAGTGTGATAGAAAGTCGCGCGGGCGTTGCGCCATCGCGTATGTCTTGCGCCGTTTCATAAACGCCAAACCCTTCAGCCGCGACGCGCAAAGTGTATGTGCCCGCCGGCACGCCTGCGATGCGAAAGCGTCCTGTCTCATCCGTCACGGTTTCGCGTGTGAAGCCGTCTTCCCTTTCAAGATGTACACTAGCGCCGACGATGACTCCACCGAATTGGTCTTTCACCTCGCCTAGCACGTCGGCTATTCGCGTCTGCTGCGCCACCGCAATTGACGCAAAAACTAGGCTGGCGATAATTGCAAGGATTCTGGTCTTTGATATGAATTTGCTGGACATCATAATCTCGTCTCTCGAAAAAGATTCGCGCTTCTATCTCGCCCACAAGCGGGCGAAATTTGCGATGCCCAACGAGACTACGGGTAGAATTTGGTGGCTAAAATGCTTTTGTGACGAGAGCCGCAAATAGACAGACGAAAGCTCTTGAGAAGCGAACGAAATTTCAACGCTAAACTTCCCGGTCGTCCATTTTTCCGACCGCTTTGTATCACGAGCAAAAAGAACATGCTTTCATCAACAGGGTACAGTGAAGGGTTGCATGATGAATTACTGGCAATGCGCGCCGAAGACGAACGGGTGCGGTTGGAACTTACCGTTGACGGCAGCCTCTACGAAGGCTATCACCCGCGCACGGCTGATGTGCATCGGAGGAACGGTGCGCGTCTTTTGGAGATCATCAATGAACATGGCTGGACGGGTAAATCTCTTGTCGGTGAAGAGGGCGCGGAAGCAGCATGGATTATCGCGCAGCACGCGATCAGCGATCCGGCGTTGCAGCATCGCTGTCTTACTCTTATTGAAGAAGCGGTACGAAAGGGCGAAATTCCTGCATGGCAGATGGCTTACCTCACCGACCGGATTTGCGTTTTTGAAGGACGCGGGCAAGTTTACGGCTTACAGTTTGATTGGGACGAAGCGGGCGAGATGAATCCGTGTGAGATTGAAGATATTGAGAATGTTGACGAGCGCAGACGAAGCGTCGGGTTGCCACCTTTAGCTGAAAGCGTGCGCCGTCATCGAGAAGAGTTGGCGCAGACGAATGAGCGCCCGCCCCGCGATTGGCACGCGCGGCAACTTGAGATTCAGGAATGGGCGCGCTCGGTCGGGTGGCGGAAATAACTTGGTTGACGTTGTTTTCAGGCACGCTATGGAAGAAGGTAGAATTCGCAATCCATGACATTCGATCAAGTCGGTTACAACGTGCGCTGTGAGTGGGGAGAGCATGGAGTCGCGTTGCTCGCTCCCGTGAGCGATGTCGTCATCGTCGTTGACGTTCTTTCATTTTCGACTGCTGTTGAGATTGCCACCTGTCAAGGCGCGGTTATCTTTCCTTACGCTTGGAAAGACGAAACGGCATATGAATTTGCCGCAACGGTTAATGCCGAAGTTGCAGGAAAAGAGAATAGTAACAAGTATTCGCTGTCTTCAACTTCACTGCTGAATCTGCCTTCCGGCGTTCGCCTTGTGCTGCCTTCGCCTAACGGCTCGACGCTTTGTTTGCTCGCAGGTTCGACGCCTGTTATCGCTGGATGCCTGAGAAACTGTAGAGCCGTAGCCGAAGCGGCGATGAGCGCGGGGCGCACCATCGCCGTCATTCCGGCAGGCGAGAGATGGAAAGACGGCACGTTACGCCCTTGCTTAGAGGACTTCATTGGCGCGGGAGCGATCATAAAATTTCTGCGAGGCACGCTATCGCCCGAAGCGGTAATTGCCGTCAGCGCATTTAATACTATCTCCGGCACTCTATTTGATTTGTTAAAAGGTTGTAGTTCGGGAAGGGAAAAGATATTTCGAGGCGAAGAGAACGACATCAGGCTGGCGGCAGAATTGAACGTGCGCGATTGCGTCCCGGTTCTCCGCGATGGATCTTTCGTCAGAGCAACATGAACACGACACGCATGCTTCTCCGACACTTCCTCGCGGCGCTCGCTTACCGCACGCAGAAGGCTCTGCGCGATGCGCCCACCGAATTTTCCGACTTCCGCGAGGCACAAACGTTCGCACACCGCATGAACTCGTTTGGCACATGACCGGAGTCGTCGGCTACGCGCGCACGTTCTTCACGGGCGGCGAGTGGCGTCCCGACCGTCTTGAGCCTTTCGATGCAGAAGTGCGCCGCTTTCACGATCTGCTCGAAGACTTGGCGCGGCGTCTTGAAACGGGCACGCCGCTTCAAGGCACGACCAACGAGCGGTTGCTTCAAGGTCCGCTCTCGGACGCGATGACTCACGCCGGACAACTTGCGATGTTGCGGCGGCTATTTGGCTCGCCCGTGCCGCCGGAGAATTTCCTGCGCGCCGACATACGGGCGGAGAACTTGGGCGCGGATCAGCCGATGCCGGTTGCGCCAAAGCCGGGATGGTCGCCGGATCAGCCCCCACCCACGCCGGGCAGACACGAAGAGATAAAAGACATTGCCAAACTAACAAATCTAAGTCACAAGGATGATGCATGAGATTCGTGGTCATATTCGGTCCGCCTGCCGTTGGCAAGATGACCGTCGGAGTTGAGTTGACGAAGCTCACGGGCTTACGGCTCTTCCACAACCACATGACCATTGATTTGGTCTTAAACTTTTTCGGCTTCGGACAGCCTCCTTTTCACCGACTGGTATCCGAGTTTCGCAGACGCATCTTTGAAGAAGTCGCTTCGAGTGATTTACCCGGACTCATTTTCACCTTCGTCTGGGCACTCGATCAGGAATCGGACAGATCATTCATCAAGCGCAGTTGCGACATTTTTCGTGAGAAGGGAGCGAGCGTATATTTCGTGGAGTTGGAAGCTGACTTGGCGGAAAGGTTGCGGCGGAACGAATCCGAGTTCAGGCTGTCGCAGAAGCCGCCGAAGCGGGATGTGGAGGAATCCAAAGAGCGTTTGTTGGAGGACGACAAGAAGTATAAGTTGAATTCAGCCGGCGACTTCTTCTACACAGAGAACTACCTGAAGATCAACAACACTTACTTGCCCACCGAGAAGGTCGCACGGATGATCGTTGATAAATTTGGTTTCTCTACGGTTGACGTAAGTGTCCACAACTGAGATGGACGGTGAAATTACACGAGAGCTATTGCCAGACTGCCTTGCTGAAGCAGTCTTTGATTACCGTTGGCAGGAAATCTTCACCGGCTGTTCGACGGCGCGTGTCTTTCGCTTATGGAAGTCGGACGGAAGCTGCCTCTACTTGAAAACGTCTCATCATGCGCCCGACCGCCTTCTCTTACATGAGAAGCTCAGGCTGGAGTGGTTACAGGGACAGCTTCCCGTTTCCCGTGTGGAGATGTTCGTTGAAGACAATGGTCGTGATTACCTTCTCCTCTCCGCAATACCGGGAACGATTGCCAGCGACGATGCTTATAAAACGAACCTGCCGAAGTTGATTGAGCAACTATCAATCGGACTGCGGATGATTCAAAGCGATGGGTCAGCTTAATTGTTGAACGTCTAATTTCGTGCAGGACACACAATCCCGATGAGTTCAAAGCTATGAGCCAGTATGGGTGGAATAACTGTTCCGTAGGTGTGAAAGCGCAAATCAACCTTCTTGTGGCAGGCTTCCAGTCACGACTCACCGAGAACCTTACGGGAATTTACCTGCATGGCTCGTTGGCGATGGATTGTTTCAACCCATCATGCAGCGACATTGATCTCCTTGTCATTACGCGCCATAAAATGGAGGTAGAGGTTAAACGCAGCTTGGCTGAGTTTCTCCTCGATACTTCCCTCATCCCCAGCCGAATCGAAATCAGCTTCCTCCGGCACGGTGATATGTATCCGTGGCGTCATCCGACTCCGTTCGACTTTCACTACAGCGAAGATTGGCGGAAGGATGTTGAGCGCGACCTGAGCAACGGCGCATGGAAGGAGTGGAACACAGTTCAGCGTTATGACGATGACTTAGCAGCGCACATCACGGTCGTGAATCATCGCGGCATCTGTCTTCACGGTTCGTCCATCGCTGACATCTTCCCGTCGGTTCCCAAGCAAGATTTTATCGCATCTATTCTCGGTGATGTTCAGAGTGCGAGGTTCGGGTTAAGCGCCATCCTGCAATATCCCGTGTATGTTGTTTTGAACTCCTGCCGCACGTATGCCTATCTGCAAACGGGACGCATCATGTCGAAGGATGAAGGCGGGATATGGGCGTTGCAAGTATTACCATTGCGGTTTCATAACACAGTCGCCGGCGCGTTAGAGGAGTATCGCAACGGCAACGGCGCAAGTGACTTTACAAATGAACAACTCATTGAGTTTGCGTCCTTGATGGGGAGTGAGGTGGATCGAATAGTGCAGTTGAATCGTGTTACCTGATTCGTGTCGCCGCTTATAACAACGGCTTCAACCATGCCCTTACAGCTTCGCTTTAGGGACGGGTAAACGGCGTGTTGATCGGCAACTCGTGTGGAGAACATGTTAGCTCTTAGCTGAGGGATTTGACTGGGACAATCTTATGGCAGATATGCTGGTGAAGTTGTATGACCTTCCAGACCTCGCGCCGGTCATAGTCGAGCAAAAGACCAGAGGCGTCGGAATACGTCAAGCGCATCCAGATGAAAAGCATAAGATAGCCGAGTGGGTGCGTGAGCATATTAACCCTAATTGGGGAAAAGCTTGCGAAGTCGCGCTTGAGCAGCGACCGCCTAGCTGCTACATCGCTTTTGAGAAAGACCGGGCGCACACACCGACTGCCGACTCGTACAATTTACCGTCGGAAATCTTACTGGGATTCGCGGTGTACGATACGGTCGCTAAAGGAATGTTTGGACCCATCGGCGTGCGCGAAGACCATCAGGATCGCGGTATAGGTATGGCTCTACTGTTGACCTGCCTTCACGCAATGGCGGTGGAAAGATACGCTTATGCGGTGATCGGCTGGGCGGGTCCGACTGAGTGGTATGCGAGGACGGTCGGAGCAACAATCATCGAAAGCTCTGAACCGGGAATCTTTCGCGGTTCTCTCAAGTAAGCTGCCCGATTCCAACATAAAAAGCTCGCGCTTGTAATCAAACGAAAGAGCAGCGTGCTAAACAGAAAATACAATCTTCGCTCGTGGATTGACCCGCGCATTGAAACACGACCTTCACCTATCGAAGGCTTTGGCATGTTTGCCCGTGAACAGATTAGAGAGGGTGAAGTTGTCGTTATGTGGGGCGGCGTCGTGCTGACAAAAGAAGATATTGAAGCCGGTAGATACAGAAAAAGTACGCTTTCAGCAATCGGTGAAAATCTGTGGCTGGGCGACACGGCAGACGGCGAAGATTATGCGGCGGACTGCACGAATCATTCCTGCGACCCAAACCTGTGGATGAAAGATGAGATCACTTTGACGGCGCGAAGAGACATCGCAGTCGGAGAAGAACTGACGGCTGATTACATGATATGGGAAGCCGGCGAGAGTTACACGGCAGCTTGGCAATGCAATTGCGGCTCTCCACTTTGTCGAAAAAGAATCACAGGCAGAGATTGGCGATTGCCGGAACTTCAGGAGAGGTATAAAGATCATTTCTCTCCGTTCTTGAATGAAAGAATAAAGCATGAACGATTACCCTCACGGTGAAAGTGGGATTACCTATCAAGTCAGCCCGCATATGACGAATGATGAATTGAACGCATTGTTCGCTGCCGCATGGGAGGGACATACACCAACGGATTTTATTTCGATTCTCAGCCGGAGTTTGGCGTTCGTCTGTGCTTATCACTCGACGCGCTTGATCGGCTTCGTCAATCTTGCTTGGGACGGTGGGATTCATGCGTTCGTCTTGGACACCACTGTTCACTCTGACTACCGACGACGCGGCATCGGGCGAGAGATTGCGCGACAAGCAAGGGCAGTGGCGAAGGAACGTGCCATCGAGTGGCTGCATGTTGATTTCGAGCCACACTTACAAGCCTTCTACAATGCGTGTGGTTTTAAGCCGACTACTGCCGGGCTGATAAACTTGATGGAAACGGTCGCGGCACAATGAAGATGATTAAAGTTGCCTTGTTGCAAATGACGGGCTGCGGCACTGATAAAAAAGCTAATCAAGCTAAAGGCGAAACGTTTTGCCGTCGCGCCCGCGCGGGTGGGGCAGACATCCCATTGTTCCCCGAAATGTGGAGCATTGGGATGACTTTCTTCGACCCGAAGTGTGAAGGCGAACGCGAGCGGTGGCAAGCGCGGGCGATCAGCCGCGACGATTCATTCATCACTCACTTCCGCAATCTTGCCGGAGAACTGAACATGGCGATTGCGCTCACTTACCTTGAGAAGTGGGACGGCGCTCCGCGTAATTCCGTATCTCTGATAGACCGTCACGGCGAGACGCGGCTGACTTACGCGAAAGTCCACACCTGTGAGTCCAACGTGGAATGCGCGCTTACGCCCGGCAATGGCTTTCCGGTCTGTCCGCTCGATACAGAACAAGGCGAAGTGAAAGTAGGATTTATGATCTGCTATGACCGGGAGTTTCCCGAAGCAGCTCGTATCTTGATGCTCAACGGTGCGGAACTCATCCTGACGCCGAACGCCTGTAC
>Ga0136617_10004601_pt1 | contig 12352 bp, 19 predicted proteins | sample AntDrymUQ3222106_2_FD_129672 | JGI IMG/M metagenome (GOLD analysis project Ga0136617, IMG submission 129672) | Polar desert sand microbial communities from Dry Valleys, Antarctica - metaG UQ322 (21.06) | ecosystem: Environmental > Terrestrial > Soil > Desert | place: Antarctica: Dry Valley...
GACACCCTTGGGGCGAATACCGTCATTTGCAGGTGTTTCCGAACATCGGCGAACGTCCGCGACGCCATGCCTTCGCCTTCACACGGCAGAGGTCGCTGGTTCGAAACCAGCATCGCCCACCCCCCGAGGCCTATATCTAAACGGAAAACGCGAGTACCCGCTCTTCGTCCGGGGGATTCGTGCAGCAACGCGGTCGAGGTAGGTGGAGAACTGGAAGTCAACCGGTACAGAGAAGAGATCTGCCGCCTGGTGTCGGAGGCCCCAGACAAACTACCTACTGCGAGTTCAAGCAGGCGCTCTCCTACGGCACGCCGAAGGAGAAGGCGGAGCTCGTGAAGGACGTCTCCTCCTTCGCCAACACCGACCTGGAGGCCATCGGCGGCCACGGGTACATCGTCTTCGGCGTCTCGAACGACGGCCGAATCGTTGGCATCGCGGACGTCTAGGGGGACCCTTCCTCCGCGTCTCGGCAGATAGTCAACGGTCACCTTGGCCGGTCCGTCGACTTCGAGTACCTCACCTGCGAGGTGGACGACAAGACGGGTAGCACGAAGCGGGTCGCTGCCATCGTGATCCCAGACAGTAGGAGGCGTCCGCACGTGGTGTCGCGCGAGATCACCAAGCGCAAGGGCAACGGGCACAAGTTCTGGCTCAGGGACCGCGAGGTCTGGGTCAGGAAGACCGGGGGAAGGGAGCTCGCAACCGCCGACGACATCGACGAGATGTACGAGGGCAAGCTGCGCAGGCTCGTGGAGGAGCGGGTACGCCCGCTGCGGGAAAGGATCGAGGAGCTCGAAAGGGACCTACGCGAACAGAGGAGCGTAGTGCCCGAGCTAGGTTTCGGGCTTATTGCGTCAGACAGCTTCGACGCTCTGCCGGAAGGTGTGCCATCTGCTGGGCTGAACAACCTGATTGACACCGATTACATTAACAATGAGATAGCGTGGGCAGAGGACGGAATAAGGGCGGCGGCGCAAAGGCAACGTTTCGGTTTGATAAGCGTGGGCGTGGGCGGCTCTCACAGAGGTGACTACGAGGAGTATCGCCAGAGCATGGAGGCTTGGGGGTCGGAACTCGCAGATTACCTCGTCGTGAGTAGACGTCCAGGGTGATGCTCACGGATGCGTGGCCGAGCATTTCCGAGACGATCTTCAGGTTGACGTTCTTGCCAAGAAGCAGCGTTGCGCGAGTGTGGCGGAGGTCGTGGAACCGGACGGAGCGGGGCCCCGCGACCTTGAGGAGCGGCTTGAGGGAGCGGTTGCGGAGGTTCGAAGGGTTGATGAGGGTACCGCCTCCGTGGCGAGGGCGAGGCCGCCGGGACGGGAGAAGGATCCCATCCGCTCCATTTCCTCGAGCTGGCGGGAGAGATGCCAAAACACACGCCCCCTTGTGTCCGAATCCCCCGTTTGGGCTGGGCAAAGACCACCCATTTGCGGTATGCGGCTGGCTCCGCCTCGGTACTACAATCTTTCAAGCCGGGCGCCTCGATTACCCCCTCCTTAGGCGACCCGGCTTTCCTATCGACTTCTCCCCGGTGCTCTTACCTCAGGTTCAGCCGCTTAACGCCCCAGTAGCCCCTTGTGTGTTTCATCTTGCTCGCGACGACCTCACCAAAGTAGCTGGATGCGTGTGTAAGGTTGCCGTTGCCGGAGTAGATGCCGACCTGGTCCCACGGCTGGAGCTTGCCGTTCCTGTTCTCGTCGAAGAGGACGAGGTCGCCGGGACGGAGATTGGACCGTTTGATCCCCCGGCCGTACCTGTACTGCAACGGGGGATTGTCGGGAAACCGCCTGCCGAACGCGCGGAACACCGTCTTGGTGTGGCAGGAGCAGTCCTCCATGCGGTAGGCCTTGCAAGGGTGCGGGGGCAATTCCCTGTAGGGGTTTTTGGGTGCTTCCTCGCCCTCTGGAGCACGTCGCGGAGCGTGGGATGGCCATGCGCGCGCAAGGTTATGCCGTCCGCGGCCTCTTCCCCGGCTGCTTCCTCCGGATTCGCCTGCTGGCCGCTGAGTATCACAACGGCATCGGCCACGACCGCCCCGCCGCCCTCCGAACCGGGCACCACCTGAACGGCGTAGCGGTCGCCTGCCTCCATCTCGTAGGCGCCTAGCCTGACCCACATGCCGCCGTCCTTCCACTGATCCACCTCGGTCCACTCGGTTCCGGAGGCGCTGTTCACCACGCCGAAGCACGCCGCGGCCGCGTTGTCGTCGGCGGCGGGCCAGCGAGCGTAAACGGTGTAGTAGCCGCTTTCGGGAACGTCCACCTTGAAGCGCGCGGGCGCCTCCTCCGAAGGTCTGGCGTGGGCGTAGTGCTCCCCGTCGGAGCGCACTTCCCAGCCCGGGGCCTCGAAGCGCCCCTCGGTTGCGTTGTCCACCACCTGCGAGTAGCCGGGCAACAGCCCCTCCGAAACCTCGACCTGGGGACGGGTGGCGATGCTCCCGTGCGAAACCGCCTCCGGTTCCGCCCCCACCGACGCCACGGACGAAGCCGCGACCGAGGCGAGACCAATGGCCAGACTAGAGGGTGTCTGAGAAGTCTCCTGCGGCGCAAGGTAGGATTTCTCAGACTAACCCAAAAGCGCTAACGAAAGCGATTTTTACCGTCGCCATCGGCGGGATATGTACACCAGAAACGCGCATACGCCCCCTTCTCAGACACCCTCTAACCGTGAGAAAAGCGGGTGACGAAGCCGTCATGTTCCCCCCTGCACCAGCAAACAGGATCGCCGAAGCGTTCCCCGGGATGCTTCTCCCCTCTCATTACCTACAGCGCATTCTTGCACCCGACCCTCACGTTACACCCTCGCTTCAAGCGCGCAAGATGTATCTCTTTGTACTTGTACCTCAACCACAAGTTGGTCTCGCTGGGACCGATCCGACGGTTGCGGAGGAGGGGATCTTATTTCCCCTCGGAACACAGGTCAACGGGTCAACCGCCCGAGAACCCGAGTGATGCGGTTCGGGCCGAGGTGTCCTTCGAGAGAGTCCCGGCCTTCCGCTTGCCGAAGGCGCCTCAATTCGTAATAAAGGCCGTTCGGCCAATAGATCTACACCCGCCCCTCAACCACCACCCAGCCACCTCCTCCAGGCCGGCCTCCCCTGCCCGCGTTGCTCGACGGGCCTGGCCCGCGAGCCCTCCTCTTCGAGCTCCGCCCGCAGCCCCTCGGAGCGCTCCTCCGCCCACCGCAGCTCCTCCTTCAGGGCGAGCTGCTCCATCTCCGCAGCCTCCAGGCGCCCCTCCAAGGAGTCCAGCCCCGCGATCAGGGCCCCCGCCTTCTCCCTGAGGTCCTGCACCCCCTCAGACAGGCGCTCCGAGGTCTCCGAAGGTGTCGCGGGCGACGCCGGCGTCGCCCGCGACACCTTCGGGGGCGGCTTCCCCCGACGAGGTGGCGACGGTTTCTTCCGCGTCGCCCGCGCCCACGACCGACCGGGCCGCGTGAACGACGCCGGCGGGCAACCTCCACGGCCCTGGGGCTCCCTCGACGAGCGGCTCGCCCCTCTCGCCCTGGAGCTCCCCGGCGCGCAGCATTTGGCGCACGCGCGCCGGGGATATTTCCAGGACGCGCGCCGCCTCGTAGACGTTGTAGTAGTCCTGCTCCCAGCTCATGCGGACGTCCTTACCCCCGCCCGGCACATCCCATTCCCGCCGCTGCTACCGTTCGCTCCGTGAGGCAGCTCTCCAAGCAGTGCACGAACCGCAAGAAGCAGATGGCAACCCTCGAGACCTGCGTCCTCCCCAACGGCACAGAGAAGAGGGGCGCCGAGGTTACCTTTAAGGGGAGCGCCAAGGGCGGCATAAGTGCCTCGAGTGCGCGGGTGGGTCGTGTGAAGCCTACCGCGCTGCTACTGGGCTAGCACCCACGCTCGTCCCTCCCGCTTTGCCTCGTACATTGCCGCGTCGGCCTTCGCCAGCAGCTCCCTAACGTCGTCCTCGCCGGCGTAGCGACGGGCCCCCACGCTCACGCTCAGGACCAGCTCCTCGCCCCGCGGCAGCCGCGCCGGGCTCTTCCTCAGGGCGTTGTTGATCCGCCCCAGCACCGCCTCCGGCGAGGCGAACACGGAGGCGTCCCACAGCGCCAGGACGAACTCGTCGCCGCCCCACCTAGCCAGCCAGTCGCCCTCCCTGACGTTGTGCCGCATGACCTGCGCCACGTGTCGGATGCAGACGTCGCCGGCCTGGTGGCCGTGGGCGTCGTTTATGGTCTTGAACCCGTTGACGTCCGCCAGCGCCAGCGTCAGCATCCCCCCGCCCCGCCTCGCCCGCGCGAAGTCCTCGGCGAGCCGCTCCTCTCCCGCCCGGCGGTTGGGCAGCCCGGTGAGGTGGTCGGACCCGGAGAGCCCCTCCAGCGAGCGGACGGTCGAGTCGAGGTGCTCGACGGTGTGCCGGACGCCGGCCATCAGCCCACCCGCCTCGTCCGCGAATCCGACGGGCAGGTCGGGCTTCTCCCCCGAGTCTAAGTAGGCCTCGAGGGAGGCGGAGGCCAGGCGCACCGGGGCCAGCAGGGAGCCGATCGCCAACAGGGTCGCGACCGTCCCCGCGAGGGTGGCGGCGAGCAAGATGGCGAAGACGCGCAAGGCCGCCCCGGTGCCCATCGACGAGCCGAGCAGAAGGTAGAGCGCCAGGACGAGCAGCGGCGCGTGGGTGCCCAAGAAGGCCACCAGCATGATCTTGCCTCGGTAGCTCTTCGGAAACCCCGACCGGGATAACAGGGCGTAGAGCCCCAACGCGCCCTGCGCCATTAGATCCTTCCCACCCGCGTATCACACCCCCGCCGCCTATCCGAGGCAGCATAACACAACACAAAACGCCCGGGGCTAGCGCCCGGGGCCGTCCTGTGGGGCGAGTACGCCAGCACTACGAAAGCCCTCTCCCCGACGCCGGGTAGACGGGGGCAAGGGGGCTGGGGCTACGAGCAACCCCGGCCCCCTCCGCGTGTGGCTATACCTCTCGACCCTAGCCTTGGTCGTCAGGGCCCAGCCCCCCGCGAGGTCCTTTACGCTGGGAGTTCTTCGCCTTGCAGTCCATGGTCGTGCCCGTCCCCGGGGAGCTCTTGCCCTACGGCGCACCGGCTTCGGGCGGGCGGCTAGCAGCTCCTGTTGAAGACGAACTCGTCCTCGGGGTCGGACTGGATCGTGCCGCTCCCGCGGTCGGCGCAGATGAGGTCCTGCTCCCCGTCTTGGGCGTAGATGCTGTTGTCGTCGCCGGTGCCGGCGATGATCCTGTCGTTCCCTGGGCCGCCCACCAGGGTGTCGCCGCTGGCCTGCCCGTCGGTGGTGTCGTCGCCGCCGTTGCCCTGGATGGTGTCGTTGCCCGCCCCGCCGTAGAGGTTGTCGTCGCCGTCGCCCCCCGCATGGTGTCCGCGCCAGAGCCGCCGAACAGCGCGTCCGCGTCGCCGTCGCCCACCAGGGTGTCCCTTCCTTCGTAGCCGCGCAGGGTGTCGTGGCCGCCCCTGCCGAATATGGTGTCGCCCCCGCCGAAGCCCTTGATGGTGTCGCCCCTGGGGGTGCCCACCAGCCTGTCGGCCCGGTCGGTGCCGTTGAGCGTCGCCGCCAAAGCCACCCCGCTAGCGGCCACGAGGGCCAACGACACCGCCGCCAACACCAAACCCGTCTTCCGCACGCGCCCTATCCTCGTGCCCTTTTCTTCGACACTACTCCCCCCGACGGGCATCATGGCACACGGCGACCTCCGGCGCCCACGCCGAAGGCTTTATTCACCCGAGTGCGTGGAACAGGAGTGTTCCGCGAACTTCACGCTGAGGGGATTCTGAGCAGTTCGGCAAGAAGGCTAGTTATGTAGCCTATTTGGGGGATGCACGCGCACGTCGCTCGGTGTTACCGTGGCTCCTGCGACTTGGGGACCCGTCCGGCAGCGAGGCAGAGGAGGCCACGGCCCGTGCACGAAGAAAGCGCCTACGCGACATCCCAGCGGGCCACGGTCGGGCTGTTGGAGGGGCACACCGCCCACCAGTTCGGGAATCACTCCACCGAGGAGACCCTGGCCTCAGACCTCCTCTTGCGGCGCGCTGAGGAAGGGTAGCCCGTGTCGGCGAGCATCCTCTACGGCGTTGGTGGTCGGTGGGGTCTGCCTGGCCGCGGTCGGAGGGCTCACGCTGGTCCAGTTCCTGGTGCCCGCCGCCTCACGCCGGCGGCACAACGACGTGGCCGGGTTCATCTACGCCGTCCTGAGCGTGGTGTACGCCGTGCTGCTGGCGCTCGTGGTCATCGCCGTGTGGGAGGACTTCGGGCGCGCCCGCGAGACGGTTGAGAGCGAGGCCAACGCGACGACCGAGGTCTTCTGGCTCGCCCACCGGCTCCCGGAGCCCGAGCGCGGCCGGCTGCAGGAGCTCTCCCGGTCCTACGCTGAGGAGGTCGTGGAGCGGGAGTGGCCCCTTATGAGGGAGGGGCGAGCGCCCCTGATGCAGCAGGGGCAAGCGACCCCGAACGGGTGGGCGCTCGTCGACGAGATCCGGGCTACCCTCCAGGGGTTCGAGCCGGGCACGCCGGCCGAGGAGGCGCTCTACGCCGAAGGGCTGGACCAAGCCGAGGCGCTGGCGTCCGCCAGGAGGATGCGCCTGGTCGCCGCCCACGAGGGAATACCCGCCGTCTTGTGGGTCGTCCTGGTCTTCGCGGGGGTGGCGGCGGTGGGCTTCACGTACCTGTTCGGGCTGGAGAGCACGTGGGCGCACAGGCTGATGGTGGCGGCGCTGGCGGCGGTAATCGGGATGGTGCTGTTCACCATCGGCGCCATAGAGCACCCCTTCTCCGGCGGGGCCAGCATAGGCACGGGCGCGTTCGACCTTATACTGGAGAGGTTCGAGACGAGCAGGCTCAGCGACCTCCGGTAGAGCCTGTCCCCGTCCTCTATGCACCCGAGTGCGTGGAAGGGAGGTTCTGGGAAGTACGCGTAGCCCCGGTTCGCCGCCTCGAAGGTTCCCCGGGCCCCTCTCTTTGCCGTTTAGAGCCCCGCCTGGACGGGTAGGCACAGGGGCCAAGCAAGGCCCGGCGGCGAGCGAAGGGGGCGACGAGGGGCTCATGGCACGGGGAACGGTCAAGTGGTTCAGCGAAGAGAAGGGCTACGGCTTCGTCTCCCCGGAGGAGGGTGGCGAGGACCTCTTCGTCCACTACACCGCCGTGGAGGGCGAGGGGTACAGGAGCCTGGAGGAGGGGGAGAGGGTCAGCTACGAGCCGACCCGTGGTATGAAGGGCGAGCAGGCGGTGGACGTGCGCAGGGTTGAGTAGAAACGGGCCCGCGGTCCGCCCTTGCCCTTGCCCTAATCCGCCCGAATGCGTGAAAGGAATTCCCCGAAGTCCGGATGCAGGATTGCGCACGGCCCCGGTCTTAAACGGGCCAGAATCACCTGCCCGAGACCCCCTCCACCGGACCGGGGCCATGCACCTTGCTACACGATTGGATGGATATTCGGTCTCGTGTATGCTCGGGCGGCCAGAACAAGGCGGCGCCCTACCTTGCGTCTTCCCGCAGCACCTCCGCGCCGCGCCCGGTGATCCGCCTGACGGGCATCCCCACCTCCCCGCGCCCGATGGGGTCGGCCCCCGGGTCCGGCTCGATCCAGCCGGCCACCTCCATGAAGTCCACCAGGGCGGCCAGGTGGGGGCTGTCGCGGTCGATCCCGCGCTGCTCGGCTGCGGCGGGCAGGTCCACCCCCAACCCCACGTCGCCGCCCGCCACCTCCCGCTCGTAGGCCACCCGGAGCAGCTGCTTGGCGTCTTCCCTTATGCGCTCGTCCTGCATACCGTCTACCCCCTAACGTCCCGTCCCTCGTTCAACCTCACCCGCCGTGGCGCTCCATGGACCGTCCTGAGCATCTCGCGGGCTATCGCCGCGTTGGACTGGGCCACCGTGCACGGGTTGCGCTCGGCGTAGCGGTCCACCAGCGCCTTCTGCTCCTCGACGTCCTCGAGCGTCTCGCACAGCCGCCACCCGTCGTAGACGGCCTCGCGCTCGCGGCGCTGCTCCTCGTCACCCGCCCCCGGAACCTCCGAATGGTCGTTCATCGGCGCCCGAAGAGCCTCCAGACGAACAGGCGTAGCCTCGTGGTCGGGGGTCCCCCCTCCCCTCCTCGGCCCGTTGCTCTTTGCCCTCTTGTGCCTGCTCTCGCGTGTTCTCTGGCGAGATCGCCGGCCGGCCGGGAACCTCCTCGTGGTTATGATCGGGGTTCTCTTCCATGATCCCGCCTCCTATCCGCCGAACATCCAACGCCGCCAAGACCGGGACTATTCAATTCTCGGCCTGGAAGCCGTCGAGCAGGCCCCACCCGTAGTCTTGCGAGTGCCTGTCTATCCACACCACAAGCGCAGGCTTCTCCGTCTCGCTCGCCGCGTACCGCAGGGTCGGTATGTCGAGCATGTCCCTGCGGCTGGAGCGGCGCACGGCCTCTAGCTCCGCTAGCACGTCCTTCGGGATCCGCACCGGCCCTTGCTCCTTCACCCCCGAACACCCTACGCCACCAGCTTCGCCGCACCGTGGCCTCTACCCCTCTGGGTGGTACATCCAGTTGATCTTGGTCCAGGGGTAGAAGATCGACTGTCGCTCGGGCTCGCCCTCGATCTCGGACTCGATCTCGACCACCTCGCCCTCGGGATCGGCCTCGAACTCGACCACCTCGGACTCGACCTCGACTATCCCGTGCCGGACGACCACGCCCCTGTCGTTCACCTCCTCCAGCGTGCCCACCGTGTCGTCCCCGTACATGTCGGTTCCCATAATCACGGTCTGGCCTATCCAGTCAGCGGGTCTCGCCATCGTCGCCCTCCCTGGTCGCTCCCTCGCGTCGGTGCATCTTATACCCTCGGGGACCGTGCGCAAGCCAGGAGCGGCGCCCTCGTGCGTCCAGCGACGCTCTGGCAGGCGTGCTACCTCCCCCGGATGGGTAAGCCCCCGTGTATCCGAAGAAAGGGGCGTCATGGTCAAGGTGTTGGTAGGGAAAAGGCAGGGGCCCAGCTTCCCCGGTTTCTGGGCAGAGTTCGACGGCGAGAAGGTCAGCTCCTACGAGGACACCAGAAGCGGCAAGAGCATCGTCTACACGCTCTACAGGTGCACCGCCTATAACTACGACGCCTACCGAGAGCACGTCGCGGACGAAAGCAACCCCGCGAACCCCGTGTACGACTTGCTCCCGAGTCCCGAAGGTTCCGGCGCCGCAGAACCTAGAAGGGATTTCCCGGCGCCTTGGCAGAAGGACAAGGTGGTGGCGGAGCATCCCATGTTCGTCAAAGACCTAGAGGACTACCTGGACGTCAGCCTGGTGGACCCCCCGCTACCGGGCGGTATCTAGCACCGGCTACAAGCGCCGCCGTAGCCCGCTCACGAGCACACCGTCCCCTCGTCGTTCCACTTCACCGGGGGTCTCCGGGCGTTCTTTGAGGCCATGGATTACTTCGTCCTCGCCTAGCAGGGTCGCCAGAAACGTCCCTTCCGTACTCGTGAGGGCCTCCAAGTTCGTCACGGTCCTGAGCGCCACGATGAAGGGGTAGAGGCGGGCCCGGGGTCCCCCCGTCGTGGTGCCGACGTCCCCCGTCCATCTGGTGCATGAAGGCGTCTATAACCTCGTCCTCGCGGAATCTCGAGGTCGTGCCATCCTCGTGCTCCACCACCACGAGCTCGGTTTCCATCTCCCGCTCCAGCTTCAGGAGCCGGCCCCCGCAGCCTACCCACCTTCCCTGCTCCCTACGAGCACCCGGCAAAGCTCCGCCATCCACTCCGCCGTGTCCGCCTCCAGGAACCGCGCCAGCAGCGCGTTGTCCTCCTGGTGTATCGCGGATCATCGCGTCCAGCGCGTCCTTTGGCGTGTAGCGAACCGTCCCCCCGCCCGGGAGCAGCAAGGTCTTGTAAAACGGGACGGCCTCCGCCTCCAGCCTCTCCAGACGCCATCGGAGGCTACCCACCGCCCCGGCCCTCGACTACGGCCCACGCCCCCGCCAACCCCTCACGTATCTCCTCGACGGTCCCGGGGTCCGGATCAAGATCCAGCCACTCCGCCGCGGCCTGCAACTCCTCGACGCGCTCCGCCCCGGGCTCCAAGACCACCCTTAGCACCTTGCCGGCGTCCAGGCCCAACGTCTCGTCGCAGAACGTCCCGAAGCCCCGCCACAGGGAAGGACGTACTCGGTCTCCTCGCGCTCCAGCCGGTCGAAGATCTCCGGTATTAGAGAGCCCCGCCAGCTCGTCCACCTTCGCCTCGTCTATCCCCTCATGGGGCCATTCGGGGGACGCGACCCGTCCCCGCCAGCCGTACGCCACGCTGTCGCGCCCCGGCCCTGTGCCCCTCCACGAACACGTCCCGCCGCGCGCAAACCTGTCGTGGAACGGGAGCACGTCCGCCGACTGGTCGAAGATGGCCCTGAAACGCTCCTCGCCCGCTTTGAGCCTCTTTGTCGCTACGTCGTCGGTATGCAGACGCAAATCGTTCCCCCCTACCGCTTGTCCCCGAGGAAGGGCTCCAAGAAAGCCCCGCCGCTATTCGGTAGCCCGGCCGCCTCGACGGCAACGACAGTCGCCGCCCGAGGCCCGTGGCTTTGCGCTCACCCGCCTCACGGCGGGGTTGCCCTTCTCGCAGCGCTCTTCGATGCGCCCGCGTTCTTCCATCATCCCAAAATGCACGCCGGCGTACAACCGTAGCCGAGCGTCACTGCCCGCTGCTCTGATAGGTAGGGCCGACACTCGACCATGCCCTTGCGTGTCTCTTCAAAACGACTGCGGTGCCGAAGTCGTGCCCGCGGCTTCGGCTTGTAGGGCGAAAGTAGAGGGCCTAGAAGGGTCGGACACCGACGTTCGCAGGGTCACGCCTCCCGCTTCGCTGATGGCCTCCGGCGGAAGGGGCAGGGGGGTGAAGTAGACGCCCCAATGTGTCGAGGTGGTGCTGGTATCTAGCACGCCTGTACGAAACAAGAACCGGTTGTGGAAGACGAAGCCGCCGTAGCGGCCGGGATCGCTCAGGTCGAAGCTGAGCACCGGCTCGGTGTGGGCCGGCTCGGTCGTCTCGAAGTCGGCGGTTTGCCAAGCCTTCGGCGGCGCAAGGCGGAGGCCCTCGATCAGGCCAAGGTCGCCGTGGAGCGTCGAACGTCTCTGCCGAAGCTGCCCCTCGACGCGATGGGCCGATCCCGCCCCCCAGCCGAGCAGCACCCGTTCGGCCCGCGTCAAGGGCTTGGCGGGAGGGGCTGACGTCGGCCCCACCCAGGTTTCGAAGCCCCTGGAGATGACGGCGTCGAAAGTGAAGCCTCGTTGCCGCAGGTCGGTCACCGTCTCGACCACGTGCTCCTGGGAGGCGATCGTGTCGTACGCCTCGAGCACAAGGGCACCGAAGTGCGGGTCGCCGTCAACGTCGTCGACAGCGAGGTCCGTCGACAACTTGGGGATGACTTGCCAGCGTCTGGCGTGTCGCCGCTCGCGCAGCAGGCACCGTTCCGCGTGCTCGGCGACCCACGGATCCCCCTCGACGGACAACACCGACGCGGCGCCGGCGTCGAGGCACAGCCGGGAGAGCACGGCCGCCGGTCCAGGACCAACCTCCAGCACCCGCTTGCCCGGCACCGTCGCGGCGATGTCGCGACGGTATGCGTCGATCCGGGCCTGGTCGCTCAGCATCACCTGAAACAGAAGCCAATCGAAGCCAGTTCGCCGCTCGGCCGCCGTCTTACGGCGCTCCTCGTCCGCGGTCTGGTTGTAGCAGGCGTAGCGCTCTCCATCGACGTATCGCCGCGAGAACCACAGCCCCATCGCCCGCTGGGCCGGACCGAGCAAGTGCCGCGACATCAAAGTAGACGGCATGTCCCCTCAGGATCGATATCTTTGCCGTTGCTCGGGATGCAAACGTCCCGGTTTCGGGTTGCTATGAGGCCGATGGAAAGCGTCCGGATTGCGCTCTCTCGCAACACCTCGCGGTGATCGGCCGGTACCTGTGTGGCTGCCCGGTAATTTAGAGGGTTAGACAGCATCGGAGTTCGTCTCCTTTCTTGGACGGCCCGCTGCGAGCCCTCCTGGTCTCCTTTCTTGGACGGCCCGCTGCGAGCCCTCCTGTCCGGGCTTACGTTTGCGCTTCTTCTCCTGCTACATCGCTCGCCAATTCCGGTGCCTCGTCTACGTTGGCAACCGGGACCGGCGGCTTAGGTTCCACCGGCCGGAACGGCCAGCGTTGGCGGGTCCTCGCGGGGAAACAGCTCGTCGCGCACCACCCGCAGCGCTTCGAGGGCCAGCCGCACCTGCTCTTCGGTGTTGGCCGCGGTGACCGTGAAGCGCAGCGCTCCGCGGTCGAGCGGGACCGCGGGAAACAGCGCGGGCGTGATCAGGATGCCGTGACTCCAGAGGACCTTGCAGGCCTCGATGACCTC
>Ga0136617_10004603_pt1 | contig 12351 bp, 12 predicted proteins | sample AntDrymUQ3222106_2_FD_129672 | JGI IMG/M metagenome (GOLD analysis project Ga0136617, IMG submission 129672) | Polar desert sand microbial communities from Dry Valleys, Antarctica - metaG UQ322 (21.06) | ecosystem: Environmental > Terrestrial > Soil > Desert | place: Antarctica: Dry Valley...
AGGCGGTCGGCGAGCTTGATCAGGATGACCCGGATGTCCGTGGCCATCGCGATCATCATCTTGCGGTAGTTCTCGGCCTGCGCCTCGTCGCGCGACTGGAACGTGATGCCGGTGAGCTTCGTCACGCCGTCGACGAGCCCCGAGACCTCCTCCCCGAATGCAGCGTGGACCTCCTGGAGCGACGCGCTCGTGTCCTCGACGGTGTCATGCAGCAGGGCGGCGCACAGCGTCTCGGTGTCGAGGCGCATGCCGGCGCAGATCTTCGCGACGCCGACGGGATGGGTGATGAAGTCCTCGCCCGACTGGCGGCGCTGGTCCGCATGGTGCTCGCAGGCGAAGACGAAGGCGCGCACGACGGCGTCGCGGTCGACGATCTGGGCGACCTCCTCGGCGTGCTCCTCGACGATCGCGAACAGGTCGCCGAGCAGCTCGCGCTCGAGCGCGGTGAGGTCGGCGGGCGTCTGCAGCGCAAGGGCGCTGCCCGACTCCGCGCGATCGACCGGGCGGTGCGAGGCCACGCTGACGTTCCCCTCGGCGGGGGGCGTCAGGCCGCTGCGCTCAATGTGCTGCTCGCCAGGTATCGGAGTCCGTCCTCGAGTCGCTGCTGGTAGGCCCGGTAGGCCGCCGAGCGCTCGAGCGCGGTGCGCTCGGGCCGTTCGGGAACCGTGAGGGCGGGTGCCTCACGCTCGAGGACAACGAGGTCCAGCTCGACGAGGACCCGTACCAGCCGTCCCGCGAGGGCCGCGGACCGCGGCTGGGCGCCGTCTCCGGAGAGCATCGCCTCGCAGGCCTCCCCCCTCGCTCCGCCTGCCTCGCGCAGGGCGCGGTAGACGACGGCGAGCTGGGGGCGCAGGGCGTAGTCCCATTCATGTATGCGTCGGGCAAAGCCTAGCTCAGCGGCGCCCCAGGCCAGGTGGGTCCAGCCCGCTCCCGGCAGATGTTCTACGAGCTCGCGCCCGTGGGCGCGCGCAGGCGGGTCGAGCGCGACGACGTGCGGGAAGTCCTCGGCCAGCTCGGGAGCGTCCTCGAGCGCGGCCCACGACGTCACCGCGAAGCCGCCGACACGGCCGTGCAGCGCCCGTGCTCGGTGGGACGCGTGGGCGGCGACGACGAGAACGGGCTCGCCGGTGGCGACGAGGTCGCCGAGCAATCCGGCGACGCCGATGCCTTGCTTCTCCCTCAAAGACCGCAGTTCGTGCCGCGTGGCAGGGGCGCCGGTCGTCGAGGCCCCGCCCGGGGGCAGCGCCCGGACTCCGACCGTCGGCTGCGAGTTCCCCGGGTCGGGTCTCGCCGCCGGCGCTCCTGTGAGGTCGCGGTCGAGCTCCCGGAGGACGCCAGCGTGCCATGGGGGCTCACCGATCACGTCGATCGGCTTGGGTGCTGCGGGCTGGGCGCAGCGGAGGATGAGGCGGGGTTCGGTAGTGCCGTTGTAGCGGTTGACCTCGAGGCGGACGGCGGCGTCGACCGGTTCGCCGGGCGGAGCCGGCAGGGAGCTGCCGGCGCCGAACGCGACGCAGCGCGAGCGGGCGCCGCCGGCGGCGAGCGAGAACGCGACGTGGCGCCCCTCCCCCATCGGCCGCGGGTCGGCGAGCAGGGCGGCGGGGACGAGCAGCGAGACGGCGGGGTTGCCGGAGCCGAAGGGCTTGAGGCGCTCGAGCTCCTCGGCGAGCTCGAGGCGGAGCGTGTCGCCGGGGGCGATCGCGTCCACCCGCTCGGTGGCGACGAGGTCGGCGGGCGTGAGCGTGTGGGCGGCGTGGGCGACGAACGCCGCGCGGAAGCGGTCGACGCGGTTGCGGGCGATCGTGAGGCCGGCGGCGGCGCGGTGGCCGCCGTGGCGCAGCAGCTCGTCGGCGCCGGCGTCGAGGCCGGCGAGCAGGTCGAAGCCGGGGATCGAGCGGCCCGAGCCGGAGCCCTCCTCGCCGTCGAGCGCAATCAGCACCGTCGGGCGGTAGTGGCGCTCGGCGATGCGGGCGGCGACGATGCCGATCACCCCGGCGTGCCAGCCCTCGGCCGCGAGCACGTGCGCGGGCGCGCCGGGGCGGCTCTGCTCGGCCAGCAGCGCCTCGGCCTCGAAGCGGATGCGCGTCTCGACGTCGCGGCGCTCGGCGTTGACGGTGTCGAGCTCGGTGGCGACGGCGCGCGCCCGCTCCGGATCGTCGGTCAGCAACAGCTCGAGCCCCGCGTCGGCGCGGTAGAGCCGGCCGGCGGCGTTGAGGCGTGGGCCGAGGCGGAAGCCGATCGCGCCCTCGTCGACCCCGCTCGGGTCGACGCGCGCGACGTCCATCAGCGCGCGCAGGCCCGGCTTGCGGGTGCCCGCAAGCTTGCGCAGGCCGGCGCGCACGAGCCGGCGGTTCTCGCCGGTGAGCGAGACGACGTCGGCGACGGTGGCGAGCGCGACGAGGTCGAGGTCCTCGTCGGCGGCGCCCGGGTCCTCTCCCGCCGCTTCGAGGAGCGCGGCGGCGAGCTTGTAGGCGACCCCGGCCGCACACAGGTCCGGGCACGGGTAGCCACCGAGGCGCGGGTGCACGATCGTCGCGTCCGGCAGCGCGCCGTCGGCGCGCGGGCTGTGGTGGTCGGTGACCACGACGTCCATGCCCGCCGCCTTCGCCGCCGCGACCTCGGCCACGGCGGTGATCGCGCAGTCGACGGTCACCAGCAGGTCGGTGCCGCGCGCAGCGAGCCGCTCGACCGTTGCGGCGGCGAGGCCGTAGCCGTCGTCGATGCGGCTCGGCAGGTACCAGTCGACGTCGGCGCCGAGCGTCCGCAGGGCGCGGACGAGGATCGCGGTGGAGCAGATGCCGTCCACGTCGTAGTCGCCGTGGACGGTGATCCGCGAGCGGCGCGCGACATGCCCGAGGATCGCCCCGGCGCCGGCGCGGAGGCCGCCGAACGCGTCGAGCGGGTGCGTGTCCTCGGCGGCGAGGAAGCGCCGCGCCGCCGCCGGATCGCCCATCCCGCGGCGCACCAGCACCTGCGCGAGCACGTGCGAGATGCCCAGCTCGCGGCCGAGATGCTCGGCGGCGGCGAAGTCGTAGGGGGCGATGTCGAAGCGGGCGTCCTGGCGGGGCACGGGCGAGGACGCTAGGGGCGCAGGAGGACGGAACGCCGCGAGGCGAAGCCGGTGACGAGCCCTCCGGGCGAGGCAGTGCGGCAGATCAGGCGCTGACCCGATATGCAACGGGAGCATCAGCGTCGACGCTGGTGATATGAACACCACAGCAGGGCGCTTTTTGCGCACCCATCGATTCGTCCGCTCGCGACGCGGTCTGCGAGGGGAGGTCCTCGCGCTTCGCCATGAGCTCGAGCTCCTCGACGAGGCGCTGCGCACGGGTCCGACGTCCGGCTCCGCGCGCGTCGCGCTCGACTACGCGTTCACCCATCTGCGCGCGGCGGAGCGAGCGTGGCAGGAGGTCCGCCGGCCGGCCGATCTCGACCTGGTGGTCGCGCAGATCGACGCCGCCCGCGATGCGCTCGATGCCTCGGTCGCCCAGCGCGCCGGCAGGCCGAGGACGCGCGCGGGCGTCTAGTCCGCTTCGTTTCCCCGGCGGACGCCGAGGAAGTACACGGACGCGATGCCGGCGAGGGCGCCGGGGATCGCCTCGAACGCGGAGACGAGGTTCGTGTCCTCCTGGCCCGGGACGGTGAAGCCGTTGACGGCGAGGCCGATGATCACGGCGCCGAACAGCGCGCCGAGGAACGCGCCGACGATGCCGCCCCAGAAGCGATCCGGCACGAACACCGTGAAGTGCCAGAGCGCGATGCCCATCATCGCCCACACGAGCATGGCCATCAGCGCGGCCTCCCGTGCTTGCGGTTGCGCGGCTTCTTGGGCTTCGAGCCCTCGTCATCGCCGTCGGGCTTGTCGGCCGGGCGGGACGGCGCGCCGCCGCCGGGGGCGGGCCCGGAGCCGGTCCGCCCGCCGTTGGCGCGGGCGCGGCGGCCGCCGGCCGGGCGGCCGCGTGTCGCGCCGGTGCCGGCGGGCTGGCGATCCTCCTCGATCCCGAGGTCGCGCACCATCGCATCGAACTCCTCGCGCGACACGTCGGTCGGGTTCTGCGGGGCGGTGACGTTGCGCCGGCCGCCGCGCGGCTCGACCGGAGCGACGTCGACCGGTGCGCTCCCCATCGGAACCGCGTAGGCCGGCAGGTAGCCGAGCTCGGCGCGGATGCGCCGCTCACGCGTGCGGTAGACCTGCTCGCGGTCCTTCCAGTGCGTCAGCACGGGGCCGGCGATGAACACGGACGAGTAGGCGCCCGACACGGTGCCGACGATCAGCGCGAAGGCGAAGTCCTTGAGCGTGTCGCCGCCGAACAGGAGCAGCGCGAGCACGGGCAGAATGGTGCAGAAGCTGGTCGCCAGCGAGCGAACGATCACCTCGGACATCGAGCGGTTGACGATCTGGGAGAAGGCGGCGCTCGGCATGCGCGGCACGTTCTCGCGGATGCGGTCGAACACGATGATCGTGTCGTAGAGCGAGAAGCCCACGATGGTGAGGAGCGCCGCGACCGTCGACGTCGTCACCTCCCGGCCGAGGAGGGCGTAGACGCCCGCGGTGATGAGGATGTCGTGCATCAGCGCGATCAGCACCGGCACTGCGTACTTCCACTCGAAGCGCAGTGTGATGTAGACCCCGACCACCAGCAGCGAGGCGATCATCGCGATCAGGGCGGAGTTGGCCACGGACGCGCCGAAGGTCGGGCCGACCTCCTCGCCGGTCACCTGCTCGGTCAGGCCGAAGCGGGACTCCAGCGCCTGCTCGACCGCGTCGGTGCGGCCGGACTCCTCGGTGGAGATCTGCACGACGTTGTTGCCCAGCTCGGGGTTGTCGAGCGTCTGCACCTCGGCGTTGCCGACCCCGGCCGGGCGGACCGCGTCGCGCACTTGCTCGACCGTGGCGGCGCGCTCGAGCGAGGCCGTGTAGCGGGCGCCCGACTCGAAGTCGATGCCGAAGTTGATCCCCTTGCCCGCGATCGCCAGCGCGCCGATGAGCAGGATCACGCCGGAGACGGAGAAGAACCACTGCGACGCGCCCATGAAGTCGAAGGTGATCTTGCGCTTCGGGCTGGCGGCGCCGAGCGCCGACTTGCTGCCCAGGATCTTCGTGCCGCGCAGGCTGAGGATGATCGCCTGGGTCGCGAGCACCGCCGTGAACAGCGACAGCAGCGTCCCGATGAAGAGCACGAAGGCGAAGCCCTTGACCCCCGCCGTGGCGAGGATGAAGAGGATGAACGCGACGAGCAGCGTGACGATGTTGGCGTCGACGATCGTCGAGAAGCCCTTCTTGTAGCCCGCGGCGAGGCCGGCGGCCACGGATCTGCCCGCGCGCACCTCTTCCTTCACGCGTTCGAAGATCACGATGTTGGCGTCGGCCGCCACCCCCAGTGTGAGGATCAAGCCCGCGATCCCCGGCAGCGTCAGCGTGACCGGGATCAGCTTGATGATCGCGTAGAAGTAGAGGGCGTAGACGCCGAGCGCGACGGTCGCGATGACGCCCAGCACGCGGTAGAAGACGAGCAGGAAGAGCGCGACGATCGCGAAGCCCGCGATGCCGGCCTTGAGGCCCTGGTTGAGCGCCTGCTGGCCGAGCGTGGCGGAGACCTGCGAGCGCGAGATCAGGTCGAGCTGCAGCGGCAGGGCGCCGGTCTTGAGCACCTTCGCGAGGTCTTGGGCGGTCGTGATCGTGAAGCCGCCGGAGATCTGCGCACCGGTCTTGCCGTCGATGCCGTCGGGGTACTCGCGGTAGTTGATGGACGGGATCGAGACGAGCTCGTTGTCGAGCGCGATCGCGAAGTGGTGCGAGCTCTGATCCGGGTCGGGGTTGAGCGGGTTGGCGTTGTCGGCGCCGCGCTGGGCGACCTCGCTCGTGATGCTCTGGAACGCCCGCTGGCCCCTGTCGTTGAAGTCGAAGGTGACGATCGGCTCGTTGCCGCCCCGCTCGTCGAAGTTCTGCTCGGGGTTCTTGATGTCCGTGCCGGAGAGGCCAGGGTCGTCGCGCATGATCCAGTAGGAGTCCGGGTCCGGCGCGTCGGCACTCGGCTTCTCGTCGCGCAGGACGAGGACGCCGGGCTGGACCTGGATGACCTCCGCACGCTTCTTCTGAGCGTCGTCGAGGCCGTCGAGCGCCGCCGCCCGGGACTCGTCGGGCAGGCCGTTGTTGAACGGCTTCTTGGAGACCTTGTCGAAGGCGTAGAAACGTGGCGCGGCCGCGGCCTGGCTGTCCTTCGGGACCGCGATCTCGCACTTCGACGCGCGCTTGATCGCGTTGTAGAGGCCGGTGACGGGCTGCTGGCCGCCGTTGACCTCGGTCGGGTTGGGCTTGCAGCTCTCGTCGAGGACGTTCTTCTCCCAGTCGTAGAAGAAGAGCTGTGCGGTCGAGCCGACCTGTTGCGCAGCGCGCTCGGCGTCCTCGACGCCCGGCAGGTTGACCTCGATCTGGTCCTCGCCCGTGCGCGCGAGCTCGGGCTCGGAGACGCCGAACGCGTCGACCCGCTCGCGCATGATGTCCAGCGCGCGCTGCAGCGACTCCGCCGTGACCGCCGTCTGCTTGGTCGGCTTGCCCTGATAGACGAGGCGCACACCGCCCTGGAGATCAAGGCCGAGCTTCGTCGATTGCGTGAACAGGACGGCGACCGAGCCGGCGAGCAGGCCGAGGACGATCAGCAGGACGAGAAGGTGGCGGCGGCGTTCAGACATCCGAAGTACTAAGAAGAGACTACTTCGACGGCGTGAGGACGAGCAGAAGCCCGCCGTCGTCGTCGTAGGCGGGGAAGAGGTCCGCGACCGCCTTGGCTGGCAGGTCGCCCTCGGCGTTGACCGTCACTCCCTTGCCCAGCTGCCGGACGCCCCACTCGAGCACCGTGCCGACGGCGTCATCCCCGTCTGCGAAGGCGAGGCCGAGGACCTCCCGCACCTGCCGGCCGATGACCTTCTCGTCCGACAGGCCGGTCAGCTCGCGCGAGCCGCGGCCGCAGCCGATGATGCGGCCCGCCTGGTCGCAGACGAAGAAGGCCGCGTTGGGCGCGGGGTAGTAGTCGTCGAGCAGCTCGAACAGGAAGGCGAAGCCGCACTTCGAGCACCCCTTGGGCGTGTTGCGGAACCCGGCCGTCCGCTCCGTCGCCGTGGAGCGATGACCGCAGTTGGGGCAGATGAAGAGGTGCGCCATTTCCGGAGGCAAGGGTAGAACGATCGAGATAACGCGCGCCTCAACCTAGAAGAGGCTGGCGGCCTCGGGGGGCGGCTGGAGCCCGAGATGCCGGTACGCGCGCTCGGTCGCGCAGCGTCCGCGCGGGGTGCGCTTGAGCAAGCCGCGCTGCAGCAGGTAGGGCTCGTAGACGTCCTCGATCGTGTCCTGCTCCTCCCCCACCGCGACCGCCAGCGTGGAGAGCCCGACCGGGCCGCCGCCGAAGTGGCCGCAGATCGCGCTCAGGATCTCGCGGTCGAGGCGGTCAAGCCCCTCGTGGTCGACCTCGAGCATGTCGAGCGCGGCGCTCGCGGTCTCGGCGTCGATGCGCCCGCCGCGGTGGACCTCGGCGAAGTCGCGGACGCGCTTGAGCAGGCGGTTGGCGACGCGCGGGGTGCCGCGGGCGCGCTCGGCGATGGCGCGGGCCCCGGCCGACTCGATCTCGATGTCGAGGACCCGCGCGGAGCGCACCACGATGCGGGCGAGGTCGCCGGGGCTGTAGTGCTCGAGGCGGTGCTGGAGGCCGAAGCGGTCGCGCAGCGGCGTGCTGAGCAGCCCGGCGCGGGTGGTCGCGCCGATCAGCGTGAACGGCGGCAGCTCGAGCGTGACCACGCGGGCCCCGGCGCCGGCCCCGACCGTGATCGGGAGCTGGCTGTCCTCCATCGCGGGATAGAACGTCTCCTCGACCGCACGCGGGAGCCGGTGGATCTCGTCGACGAAGAAGACGCTGCGCGGCTCCAGCGCGGTCAGGAACGCCGCGATGTCGGCCTTGCGCTCGAGCGCGGGCCCGGCGGTCTGGATGAAGTCGACCTCGAGCTCGGCCGCGACGATCTGGGCCAGCGAGGTCTTGCCGAGGCCGGGCGGGCCCGCGAGCAGCACGTGGTCGAGAGCCTCGCCGCGCGCGCCCGCGGCCTGGATGGCGACGCCGAGCTGCGCCTTCAGCGCCTCCTGGCCGACGAACTCGTCGAGCCGGCGCGGGCGCAGCGAGAGGTCGAGCTCGTCGTCGGGCCGCAGGTCGGGCGTCTGGATGCGGTCGACGTCCACCGCCGCGACCCCGGGCGTGCGGATGGGGTCCGGCGTCATCGCCGCGACTCCTTCAGCGCGTGGGCGATCAGGTCCTCGGGCGTCTCGCCGGCGGCGCCGTCGAGCAGCTCCTCGGCCTCCTGGGATGAGAAGCCGAGCCCGACGAGCCCGTCGCGGGCGAGCAGCCGCGGGTCGTCACCGCGGGCGACCATGATCGGGTCGCCGGCCGGGGCGGCGCCGACCTTCTCGCGCAGCTCGACGACGATCCGCTCGGCCGTGCGCTTGCCGACGCCCTGGACCGCCTGCAGCCGCGCGGTGTCCCCGGCGGCGACGGCCGCCAGCAGCTCGCGCGGCGACCCACCGCTCAGCACCGCGAGTGCGACCTTCGGCCCGACCGACTGCACGCCGATCAGCAGCAGGAAGAGGTCGCGCTCGGCCTCGGCGGCGAAGCCGTAGAGCAGCAGCGCGTCGTCACGCACGATCAGGTGCGTATGCAGCGTCGCCGGTTTGCCCGCGGCGGGCACCTGGCGCAGCGTTTCGGCCGACACGGCGAGCTTGTAACCCACCCCGTGGCACGAAATGACCACGTGGTCCGGCCTACGAACAGCAACTTCTCCAGTGAGGAGGGCGATCATGGGGCCGCCCCGGAGGGATCTGGGGTAGTGAGGGCGATCATGCCCGAGCCCTCGCGGTGCGCGCCCGGCGCGGTCCGACCGTGTCGCGATGCGCGAGCGCGCGCCGCATCGGCGCGGAGTTGGCGTGGCAGATCGCGACCGCGAGCGCGTCGGCCGCGTGGTCTGGCCGTGGCAACTCCTCGAGCGCGAGCAGGCTCTGGACCATCCGCTGGACCTGGTCCTTGGCGGCCCGGCCGGAGCCGCAGACGGCGCCTTTGATCTGCTGCGGCGTGTAGGACCAGCACGGGATCCCATACTGGCCCGCGGCCAGCAGCACCACCCCGCGGGCCTGCCCGACGGCGAGCGCCGACCGGACGTTGGCGCCGAAGTACAGCTCCTCCACCGCCACGGCCTCGGGCCGGTGCTCGTCGATCAGCGCGGCCACGCGAGCGTGGATCGTGGCGAGCCGCGCGGTGGGCGCAGCGGCCGGTGAGGTCTGCACCACCCCCCCGTCGAGCGCCACCATCCGCCCGCCCTGCCGCGCGACGACGCCGTAACCCGTGTTGGCGGTGCCGGGATCGATGCCGAGGACGATCATCTTCACGGCGGGGATTCTGCGCGGGCGACCGGACGCCTTTGTTGGCGTGGCGGGTCGAACGTCAACGGCGGCTGGGTAGGGGTGGGTGCGGACGGCCGCGGCGGTCGGTGCCAACCGGCACTTCTTCCCTCACCGGGCGGATCCGGGCCGCTGTGGGAAGAAGTGCCGCTGCTGGCGGCAGAACTTCCCACGCGACCGCCGGAGGGCACTACGTGGGAAGAAACGCCGCTCCCACCGGCGGAAGTTCCCACGCGACCATCAGAGCGGCGCACGTGGGAAGAAGCGCCGGTCGTATCGACAGCACCCGACCGCACCCTCCTCCTCACCAGCCGCCGTTGACGTTTGGCGGCGCTGCCGCTCACGCCCCTGGCAACGACGACCCCGCGAAGCCAAAGAACCACACGGCCGACAAGGCCAGCGCGACGCCCACGGAGATCATCATCACGGTGTCGAGCACGGAGCGCCGGCGGCGCTCGCGCTCGCCGCGCATCGACTTCATCCACGCCGCCTGCTGGGCTTGCCGTCGTCGAGGCCGGTGATCCGGCCGTGGTAGCGGTCGAGGGCGCCGAGGACCTTGCCGACCGCGACCATGCCCACCGGCAGGCCGATGAGGATCAGCAGGTACGGGCCCATGCTCGGGGTGGGCGAGTCGGCGATCCGCGAGGCGAGGTAGATCAGGCCGATCGGCACGCCGAGCCACATCAGCACGCTCCCGAACGCCATCAGGGCGATCAGGAGGATCGAGATCGGCGACCAGCTCGAGCGCACGGTCACCCGGCGACGCGCTCGAGAACCTCCGCGTCGACGTCGAAGTTCGCGTGGACCGTGTCGACGTCGTCCTGGTCCTCGAGGGCGTCGACGAGCCGCAGGAGCTTGCGAGCGCCGTCCTCGTCGAGCGGCACGCGGGTCTTGGGCTGCTGGGCGACCTCGGCGGTCTCGATCTCGATCGCGGCCTGCTCGAGCGCCTCGCGGACCGCGGTGAGGTCGCCGGGCTCGCAGACGATCTCGAAGACGTCGTCGTCGAGCCCGATGTCCTCCGCGCCGGCGTCGATCGCGACCATCAGGTCGTCCTCGGAGTAGCGCTCGGCGTCGACCAGCACGAGACCCTTCTTGTCGAACAGGTACGCGACCGACCCCGGCTCGCCGAGGTTGCCGCCGTGTTTGGCGAAGATGTGGCGGACGTCCGAGCCGGTGCGGTTGCGGTTGTCGGTCACCGCCTCGACGAGCAGCGCCACGCCGCCGGGCCCGTAGCCCTCGTAGAGGACGTCCTCGAGCGCGTCGACATCGGCACCCGCGCCCGTGCCCTTCGCGATCGCGCGCTCGATGTTGTCCTTGGGCATCGACGCGTCCTTGGCCTTCTGGACCGCGAGCCCGAGCCGCGGGTTGCCCTCGACGTCGCCGCCGCCCTCCTTCGCCGCGACCGTGATGGCGCGCGCGAGCTTGGTGAAGAGCTTGCCGCGGCGGGAGTCGACGATCGCCTTCTTGTGCTTGATCCCCGCCCATTTCGAGTGACCGGCCATGACGAGGAGGTTAGCTCTGCGCGCGATCGATCCACTTCGGCTGCGCGGGTGCCTGCCAGCCCGCGAGCCCGTCGAGCAATGGGTCGAGGTCGTCGGAGACGAGCAGCATCGCGCGGTGCGCGCGCGTGACGAAGCGCTCCTCGGTGGCGTGGTCGAGGAAGCGCACGAGCCCGTCGAAGTACCCGCGCACGTTGAAGAGGCCGAGCGGCTTGGCGTGCAGGCCGAGCTGGTTCCACGTGTAGACCTCGAACAGCTCCTCCAGCGTCCCCAGTCCGCCCGGCAGCGCGACGAACGCGTCGGCGAGCTCGGCCATCAGCGCCTTGGGCTCGTGCATCGAGTCGACCACGCGCAGGTCGCTGAGGCCGGGATGGGCGATCTCGTGGTCGACGAGCGACTGCGGGATCACCCCGATCACGTGACCGCCCTCCTCCAGCGTGGCGTCGGCGAGCGCACCCATCAGGCCGACGCCGGCGCCGCCGTAGACGAGCTCGATGCCGCGGTCGGCCAGCCGCTGGCCGAGCTCGCGCGCGGCGGTGCCGTACGCGAGGTCCGCTCCCGGGCTCGACCCGGAGAAGACGCAGACGCGCCTCACGCGGAGGACTGACCGGTCTCGAGCATTCGGCGCGGCAGCGTATCCTCCCGCCGCTCATGGCGGCCGCAGCTCCTCCCGAGATCTTCAAGGCCTACGACATCCGCGGCCTCTACGGCGAGCAGATCGACGGCGATGTCGCCGAGGCCGTCGGCCGCGCCTTCGCGCGGGTGCTCGCCGACCTCGCGGGCAAGCCGGCGGGCGAGCTGCGCGTCGGCCTCGGGCGCGACATGCGCCTGACCGCTCCCGAGCTCGCCGCCCGCTACCGCGCGGGCCTGGTCGCCGAGGGCGCGCACGTGCTCGACGCCGGGATGGTCGGCACGGAGATGCTCTATTACCTGGTCGGCTCACGCGACCTCGACGGCGGCCTGATGTGCACCGCCTCCCACAACCCGAGGGCCTACACGGGCGCGAAGCTGGTCGAGCGCGGCGCGGTCGCGCTGTCGGGCGACACCGGGATCGCTGAGATCCGCTCGCTGCTCGAGGCCGGGCTGGGCGAGAATCCATCCCACCCACCCGGCTCTGCCGAGGACGTCGACGTCTACGCCGAGTTCCACGACGCCGCCCTGCGGTTCATCGACGCGAGCGCGATCCGCCCGCTGAAGATCGTGCTCGACGGCGGCAACGGCATGGCCGGCCCGATGGTCGGCCCGGTGCTCGAGCGGCTCGAGGGCGTCGAGCTCGTCCCGACCTACTGGCAGCCCGACGGCGAGTTCCCCGGCCACGAGCCCAACCCGCTGCTGCCGGAGAACCGCGCGTTCATCGTCGACAAGGTCCGTTCCGAGGGCGCCGACCTCGGGATCGCCTGGGACGGCGACGCCGACCGC
>Ga0136617_10004606_pt1 | contig 12351 bp, 7 predicted proteins | sample AntDrymUQ3222106_2_FD_129672 | JGI IMG/M metagenome (GOLD analysis project Ga0136617, IMG submission 129672) | Polar desert sand microbial communities from Dry Valleys, Antarctica - metaG UQ322 (21.06) | ecosystem: Environmental > Terrestrial > Soil > Desert | place: Antarctica: Dry Valley...
CCAACCCCACGGCCCCACCGAAACCACCCTCACCACCCTTTGGACCGACCTACTCGACACCCCCCATATTCACCGCACCGACAACTTCTTCACCCTCGGCGGCGACAGCCTCCTCGCCACCCGCCTCGTCGGCGCGGTGACGCAGCGGTTCGACGTGGAGCTGTCCATGCGGGAGATCTTCGCGACACCCACAGTCGAGGGCCTTGCGAAGATCATCATGACCAGACAACAGGAGACCTCGACCGCTGACTTCGAGGAGGGCGTCATATGAGTGTCGCTGATCTGGTCGGCGAGCTGGAGAACGTGGGTGTTCGGCTGTGGGAGGAGTCCGGAAATCTGCGCTTTCGGGCGCCGAAGGGCGTGCTGACCGAGAAACGCATGCGTGAATTACGCGCGCATAAGGCGGAGATTCTCGACTATCTCAAGAACGGCGCGGCCACCATCGTGCCGCAACCCGAGAAGTGGCACGAGCCGTTCCCGCTGACCGATGTGCAGGCGGCGTACCTGATTGGTCGACGCGACGTCTACTCCTACGGTGGCGTCGGTTGCCATGGCTACGGCGAACTCGCCTTCGCCGAGCTGGACCCCGTGCGCGTGGAAACCGCGTGGCGCGCGCTGGTATGGAGGCACCACATGCTCCGCGTGTCGATCAACCCGGACGGCTCCCAGCGGATACTGCCCGAGGTGCGCGACTACGTGATCCGGATACGCGACCTGGGCGACGCCTCGCCCGACGCGGTGACATCGGCGCTCGCCGAGACCAGGGCGGAAATGGACCACCGGAATTACCAGCCCGACGAATGGCCGCTGTTCGAGTTGCGAATAACGCTGACCGACGCGCGCGCGTTGCTGCACTTCTCGGTTGACTTCCTCATCGCGGATTTCATCAGCATACAGATACTGCTCGGCGAGCTGTACCAGCTCTATTCCGACCCGGCTAGCACGCTGCCCGCGCTCGACATCAATTTCCGCGACTATCTGCTCGGCGAGCGGCGGGCCGCGACCGGCGCCCGATACGACAAGGCACGGGCGTACTGGTGGTCGCGGCTCGATGACCTTCCCGGGGCACCGGAGCTGCCCGTGCTGGGGGCCACCCGCGGCGACCACGGCGAGCGGCCGCGATTTCGGCGGTGGCAGGCGTTCCTCAACCCGGCAACGTGGGCGGTACTGCGGCGGCGGGCCGGCCAGCACGGCATCACCCCAGCCGGCGCGGTGCTCGCCGCCTACGCCGAGGTGATCGGCCGGTGGAGCGGCAATCCCACCTTCACGCTCAACGTGACGCTGCTGAACCGCCTCCCGCTGCATCCGCAGGTCGGCGCCCTGGTCGGGGACTTCACGTCGGTCAGCCTGCTGGCCGTGGCGCAGGGCCCGCCGGCCAGCTTCGCGGATCGTGCCAGAGCCCTGCAGGATCAGCTGTGGCAGGACCTGGACCACCGGATGTGCTCCGGTATTGAGGTCATCAGGGAGTTGGCCCGTCGACGTGGTTCGGCCGTGTTGATGCCGGTCGTCTTCACCAGCGCGATCGGGCTCGACGAACGACAGGGCGAGGGCAGGCCACCGCCCCCGCCCGGCGAGTTCGGCTACGGGATCAGCCAGACCCCGCAGGTGTGGATCGACTGCCAGAACATCGAACGCAGCGGTGGGCTGGCCACGAACTGGGACGTCCGGGAAGGGGTGTTCCCGGACGGCATGGTCGAGGACATGTTCGTCGCGTACGAGCGACTGCTCCGGCTGCTCGCCGACGACGACGCGGCGTGGCGGGAGCACGCCGTCGTCGCCCTGCCGGTAGCACAGGCCGCGCGCCGGGCCGAGGTCAACGACACCGGTGCTGCCCTGCCGGACCACCTGCTCCACGACGAGGTCGTCGCCCGTGCGCTGCGCACCCCGGACCGGGTCGCGGTGATCGCGGGTGCGCGGCGGCTGACCTACGGCGAACTGCTCGGCCACGCGGTTCGCGTCGCCGACCGCCTGCGCGAACAGGGTTGCCAGCGGGACCACATCGTCGCTATCTCGATGGACAAGGGGTTGGAGCAGGTCGTTGCGGTGCTCGGCACGGTGCTCACCGGCGCCGCCTACCTGCCCATCGATACCAACCAGCCACTGGCCCGGCGCGGCGCGATCATGGATGATGCGGGGACCAGGCACGTCCTCACCCAGCCCTGGCTGGCCGACGACGTGGGAACCGGTGCACCGGCGCGCATAGTCGTGGATCTCGACGCGACGCCAGGGACACCGGGCGAGCCGCTACCGTCGCCGGCCACACGGGACGACCTCGCGTACGTGATCTACACCTCCGGCTCCACCGGTTCCCCGAAGGGCGTGATGATCTCGCATCGCGGCGCAGTCAACACCGTCGAGGACATCAACGGCAGGTTCGGCGTCACGGCCGACGACCGGATTCTCGGTCTGGCGAATCTCGGATTCGACCTTTCGGTCTACGACATATTCGGCCCGCTCGGCGTGGGCGGGTGCCTGGTGCTGCCTGAGCCCGAGCGCGGCGCCGACCCTTCGCACTGGGCGGATCTCGTTGCCACGCACGGGATCACGCTGTGGAACTCGGTTCCCGCGCAGCTGCAGATGCTCGCCGACTACCTCGACGCCATGCCCGAGACCCGCCTACCGACGCTTCGTCTCGCGTTGCTGTCCGGCGACTGGATTCCCGTCCCGCTGCCGACCCAGATCAGGAACAGGCTGAGCGAGCTGCGGCTGGTCAGCCTTGGCGGCGCGACGGAGGCGTCGATCTGGTCCATCCACTACCCGATCGGCGAGGTGCCGAGCGAGTGGCCGAGCGTCCCGTACGGCAAGCCGCTGGCCAACCAGACCTTCCAGGTGCTGGACGACAACCTGCGGCCGTGTCCCGACCGGGTGGTCGGTGGCCTCTACATCGGCGGCAGCGGCCTCGCCAACGGCTACCTCGGCGAGCGGGAGAAGACCACGGCACAGTTCATCCGCCACCCGGTGACCGGCGAGCGGCTGTACCGAACCGGCGATCTCGGCCGTTACCTTCCCGACGGGAACATCGAGTTCCTCGGCCGGCGCGACTCCCAGGTGAAGATCCGCGGCCACCGGATCGAGCTCGCCGAGGTCGAGACGGCGCTGCTCGGCCATCCAGCGGTGGGGGCGGTCGCCGTGCTGGTGGACGGGCAGCAGCCGATGGACCGCCGGCTGGTCGCTTTCGTGGAGAGCGCCAGGTCGGCGGGCGGCCGGGACGACGGCGCAGGGCTTCGGGCCGAGCTGTCGGCGGCGGCGACCGCCGGTGGCGCTGCGGCCATGGCGGGCCGCGACCCCGGGCGGGTGGTGGAACTGGCCAGGCGGCTGGACGCCGTCGCCCTCCTCGTGATGGCGAACGCGCTTCGGCCCGACGGCCTGTTCGACAGCAAAGACGCCACCCACTCGCTCACGGAGATCCTGGCCGGGGCGGAGGTCGCGTACAGGTTCCGCGGCCTGGTGCGTCGCTGGTGCGGCGTGTTGGAGCGTAACGACATGCTGGTCCGCGACCGGACGCTGGGACGGTTCCGTCGACAACGGGTGGTCGACGCCGAGGAGATCGACCGCGCATGGGCGGGGGTCGACGCGGCGCTGAGAGACGCCGACGAGCAGCCGTGGCTGGTCGACTACTTCCGGGGGAGCGCGGAGCACCTGCCCGAGCTGATGCGCGGCGAACTGGACGCGGTGCAGCTGCTGTTCCCGCAGGGCACCGTGCAGACCGCGGAGGCCGCGTTCCGGAACAACATCTTCAGCAGGTACGGCAACCAGTTGATCACCGCGGTGCTGCGCCAGCTCGCGCGGCGACTGCCCACCGGCACCACGCTGCGGATACTGGACATCGGCGCGGGGCACTGGGGTGCGAGCGTGGACATCGTCCCGGCACTCGCCGACCTGGACGTGAACTACCTGTTCACCGAGGTGTCCGACTTCTTCCTCAACCAGGCGCGCGAGCAGTTCGCCGAGTACCGCTGGGTCCGGTTTGCCGCGTTCGACATGAACGACGAGTTCCGCAGGCAGGGCATGGAACCCAACAGCTTCGACATCGTCGTGTGCGCGAACGGGCTGCACTACGCGCGGGACAAGGTGGCGACCCTCGGCAGGGTCCGGGAACTGCTCAGGCCACCCGGCTGGCTGGTGTTCTCGGAGATGACCAGGGAGAACTACCAGGTGCTGACCTCGCTGGAGTTCCTCTTCGACGACGCGGGTAGCGATCCCGACGACGAGGACGGCGTCGCGGAGCAGAACTTCCTGAGTCGTGACCGGTGGCTGGGCCTGTTGGCCTCGGCCGGTGCCGAGACACAGCTGTGCGCACCCGAACCCGACGACGCGATAGCCGAACTCGGCGTGGACGTCTTCGCCGCGTCGCTGAAGACCGACCGCGAGCGCGTCGACGTGGCCGAACTGGTCGCGCACGCGGGCCAGCGGCTGCCCGACTACATGCTGCCGTCCTATGTCCAGGTTGTCGAAGGGCTCCCGCTGACCAGGAACGGCAAGATCGACCATACAACGCTGCGGACCTGGCTGCCGGTCGAGTCCGGCGACGGCCCACAGCCCGACGGCGACGAGTGCCTCACCGACCTGGAGGCGCGGCTCGCGGAGATCTGGGCCGAGGTGCTGCCGGTGCGGCGGGTGGGCCGCGACGCCGACTTCTTCGCACTGGGCGGTGACTCGCTGCTCTCCGCACAGCTCGTCGGGCAGATCGTGGAACGGGTGCCCGAGGCGAGCACGACTCCGTTCGACGACCTGCTCCGGCAGATGCTCAGTGGACCGACGGTGGCCGAACTGGCCGCCAGCCTGACCAGGATGGCCGCGCAGGAGTCCGGAGGCACTGACGGGGAAGCGGCGTTCGAACGGCCGTCCCCGTTGCTGCACTTCGACGGCGGCGCGGGAGACGTCCTGCGGGTCCTCGTGCACGATGGCATCGGAACGCTGTCCTCCTTCGGCGAGCTTCCCGCCGCCCTCGCCCGTGGCGGACCGCTGATCGGCTTGACCGTGCAGGAACCAGCCCGCTATCTCGGCTACGACCGGAGCGTTCTGGTCGAACTGGTGGCCGACACCTACGTGCGACTGCTGCTCGCCGAGAGATTCGAGCGGTTCCACGTTGTGGGCGGCGGCGTGACCGGCCTGCTGGCCACCGAGGTGGCCCGGCAGCTGATCGAGTGCGGCGCCGAGGTCACCGACCTGACGATCGTCGCCGGGTATCACGTCCCCCAAGACGTCGACGACCCGCTGGCCTCAGAACGCCTGTTCGCCGCGACCAGCGGGGTGAATCTGGATGACCTCGACCCGCATGGCACGGCCGGGGGGCAGGGACCGGACCTGCTCGGCGAGCTGGCGCGCAGGCTCGACTCCGACCGCTACCCCGAGGACGATGTGCTCGCCCGGTTCGAGCTGTTCCGGCACACTCTCGGCGCCGTGTACCAGTACCAGGCCACCAGCTACGCGGGCGATATCAGCTACGTCGGCCCCGCTCCGGCCTGCGGTGTCCCGTGGCAGGCCGATGTGGAGGGGTTCTGGCGGCAACTGTGCCTCGGCGAGTTCCGGGTGCTGCCGGCGGACGACGGGAACTGGGTGAAAGGCGGGTAGCAACATCGACGGCGAGACTTTGGTCGGCATAGTGGGCGGCTACGGAGCGGTCGGCCGTACCACCGCGCGGCTGTTGCGCGCGTGGGGCTGCCGGCTGCGGATCGGCGGGCGCGACCGGGACGCGGCGCGCCGGTTCGCGGACGAGGCACTGGACGGCGCCTGCGAAGCCATGGCCGTGGACATCGGCGATCCCGGGTCGATGGGGCGGTTCTGCGCGGACTGCGACGTAGTGGTGAACTGCGCCGGCCCGTCGCACGTGGTGCTGGATCGGGTCGCCGGGGTCGCGTTCGCCGCGGGAGCCGGCTATGTCGACCCCGGCGGGGATGAGCCCCTGCACGACCTGCTGGCCGGTGCGGGCCTGCCACCCGCAGGACGGACGGCCGTGCTGTCGGCGGGCATGATGCCGGGTCTGACCGGCCTGCTGCCCCGCTGGCTCGCGGTCGGCGGGCCGGTAAGGCCGACCCGGCTGACGGCCTACGTCAGCTCGCGGGACCGGTTTACCCCCGCCTCAGCAGGTGACTACCTGCTCAGCCTGGATGGCACCGACGGAGCGTCGAGGGCGGCGTGGCGGCACCGAGAGAAGGTGACCGGTGTGCTCCGCCCGTTGATCGACGTCGAGTTGCCGTTCTTTCCCGGCCGGGTCAACGCGTATCCCTATTTCAACGCGGAAGCGGAGCGGCTCGCGCTCGCGCTGCGACTGGACACAGTGGACTGGTATAATATATTCGACGGCGGCGCACGCATGCTGGCCGCTGTGGGCCGGCTGCAGGAGGCGGTAGCGAACGGCGCCAACCTCTTGGGCGCTGCTGCCGACCTGTGCCGTGAGGCGGAACTCGAACTCTTCGGCAGGGAACCCGTCCAGCGGTTCGTCTTCCAACTCGACGGCGAGTCCGACGTGGGTCCCGTGCGGCGCACCGCGGTGTTGCGGGCCAGGGACACCTACGAGCTGACCGGGCTGGTAACCGCGCTCGCGGTGGCCGCGGTGACGGCCAGGGACATCGGCCCCGGACTGCACTACGCGGCGGACGTGCTCGCCCCGAGCGTGGTGGACCGGCTCCGTCGCAGCCCCATCGTCACGAGCATTGAGCTGCTGGACGTTCCCGTTGACGCGGAAGGGTCCTTCGAGGAGGGAGTGCTGTGAACACATCGGGAGACCGACGGCCCAGGGTCGTGGTGTGCGGTACGAGGTTCGGCCGGGTGTATCTCGCGGCGTTCCGGCAGCCTGACTTCCTCTTCGAGCTCGCCGGCATCCTCTCCAGGGGGAGCGCACAGTCGCAGGCGTGCGCGGAACGCTATGGCGTACCGCTGTTCACCGATCCCGACGAGCTGCCGGCAGATATCGATATCGCCTGCGTCGTGGTCAGCGCCGCAATCAACGGCGGCCACGGTACGGAACTGGCCCGTGCGCTGATGGCGCGTGGCATCCACGTGCTCCAGGAACACCCGCTACACCACGACGAACTTGTCGGCTGCTTGCGCGACGCCCGCAAACACGGCGTCGTCTACCAGGTGAACACCCACTACACGCATGTGGCGCCGGTGCGCAGGTTCCTGGATGTCGCGCACCGGCTGATTCGCCGCCAGCAGCCGGTGTTCCTGGACGCGGGGTGCGCCTACCAGGTGACTTACGCGCTGGTCGACATCATCGGCAAGGCGCTGGGACGGGTGCGGCCATGGGCGTTCGTGGACGTGCCGCCGCTGCCGGAGGGCCTGAGTCAACTGGTCCCGCGGGGCACCCCATTCCGCAGCCTGGACGGTGTGCTCGGCGGTGTCCCGGTCACCCTGCGCATCCAGAACCAGCTGCACCCGACCGATCCAGACAACTACTACCACTTCTTCCACCGCATCGCGCTGGGCAGTGAGGGCGGCAACGTCAGCCTCGTCAACACGCACGGCCCTGTGCTGTGGAGCCCTCGGCCGCACATGCCGCGGGACGTCAAGGCGGGCACGGAACCGGAGGACTCGTCCGCGGAGTTCCTCGGCTATCCGAGCGCATCCGTCGTCGACCAGGACGGCACCCCGATCTGGCGCGACATCATGTCCTCGGTGTGGCCCCGCGCCGTGGGACACGCACTGGAGGAACTGCGGCAGGCGATCGTGAGCGGCGTGGATCCGCTGCGCAGTGGCCAGTACCACCTGTCCCTGTGCCGGCTGGTGCAGGACGTGACCGACCGGCTCGGCCCGCCGGAGTTCGTCCGTGACAGCGAGCCGCGACCGCTGGCCGCGGAAAGCCTGCTTGAACCGTCCTCCGCGTGACACCGGCCCGTCGGTACCAGCGAAGCGAGGAGTGAGCGTGGGACGACCTGTCATCATCGAGGCGGTGCGCACGCCGATCGGCAAGCGCGCTGGTTGGCTGTCCGGGCTGAAGGCGGTAGAGCTGCTCCGTCATGTGCAGATCGAGGTGATACGTCGCGCCGGTATCCCGGTCACCGAGGTCGACCAGGTCATCGGCGGATGCGTCACTCAGGCTGGCGAACAGAGCCTGAACGTCACCCGCAACGCGTGGCTGAGCACCGGGGCCGACTACGAGGTGGGGTGCTCGACGGTCGACGTGTCCTGCGGTTCGGCGCAGCAGGCCAACCATCTGGTCGCCGGGTTGATCGCGTGCGACGCGATCGACGTGGGCATCGCCTGTGGTGTCGAGGCGATGAGCCGGGTCCCGCTGGGCGCGAACCTCTACAATGGCCCAGGTCACTACAAGGCCCACGACTATCCATGGGACGATCCTCCGAAGGCGCAGTTCGGCGGCGCCGAGCGGATCGCGGCGCGCGAGGGACTGACCCGTGCGGACGCCGATACATTCGGGCTGCGTTCACAGCGGCTGGCCGCGGCGGCGCTGGCCGACGGCCGGTTCGTCAGGGAGATCGCGCCGATCGAGGCGCCGGTGCTCGACGCTGACGGCGTGCCGACAAGGGAACGCCGACTCGTCGACAGGGACCAAGGGATACGGGACACTACGCTGGACGGGCTCGCTGCGCTGAAACCGACGGTGGACAACGGCATCCACACCGCGGGCACGACCTCGCAACTGTCCGACGGCGCCGCCGCCGTGCTATGGATGTCGGAGCGGCGGGCCAGGGAGCTGGGGCTGCGTCCAAGGGCCAGGGTGCTGCACCAGGTGGTGACCGGCGCGGACCCCTACTATCTGCTCGACGGGCCGGTGGTTGCGACGCGCAAGCTGCTGCGGCGTAGCGGCATGGCCATCTCCGAGTTCGCCAACTACGAGGTCAACGAGGCGTTCACCGCGGTGGTCCTCAACTGGGTGCGGGCGTACCAGCCGGACACCGCCCGGCTCAACGTCAACGGGGGAGCGATCGCGCTCGGGCACCCGGTCGGCGCCACTGGGGCGCGGCTGATGATGTCCGCGCTGCACGAGCTCGAACGGACTAATTCCGAACACGCGCTGGTCACAATGTGTTGCGGGGGTTCGCTGGGCACCGGGACCATTCTGGAACGGATCTGACCGGCACATGGACAGGGACGAGTTCTACCGGAGCGCCCGTGCCGACCTGGACGGCCCGCTGCACGGCATTCGGGTGCTTGAGGTCTCCAAGGTCTGGTCCGCGCCGATGGCCGCGTGCGTGTTGGCGGACCTCGGCTGCGACGTCATCAGGGTGGAGTTGCCGGGAAACCGGGAAGGCATGATGCCGCCATTCCTGCCGGGTACCCGGCTTTCCTGGTTCCGGGAAACGGTGCACCGCAACAAGCGCAGCGTCGGACTGGACCTGCGCGTACCGGCCGCGCGGGAGGTGTTCCTCACGCTGGTCGCCACGTCCGATGTGCTGATCGAGAACTACAAGCCGGGCACGCTCGATCGGTGGTCGGTCGGCTACCAGGCGTGCCGCGCCGTCCGGCCCGACATCGTTTTCGTGTCGATTTCCGGCTGGGGTCAATACGGACCAGCAGCCGACCGGGGCGGGTACGACCCCATCGCGCAGGCCGCGAGCGGCTGGATGTCGTTGAACGGGGACCGGAACGGCGAACCGATGAAGGCCCCGACGTTCCTCGCCGACGACCTGGCTGGCCTGCACGGCGCGATCGGCGCGCTGGCCGCACTGCGCCATCGCGACATGACGGGCGAGGGCCAGCACGTCGACGTGTCGATGCTCGACGCGCTGCTGTTTCAGAGCGCTGGCTACCTGACCCTCGGCGCGGTCGGGCTGCCGCCACAGCGGTGGGGCAACCAGACCGACTTCCTGGTGCCGACGGGCATGTTCGGGTGCACGGACGGCAACGTCTATCTCGTCGTCGCGCTGGACAAGCACTGGCGCGTGCTGGCCGAGCTGATCGGCCGCCCCCAGCTCGCCAGGGCCGACGGCTTCGCCACCAACGAGCAGCGGCGAGCCAACCGGGACGCGGTGCACATGGTCGTCGCCAGGTGGTGCGCGGGCCATTCCGCCCGCCACGTGGTGGACACACTGGCGGCCAGGGGGGTGACCGCGGAGCGGGTCCGCACCTTCGCCGAGGCGGCGGGCGACGAGCACGTCCTGGCACGCGACATGCTGGTGGACACGCCGTTGTCCGCCGGCACGAGCGCGCCGTTGACCGGCGCCGCGGTGAAGTTCTCCAGGACCTCGACCTCGGTGCGACACGGTGCGCCCAGCCCCGGCGCGGACACCGGCGAGCTGCTGCGGGAGATCGGGTTCGACGAGCGGGAGCAGCGACGGCTGCGCGACCAGGGCGCTATCTGAGCCCGCCCGACTCGACAAACCCACCCGACCCGGTCGACCCGGCGGCGCCGAGCGTGCTGTTGGGCGTATGGACGTCCGGGAAAACGGTGGGAACCCGGCAGATGCTCGCGATCGTTTCGGTGAACAGGTAGAGGCCGCGGAAGAACTCAAGCACCGAGCCGCGCCGCAGCCGAATCGCCCTGTCCATGACGGCCCGACCGGGATCGAGGCCGTCGAACAGCGCCCGCCACACCTGGTGGCTCGCGGTCAGCAGAAAGTCCGCCCGTTCCGCTTCGTCCGCGCCGACGACGGTGGCGCTGGAGCAGCTTCCGCCGCTCCAGCACAGCAGCAGGTAGAACTGTGGTCCCTCGGCGGTCGGCTGCCCGCCCAGCGCCCACGACCAGCGGTACCGTGTGCGCACCCGGTCGACCCAGTCCCAATAGTTGTCCGCCTTCCGCGCCCTGAGCCCGGCATCCGGCCCCGCGTTGATCGAGCGCCGAACGTCGGCAGCCCATTCCTGGGTCAAGAACGACATCGGCACGGGGCGTCAACCTCCGGCGATCTCGGGCTGAACCTGTTCGGCCAGCAGGGACAGTTCGAGTGGCAGGGAGATGCCGACGTCGCCGAGCTTCCGCCGCAGCTGGGTGAGCATAAGTGTCTGGACACCCTCCCGCGTCCACCCGAGTGGTTCGTACGAGGTGGGCCTGCTCGCTGCGGCGGCGAGCCACAGGATGGTCCGCAGGGTGCGGTGGATCTCAGCGAGCATTGCCGGATTCGCGCGCACGGCGTCAGAGAGGAAACGCATGCCGCCCTGCACGTGCCTCGCCTCGTCCCGGCAGGTCGCGGTAAATCCGGCGTAGTAGCCGGGCAGTACCCCGCGTGTGCGGCAGAATGTGAGCGTTACCTTCATGACCGAAAGCGCGAGTACTCCTTCGATCCACATAAAGTACGTCGTCCCGTAGCGCACCCGTGCGGCCTGGTCGTGCGGATTCATCCGCAGTTCCTCCGCCTGACAGGCAAGCAGGCCGAAGGGCCCGACGAAGGTCTCAGACAGATGGGGGTACGACGCGTTGAGCACGTCTTTGATCGTGTCGCCACGGACACCGACGACCTCCCGGTAGAACCGGTCGAAAAAAACCGTGTGCCGCGCCTCGTCCTCGATCTGGCTGGCGATGAAGACGTTCTCCTCCTCGGTCGCCCCGAGCATGAAAACGGGCAGCGCCTCCTCCACCTGCTGCTCGCCGTGGTGCAGGCCGGAGGCGACTGCCAGGAAAGCAGAGCGTTCCGTTTCGGTGAGCCTTTCCTGCCAGTGCGCGGCGTCCACGGTGAAGTCCACGTCGTAGACGTCCCATCGTTGCCGTAGGTAGCGCCGGTAAAGTGATCCGTAGTCGGGAAGTTTCTTGAGGCCGCCGTGCAGGTAGGACAGCACGTCGTCGATGTCAGCCTCCGCGAGCCGGGTCAGATCGGAATCGCCGACGAAAGAAAAGGCGGAGGAGTTCGGTTCCGGCATGGCGCCATCATCGCACACATTCGGGATCTACTGCTGTTTCTATGGGTGGCCTTGATCATCTTGCGACGGACATCGCCCCGCCGGCGACTCGGGAGCTGCGTGTGCTGGTACGGCACCGGGCGAAGCTGGTGGCCTTGCGGTCGAACATGACGTGCCAGCTGCACGGGGTGCTGGCCCCCTGCGGGTAGACATTCACGTCCCGGTCCGGGTGCTTGGCTGGGTCTTGTCAGCTCGGACGTGAGGTGCTGGCCCGTCGCCGTGTCGTGTTGGTCTCGGGTCGAGATGTAGTGATCATGTTAGGGTGACCGGGTCGAGGCCTGCGCGAGAGTGCGGGTCGTGCGCGTTTCGCGACGTGGTGGTCGCGGAGCATATGACTGGCTCTCCTGACGTTTCTGTGGGTCGTGATCATGCGGCTGTGCGGCCTGGGAGAGGTGGGCAGAGGCCGCCGCGGGTGAGTTCGGCCATGGCTATGAGGCGCGTTGACTCATCAAAGATGCGCGCGTGGAGGGGGTCGTTGACTCACCTGGGGATGCGCGCGTGCGGCGCGCCTGCCGCGGCCGGCTGGCCGGCTCGGGTAGGCCCTGGACGTGGAGCTGA
>Ga0136617_10004607_pt1 | contig 12350 bp, 14 predicted proteins | sample AntDrymUQ3222106_2_FD_129672 | JGI IMG/M metagenome (GOLD analysis project Ga0136617, IMG submission 129672) | Polar desert sand microbial communities from Dry Valleys, Antarctica - metaG UQ322 (21.06) | ecosystem: Environmental > Terrestrial > Soil > Desert | place: Antarctica: Dry Valley...
GCCGGTGCCGACCGCCCGGTGATAGGTGACGTCGGTCAGGTCGAACCCCGCGACGGGAGTCCAGGCATCGGCGTCGAAGATCTCGGAGACCACGTCGGCGAGGATAGGCGCATGACCCCCAAGGCCGGCCGGCTGCTGGACCGGGCGCTGCCCCGATGGGACTTCGCGGAGCGGCACGCGCGGCTCGTGCGCGCGCCGGCACCGCTGGTCTGGCGCGCGCTGGGCGAGGTGCGGGTCAGCGACCTCCCCCTGACCCGGCTGCTGATGCGGGTCCGCATGCTCGGCCGGTCCGTCAACTCCGCGGACCGGCGGATGCTCGACGCACTGCCGCCGGGCGAGGTGGCCCGCGACGAGGGACGGGAGCTGTTGCTCGCGATGGTGGCGCCGACCTCGCTGCACACCGACATCGGTTCCCTGGACGATCTCCGCGCAAGGTCCGTCCACGAGCTGACCCGGCCGATGCCGGACGGGTGGGTGCGGATCGCGACCGATTTTCGCCTCGATGCAACCGACGGGTCGACCCTGCTCAGCACCGAGACCCGAGTCCTGGCGACGGGCCCGACCGCCAATCGCCGCTTCCGCCTCTACTGGCTGGTGGTCCGCGGCGGCAGTGGCCTGATCCGGCGCGAGCTGCTGCACGCCGTGGCCCGGCGGGCGGAGCGCGCCAGGTGACGCAGAGCCCGGTCTTCTCGATCCCGATGCGGACCCGCTTCCGCGGCATCGACGTCCGCGAGGGGGTGCTGCTGCACGGTCCGGCCGGCTGGGGCGAGTTCTCCCCGTTCTGGGACTACGACGCGCGCGAGTGCGCGCCCTGGCTCGCGGCGGCACACGAGGCGGCGTACGACGGGTGGCCGGCCCCTCGGCGTACCTCGGTCGCGGTGAACTGCACCGTGCCCGCGACCGTCCCCGAGCTGGCCGCGGAGATCGTGCGCACCTCGGGCGGCTGCCGCACCGCCAAGGTCAAGGTGGGGGAGCGGGGGCAGGCCGAGGGCGAGGACCTGGCCAGGGTCGAGGCTGTGCGCGACGCGCTCGGCCCGGACGGACGGCTCCGCGTCGACGCCAACGGCGGCTGGGACGTGGACACCGCGGTGCGGATGATCCGGCTGCTGGACCGCTTCGACCTGGAGTACGTCGAGCAGCCGTGCGCGACGGTCGAGGAGCTCGCGCGGGTGCGGCGGGCGGTGGACGTGCCGGTGGCTGCCGACGAGTCGATCCGGCGGGCCGAGGACCCGCTGCGGGTCGTCCGGCTGGAGGCGGCTGACGTCGCGGTGCTCAAGGTGCAGCCGCTCGGGGGGGTGCGGGCCTGTCTGCGGATCGCGGAGCAGATCGGCCTGCCTGTCGTCGTGTCGTCGGCGCTGGAGACCTCGGTGGGGATCGCCGCCGGGCTGGCGCTGGCGGCGGCGCTGCCCGAGCTGCCCTACGCCTGCGGCCTCGCGACCCTGCAGCTCCTCGACGGCGACGTGACCTCGCAGCCGTTCTCGGTCGTCGACGGCGCAATGACCTTGGCGCGTCCGTCGCCGGACGTGGTGGATGCCGTGGCGGCCGACGAGGAGGCCACGCGACGCTGGCAGCAGCGACTCGCCGAACTAGGGTCGCGACCATGATCGAGTGGTGGGGGTGGGCCCCTCGAGGCGACGTTCGAGGGCCCGAGCCCACCACTGGATCTTGTTCATGAACCCGTCGACGGCACTGGCGACGGTCATCGTCGACGAGCTCATCCGCGGCGGGGTGCGCGAGGCGGTGCTGTGTCCGGGCTCGCGCAACGCACCGCTGTCCTTCGCGCTGCACGAGGCCGACACCGAGGGCAGGTTGCGGCTGCACGTGCGCATCGACGAGCGAACGGCCGGCTTCCTCGCGCTCGGTCTGGCCAAGGCCTCCGGCCGTCACGTCCCGGTGGTCACGACATCGGGCACTGCTGCGGTCAACCTGCACCCGCCCGTTGTCGAGGCCGACTACTCCGCGGTTCCGCTGGTCCTCCTGACCGCCGACCGGCCCGCTGAGCTGCGCGGGACCGGGGCCAACCAGACGATCGACCAGGTCGACCTCTACGGGCGGTCGGTGCGGTTCTTTGCCGACGTCTCGGTGGACGACGAGCCGAGGGTGGCAGGCTGGCGCACCCTCGTCGCCCTCGCTCTCAGCGCGGGTCTCGACGGTCCGGTGCACCTCAATGTCGCGTTCCGCGAGCCACTCGTCCCGGACGGGGATCCGGGCTGGCCCGAGCCGCTGGACGTGGAGATCGAGCGGCACCGCCGCCGACCGCCGGCCCCGGAGATCGCGCCGTTGGACGCGAGCGCCCGCACCGTCGTCGTGGCGGGGGACCAGGCTGGACGGGTTCCACGGGACCTCGCGCAGACCGGAGGGTGGCCGTTGCTGGCCGAGCCGAGCTCCGGGTCGCGTGCCGGACCCAACGCGCTCGGGACCTACCGGCTGCTGCTCGACCACGTCGGCGCCGACATCGAGCGGGCGGTCGTCGCCGGCCGGCCGACCCTGTCGCGTGCGGTGACCCGACTGCTCGCCCGCGACGACGTCGAGATCATCCGAGTCCCTGGCGACTCGGGGCCGCCGAAGGTGACGGGCCAGGCCGACACCAGCTGGCTGGGCCGGTGGCGCGCCGCGGACGACCGTGCCCGGGCGGCGATCCGCGACGTGCTCGAGGGCGAGCCGCTCACGGGTCCGGCGATCGCCCAGCTGCTGGCGCGCGCCGTCCCGGGCGAGGGCCTGCTGGTCGCGGGTTCCTCCAGCCCGGTGCGCGACCTCGACCTGGCCGACCCCTGGGACGACCCGCCTCTCGTCCTGGCCAACCGCGGTGCGTCCGGAATCGACGGCACGGTGTCGACGGCGGTCGGCGCCGCACTCGCGCACGGCGGCCCGGCATTCGCACTGATGGGAGACCTGACGTTCCTGCACGACAGCACCGCACTGGTGATCGGCCCGGACGAGCCGCGACCCGACCTCACCCTCGTCGTCGTCAACGACGACGGCGGCGGTCTGTTCTCCGTGCTGGAGCAGGGTGCGCCCGAGCACGCAGCCGCTTTCGAGCGACTGTTCGGCACCCCGCACGGCGTCGACCTCAAGTCGCTGTGCGCGGCAACGCACTCGTCGTACCAGCTCGTCGACTCGAGCGACGATCTTGCGCGTGCACTGGCACCCGTGCCGGGCATCCGGGTGCTGGAGGTGCGCACCGACCGCACGTCGACTCGCGACCTGCACCACCGCCTCGCCGCAGCCGTCGCAGCAGCGGTCTGAGGTCTAGCCGCCGACGCCTTCGAGGGCGTCGCGCACCGGCACGAACTTCGTCTGCGTCTCCAGCACCTCGGCGTCGGGGTCGGAGTCGGCGACGATCCCGCAGCCCGCGAACAGCCGGGCGGTCCGGCCGTCGAGCTGCGCGCACCGCAGCGCGATCCCCCACTCGCCGTCGCCCCGGGAATCCACCCAGCCGACCGGTCCGGCGTAGCGGCCCCGGTCCATCGTCTCCAGCTCGCGCAGCACCCGGACCGCCACGTCGGTCGGGGTGCCGCCGACCGCAGCGCTCGGGTGCAGCGCACCGGCCAGCTCGAGTGCGGTCGCGCCGTCGGTGAGCCGCCCGGTCACGTCGCTCGCGAGGTGGGAGACGTTGAGCAGATCGAGGACGTACGGCGAGTCAGGCACCGTCAGCGCAGCGCAGTGGGGCGCCAGTGAGGCGGTGAGTGACTCGACCGCATAGCGGTGCTCCTCCCTCTCCTTCGCCGATCCCAGCAGAGTCACCCGGCGCGCGTCGTCGTCGGCGGGGTCGGCGCCGCGTGCCGTGGTGCCCGCCAGGACCCGCGACAGCACCTGGTCGCCGTGGCGGCTCACGAGCAGCTCCGGCGTCGCGCCGACGAGGCCGTCCACCGCGAACGTCCAGCAGCTCGGGTAGTCGCGGGCCAGCCCGGCGAGCAGGAACCGCACGTCGATGTCGTCATCGGCGGTGGCGAGCAGGTCATAGGCGAGGACCACCTTCGCGAGCTCCCCCGCCCGGATCCGGCGCACCGCCTCGGACACGGCCTGCCGCCAGTCCGTCACCGGCACCTGGCCCGAGGAGTAGCGCAGCCGGGCCGGAGCGTGGACCCCGCGGACCACGGCCGGCTTCACCGTCGCGTCGGGGGTCGACCCGACCGTGGTCAGCCAGGTGGTGCCGTCGCGGCGGCCCACGAGCACCTCCGGTACGACGAGCAGGGAGCTGCGCGAGGAGTGCTCGTCGTCGGCGAACGTGAAGCTGCCGAACGCCACCGGTCCGCAGCCCGGCAGCCCGATGTCGTCGTCGACGGCCCATGCGTCCGTGAGCCCGTCCCACCACCGCGACGCCGCCGCGAACCGGTCGGGCCCCGAGACCTCGAGCCGGGCCGCCGTCCCCCACCCGACCAGGCCGTCGCCATGGCGCACCCAGGACAGCGCGCCGTCGGCGCCCGGCAGGCGGTCGAGCAGGCTGCTGCCCGGTTCCAGGGCGATCGTGCGCACCGAGGTGCGTGCGAGACCGACGGCTGTGCTCACGACCGGCAAGCGTACGGCGGCCCCCGGCGAACGCTCGCCTCAGAGCAGGGTGCTGATCTCATCGGGGTAGTTGGGGAAGTAGCGCGCGATCTCGTCCAGCCCGAACTCCGGCAGGATCGCGGAGGGGGGCTCCCGCTCCAGCAGGTAGGCGAGCGAGGCGCGCACCAGCACCGGCTCCTGCGCCTCCGCCAGGCCCAGGTCGCGGAGCATCGACGGCGGCACCCGCACCCGGTGCGCGCTGCGCCGCCCGTCGTCGGAGGTGATGGTCACGTCGTAGGTGTTGGTGTCCGCGGCGGCGATGTCGAGGTCGGGCATGGTGGTGTCCTACCACGGGTAGGCGTCAGCCACCCGTTGTGACGAATGAGCGAGGTCGTATGAGCGAGGACCGGTACACCTATCCCACCGAGGGCGAGGACCCGCGCGAGCGCGATCATGAGCTCACCGATCCCGAGGAGGCCTCCCGGGTCCAGCGCGAGCGCCACGTCACCAACCCGCAGCAGCCCGAGCGCGACCAGGGCACCTCGGCGGACGCCCCCGGCGACAACCCCGCCGACCGCGACTCGATCTGACTGCTGGCGCCCGGATGCCTGCTGGCGCCCGGATGCCTGCTGGCGCCCGGATGCCTGGTGGCACAGTGGCGCCCGTGACCCGAGCCGACCTCGACAAGGCGCCGCACGACGTCGCCGCGATGTTCGACGGCGTCGCCGAGCGCTACGACCTCACCAATGACGTCCTCTCGCTCGGGCAGACCCGGCTCTGGCGCAGAGCCGTCGCGCGTGCGGTCGATGCGCAGCCCGGCCAGCGGGTGCTGGACCTGGCAGCAGGCACCGGCAGCTCGTCGTTGCCGTTCCAGGCCGCCGGCGCTGATGTCGTCGCGTGCGACTTCTCCCTGGGCATGCTGCGGGTGGGGCGCCGCCAGCAGGCGCGGTTGCCCTTCGTCGCCGGCGACGCGCTGCGGCTGCCCTTCGCCGACGGTGCGTTCGACACCGTGACGATCTCCTTCGGTCTGCGCAACGTCGCCGACCCCGATGCCGCGCTGGCGGAGATGGGCAGGGTCACCCGCCCGGGTGGACGGCTGGTGGTCTGCGAGTTCAGCCACCCCACCTGGGGTCCGTTCCGCACGGTCTACAGCGGCTACCTGATGCGGGCCCTGCCGACGGTCGCGCGCCGGGTCTCGAGCAACCCCGACGCCTACGTCTATCTGGCCGAGTCGATCCGGGCCTGGCCCGACCAGCAGTCGCTGGCCGCGCGGATCGGAGCCGCGGGCTGGTCCGACGTGGCCTGGTCGGACCTCTCCCAGGGGATCGTCGCCGTTCACCGCGCCCGCCGCTGACGGGTTTTCTGCCCACCGCCGCGGGCAAGGTCCAGTTGACCCGCGAATGATCACCCCGACAGACACCGAACGGGAGCTGGCAATGGGAAACGACGACAAGACGCAGAACAAGGTCGACGAGATCGGCGGACAGGCCAAGGAGAAGATCGGCCAGGCGACCGGCGACGAGAACCTCGAGCGCCAAGGCGAAAACGACCAGAGCAAGGCCAACCTGAAGCAGGCCGGCGAGAAGGTCAAGGACGCCTTCAAGCGCGACTGACAGCTCCCGCCGCTGCACGACTCGTGCTCCACAGAGGCCCGCTGCGATGCAGCGGGCCTCTGGGCTGCGACCGGCGTTCCCACCAACGCGGACCCTTTGTAGACTGACGGCCCAGCGACCTCGTGAATCAATTCACAAAGTCTGAAGGTGACTCCCAGGTGAGCAGTCTGAGCAGTCCCCGCACCGCGGACGCCGACGTCATCGTCGTCGGCGCGGGCCCGGCCGGGTCCACGACGGCCTACCACCTGGCGCAGGCCGGCGCGGACGTCCTGCTGCTCGAGAAGACCGCGTTCCCCCGCGAGAAGGTCTGCGGCGACGGCCTGACCCCGCGGGCGGTGAAGTCGCTGGTGAGCATGGGCATCGACACCCGACCCGAGGCCGGCTGGATCCACAACAAGGGGCTGCGCATCCTCGGCGGCGGCATGCGCCTGGAGCTGCCCTGGCCCGAGCTGGCCAGCTACCCGTCCTACGGCCTGGTCCGTCCGCGCACCGACTTCGACGACCTGCTGGCCCGGCAGGCGGTCAAGGCCGGCGCGCTGCTGCGCGAGCGCGCGAACGTCCGGGCGCCGGTCCTGGACGACCGCACCGGGCACATCACCGGTGTCACGGCACGGACCGAGGACGGCGAGATCACCTATCGCGCGCCGCTGGTCGTCGCGGCCGACGGCAACTCCAGCCGGCTCTCGCTGTCGATGGGACTGACCACGCGCGACGACCGGCCGATGGGGGTCGCGGTGCGCACCTACTACCGCAGCCCGCGCCACGAGGACGACTGGCTCGAGTCCTGGCTCGAGCTGTGGGACGAGCGTGACGGGCAGCGGCGGCTGCTGCCGGGCTACGGCTGGGTGTTCGGCGTCGGCGACGGCACGTCCAACGTCGGGCTGGGCGTCCTCAACACGAGCACGGCCTGGGGCAAGGTCGACTACAAGGAGCTGCTGCGTCGCTGGCTCGACCAGACGCCGGAGGAGTGGGGCTTCCGCGAGGAGAACCGCACCTCGCCGGTCCTCGGCGCGGCGCTGCCGATGGGCTTCAACCGCCAGCCCCACTACACCCGCGGGCTGCTGCTCGTCGGTGACTCCGGTGGCATGGTCAACCCGTTCAACGGCGAGGGCATCGCCTACGCGATGGAGTCCGGCGAGCTCGCGGCCCAGGTGATCTCGCAGGCTCTCGCCCGCCCGAGCGCCGCCGCGCGGGAGCGCGCGCTCGCTGCCTACCCCCAGGCACTCAAGCAGGCGTACGGCGGCTACTACACGCTCGGGCGGACCTTCGTGAAGCTGATCGGGGACGACCGGGTGATGAAGCTCGCCACCCGCCACGGCCTGCCGCACCCGGTGCTCATGCGCTTCGTGCTCAAGCTGATGGCCAACCTCACCGACGCCCGCGGCGGAGACGCCATGGACCGGGTGATCAACGCCTTGTCCAAGCTGGCTCCGGCGGCGTGATGCAAGCACTCGGGCGCGGACAACCCGCGTTCGGCCGGGGACCCGGGCGCTCCTAGGATTGGCGGGCCCGGTCACGCGCCGGGCGACTTCGTGAACGCGAACTGGACGAGGGGAGATGGAACGGCATGGACGCCTACGTACCGATCCTCATCCTGGGTGCGATCGCCGCAGGCTTCGCGTTGTTCTCCATCGGCGCCGGCGCGCTCACCGGCCCCAGGCGCTACAACCGGGCCAAGCTCGACGCCTACGAGTGCGGCATCGAGCCAACCCCGCAGCCGGTGGGCGGCGGCCGGTTCCCGGTGAAGTTCTACCTGACCGCGATGCTCTTCATCATCTTCGACATCGAGATCGTCTTCCTCTACCCGTGGGCCGTGCACTTCGACGCGCTCGGGATCTTCGGCCTGGTCGAGATGGTGCTGTTCATCCTGACCCTGCTCACCGCCTACGCCTATGTGTGGCGTCGCGGCGGGCTCGAGTGGGACTGAGGTAGCGATGGGCATCGAGGAGAAGCTGCCGTCCGGCATCCTGCTGACGACGGTGGAAAAGCTCGCCGGTTACATGCGCAGCGGGTCGCTGTGGCCCGCCACCTTCGGGCTCGCCTGCTGCGCGATCGAGATGATGGCGTCCGGCGGTCCGCGCTACGACCTGGCCCGCTTCGGCATGGAGGTCTTCCGGGCGTCGCCGCGGCAGGCCGACCTGATGATCGTGGCGGGCAGGGTCAGCCAGAAGATGGCCCCGGTGCTGCGCCAGATCTACGACCAGATGCCCAACCCCAAGTGGGTGCTTTCGATGGGCGTCTGTGCCTCCAGCGGCGGGATGTTCAACAACTACGCGATCGTGCAGGGGGTGGACCACGTCGTACCGGTCGACATCTATCTCCCCGGCTGCCCCCCGCGCCCCGAGATGCTGATGGACGCGATCCTCAAGCTGCACGAGCAGATCCAGGCGGCGCCGCTGGGCGTCAACCGTGAGCGGGTCGCGCGGGAGTCCGAGGCTGTGGCGCTGACCGCCAAGCCGACCGCGCAGATGAAGGGCCTGCTCCGGTGAGCGACGCCCCCGACGCCCCGACAGAGATCGACAAGCACCTGCCGGAGAACCGCCCGCCGGTGCCCGAGCCTGCGGCCGAGACCATCGACGTCCGCCGCGGCATGTTCCGGGCCGACGGCACCGGGGACACCTCGGGCTACGGCGGCCTGGTCCGCGCCATCCAGCTTCCCGGTGCGTCCCAGCGCCCCTACGGCGGGTGGTTCGACGCCGCGGCCGACCAGCTCGAGCGGGTGCTTCCCGATTTCGGTGACGCCATCGAGAAGGTCGTCGTCGACCGCGACGAGCTGACCCTCTTCGTCCGCCGGGAACGGCTGACCCAGGTCATGCAGGCGCTGCGCGACGACCCGACATTGCGCTTCGAGATGTGCATGGGGGTGTCCGGCGCCCACTACCCGCACGAGACCGGGCGCGAGCTGCATGCCGTCTACCCGCTGATGTCGGTCACCCACAACCGGCGGATCCGCGTCGAGGTGGTCTGCAGCGACGAGGACCCGCACATCCCGTCGGTCACATCGGTCTATCCCGGCAACGACTGGCACGAGCGGGAGGCCTGGGACTTCTTCGGCATCGTCTTCGACGGTCACCCCGCACTGACCCGGATCGAGATGCCCGACGACTGGCCCGGCCACCCGCAGCGCAAGGACTACCCGCTCGGCGGCATCCCGGTGGAGTACAAAGGCGCCCAGATCCCCCCGCCGGACGAGCGGAGGGCTTACAGCTGATGACCGACCAGCAGGAGCAGCAGAGCGCCGACGCCTACTCCACGTCCCGGGAGACGACGGAGGGCACCGTCTACACGGTTTCCGGTCAGGACTGGGACACCCTGGCGGCGGGTCTGGGGGAGACGTCCGACGAGCGCATCGTCGTGAACATGGGCCCGCAGCACCCGTCCACCCACGGGGTGCTGCGGCTGATCCTCGAGCTCGACGGCGAGACGGTGACCAACTGCCGGCTGGGCATCGGCTACCTGCACACCGGGATCGAGAAGAACTGCGAATACCGCAACTGGACCCAGGGCGTCACGTTCGTCACGCGGATGGACTACCTCGCGCCGCTGTTCAACGAGTACGCGTATGTCGCCGGCGTCGAGCGCCTCCTCGGCATCCAGGACGAGATCCCCGAGCGCGCCAACGTCATCCGGGTGCTGATGATGGAGCTCAACCGCATCTCGTCACACCTGGTCGCGCTGGCGACCGGCGGCATGGAGCTGGGTGCCCTGACGCCGATGACGTTCGGCTTCCGCGACCGCGAAGAGATCCTCGACGTGTTCGAGATGATCACCGGTCTGCGCATGAACCACGCCTACATCCGCCCCGGCGGTGTGTCGCAGGACCTGCCGCCAGGGGCGATCGACCGCATCCGTGACCTGCTCACGTTGCTGCCCAAGCGGCTGGCCGACCTGGAGGGCCTCCTGGTCGGCAACGCCATCTGGATGCAGCGGACGTCCGGGGTCGGCTACCTCGACCTGACCGGCTGCATGGCGCTGGGGATCACCGGCCCGGTCCTTCGTGCGACCGGGCTGCCGCACGACCTGCGCAAGTCCCAGCCCTACTGCGGCTACGAGAGCTACGAGTTCGACGTGCCGACCGAGACCACCTGCGACGCCTATGGGCGCTTCCTGATCCGGATCGCGGAGATGAAGGAGTCGCTGAAGATCGTCGAGCAGTGCCTGGACAAGCTCAAGCCCGGCCCGGTCATGGTGGCGGACAAGAAGATCGCCTGGCCCGCCCAGCTCGCGCTCGGTGGTGACGGCCTGGGCAACTCCCTCGACCACATCCGCCACATCATGGGGCAGTCGATGGAGGCCCTGATCCACCACTTCAAGCTGGTGACCGAGGGTTTCAGCGTGCCGGCCGGTCAGGTCTACACCGCGATCGAGTCCCCGCGCGGCGAGCTCGGCGTGCACCTCGTGAGCGACGGAGGCACCCGGCCCTACCGCGTGCACTTCCGCGACCCGTCGTTCAACAACCTGCAGGCCGCTCCGGCGATGGCAGAGGGCAGCATGATCGCCGACGTGATCGCCGCCATCGCCTCGATCGACCCGGTGATGGGAGGGGTCGACCGATGAGTGGCTTTCCCCCGGAGGTCCGCTCGCGGCTCGAGCCCGACGCCAAGGAGATCATCGGGCGCTACCCACGCAGCCGGTCCGCCCTGCTTCCGCTGCTGCACCTCGTGCAGTCCGAGGAGGGCTACGTCAGCCCCGACGGCATCGAGTTCTGCGCGGAGCTGCTCGACCTGACCAGCGCCGAGGTGGCCGGCGTCGTGACGTTCTACACGATGTACAAGCGCCGGCCGAGCGGCAGATACGCCGTCGGCGTCTGCACCAACACGCTGTGTGCCGTCCTCGGAGGTGACCAGATCTTCGACACGTTGAAGGGCCACCTCGGTGTCGGGAACGACGAGACGACGTCCGACGGTGCGGTCACCCTCGAGCAGCTCGAGTGCAACGCGGCCTGTGACTACGCCCCCGTGGTGATGGTCAACTGGGAGTTCTTCGACAACCAGACCCCAGAGACGGCCACCCGCCTCGTCGACGACCTGCGGGCGGGCACGCCGGTGACCCCCACCCGCGGGGCGCCGGTGCGCACGTTCAAGGAGGTCGCGCGCGTGCTCGCCGGCTTCCCGGACGGGTTGGCCGACGAGGGCGGCTCCGGCGGCCCGGCCACGTTCGTCGGGCTCGAGGTCGCGCGCGAGCGGGGTGACACGGCACCCGAGCCGAAGAAGCAGGCGACAGCCTCGCAGGGCAGCCGCGGCTCGACAGAGGGGGCGGGCTACGGAGCTGCAGGCGGGCCGAGCGGCTCGGATGCCCCCGCGAAGACCGCCGAGTCCGACCCGGCCGCCGACGAGACCGGCGCGTCCGTCGCGGACGGACCGGACCAGACCGCCAAGAAGAGGGCGACGAAGAAGGGGAAGGGCGGATGACGCTGACCCCCGTCCTCAGCCGCTACTGGGACGACGAGCGCTCCTGGACCCTGCGGGCCTACCAGGACCACGACGGCTATGCCGCTCTGCGCGCCGCCTTCGGGATGCACCAGGACGCGGTCGTTCAGGCCGTCAAGGACTCCGGCCTGCGGGGCCGTGGCGGGGCCGGCTTCCCGACCGGCATGAAGTGGGGGTTCATCCCGCAGGGCGACGGCAAGGAGCACTATCTCGTCGTCAACGCCGATGAGTCCGAACCCGGCACCTGCAAGGACATCCCGCTGATGATGGCGACCCCGCACGCCCTGGTGGAAGGGGTGATCATCTCCTCCTACGCGATCCGGGCCAACCACGCGTTCATCTACGTCCGCGGCGAGGTCGTTCATGTCGTGCGCCGGCTGCAGCAGGCGGTGCAGGAGGCCTACGACGCGGGCTTCCTGGGGACCGACATCCTCGGTTCCGGCTTCGACCTCGAGCTGACGGTTCACGTCGGGGCGGGCGCCTACATCTGCGGCGAGGAGACGGCGCTGCTGGACTCGCTCGAGGGCTATCGCGGTCAGCCGCGGCTGCGGCCACCGTTCCCTGCCATCGCGGGTCTCTACTCCAGCCCGACCGTAGTCAACAACGTCGAGTCGATCGCGAGCGTGCCGCCGATCATCCTGCACGGCGCCGACTGGTTCCGCTCGATGGGCAGCGAGAAGTCCCCAGGCTTCAAGCTCTTCTCGCTGTCCGGGCACGTGCAGCGCCCGGGTCAGTATGAAGCGCCGCTGGGCGTCACCTTCCGCGAGCTGCTCGACGTGGCCGGTGGTGTCCGCGACGGTCACGAGCTCAAGTTCTGGAC
>Ga0136617_10004608_pt1 | contig 12349 bp, 14 predicted proteins | sample AntDrymUQ3222106_2_FD_129672 | JGI IMG/M metagenome (GOLD analysis project Ga0136617, IMG submission 129672) | Polar desert sand microbial communities from Dry Valleys, Antarctica - metaG UQ322 (21.06) | ecosystem: Environmental > Terrestrial > Soil > Desert | place: Antarctica: Dry Valley...
ACCTCCCGGCCCGCGGTCTCGCGCACGGCGCCGCCCTCGACGACGCAGACGTCGCACGAGGTTCCGCCCATGTCGAAGCACACGAGGTCCTCGTGGCCGCTGCGGCGCGCGACGAGAGCGGCCGCGGCCGCCCCCCCGGCCGGCCCCGACAGCACGGTGAAGGCGGCGTGGCGGGCGGCGAGCGCCGCGGAGGCGAGGCCGCCGCTGGACTGCATGATCCGCGGCTCGGGCAGCCCGGCCGCGGCCGCGCGCTCCAGCAGGCGGCGCAGGTAGCGGCGCAGCAGCGGCGACAGCGCGGCGTCGACCTCGGTCGTGGCCGCGCGCTCGAACTCGCGAAAGGTCCCGACGACGTCGTGCGAGAGCGAGACGTGGACGTCGGGCAGCGCGGCTGCCAGCGCCGCGCCGATCGCGCGCTCGTGCTCGGGGTGGGCATAGGCGTGCAGGAGCACCACGGCGACGGCCTCGGGCTCGAGCGCCGCGACCTCGCGCGCGAGCGCGCCCGGGTCGTCGAGCGCGCGCAGCACCCCGGCGGGCCCGCAGCGCTCGGGCGCGGCGACGCGCCGCGGCGGCGGCACGAGCGGCGCCGGACGCGCGGCGCACAGGCGGTAGAGGTCGGCGCGCGCCTGGCGGCCGAGCTCGACGACGTCGGTGAAGCCCTCGGTCGCGACGAGCACCGTGCGTGCGCCACGGCCTTCGAGCAGCGCGTTCGTCGCGACCGTCATGCCGTGCGCGAAGGCCTCGACGTCGCCGGCCTCGGCGCCGGCGCGCCGCAGCGCCGCCGCGACCGCCGCCATCACGCCCTCGGACTGGTCGTCGGGCGTCGTCGGCGCCTTCGCCGTGACGAGCCGCCCGCCCGCCGCGAGCACCGCGTCGGTGAAGGTCCCGCCGACGTCGACGCCGAGCAGCATGGCGGTCAGCCGCCGCGCAGGCGCGCGAAGTACACGTCGGGCAGGTGGTCGCACTCGGGCCGCCGCAGCACCGGTGTGGCGACGGACCGAAAACCGGCGCGGCCAGCGACCGCCTGCGACGCGTGGTTGCCCTGCTGCGCGCGCAGCTCCAGGCGCTCGAGGCCGAGCGTGTCGAACGCCCAGCCGGTGAGCAGCGCCAGCGCGCGTGTCGCGTGGCCGCGGCCGCGCGCGGGCGCGGCGAGCCAGTAGCCGACGTCGGCCGCGCCGAGCCGCCAGTCGATCGGGTTCAGCGCGATCGACCCCAGCAGCCGCGTCGTGTCGGCGGCGTCGACGATGGCGAGCGACAGGCGCGTGCCGGCGGCCCGGCCGGCGTCCATGTCGCGCATGTACGCGCGGGCGTCGTCCACACCGTACGAGCGGGGAACGAGCGTCCAGCGCGGGATCTCGGGGTCCTGGCAGGCCTGCACCACCGCGGGCACGTCGCGGGACTCAAACCCACGCAGGGCGACGACACCGTCGCTGAGCGGTGGGTCGGGCATCGCCAGGGCCGGCATCGCCCTATCTAAGCCGAAGTGTCCTCGCGCAGCGAGGACCCGCCCGTCGAGCTTCGCCCGGGACCTACCGGCCGCGGCTTGGCTACGCGGCGATCCGCTGCTCGATCTCCTCGATCTCCTCGGTCTCGGCGAGGTGCTGGTGTGACGGGCAGTAGCCGTTGTGGGGCAGCGGCATGCGCTGGCAGGGGGTGCCGCGGCGCGTCGTGGCACGGCACTCCAGCGGATTGCCGTTGATGTCGTAACCGTGCTGCGGTTGCTTGGCCAGCCACTCCTGCGCGGCGGCGACGTAGACCGAGACGACCTGCCAGACCCGCGGCTGTGCGGCGATCGGGAAGTGCGTGCGGATGTCGCTGAACAGGGTCCGGGCGGGTTTGGCGAAGTAGTGGCGATCGGTCGCGAGCCGCTCGATCGTGGCCTCGCACGCGCGCAGGACGTCGGCGTGGCCGTCGCGCGCGTCGTGCGAGCAGTCGATGTGTGGCGACAGCTCGCGGTAGATCGCGCGGCTGAACTGATACATGGGGGCGGGATCTCCTTTCCTCGTACGGCAGCAGGCCGCGGCAGTCTGGCGTGCTCGTATGAAGGTAAGAACGAAACCAACGTTGAGTTCGTATTAACCCTTGACGACGTGTCAAGCCCAGCGTACCGCGCGCAGCGGCTCGATGCGCCCGATTTCGGTGTGGCGATGATCGAGGGCTGGGACAAGCGCGGGGAAGTCCGCGCGCTGGTGCGCCCCGCGGCTCTCCTCGCGCCGTAGCGCGCAGGCGGCGATCAGCCGGGCGAGCGGATGCGGGTCCCCCGCGAGGCGTTCCAGGCCCACGCGGGTGCGGACGATTCCGGCGTCGCGCCAGAGCGCCTCCTGCGTCGCGCGCGCCGGGGGCTCCGGCGACGCGCCGGCCGACGGGGGGGTGGACGGTGGCGCCGGCGCGGGCTCGTCGAGCCCCGCGCGCGCGGCGCGCGCGCCGTAGACGAAGCACTCGCTGAGCGAGTTGGAGGCCAGCCGGTTGGCGCCGTGCAGGCCGGTGCAGGCGGTCTCGCCGACGGCGTACAGGCCGCCGACGGTGCTGCGCCCGTGCAGGTCGGTCACGACGCCGCCCATCATGTAGTGCGAGGCGGGGGAGACCGGGATCGGCGCGCGCGTCGGATCGAGGCCGGCGTCCTGCAGCGCGGAGACGACGTTCGGAAAGAGCGACGGGTCGACGGCGCGCATGTCCAGCCCCACCGACGTGGCGCCGGTGCGCGCCAGCAGCGCCGCGATCGCGCGCGAGACCTCGTCGCGCGGCGCCAGCTCCTCGACGAAGCGCTCCCCGTCCGGGCCGTGCAGGGTCGCGCCCTCGCCGCGGATCGCCTCGGTGACGAGAAACCCCTCGCGCCCGGGGATCCCGATGACGGCGGTCGGGTGAAACTGAAGGAACTCGAGATCGGCGAGGGCGGCGCCCGCGGCGTGCGCGATCGACATCCCGATCCCCAGCGAGCCGGGCGGGTTGGTCGTGCGCGACCACAGCGCCGCCGCGCCGCCGGTCGCGAGGATCGTCGCGCGCGCCCGCACCGCGCGGCCGTCCTCGAGTGCGGCGCCGGCGCAGCGGCCCTCGTGCATCCAGGCGCTGGCGGCACGCGCGCCCTCCAGCACCGTGATGTTCGGGTTGTCGACGACGAGCGCCGAGAGCTGGCGCACGACGCGCCGCCCGGTCGCGCTGCCGCCGGCGTGCACGACCCGGCGCACGGAATGCCCGCCCTCCAGGCCGAGCGCCAGGACGCCGCGCCGGTCGGCGTCGAAGTGCACGCCCAGGCGCTCGAGATCGTGCACCCGCGCCGGCGCCTCGCGGACGAGCACCTGCGCGGCCGAGCGGCGGACGAGGTTGCGCCCCGCGGCCTCGGTGTCGATGAGATGGCGTCCGAAGGAGTCCTCGACGGCGAGCGCGGCGGCGATCCCGCCCTGCGCCCAGTAGCTCGCGGTCTGCGCGAGCGGGGTGGCCGAGACGAGCGTCACGGAGGCGCCGGCGGAGGCGGCGGACAGGGCGGCGTACAACCCGGCCGCACCGGCTCCGACGACCGCGAGATCGCTGCAGATCACCGGTTCGTCGGGCACAGGCGGGGTACCGTACTCCGATGCCCGCGCCGGTCCTCTTTCACCATCCGTCGTCGCTCGAGCACGACACCGGAGGGCACCCCGAGAACGCCCGCCGGATCGTCGCGATCGAGCACGCGCTGCGCGAGCGCGACTGGCTCGGCTGGGACGTGCGGCTGTCGCCGCCGGCAGCGCGTGCGACGATCGCGGCCGTTCATCCGATGCAGCACGTCGAGCGCATCGAGGCGTTCTGCGCCCGCGGCGGCGGGATGCTCGACATGGACACGATCGTCAGCCCAGGGTCGTTCGAGGCGGCGCTGCACGCCGCGGGCGGCTGCGTCGCGCTGGTCGACGCGCTGCTGGGCGGCTCCCCCGACGCGCCCGTGGCCGGCGCCTCGCTGCACCGCCCCCCCGGCCACCACGCCGAGCCGGCGCAGGCGATGGGCTTCTGCCTGTTCGACAACATCGCGGTGGCGGCACAGCACGCGCTGGACGCGCACGGCGCGCGGCGGGTGATGATCTTCGACTGGGACGTGCACCACGGCAACGGGACCAACGCGATCTTCCACGCCCGCGACGACGTCCTGTTCTGCTCGATCCACCAGTCGCCGCTGTATCCAGGCACGGGGCCGGCGTCCGATGTCGGCAGCGGTGCGGGCAAGGGCTTCACGGTCAACATGCCGGTGCCGGCGGGCTCCGGCGACGACGTCTTCCTCTCACACGTCGCGCATGTCGTGGTGGCGCTGGGGCGCGCGTATGCGCCGGACCTCGTGCTCGTCTCGGCCGGCTACGACGCGCACGCGGAGGATCCGCTCGCGACGTGCTCGGTCACGGACGCGGGGTTCGCCGGGATGGCGGCGCACATGCGCGCGCTCGCGGACGAGCTGGGCGTACCACTGGGCATCGTGCTCGAGGGCGGCTATGACCTGGCCGCGCTGTCGCGGTCGCTGGTGGCGACCCTCGAGGTCGTCGGGGCGCCCGAGCCGGTGGCGCCGCCCAGCGTCGCGGTGCATCCGCTCGCGCTGCGGGCGCAGGAGCGTCTCGCCGGGAGCGGCTGGCCGGCGCTCGCCTGAGGCTCGGGTCCTGGTGGTGGCGGGCGCGCCGGTGCTGTTGACGGCGTCGGGCAAAGAGCGCCGCCCAGAGGGGGGTCTTGGGGATTCGTTCCCCGTGAGGCGTCTAAGCCCCAAGACCCCTCCGGCGGGCGGGTTGGTGAACGCCCCGTCCGCGACCTCGCAGGCCCGTCCACGGCGTCCACGGCGTCCACGACGTCCAGGGCGTGGTCGTCGGGCCGTTCACGCCGGGGGTCGTACTCGCGGCCCCGGCGAAACGGCCGACCTCAAGCTCTCCCCGCCGCAGCCGATCACGGTGATCAAGCAGGACCGTCGGCTTAGCGAAAGACGACGTTGACACCTAGGAAGGAACCAGATGCACATCGAAGCTTCGGCCATATACGCGGACGGCGCCCTTCACGGGCCGCCCGCTGCCAGAGGCACACGATGAGCCCGCTGGGGTTGAGCGGCATCGCGTCGGGGATGGACACCGACACGATCATCAGCCAGCTGCTCGCCGACACCCGTGCGCAGCAGCGCGAGGCCGGCTTGAAGGACATTGCGACGAAGCTCGGCGCCGTGCGCGATGCGGCCAACGCGCTGAAGGGCTCGACGGTCTGGTTGAACGTCCAGAAGACCACCTCCAGCGACGCCGCCAGGATCGGCGTGAGCGCCGAGGCGGGCGCCGCGCCCGGTACGCGACTGATCGAGGTCCAACAGCTCGCCCGCACCGCCCAGCACGCCTTCACGTACGCGCCCAGCCTGTCGACGCAGACGATCACGGTCGGCGCCTTCTCCCTCACGGTGGATCCCGAAAGCACCGCGGCGACGGTCGCCGCAGCCATCAACGACCGCGAAGACGCGCCGTTCTCCGCGGTCGTCGCCGCCGGTAAGCTCGTCCTGACCAGCCGCACGAGCGGCGCGGCCAACGACTTCAGCATCGAACCGACGCCGCTGCTCGGCGAGGTCGCCGCCTACGCGCGTCCCGGCCTGGACGCCCTCTACACGCTCGACGGCATCGCGCAGCCCCCGAAGTCGTCCAACGTCATCACGGACGCGATTCTCGGCGTCGAGGTCACGCTGAAGGCGACGACGACATCGCCGATCTCCGTCACGGTCAGCGATCCAGCTCCCGACACCGACGGTGTCAAGGCCAAGGTCAACGCCTTCGTCACCGCCTACAACAGCGCGATCGACCACATTCGCGGCAAGCTCGGCGAGAAGCGGGTGAAGGATCCCACCACGACGAGCGAGGCGGGCAAGGGCATGTTCGCCTCCGACACGATGCTCTCCGGTGTGCTGTCGGCGATGCGTTCGCAGATCGGCAACCTCGCCGCCTTCGGGATCTCGACCGGCGCGGCGAAGGCTGGCACGACGTTCTCGCCCGAGTCGGTCGCCGGAAAGCTGACGCTCGACGACACGAAGCTGACGGCGGCACTGGCCGCCGGCGACACCGGCACGCTGCGCACCGCGCTGGACGGGCTCGGACAGCGCCTGTCGGACGTCATCACGCCCGTCGCGGGCGCGCAGGTCACCTCGGCGCTCAGCGGCGTCACCGCGCAGCGCAAGCGCGTCGCGGACGAGATCGCGCGTACCGACGTGCGTCTCGCCAGCCGCGAGCAGCGCCTGCGCGCACAGTTCACCGCCATGGAATCCGCGTTGGCAGCAAGCCAGGCCGCGCAGTCACAGCTCTCATCGCAGCTCGCCGGGCTGGCGTACTGATCACCCCTTCATGCGCGCGGCTCACGGCCGATGACGCGCAGACGTTGCACCCGCGTTACCAACCTCGCACCGACCCCATCGAGAGGATCATGAACGCCTACGCATCAAACTCCCACGCCTCGTACCGCACGAGCGCGATCCTCACCGCCTCCCCCGAGCAGCTCGTCATCATGCTCTACGACGGCTGCCACCGCTTTCTGCTGCAGTCGATCACGGCGATGCGCGAGGGCAGCATGAGCGCCGCGCGCGAGCGCTTTGCCCGTGCCACGGCGATCATCGACGAGCTGCAGCGCACGCTGGACATGTCAGCCGGCGTCGTCGCGGAGCGGCTGGATGGAATCTACGTCTTCTGCCAGCGCCATCTGGCCGAGGGACTGTCGGAGGGCAAGCCGGAGAAGCTCGAGCAGGTCGACGAGCTGCTGCGCGAGCTGCGCGACGGGTGGGCCCAGGCGGCCGCCACGACGCTCGTCGCAACCACGTGACGGACCTCCTCGACGAGCTGCTCGCGCTGACCGAGCGCGAGCACGAGCTCGTCGTCTCGTGCGCCTGGGAGGAGCTCGCGGCGCTCGACGCCGCACGGCGCGACCTCGTCGCGCGGATGCCCGCAGCAGCCCCGGGCTCGGCCCAGGCGAGGCTCGAGCGGGCCGTGGAGATCCAGGCCAGGACGAGCGCGCTGCTGGCTGCCGGCGTCGGCGAGCTGCAGCGTGAGCTCGGGACCCTGTCGCACGGGCGCACCGCCGTGCGCGGCTACGGCGGCACTACGACCATCGTGCGAGCCGAGCGGATCGACCTTGCGGGCTGAACGGCGGGCCCGCCAAACGGCGGAGCGCAGCGCCCGCGAAGTCCGCCTCAAGGACTGCGGCGACGCGTCGACTACCGGCCTGCGGGAACGAGTTATATGAACCTCTTCGATACGACACAACTAGGGCTGGAGCGCGCGATCGCCGGATCGGGCATGCGGCAGGCGACGCTCGCCGGCAACATCGCCAACGCGAACACGCCCGGCTTTCAGCGCAAGGACGTCGACTTCAACACGACCCTGCGCGCGGCGCTCGAATCCGACACGCCGTCGCTTGACACGAAGGCGGTCTCCTTCAGCGCCAAGACGGAAGCCGGCGCGATGCGCTACGACGGCAACGGCGTCGACATCGACGTCGAGTCGGCGACGATGGCCTCCAACGGCCTGACGTACGAGACGCTCGTCTCCGTCGCCCGCGGCCGTACGGACATCCTGCGCTCCGCGATGGGCGTCGGCGATGAGCCTCTTCGACGCGCTCAACACCGCCGCCAGCGGACTGTCGGCCGAGCGGATGCGGATGGACGTCACGGCCGAGAACCTGGCCAACGCGCAGACGACGCGCGGCGCCGACGGCCAGCCCTACCGTCGTAAGGTCGTCGTGCTGCAGGAGGCCAGCGCTTCGCGCTTCGGCCGGACACTGGACGGCGCGATGAACGGCCAGGGCGTGAAGGTCACGCAGATCGCCCAGGACGCGACGCCCAACCGCCTGGTCTACGACCCCGGCCATCCCGACGCCGACCCGCGCGGCTACGTCTCGATGCCCAACGTCCAGCCGGTCACCGAGATGGTTGACCTGATCACCGCCTCCCGCGGCTACGAGGCGAACGTCACGGTCATGCAGACCGCCAAGCAGATGTTCTCCAAGACGCTGGAGCTCCTGAGCTGATGCCGGCGATCCCGATCGATCCGAGCTTCGCGATCAGCGGCGGCGACTGGTCTGTCGGCGGCGTCGAGGGCATCAAGCCCGTCGCGCCCGAGAGCGGCGGCGGCAGCGGCGGCTTCGGTGCCATGCTCACCGACCAGATCGGCGCCCTCGAGAAGCTTCAGACGGACGCGGCCGAGGGCGCTCGCAGCCTGGCCGCCGGCACCGCGGCGGACCCGGCAGAGGTCGTGATGGCCGTCGACCGCGCGCGGCTGTCGATGCAGCTCGCGTCGCAGATCCGCACGAAGGCCGTCGACGCCATCCAGGACATCTTCCACACGCAGGTGTAGAGCCTTCTCATGCCCGCTCTCCTCGCCAACATCACGCCGCGCGGTCGCCTCACCATCGCCGGCTGCGCGCTCGCGGTCATCGTGATCCTCTTCTTCGGCATGAAGGTCGCGGGCCAGCCGAGCTACACGCTCGTCTCGAGCGGCATGGACCCGGCCGAGACCGGCAAGGTCGCGGCCGTGCTGGACGAGCAGGGCATCGTCTACGAACTGCGTAACAACGGCACGGCCCTGGCCGTCGAGAAGTCACAGACCGCGCAGGCGCGGATCGCGCTCGCCGGCAAGGGCCTCGGCGGCGGCACGGGCGCGCAGCCCGGCTTCGAGCTGTTCGACAAGCAGAAGATCGGGACGAGCGACTTTCAGCAGCAGGTCACCTACCAGCGCGCGCTCGAGGGTCAGATCGCCAAGACGATCGATCAGGTCCAAGGCGTCAACGGCTCGCAGGTGCGCCTCGTGCTCGCCGACGATCAGCTCTTCGCCGAGTCCTCGACGCCCGCGACGGCCGCGGTGCTCCTGACCGGCTCGTCGGCCGGGCTCGACCCTGGCGCGGTGCGCGGCATCGCGCAGCTCGTGTCGTCGAGCGTCAAGCAGCTCAAGCCCGCCAACGTGTCGATCACCGACGGCTCCGGGCAGCTGCTCTGGCCGCGCGGTGAGAGCGGCGGCGCCGGCGGCGGTGGAGGACTCTCCAAGCAGGCCGCGCAGACGCGCTACGAGGCACAGCTCGAGGCCGGCCTCGGAGCCCTGCTCACCCGTACGGTCGGACCCGGCAAGGCGGAGGTCCAGGTGAGCGCCGACCTCATCGCCGACGAGGCGACGAAGGACGAGCTCAAGTACGGCGAGGGCACGCCGCTGAAGACGACGATCGAGAGCGAGAAGCTCAAGGGCGGCGCGGCCGGAGCCGGCGGCGCCAGCGGCACGACGGCCAACATTCCCAGCTATCCCCAGGGCGCGGCCGGCGGCGGGAGCGACCAGAGCTACGACCGCAAGGCCGACACGACCCAGTTCGGTGTCGACAAGACCGTGGTGCGCACGAAGGTCGCACCCGGCTCGGTGAACAAGCTCAACGTCGCACTGATCGTCGACAAGACCGTTCCCGCGGCGGAGATCCCGGCGCTGGAGACGGCTGTCGCGAGCGCCGCGGGGATCGATACCGCGCGCGGAGACGCGATCTCCGTCAGCCAGATCGCGTTCGCCAAGGCGCCGAAAGCCGACGCCATCGGTGCCGCCGGGGGCGGAATGCTCGGCTACGCGAAGTACGCCGTCGCCGGGCTTGGCCTGCTCGCCTTCCTGATCTTCAGCGCGCGTCACCTGCGCCGCCGCGAGGGCGAGATCCTCATGCGCCAGCCGCAGTGGCTGCGCGAGATCGAGGCGCCCACGACGCTGGCTGACCTCGAGCGCCCGCGCACGAAGTCGGCGCTGCCCGAGCGCAGCGAGAACCGGGCGCGCGACCAGATCGAGGAGCTCGCCGAGCGCGAGCCCGAGCGCGTCGCGCAGCAGATCAGAACCTGGATGCGGGACCCCTGATACCAAGCTGAGGTCGCGAGCCGATGACCGGTCGCACCCAGTAGACGACGACATCAACCACCATGCCCATCGACACCCTCACGACGGACGTCCCGCTGCCGGCCTCCCAGCCGCGGCCGACTCGTCAACGGCGCCTGCGCGACATCGACTTCACGCGGCCGACGAAGTTCACGCCCGACCAGGAGCGCCGCTTGGAACGCGCGTACAAGAGCTTCTGCCGCAGCGCGTCGACGAGGATGTCGGCCGAGCTGCGCTCGACGATCTCCATCGAGCTCGTCGACACCGTCCAGCTGACGTGGGCCAACGCGCTGGACGCGCTGCCGGTGCGCGCGGTGTCCGGCGTCGTCGACGTCGCGCCGATCGAGGGTCGCATGCTCCTCAGCGTCGAGCTGACGCTGGTGCTCGGTCTGCTCGAGCCCGTGCTGGGCGGCCAATCCGACGAGCAGCCCGCCGAGCGCTGGCTGACCGACGTCGATCGCGCGCTCGCGCGGCGCATTTTTCAGACGCTGCTCGACGAGCTGTCGATCTCCTTCACCGACCTCGCCGAGCTGCAGTTTCGGTTGCTGGACCTGGAGACCGAGCGTGCGCCGACCCAGCTCGCGCCGCTGAGCGAGCCGACGCTCGCCATGACCTTCGACTGCAAGCTCGGCGAGCTGGCGTCGATGATGATGCTGCTCATCCCGCACCGCGCGGTCGAGCCGGTGCTGCGAAGCGCCGGCGGCACGCAGCACGATGCCGAGCTGGCGGCCGACGCGGCCGTGGCCGTCGGGGCCGCGATGTCCGACGTGGTCGTCGAGCTGCGCGCGGAGGTCGGCTCGGTCGACATGTCGCTGCAGCGCGTGCTCGCGCTGCGCCCGGGGGACATCCTGCGCCTCGACGGCACGGCCGAGGAGGGAGCGGTGACGCTCTACGCCGACACGGTCCCCCTGCAGCGCGCGAAGCTCGGCCGCAACGGGCGCCGCCGCGCCGTCGGCGTCATGGGACCCGTCGAGGACGACGATCGATGACCACCGACGACGCGCCCATCCGCATCGGCGAAGCGCTCGCCGCCGCTGTCGCGGGGGTGCTGGAGGCCCGCTGCCCCGGGCGCGTCACGACACACGCGCCCGCCGTGGGGGACGGCGAGGCCGACCCCGTCGCCGACATCACGCTGCCCGTGCTGGTGGCCGACGGCTCCGACGCGACGGTGGCACGCTCTTCTTCATGCCGCTGCCCGCTGTCCGCGCGCTGGCGGCCGCGCTGATGGGCGTCGATCCGTCGGCCGCCGATCCGGATCCGGAGACCGAGCTGACGGAGCTCGAGCTGTCGGGGGCCGGTGAGGTCGCCGACCAGGTCATGGCCGCCGCCGCCGCTGCGATCAGCACGGTCACCCGCGAGGAGCTCAAGCTCGGGGTGGCCCAGACGCGCGTCATCGCCATCGGCGAGGAGGTGCTGCCGGCGATCGACCCCGCGAGCACGGTCGTCTCCGTCTCGATCGACCTGCTCGGCCACCCGTGCCGGCTCGTGCAGCTCGTACCGCAGGCGCTCGTCGCGCGCGCGGCGGCCGCGCTCGACGAGCCGGCCACGGGCAGTGTCGCGCTGGAGCGTCCCGGACGATCGGTGGAGCTGCTGGGCGGCGTCGGCCTGCGCGTGGCGGCTGAGCTTGGCCGCGTGCGGATGACGATCCGGCGCGCCTCGAACCTGGCACCGGGCGCGGTCGTCGAGCTCGATCGCGATCTCGAGGATCCGATCGACCTGTACGTCAACGGACGGCGCTTCGCCACGGGCCAGCTCGTGACCCTCGACGGCGGCGAATGGGCCGTCAGGATCGACACCGTGGCGTTCTCGCCCTCCGACTGATCCGTTCGCCTCAAGCTCGTAGCGCGGGATGCCGATGACCGACGTGTCACATGGCCACCGACGCCCCTGAGACCAGCCAGCTCGTCCCACAGCGCTCAGCGCAACTGGGGGGCCGCCAGAAGGCGGCGATCCTGCTCGTGGGCCTCGGCTCCGAGCGTGCGGCAGAGATCTTCCGCCACCTCGCCGAGGACGACATCGAGGCGCTGTCGCTCGACATGGCCAACCTGCAACAGGTTCCCGCCGAACTCTCGAACGAGATCTGGAGCGAGATGGTCGGCACCTGTCTTGCCGAGGACTATCTCGCGGAGGGCGGCGTCGAGTTCGCCCGCGAGGTGCTCGAGCGCGCGGTCGGTCCTGACCGGGCGCGAGACATCCTCGCCCGCCTGAGCGCGGCGATCGAACGGCGCCCGTTCGAGTTCCTGCGCCGCACGCCGCCCGAGCAGATCTACGCCTTCCTGCGCAACGAGGCGCCGTAGACGATCGCGCTCGTGATCGCCAACCTGCACACCGATCTCGCCGCTCAGGTGCTCGCGCTGCTCGACCCCGAGGAGCAGGCGCGGGTCGCGGTGCGCATCGGCACGATGCGCGAGACGTCGCCCGAGGTCGCACGGATCGTCGAGAACGTGTTGCGACAGCGCGTGTCGAACGTCATCTCCGAGGAGTACGCGGTCGCAGGCGGC
>Ga0136617_10004609_pt1 | contig 12346 bp, 13 predicted proteins | sample AntDrymUQ3222106_2_FD_129672 | JGI IMG/M metagenome (GOLD analysis project Ga0136617, IMG submission 129672) | Polar desert sand microbial communities from Dry Valleys, Antarctica - metaG UQ322 (21.06) | ecosystem: Environmental > Terrestrial > Soil > Desert | place: Antarctica: Dry Valley...
GGCTACGGCCACGGCCTCGCCGCCGTCGCCGACGCCCTGGCTGATCATGCGGATCTTTTCGGTGTCGCAAATGTGAGCGAAGCGATTGAGGCGCGGAAAGCGATCTCGCAGCCGGTCGTGATTCTCGGTCCCGCACTGCCGGAAGAGCGAGCGGAAATCGTCGCTCGCGGCTTCATCCCTTCTGTTTCCAACTGCGACGAAGCGCTAGAATACAGCCGGGCGGCAGAAGGTTCGTCCGTCGCGATCAATCTCAAGATCGATACCGGGATGGGGCGGATGGGAGTCGCCGAGTCCGAAGCGATCGCCGCGCTGCAAATGGTCCGCGCGCTGCCTAACGTGAAGATCCACAGCGTCTCATCGCATCTGCCCGCTGCCGACGAAGACGAATCGTTCACGAAAGGGCAGCTCGGGCGCTTCAGGCAACTGATGACGCGCGTCCGCAGCGAGATACCCGGCTCGTTCAAAATCCACACGCATCCCAGCGCCGGCGTGATCGGTTTCAGCGATTCGGCCTTCGATATCGTTCGCGCCGGGCTGATGCTATACGGGGCCTCGCCCATTGCTCGATTTCAGGAGCAGTTGCGTCCGGTCATGACGTTGAAAACGCTGGTTGTCCTTGTGCGCGATCTTCCCACCGGGAGCTCGGTCAGCTACGGTCGGACGTTCATCACGCGACGACCCACGCGTGTCGCGACTCTGAGCATCGGGTACGCCGACGGCTTCCCGCGTTCGCTCTCGAATCGTGATGCCGCGGTGTTGATTGGTGGCCGGCGGTGCGCGGTGCTCGGGCGTATTACGATGGACCTCACGATGGTGGACGTAAGCGAGCTCGATACGATCGCGATCGGCGACGAGGTTGTTTTGTTCGGACGGCAGGGCAAGGAGCAGATCCTGGCCGCGGAAGTCGCCGAGCGCGCCTCCACAATTGCCTGGGAGATTTTTACAGGAATTGGCAGTCGGGTTGCGCGCGTGTATGTCTGAGGGCGGATGTTCCAGATCATCTTTAATGCGCTGAGCGCGGCCGAGATGTCGGCCCTGCCGAAGACGCTGCAGCTGGATTTGCTGGCCGAGTTCCAAGTCTTGCCGGCGGATCTAGACAATCTCGATGAGAGCAAGTTCGGGGTGATCGAGCGCGAAGGAAAAAAGCTGCACCGCTACCGCGCGAAAGATTATCGCATCTACTTCGAGAGGCGCGCGGAAGGCCTCACGGTCCATCGCGTCCTGCACAAGAACACGTTTCGCGACTTCCTCTTCCGCAGCAAATTGCCGATGCTGGCGGAAGACGACGAACTCGGTAAAACGCGCGAGTTCTGGAAGTTGATCGAGCAAGGCGAACGGACGCGCAAAGCTTGAGGTTCCTACTGCGAGCGACGGTCTGCGTTTGCCTCTCGGGTCAATCGTTTGCGGCTCCGGGCGGTCATCTCGTGGAGGCAATCTCCGACGAATGCGACACGCTGAGCCCGATCTGGTCCGCCGGCCTGCGCGGTCTACCCGAATCGCTCACGATTCAAAACGGAATGCTGAGCATCCGTTCCGTGGACAACGGGGACGATCCATATCCCTCCGCGGAAGACATGACCAGCACCTACTCGGATCAACTTGCTCGTCCTCTGGATGCGTCGGAAGGGCCCAGCGTCGTGACCTGGGTGTGGTTCCCACCCTTCGCGGAATGGCCCACCGGTGTGAATGCCTCGGGCTTTCGCGAGTGGTTGGGCTTTCGCGTGACGGCCTACGACGCGGATCTGCCCCTGAGCAACGGATTCTATTTCCCCGGCATTTACGCCTCCACTGATGACGCTGGGCCATGTTTTATCGCGCGCGTCGGCGACGGTTACGGGCCAGACATTACGATCGGTCGGATCGCCGTGGCAGGATGGTGGACGCTTGGACTTTCCTGGAATGCGCAGGGTCGAACCGAGTACTACGCTGCACCGGGTCGGGTCACGCTGACGAACGAAGACTTGCTGCATGTCACGCCGTCATATGTTGATCCGGCAGCGAATAGATCTTTGGATCAACTGATCGGCAATTTTTGGGCCTTGCGTATGACGTATCCCTCGACCGGTGAACTATCGACGAATTGGGTCATCGACCACCTGCGTGTTTATGTGAAAACGCCGCCATTCCTTCCAATGACATCGCTAGAGTTATCGAATGGCCAGGCGCTTCTGGAATTCACCGGTTTCAGTAGGGGTTTCCGCTATTTGTTGCGGCGCAGCGATGATCTCGCGAGCTGGGAAACGGTTGAGGACTTTGTCAGCGACGGAGGAGTTGCCACTTTCTCCGAAGCGATTTCAAGCCCGCGCTTCTACCGAATGGCGCGCCCTTAGCCGCGTTCGTAATTGGTGACCGCGCTAACTCTTTTTTTCATAACCACGATCTCGTAGCCGCAGTAGCAAAGCGCTTCGACCTTGCCCCATCCGAGGCGCGCATAAAGCGACTCGGCCGAAGGCGTCCAGAGATATAGCTGCGGGAGGCGTAACCGGAGCGCTTCCGCGACGAGTCGGTGAACAAGGGCGGTGCCGACACCGCGACGGCGGAACTCCGGGACAACAAAGAGGCCGCCGAGCCATGGTTCATATTGCGGACGCGAAACCAGATCGCGCAACTTCAAGGCGCCGGTGCCGATGACCTGATCATGTTCGATCGCTACCAGGGCCAGCGGCAGCGCCTCGATGTTCGTTCTCTCGCGATAGGAAGCGACGGCGTTGTCGACTGTTAGGCCAAGTTGGTCGTAGACGGGCCGCCATTCATCGTAGGAATACTGCGCTAGCTGGGGAATGCAGCCTTCGTGGTTCGCAAGGTAGTCGATCGTCATCACCGATCTGCTTCAATCAACATGATCGCTGCTGGGCCCGATCGAGGGCGACGGGAGTTGTCGAAAGTATGAGCCCCGCACGTGTCCCGACTCTAGCCGGAAGGATGCAGCGTTTGCGTGCGGCGATGCCGCACCCTTACTTCATCAAGAGCACCGAACGGCTGCGCTTGATTTCCCGCGTGATTTTGCGGTGCATGTGCGCAGGCATACCGGTGACGCGGCGCGGGAGGATTTTGCCGCTTTCAGTGACGAACTTCTTCAACAAATCTGGATTTTTGTAATCGATCGCTTCCGTGGCGATGTCGATGCGGCGCCGCGGCATGGTGCGGTTAGCGCGGCGGAAGGCAGAGCGGCGTTTGGCGGTCTTCGGTTGCATGCGGATTACCTCGTTTCGCGGTGCAGCGTATGTCGCTTCATGAACGGATTATACTTTTTCTTTTCCAGGCGATTCGGGGTGCGCGGGCTTTTCTTGTTCCGCGTGCTCATGTAGCGGGAAGCGGGCAGACCGAGCGCCTTCGCCTCGGTGCATTCCAGCGTGATGATTTCCTGCGCCATAACTATTCCTTGCTGTCGTCCCGATCGGTCTTCGGCTCTTCTTCCTCGCCTTCGCCGCCTTCGTCATCGGTCAGACCGAAGAGGGAAGTGACGGATTGGCGAACACGGGAAGCCTTGTTCTGCTTTTCAAGCTGCGATTGGCATTCCACCGTGAAGCGGGCAAAGGGGATGGCCTCGAGGCGGGCGTGGGAAATCGGCTTGGCCGACATCTCGCACACGCCGTACGTGCCGAGGTCGATCCGCTTCAACGCCTGATCGATCTCATAAAGCGCATCCTGCTCCTGCGAAAGAAGGCTGAGCGCAAAATCACGGTCGTAGGCATCGCTCCCGGCGTCGGCTTGGTGCATGCCAAAAGCGGAAGCTTCACTGCCTTCCGCTCGTGAACGCAGATTATCTTTCGCCACGCCGGCCATGGAATCGACCATCGCGTCACGCAAATGCAGCAACTTTTCTCTTTGTCCGCGAACAAATGGATCGAGCTTCCGCTCCTTGTGATTCGGACCCAGAATGGCCTGGGTGGGCGTCAACGGTTTGCCGCGCGCTTTGCCATTCATGAAAGCGGGCGCCTTCGCGGGCATCGCCTTTTTTGCAGAGACCTTCACGTCAGCTGCTTTTTTCGAAGGTGCCTTACTCACGGATGCAGCCTTTTTCGCAGAAGGCTTGGCAACCGAGTGCTTTTTGGGCGCTGGTTTCTTCGTGGCTTTTGGTGAGGTCTTCTTATTCTTGGAGCTAGCCATAATTTGACGACAACGGCGTAATTTCTAAGCCGAGCGGAGGCTTAATTAAGGGCATATACCCAGTGACGCAAGGGAAGAATTCTCCCGAAAAAGCAGGTCTTTTTAAGTCCCGGCAATGCGTCTTTTTCAGGAGCTAGCGCTTGAGTAACGCCGCAGTGCAAATTGCCAAAAAATTCCTGAAAAAACCAACGCGCCGGAGCCCGCTACCGCGAGATGAAAGATCAGCCAGGTGGGCTCGCTGAGTGGTTTGATCAACAAACGCGCCGGTATGTTCGCCACGATAATGACAGGAATGATCCAGCCGAAGATGAAGCGGAACATCCGCGGAAAGATGACATCCGGGTAACGCGCGATCTGGAGGAAGTTGAAATAGCCATAGACCAGCCCCTGCGCCCGCACGATCCAAAAACTGACCGCGGCCAGGCTGAGCATGATCGAGTAGTGAATCGCAACTCCGAAAGCGAGCGCCGCGAGGTAAAGGAGAACAGACGCGACTGTGGGCACGATCTCGAGCTGGGCGAGCGAAACGATCACGACCACGCCGCCGAGAAGCGCGTTGAGAACGCTGTCGAGACCGAACTGCTTGGTCGAAACTGCGAATTGACTGTTGACCGGAAGAACAAGAAGCGAGTCCAGCTTCCCGGTCCGCACCAGTTCCGGGATGTTGGAGATGTTCATAAAGAAAAAGGCCTGGAAAAGCTGCGCGATGATCTGGTGCGTTCCGACGAGCAGCACGACTTCCCACTTCGTCCAGTCGCCAATTTTGTCCACCTGGCCGAAGATGATGCTGAAGAACAGGATCTGTCCGCAGAACCAAAGCACTTCCACGAGCATCCATAGAATGAAGTTGGCCTTGAAGCTCATTTCGCGAATGAGCGAGTTGCGGAGCATGATGGTGTAGATTTCGATGTAACGACGCATGCCTTTGTCCTGTCAGATTAATATGCCCTCTGCGCGCGCAGCGGCAAAACCATGAGCCGGCGCATTCTCCTGATCGCGGTCGCGCTCGTACTGATCGTTACGGCTTTCGCGCTCTCACGCTGTGGAAAACGGCGCGCCTCCAGGTTTCAAACCGCGACGGTCGCGCGTGGCCCGATCACGCAAGCTGTGACTGCGACTGGGACGCTCAACCCGGTGGTGAACGTTCAGGTGGGAAGTCAGGTTTCCGGAAATATCCAGAAGCTGTTTGCCGACTTTAACTCGAACGTAAAAGCCGGACAGACGGTCGCGCAGATAGAACCGGCGATTTTCCAGGCGCAGGTAACGCAGGCGGAAGGCGACCTTGCGAATGCACAGGCATCGCTTGAGCTGGCGCGCATCAGCGCCGGGCGGACGCAATCGCTTTTTACCAAGCAGAATTCTTCGGAGGCTGATGTCGATCAGGCCACGGCGACCCTGCACCAGGCGGAAGCAACCGTGAAAATCAAACAAGGCGCACTCGACCGAGCCCGGACCGACCTTGATCGTTGCACGATTGTTTCGCCAATCGACGGCACCGTGATCTCGCGCAACGTGGACGTCGGCCAGACTGTCGCTGCGAGTTTGCAGGCGCCGGTGATTTTCACGATCGCGAACGATCTTACGAAAATGCAAATCGACGCGAACGTCGCGGAGGCGGACGTCGGGGTTGTCGCAGTCGATCAGGTGGTCGACTTCACAGTCGACGCGTTTCCGAACCAGACTTTCCAGGGGAAGGTGGTGCAGGTGAGGAATGCGCCCATCACGGTGCAAAACGTCGTTACTTACGACACTGTCATCGGAGTCAGCAATCCCGATTTGAAACTTAAACCGGGCATGACCGCGAACGTTTCCATCGTCATTGCCCATAAGGATGATGTCGTGAAAATCTCGAACGCGGCCCTGCGTTATCGTCCGCCGGACGGGCTGGCCACGGATGCGCCTCGTTCCTTGGGCACAAGTCCCTCCCGTGGGCGCGGTGGTGGGGGGCGGCCCGGGGGCGGCGCGCCTCGCGAGCGGCGGATGGAGCGCACCGTGTACATTTTGAACGGCGACAAACCGCAAGGCGTAGAGATCAAGACAGGAATCAGCGACGGCGTGACGACCGAGGTGACGGAAGGACTAAAGGAGGGCGATCGCGCCGTCACCGCGCAACTCAACGGCGCCGGGGCCTCCGCGTCGCCGCCGCAGGCTAATCCTTTCGGCGGGCAGCGCCGCTTTTAGCGACACGTCATGGAGACAAATGGCGCGGCTGTCGTCCAACTGATCGACGTCCAGAAAACATATCGCAGCGGCGAGATGGAGGTGCACGCCGTGCGCGGTGTCTCCCTGGAGATCAGGCGAGGGGAATTCCTCGCGTTAATGGGTTCCAGCGGCTCGGGAAAATCAACCCTCATGAATATGCTCGGCGCATTAGATCGGCCCACACGCGGCCACTATCTCCTAGACGGGACCGATGTTGCGCTACTGAATCGTGACCAACTGGCTGACATCCGGAACGGCAAGCTCGGGTTCGTTTTTCAGAACTTCAATTTGCTCCCGCGGACTTCGGCGCGTGAAAACGTCGAGCTGCCGTTGCTCTATGGGAAACATCAACTCAGCAATCAGCAGCTGCGGGAAAAAGCAGATGGTGTCCTCGCGTCCGTGGGCTTGAAGGGTCGCGAGGATCATCATCCGAGCCAGCTTTCCGGCGGGCAGCAGCAGCGCGTCGCGATTGCGCGCGCGCTGATTAACGACCCGGAGGTGCTTCTCGCCGATGAGCCGACCGGCAATCTCGACAGTCGGACCAGCATCGAGATTATGGGAATATTTCAGCAACTGAACGATCGCGGCATGACCATCGTCATGGTCACGCATGAACCTGATATTGCTTCGTTTGCCCGGCGCACTGTCGTCATGCGGGATGGGCTCGTGCGCAGTGACTCTGCGGTTGCGCAAAGATTCGTCGCCTCGGTTGAGCTCGGCAAACTCGGCGCGGCGGATGACCTGGTGACAGCGGAATCGCAACGATGAGATTGGGTTCGACCTTCAAAATCGCCTTCCGCGCATTGCGCCGGAACAAGCTCCGTTCCGCTTTGACCGCGCTCGGAATCATCATTGGCGTCGGTGCAGTCATCGCGATGGTCGGCATCGGCAATGGTGCGAAGGCCCAGGTCGAGTCGCAGATCGCGAGCCTGGGTGAAAATCTGATTCTTGTCTTTTCCGGCAGCACCACCGCGAGCGGTATTCGCACCGGGTGGGGTGGGGCGGGCACGTTGAAGATTGAGGATGCGGAGGCAATTCGACGGGAAGTTCCGGGTGTCACCGCCGTCAGCGAAGAGGTCCAGTCAAATTCACAAATCGCTTCCGGGAATCAAAATTGGTTCACGCGCGTGCTCGGCGAATCGGCAGAGTATTTCGATATTCGCCAGTGGGCGCTGGCGACTGGCGCACCCTTCACGCCGCAGGATGTACGCAGCGCGAACAAGGTTTGCGTAATCGGCAAGACGACCGCTGCGCAGATTTTCGGTAATGACGATCCCATCGGCCAGATCCTGCGCGTCAAGAATGTCCCCTTTACCGTCACCGGAGTTCTCACGGTGAAGGGCCTCAGCGCGCAAGGTTCCGATCAGGACGACGTCCTCATCATGCCCTACACGAGCGCAATGAAACGCGTCACTGGCGGCACCACGCTGCGCAGCATCAACGTGCAGGTCGCGAACGCGAGCGATCTCGAGCCTGCGCAACAACAGATCATTTCGCTCCTGCGCCAGCGCCATAACATCCGCTCCGGGCGCGATGACGACTTCACCGTGCGAACGCAAAAGGAAATCGCCGACACCGCAACCGCCACGACAGATGTCATGACCGGCCTGCTCGGCGCGATCGCGGGCGTCTCCCTCGTCGTCGGCGGCATCGGCATCATGAACATCATGCTTGTCAGCGTCACCGAACGGACGCGCGAAATCGGGACGCGCATGGCAGTCGGCGCGCACGGCCGTGATATCCTTACGCAATTCCTCATCGAAGCGGTCTCGCTTAGCGCGCTCGGCGGAGTGCTCGGCATTCTCCTTGGAGTTCTGACCTCGAAGCTTCTCTCGCTTTGGAAAAACTGGCCCTCGCTGATTTCCCCAAGCTCAATCGTGATCGCCTTTCTGGTCAGCGCTGCGGTCGGAATTTTCTTCGGCTTTTACCCTGCGCGCAAAGCCGCGCGTCTCGATCCGATTGATGCGTTGCGCTACGAATAACGCGCTTTGACTTTCGTTCAGCCCTAGTCACCGACAGCCTGCAAAAAATGGGCTACACAAATGTGCGCTCAATAATGGGTGGTTTGCGGAGATGGAAGAAAGCCGATCTGCCGACGGAGTAGCTCACCCATCGTAAATTAACCGCCGACTGCCTGGTAGTGGCCGAGTCCCCGCTTCCACATGTAACGAGCAGTCGCCCACGTCGCGATAAGCCAACCGGTTTGGATCGCCAACGCCTGATACATCTCTGCCCCTTTTAGTCGCTCCAAGAAAATCGCGATCGGGCAAAACAGCTCGTAGTAAAATGGGAGCCATTTCATCACGGCCTGGATTCCGGCTGGCATGATATCGACCGGGAACATTTGGCCGCCGAGGAAATATTCGAAGGAATAGATGATGAAGACGATGGTCGAGATCTCCAGGATCCAGAAAGCCATCATCGCGATGCTGTAGGTAATGAAGAACTGGATCATTGCGGCCATGAGCAGCGAGATGAAAGCACAGATGTAGGCAAGGGGATTGGACGGCAGCGTGATGTAGTCGCGGAAGAAGAAGAAGATCAGCGCGATGGGCGGAATGGTGATGACGGTGTAAACGAGACGGCCGCTTAGAAAAATGCTGAATCGATAGGCGAGATAACTGAGCGGCTTGGTCAGAAAGGAATTTATCTGGCCCTCCCGGATGTCGGATGCGATCTGCCATTCGTCTTCTGTCGGTGTGACCAGGTTCGAGACGAGGATCGTGAGCAAATAGTAATAGATCATCGACCCGTAGTCGTAACCCTGCATGCCGCCGCCGCGCTCGTTAAAGATGGCGCGCCAGAGAAAGACGGTACCGGCGAGCGGAATTAGTCCGAAGACCGCGCGGAGGAAGTAATTCCAACGGTAAACAAACGTGTTCTGCAGGCCGAGTTTGAAGACGGCGAGGTATTTGGCGGGCTGCATGCTTATCGTTTCCCGGCGAGTTCAGCGGCCAGCTTCATCGCGGCGATCATGCTGTCGGGTCGGGCCAGATTTTGGCCTGCGATCTCGAAAGCCGTCCCGTGATCCGGACTGGTCCGCGGAAACGGCAGACCGAGCGTGACGTTCACACCTCCATGAAAGGCGTGCAGCTTGAGCGGAATCAGGCCCTGATCGTGATACATGCAGAGCACCCCGTCCCATTGGCCGGCGACGGCGTGATGGAAAACCGTGTCGGGTGAGAATGGGCCGCTGAAGAGGGTTGAGGGAGATTGCAACTCGGCCACGGCAGGCGCGATGATCTCCAGTTCTTCGCGGCCGAGTGCACCGGATTCCCCGGCATGCGGGTTCAAGCCGGCGACGGCGATGCGCGGCGCGCGACCGAGCCGCGAGCGGAGGAATGTCTCGAGTAACAATCCCACGCGCACAATTTCCTCTTTCGTTAGGGAATCAGGCACTTGTCGGAGCGGAATGTGCGTCGTGACAAGCGCGACGCTCAGGTGACCGCCCGTCAGGAGCATCGCGAAATTTTTCACCCGGCTGCGGCTCGCGAAGAACTCGGTCTGACCAGGAAATTCGAAGCCGATCTCGTACATGCGCGCCTTGTGGATTGGACCAGTCACGACAGCCGCGATAGAGCCATCGAGCGCGCGCTTCGCCGCTTCTTCGAGCGCGGCGGCTGCTGCGCGCGCGGTCTCGGGGGTTGGTTCACCGCGGAGACACTTCGGATAGCTGCCGATCACGACCCATTCGAAATCGGATGGCAGATCAGGTGAATTGAGGGCCGCTTCGACAATCTCGGGACCGATGCCGGCCGCGTCACCCAGGGTAATTCCGATCCGCTTCAAAATGGCGCCGCCTCGAAGATTCGCAGGCCGAGAGCCCGCGCTACTAAAAAGTCCGGATGGTCGCCTTTTGGCGCAGGCTCGCCAGCCAATTTTCCTGGAGCCGCTGCGCGTCTTCCTGAATTAGTTTCTTCTCCACCTCGGTTCGAATGGCGGCGAGAGGTTTAGTCACACCGCCGCGTTTTTCGTCCACGCGCAGGATGTAATAATTCCCGCCCAGCTCGACGATGTTGCTGACTTTTTTGGCCGGCAACCCAAAGGCGACCTTCTCCAGCTCGGGCGCGAGCGTTTTGCGCTCGATCCATCCCCAGTCGCCACCGAGATCGCGCGTGCTGTCCTCGGAATACATTTGCGCGATGCGCGCGAAGTCAGCCCCGCCCGCGAGCTTTCCAAGAAGCTCTTCCGCCATGGCTTTTTGCGAGGCGGCATTTCCTTCCGCGGTGCGACTCGGGATCATGATCATGCGCAACTTGACCTCTTCCTTACTCGTGAATTCTTCGCGATGCTTGCGGTAATACTCTGCAATTTTGACTGGTGAAGCGGTTACGTTCGGTTTCACGTTTTTACCGCGCATCGCTGCGACAATAATTTTCTCGAATTCCGCTTTCTTAAATTCGCTCAGGGAAAAGTTCTGCGCCTGCAGCGTCTTGATGAACGTGTTCCGGTCTCCGCCAAAATTCTCCCGGATAATGTCGTTCATGCGCTGCTCGACGAAATAGTCAGGCAGCTGAAAATTCTCCTTCTTGAAGTTTTGGACGATGAGCTGTCGGTCGATCAGATCCTTCAGCGCCGCTGAGCGGACGGTCATGATCTGCTTGGCCAGCTCCTGGCCCGTGTATTGAGAACGGAGCAAACGTTCGCGCGGACCGACGACCATGCGGACCTGCGATTGTGTGATCACTTCGCCGTTCACAACCGCAGCGATGCCATCAATTACCTGCGGGTCCGCCGCGAAGGAAACGCGAGGCCAAACGACGAGAGAAAGAGCAACCAGAAAGGTGGACAGGAGCGGACGAATCATTGGTTCAAATCTTTTTTGTTAGCTCGATAACTTCCGCAAGATTCCCGGCGATATTACCGGTACTTAAACGGGGGAATTTGCCACCTACAAGTAGGAAATCCCCGCGGCGAGTCAGCATCAACTTACCCTCGCGCACTTCGACGCGGGTCACCCCGGCCCTGGCGGCGGCGAGCTTGATCTCGGTCAAAGCGAGCAAATTGTCAACCGGCTCGGGGAATTTCCCGAAGCGATCACGCCACTCTTTGCGCAGGCGATCCCATTGCTCACGCGTGCTGATTTGCGCAAGCTTGCGATACGCTTGAATGCGCAAAGTCGTGTCGCTGATGTAAGCCGTGGGGATGAAGGCCGGGACGCGTTCCCCGACCGCCGCTGGGACGAATTCCGCTTCGTTGGTCGCGACGAAGTCGAGGCGCACTTCGACGTCGAGTCGGGCCTTGAACTTTTCGCCTTTCAGCTGTGCGACTGCTTGTTTCAGGAGCTGGCAGTAAAGGTCGAAGCCGACTGCCACGATGTGGCCGCTCTGGGCGGTACCGAGAATACTGCCGGCCCCCCGTATCTCCAGATCGCGCATCGCAATCCGGAAGCCGGCGCCTAACGAGCTGTATTGCTTGATCGCGTTGATGCGTTTGCGCGCTGCGCCCACCGTCATCATCTCACGGGGGAGCAGCAGATAGGCATAGGCTTTGTGTTCGGCCCGGCCAACGCGGCCGCGCAGTTGGTAGAGATCGGCCAGCCCGAAGCGATCCGCGCGATCGATAATGATTGTGTTCGCGTTTGGAATATCGAGACCGCTTTCAATGATGGTGGTGCAGACAAGCACGTCGATCTCCCCTGCGACGAAGCGCGACATGACGCTCTCGAGTGTGTCCGCGTCCATTTGTCCATGCCCAAATTCGACGCGCGCCCCAGGACAAAGTTCGACAATCCGGTCCCGGACTTTTTCAATTGTCTGCACGCGGTTGTGCAGGAAATAGACCTGGCCCTGCCGTTCGAGCTCTCGTTTGATCGCGTCGCGCACGATTCGTTCGTCATAGGCGCAGACGACCGTCTCGACGGGCAACCGATTAAGCGGCGGTGTCTCGATCGTAGACATGTCTTTCACGCCCACGAGAGAAAGATAAAGCGTGCGCGGGATGGGCGTGGCCGAAAGCGTGAGCACGTCCACGAGCTTAAACAAATCCTTGAACTTTTCTTTGTGCAGGACGCCGAACCGTTGTTCCTCGTCGA
>Ga0136617_10004610_pt1 | contig 12345 bp, 9 predicted proteins | sample AntDrymUQ3222106_2_FD_129672 | JGI IMG/M metagenome (GOLD analysis project Ga0136617, IMG submission 129672) | Polar desert sand microbial communities from Dry Valleys, Antarctica - metaG UQ322 (21.06) | ecosystem: Environmental > Terrestrial > Soil > Desert | place: Antarctica: Dry Valley...
CCGTGCGAGCCTTCGTCCCGCGAGCCGACCAGCATTCGCGCCGATCGCCCGCTTCGTCCTCCGTGCGACTCGACACCCGGGCGTCGTGCCCGCCGCCGCCGGGTGCGCTGCTCCTTTCGCCTGCACGGAGCAGTGCGGTCCTCGGCCGGCTCAGTGCTCCTTCGCGCGCGAGCAGCACCGCTCAGCTGTCGATCAGAGCCGTTGCGACGCGCTGACGCGGATCATCGGCCCGCGGCTTCTCGCGTACCGTGCCCCGTACGATGCGGAGATGGGCACGACGCCGAACGACGCGGCTCGCTCCAGCGAGCGATTCAAACGGTTGTACGTGGCGTGCCTGGAGGCCGAATGGAGCAGCCGTCTCGATAATCCGCAAACCGTCCTGCCGCTTCTCGAGCTGTCTGATCTGAGCGACAAGGGTGGATTCGCTTCCTTCACCGCAGCGTGCGCGATCGCGAAGACCTTCTCACCGACCTGGCGAAGCTGTCGTCGCAGTCGCAGTACGAGCGTTACACGTTGTACTTCTTGGCGTCGCACGGTGCGGAGGGCACTCTCAGCGTCGGCGGATCTGTTGCATTGTCCGAGCTGCATCGCGTTGATCTCGACCGGCGAGTGCTGTACATGGGCGGTTGCTCCGTAGCGCGAAGTCGCGCCCTCGAGGAATTCAAGGAGCTACGTGCCTCCACCCGAGCCAGAGCAGTATGTCGCTTCACCCAAGACGTCGATTGGGATGAGAGTGCCGCGTTCGAGCTGCTCTTACTCAACTGGCTGGCATACGAGCCGAGCCGTTGGCCGCTCGAGGCGTTGAAGACAGTCGGCGAGAACTACGCCGGTCTGGCGCGACATCTCGGATTTGTCGCTGTATGGAAGGGCCGGCCAGTGGCCTGCCAGGAGGGTTCTGTGCCATGGGGTCCAGGCTGTGCCGTGATGGCCACTGCGCCGGCCGGGGCGGCAGACCAACCACAGCGGCTTGTGCAAGGCGCTGGCTGCGGCGCTATTGGCTCTTTCCGAGCACGAGGTTCGTGACTTTGGTCTCCAGCACCGAGTTCAGCAACGGGACCGTCGGGCTGCACTACCGCCGGCACCGCTAAACCGGCGGCCGACATGCACGACGAGTGGCAATCAGGCGAGCGCACTACCTGTCCGAAGTCGGCGCTCTAACCAGACTGGCAGCAATGGATCTTCCGAGCGACGGCTCTGGCTGAGCGGCAGGCCTCCGCGACCCGGAGGTGAACGGTGGCGCTTTCGCGCAAAGCTATAGCGCGACGACGCGTCGGGAGGGGGCTGATCAACGCCGGAGGTGTCGCGATCGCGCGGCGTCGCTCGGAAACGCGCGAAACCACCCGCCGCGATTCTGTGTTGTCGCCTGTGCTGAATCCTGCGGACGGCTGGCGCGGCGGATCCGAGGTGGGCCGCGGCTGTGCCGGTTCGCGGCGGTCGGCGCGATCATTGTCTACGCTCCTGACGCCGTGTGGTGCCGCCAGGCTGCTGTCGTGCATGCCGTCCGCCTCGCCGTCGATGCTCGCGCCATGGCCGACCGCCGGATCGAGAAGTGGCTCCGCTGGCTCAGGACGATCGAGGCCGACGTCGAGCGGATGCACCTGCACCGGATGGTGTTCCTCCGCGTCGACGAGATCGTACGAGCGAACCCGAAGCTGCCCGAGTCCTACTTCTTCGAGTACCTGAGCGACACCTACGCCGCCACGCAGTCCGTCGCCGTCCGGCGTCAGGCCGAGAGCGCGGACAACGTGCAAACGCTCGGCCGGTTGCTGTTCGAGCTGGAGGAGAACGCGAGCCTGATGACGCGCGGCCTCTGGATCAGCATGTGGGGCGACGACGACGGAGTGCGACTCGGCATCGCGGACCGGCAGTGGGACAAGTACTTCGCAGGCGAAGTCGGCGACCACCTCGACCCGGGGATTCCGCTCCGCGACCGCGAGACGCTGGTCGACCAGGCACGCAAGATCAAGCGCTACGTCGACAAGTACCTGGCCCACGCCGACCGTAAGCCGGGAAAGTTCGAGGACCCAACGTTCGACGAACTTGATGCGGCGGTCGACGTGCTCGGCGAGTTGCTGGCCCGATACAACGGCCTACTCACGCTGAGGAGTCTGCTTCAGATCACGCCGGAGCTCCAGCACGACTGGGAGGCGGTATTCCGGGTCCCGTGGCTACAATCGGGCCGGTCCTAGCCCGCTCGTACCTCGGGCGTCCAGGGTTCGGAGCCGTAACGGAGTACCGCGGAAAGCAACTCTGCGTCCGCCGGACCTTCAGGCCATCGCGCTCCTCGGAAGACGCGCTTAGCGAGCCTTTCGACGCTCCTGCTTGTCGCGCTAGCCGCGAGCAGGCCCCGGATGTGCGGCGCCGCAGGAGCCGCGCACCTTGAGCTCGAAGCCGAAGAGCTCGTGCCGCGGCTCCTCGCGGCGCTGCCCGAGGCGCTCGAACAGCAGCCGCATGGCGGCGTCGGCCATCTCGCGCACGGGCTGCGCGAGAACCGTCAGCGGCGGCTCGACGAGCTCGGCCCAGAACGGGTCGTCGATCGCGACGAGCGCCATGTCGTCGGGCAGTCGCCGGCCGCCGCGGGCGAGCGCCCGAAGCGCGCCGATCGCCATCAGGTTGTTGCCGACGACGAGCGCCGTCACGTCGCCGTCGCGCTGCAGCAGCTCCTGCGTGGCCGCGAACGCCGGCTCGATGCGGAAGTCGCCCTCGGCCTCGCGCGGAGCGAGTCCGGCCTCGCGCATCGCCTGCTCGTAGCCCGCGCGCCGGCGCTCGGCCGTCTCGACCCCGGTCCTGCCGCCGAGGAACGCGATGCGGCGATGGCCCGCGCCGAGCAGATGCTCCGTCGCCGTGCGCGTCGCCCCCTCGCCTTCAGACACGACGGAGTCCGCGCGCGGGTCCTCGACGGAGCGGTCGAACGCGACGACGGGGATGTCGAGGTCGAGCAGCCAGCGGATCTCGTCGCCGGCCGGGTTCGACGGGACGAGGATGACGCCGAGGGCGCGCTCGCCGGCCAGCATCTCGAGGTAGGCGGCCTGCTTCTCAGCCTCCTCGTCCGTGTTGCAGAGCAGCAGCCGGTAGCCCCGGCGGTACGCGGCGTCCTCGGCCGCCCGCACCATCTGCGTGAAGTGCGGGTTCTCGATGTCCGACACGACGATGCCGATCATCTCCGCCGTCTGCCGGCGCAGGTTGCGCGCCAGCCGGTTGCGGCGGTATCCGAGCTCGGCGATCGCCGCGGTCACCCGCTCGACGTACTCCGCCTGCACCGTGGACGAACCGTTGAGCACGCGCGAGACGGTGGCGGCCGACACGCCGGCGCGCGTGGCGACGTCGCGCATGCTGAGGCCGAGCCCGCGGGGCGCCTCGGCGCCGGGCTGCGCGGGGTCCAGGCCGAGGTCGCCCGTCGCCGAGCCTGCGGGTCGCTCGGGCATCGCTTATCGGTGGCTGCCCTCGGCGTCCATCGCCGGCCATTCTCTCATTCCCTACCAAGCGGAAAGCGCCCCGCAGCCGCCTGGCGCGCTGGAGATCGCGGGGCTCAGAGCACGCGAGCGAGACCCCGCTTGACAATTTCGAGATGGTGCGCATACCATGAGAAATCGATTTCAGGAACGCTTTCTGAGGAGGAGGGCCCTGATGCTGGATCGAGGTGGAAGCGCCGGTGCGCGCTCACCGAGGGCGAGACCGGGTGGCTGAGATGGCCTCCGCTGCGCCGCTGCTCGAGATGCGCGGGATCGCGAAGTCCTTCGGCGGCGTCCGGGCGCTCCGCGGCGTCGACTTCACCCTCGCCCACGGCGAGGTCCACGCCCTCCTCGGCGAGAACGGCGCGGGCAAGTCCACGCTGATCAACGTCCTCTCGGGGGTCTTCCCCGACTACGAGGGGGGGGTCGAGATCGACGGCCGGCCCGTCGAGTTCCATCAGCCCGGGCAGGCACAGGCGCACGGGGTGGCCACCATCCACCAGGAGCTCGATCTCGTCCCGGACATGAGCGTGGCCGAGAACCTCTTCCTCGGTCGCGAGCCTCGCGACCGGCTGCGGCTGGTCGACCGCCGCCGCATGCACCGCGAGGCGAAGGCGCTGCTCGAGCGGTCCGGGGTCACGGTCGACACGGGCCGCTCGATCCGGTCGCTGCGGGTCGGCGAGCGCCAGCTCGTGGAGATCGCCAAGGCGCTGGGCCTCGAGGCGCGGATCATCATCATGGACGAGCCCACCTCGGCGCTCGCCGACGTCGAGGTCGAGCAGCTCTTCCGCGTCGTGCGCGACCTGCGCGGCCAGGGTGTGGGCGTCATCTACATTTCGCACCGGCTCGAGGAGCTCGAGCAGATCGCCGACCGGGCGACGGTGCTGCGCGACGGGAGCCTCGTCGGCACGGTCGACATCGCGGGCACGTCGCGCCGGGAGATCATCGGGATGATGGTCGGCCAGCCGCTGCAGGACCTCTTCCCGAAGGGCGAGGCCACCGCCGGCGAAGACCTGCTCGTGCTCGAGGACTTCACGCTCGCGCCGCGGCGGCCGCGGCCAGGGCGCGCGGAGCCGCGCGGCGTCACCCTGCGTGTGCGACGCGGCGAGATCGTCGGCCTGGCGGGCCTGATGGGATCGGGTCGCACGGAGCTCCTCGAGACGCTGTTCGGCTCGGGCTCGCCCGGCACCGTGGAGGGCACGGCCGCGCTCGAGGGCCGGCCGCTCGACGCCTCCTCGGCGCGCCGGGCGCTGGCGGCGGGGATCGGCTTCGTACCGGAGGACCGCAAGGACCTCGGCCTCGTGCTGGGCGCGTCGATCTCGAGCAACGTCACCCTCGCGGCGCTTCAGGCCTTCGCGCGCGGCGGGCTGATGCGCAGGCAGCAGGCCAACCGCGCGGTCGACCAGTCGATGTCCGAGCTCAGCATCAAGGCGCCCGGACGCGGCACGGCCGTGAGCGCGCTCTCGGGCGGCAACCAGCAGAAGGTGGTGTTCGCCAAGCAGCTGCTCACCCGTCCCAAGCTGCTGCTGCTCGACGAGCCGACGCGCGGAGTCGATGTCGGCGCGAAAGCGGAGATCTACCGCCTCCTCAACTCGCTCGCCGAGGAGGGCCTGGGGATCCTGGTGGCATCGTCGGAGCTGCCCGAGCTGCTCGGCGTGTGCGATCGCATCCTCGTGCTGCGCGCCGGCGTCGTGGTGGCGGAGATGACGGCCGCGGAGGCGACGCAGGAGAGACTGCTCGAGGCGGCCACCTCGAGCGAGCCGATCAAGGAGGCCGCATGAGCGACGTCGATGGTCCCGGCGCCCCGGCGCCCGCCACCGCCGGCAGCGGCGCGTCCGCCGGCGCCGCGCCGGGCGGCCGGGGCCGGGGGCTGCAGATGCCGAAGGGGCGGGCCCAGTGGCTGGAGCTCCTGTTCCGCTTCCAGAGCCTGTTCGGGCTGCTCGCGGTGTTCATCGCGGCGATCGTCTTCTCGCCCGCCCGCAACGGCGAGCTGCTCTTCCTGACCACGGAGAACCTCGCGAACATCGTCCGCTCCGTCTCGGAGATCGGGATCATCGCCGTGGGGATGACGTTCGTCATCCTGATCGGCGGGATCGACCTCTCCGTGGGCGCGCTGGTCGGCCTCGCGGCGTCGGGCGTCGCGGTGCTGCTGATGGAGAACGATTACGGCGTGGTGCCGGCCGTCGCCCTCGTCCTGCTGATCGGGACCGCGTTCGGCGCGCTGCAGGGTCTCATCTCCTCGCGCCTGGCCGTCCAGTCGTTCATCGTGACGCTGGCGGGCCTGCAGGTGGCGCGAGGACTGGCGCGGATCTGGGCCGAGGGCCAGGGCGTCCCGCTCGCCTACGGCTCGGGCAAGGGGCACGCGCCCGAGTCGTTCTCCGTGCTCAACGAGCGCCTGCTCGGGCTGCTGCCGGTGCCGGCGCTGATCTTCATCACGGTCGGCGCGGTGGCGATCTTCGTGCTGCGGCGCACGACGTTCTCGCGGCACCTGTACGCGATTGGCGGCAACGAGCGGGCGGCCCGGCTCTCCGGCGTCCCGATCGGGCGGATCAAGGTCGCCGTGTTCGCGATCTCCGGCTTCCTGGCCGCGCTCGCCGGGATCATCCACGCCGGCCAGCTCAACCAGGGCAGCCCGAACGACGGCGCGGGCTACGAGCTCGACGCGATCGCGGCGGTGGTGATCGGCGGCACGAGCCTGTTCGGCGGCCGCGGCACCGTGGCGGGGACGCTGGGCGGCGCGCTGCTACTCGGGATCCTCAACAACATCCTCGCGCTCAACAACGTCGACGCGAACGTGCAGCTCCTGATCAAGGGCCTCGTGATCGTGGCGGCGGCGGCACTCCTGACCTTGCGGTCCAGCAATGACTAGTCCAATCCCGGAGGAGGGAAAGTTGCGCATCTCTATTCGTTCCATGCTGGCGGTCCTGACGGCCTGCGTGCTCGGCGCTGCAGTTGCCGCATGCGGCGGCGACGACGAGGGCGGCGGCGGCGGCGAGACGAAGTCGAGCTCCCAGGCCAAGACCTGCGGGGCCGACGGCAAGTACGTGATCGGCATGTCGCAGGCCAACAACGCGGAGCCCTACCGCGAGCGGATGAACGACGACATCAAGACGGCGGCCGCGAGCGTGCCGCAGTTCGAAGTCAAGTTCGCCGACGCGGCCCAGGACAACGCCAAGCAGGTGTCCGACGTCGAGAACTTCCTCACGCAGCAGATCGACGCGCTGATCATCTCGCCGAACGAGGCCGCACCGCTCACCGGCGTGGTCAAGAAGGCGTTCGACTCGAAGATCCCGGTGATCGTGCTCGACCGCAAGGTCGAGGGCGACGCCTACACGACGTTCATCGGCGGCGACAACGTGGCGATCGGCCGCGCCGCCGGCGAGCACGTCGCCGAGCTGCTGCCCGACGGCGGCAACGTCGTCGAGATCCGCGGCCTCGCGGGTGCGACGCCCGCTGCGGAGCGCGCCGAGGGTTTCCGCGAGGGGATCAAGGCCGTGCCCGGGATCAAGATCACCGCGCAGGCCTCGGGCGACTGGCTGCGCGAGAAGGGCCAGCAGCAGGCCGAGGCGCTGTTCCAGGCCAACGACGACATCGACGTCGTCTACGCCCACAACGATCCGATGGCCGAGGGCGCCTACCTCGCGGCCAAGTCGGCCGGTCGCGAGAAGGACATGAAGTTCATCGGCATCGACGCCCTGCCGATCCCGTCGGGCGGCATCAAGGCCGTCGAGGAGGGCCGCCTGTCGGCCACCTTCACCTACCCGACCAACGGCAAGGAGGCGATCGACGCGGCGAAGAAGCTGCTGATCGACTGCGCCACCCTGCCGAAGGAGCAGATCCTCGAGACGCAGACGATCACCGAGGAGAACGCGACCGACGTCTACGGGAAGGCCAACGCGGGCTAGGCGGGGTGAGGCGACGGGAGCCGTCCACGGTTGCGACGCAGGGATCGGCTCCCGTGCGACCCGACCAGACCAGGACCGAGGTGAGCATGCGCGACGTCGCGCTGCGCGCCTCGGTCTCCGTCGCCACGGTCTCGCGGGTGCTCAACGGCTCCGAGACGGTGGGAGCCGACGCGCAGCAGCGGGTGCGGGCGGCGGCCGAGGAGCTCGGCTACCGCCCGAACCGGCTCGCCCGCAACCTCCGGCGCCAGACCACCGAGCTGATCGGGGTGATCGTGTCGGACATCGAGAACCCGCACTTCACGGAGATGGTCCGGGCCGTCGAGGACGCCGCCTTCGGGCGCGGCTACCGGATGGTTCTCTGCAACACCGACGAGCAGGCCGCCAAGCAGCGGGCCTACCTGGACATGCTGGCGGGCGAGCGCGTCTCGGGCGTGATCCTCTCGCCGTCGGAGGCCGAGAGCGGGGAGCTGCGCGACCTGCTCGACCTCGGCATTCCCGTGGTGGCGTTCGACCGCCACGTCGCGGACCGGCGCGCGGACTCCGTCGTCTCGGACGGCGAGGGCGCCATGCGGGTCGCGACGGAGCACCTGCTCGCCGCAGGCCACGAGGTGGTCGCGATCGTCGGCGGCCGGCCGGGCGTCGAAACCGCCGACGCCCGGCGCCGCGGATACGAGGCCGCGATGGGCGCGGCCGGCCTGCGGCCGCGAGCAGCTGACGGCGGCTTCCGGATCGAGCCGGCGTCGGCGGCCACGCAGGAGCTGCTCGAACGCGACGCGGACGTGACGGCGCTCGTCGTCGCCAACAACCTGATGGCCATCGGCGCGCTGAGGGCCGTCGCGCGCTGCGGCCGCCGGGTCCCCGACGACATCGCCGTCGTGGCGCTCGACGACCCCTTCTGGGCGGAGCTGGTCCAGCCCCCGCTCACCGTGCTCGCGCAGCCCGTGCGAGCCATGGCCGACGCGGCGATGCGGCTGCTGCGAGAGCGGATCGCGGGGGACGACGCTCCCACGCAGCACCTTGTCTTCCCGTGCGAGCTCCGCGTCCGGGGCTCCTGCGGCACGAAACGTGCAATGGAAAGGAATGCTCGGTGGCCAGAGTCGGACTGTTGACGTTTTCGGACGGACGGGACTTCGTGCACCGCGACCTGGCCGGGTTCACCCGCGAGGTCGAGGACGAGATCGCCGCCGCCCTCGCCGCAGCCGGGCACGATGTCGTACGTGCGGAGGAGGTCGTCTGGACCAACGAGGCGGCGACGACGCAGGCGCGGCGGGTCGCCGCCCGGCGGCCGGACCTGACCGTGTTCAGCATCCCCGTGTGGGCGTTCCCGCACTTCACGATGCTGGCCGCCCGCGCGACCCCCGGCCCGCTTCTGCTCTTCTCGAGCATCGATCCGCAGCAGCCGGGGATGGTCGGCATGCTCGCCGCGGGCGGGGCGCTTGACCAGATCGGCCGCGGCCACGGCCGCGCCTGGGGCTCGATCGGCGATCCGGCGGTGCGCGAGCGCGTGCTCTCCCATGTCGCGGCGGCGAGCGCCGCGCGCAGCCTCGAGGGCAGCACGTTCGGACGCATCGGCGGGCGCCCGATGGGCATGTACACGGCCGTCTCCAACCCCGACCAGTGGCTCGCGAAGTTCGGGATCGACGTCGAGGAGATCGACCAGCTCGAGCTCGTGCGGCGGTCCGAGCTCGTCGACGGCGGCCCCGTCCGGGCGGCGCGCGAGTGGCTCGAGCGCCACACCGCCGGCGTCCACTACGACGGCGGGCAGCTCACGCCCGAGCTGCTGGAGCGCCAGATCCGCTCCTACTACGCGATGAAGGAGCTGATCGAGGAGTGGAACCTCGACTTCAGCGGCATCAAGGGCCAGCCCGAGCTGACGACGCACTTCGCCACCATGGACGTGACGGAGGCGTTCCTCAACGATCCCTACGACTGGGACGGGCCCAAGGAGACGCACGTGTGCGCGACCGAGGCCGACATGGACGCCGCGCTGACGATGCAGCTGCTCAAGGGCCTGAGCGGGACGCCGGTGCTGTTCGCCGACGTCCGCTACCACCACGCCGATCGTGACGTCTGGGACCTTTGCAACTCCGGTCAGCACGCCACCTGGTTCGCGGCCCGCAGCGACGATCCGGCCGAGAACATGCGCCATGTCCACCTGCATCCCGAGGGCTTCTTCTTCCCTGCCGGCGGCGCCTCCGTGCACCACCTCGCGGCGCCGGGCGACTTCACCTTCGCGCGGCTCACGCGGCTCGGCGGGCGTTACCGGATGCAGGTGCTCCGCGGGGCGTTCGAGCGCTACGACGACGAGACCAACGAGGCGCTCATGCGCCAGACGACCTACCACTGGCCGCATGCCTTCGCTCGCTTCGACGCCACGGCCGACGAGTTCCTCAGCCGCTACGGGTCCAACCACATCCACGCCGTGCCGGGGGACAAGGTGGGCGAGCTGCGCATCCTCTGCGATCTCCTCGACGTGGACTACGACGGCTTCGGCGGGGCGGCCTGAGGTGAGCGAGGTGCTGCTCGGCGTCGACATCGGCACCTCCAGCTCGAAGGGCGTGCTCGCCACGCCGGCCGGGGAGGTGCTCGCGACCGCCGAGCGACCGCACGAGCTCTCGCTGCCGCGCCCCGGTCACGCAGAACACGACGCCGAGTCGATCTGGTGGGCGGACTTCACCGCGATCTGCCGCGAGCTGGGCGAGCGCGCCCCGGCGCCGCCGGCGGCCGTCTGCGTGAGCGGCATCGGACCCTGCCTGCTGGCCGCCGACGCCGGCGGGCGACCCCTGCGACCGGCGATCCTCTACGGCATCGACACCCGCGCGACCGCGGAGATCGAGGAGCTCACGGAGCGCTACGGCGCCGAGGCGATCGCCACCCGGGGCGGCTCGCTGCTGAGCACGCAGGCGGTGGGCCCGAAGCTGCTGTGGCTGCAGCACAACGAGCCCGAGGTGTGGTCGGCGACCGCGAGGATGCTGATGGCCAGTTCCTTCGCGGTGCTCCGGCTGACCGGCGAGTACGTGCTCGACCATCATTCCGCCAGCCAGTGCGACCCGCTGTACGACCTCGGCGCCGGGGCGTGGGCGGAGGACTGGGCGTCCGAGATCGCGCCGGGCCTCGCGCTGCCTCGGCTCGTGTGGCCCGCGGAGGTGGCCGGGACCGTCACGCCGGAGGCCGCCGCGGCGACCGGCCTGCCCGCCGGCATCCCGGTGGCAGCCGGGACGATCGACGCGTGGGCGGAGGCGGCGAGCGCCGGCGTCCAGGCGCCTGGCGACACGATGCTGATGTACGGCACCACGATGTTCATCGTCGCCGTGCTGGAGCAGGCGCGCACGCACCCGGTGCTGTGGGCGACCACCGGCGTGCTGCCCGGGACGCACTGCCTGGCCGGCGGGATGGCGACGTCGGGCGCGCTCACCGGCTGGCTGCGCCGGATCGCGGGCGATCTCCCCTACGAGCAGCTCGTCGCCGAGGCGGGCAAGGTCCCGGCGGGCTCATCCGGGCTCGTCGTGCTGCCCTACTTCGCGGGCGAGCGCACGCCGATCTTCGACCCGGCGGCGCGCGGGGCGGTGCTCGGTCTCACGCTGTCGCACGGGCGCGGGCACCTCTATCGCGCGCTCCTGGAGGGCACGGCCTACGGCGTCCGCCACAACCTCGAGGCGCTCGACGAGGCGGGCGCGGCGGCGCGACGGCTGGTCGCCGTGGGCGGCGGGACCCGCGGCGGGCTGTGGACCCGGATCGTCTCCGACGTGACCGGCCGCCCGCAGGAGATTCCGGCCCAGACCATCGGCGCCGCCTACGGCGACGCGCTGTTCGCCGGCCTCGCGGCCGGCCTCGTCGACGTGGAGGCCGAGTGGAACCCGATCGCCGGGACGGTCGAGCCCGACGCGGCCGCGGGAGTCCTCTACGACGAGCTCTACGCGATCTACCGCGACCTCTATCCCGCGACGGCGCCGCACGCCCACGCGCTCGCCGCGATCCAGGAACGCGCCGGGGCCCGCACGCCTCTGGCGCCGGACTGAGCGGGCGCCGGTGGCCGGCACCCACGACTCCGCTCGCGTCGGCGTGCTCTTCGACGCCCACCGGCCGGCGCAGGAGCTGCCGGCCTTCGCGCGCCGCGCCGAGGCACAGCGCTACGACGAGCTGTGGGTGGTCGAGGACTGCTTCCTCTCGGGCGGGATGACCGCCGCCGTCGCCGCGCTCGCAGCCACCGGCGCGCTGCGTGTCGGCACCGGGCTGCTGCCGGCGGCGGTCCGCAACGCGGCGATCGCGGCGATGGAGATCGCCACCGTCGCGTCGATGTACCCGGGCCGCTTCACCACCGCGTTCGGCCACGGGGTCGAGGCCTGGATGCGCCAGATCGGCGCACGTCCCCCGGACCGGCTGGTGGCGCTGGAGGAGACGGTGCGAGCCGTCCGCGCCCTGCTGGCCGGCGAGCGCGTCACGACGGCCGGCGCACACGTCCGGCTCGACGGCGTCGAGCTCGAGCGTCCGCCGTCCCCGCCGCCGCCCGTGCTCGTCGGCACGACGGGCGAGCGCGGTCTCGCGCTCGCCGGCCGATCGGCGGACGGCATCCTCCTGCCCGAGGGCAGCGGCGCCGAGGTCGTCCGCTGGGCGCGCGGGCTGGGCGACAGCGCGGAGACCGTGGTCTACGCCTGGCTTTGTGTCGGCGACGACGCGGCCGCGCTCGACGCGCTGCGCCCGACGGTCCAGGCGTGGCGCGCGATGGGTCTCTATCCGCGGCTCACCGAGCTGGCGGGCCTGCCCGAGGACCCGAGCGCCGAGCTGAGCGCCGAGCAGCTGCGCCGGATCGCGGTCGCGGGCAGCCCGGCGGCGTGCGCCGCGGCAGTGCAGGAGCGGTGGCGCGTCGGCGCGGCGAGCGTCGTCCTGATGCCCGCGGCCGGAGACCCGGACGGGCAGCTCGCCCGCTTCGCCGCCGACGTGCTGCCGCTCCTGCGCCGCCCGGACGCGGCCACCGCCCGCCCGTGACG
>Ga0136617_10004611_pt1 | contig 12344 bp, 10 predicted proteins | sample AntDrymUQ3222106_2_FD_129672 | JGI IMG/M metagenome (GOLD analysis project Ga0136617, IMG submission 129672) | Polar desert sand microbial communities from Dry Valleys, Antarctica - metaG UQ322 (21.06) | ecosystem: Environmental > Terrestrial > Soil > Desert | place: Antarctica: Dry Valley...
AAAAGACAGCGAGGGGAGAAACCTGTTCCAGGGGGGCTTCCTTGGCTTGGACAACATCGGCGTGTTCGACCGCAGCGCCCCACTCCCCAACGGCGGCTACCTCGAGCAGTCGGACGCCACCGCCTGGATGGGCATGTTCTCGCTCAATCTCATGGCTATCGCCTTGGAGCTCGCTCGCGAGGACGATGTCTATGAGGACGTAGCGACAAAGTTCTTCGAGCATTTCATCTACATCGCAAACGCGATCTGCGACCTCGGTGGCGACGGCCTCGACCTCTGGGACGACCAGGATGGCTTCTACTACGACCTTCTCATGGCCTCAGACGGATCGTCCCAGTCGCTGCGCGTCCGTTCGCTCGTCGGATTGATTCCGCTCCTGGCTGTTCAAACCGTCGATCCCGATCTCCATCAGCAGGTCCCGGAATTTGCCCGTCGATTACGGTGGTTCCTGTCCAATCGGCCGGAACTCTCGGCACTCGTGCCAAGTTGGGAAGAACCTGGCGTCGGAAAACATCGCCTGCTCTCGCTCGTACACGGTTCCCAGATCGAGCGCCTCTTGGCGAAGATGCTCGATCCCAACCAGTTCCTCAGCGATTACGGGATCCGCTCGATTAGTCGCATGCACCTGGAAGAACCGTACGAGCTGAAGGTAGATGGCACGGTCTACTCGGTCGACTACGAACCGGCCGAATCCCGCAGCGGGCTCTTCGGCGGCAATTCCAATTGGCGCGGCCCCGTCTGGTTTCCGATCAACGTGCTGCTGATCGACGCGCTCCGTCGCTTTCATCACTACTTCGGCGACGAGTTCCGCGTCGAGTGTCCGACCGGCTCGGGCACGATGCTCTCCTTGCATGAGGTGTCCGACGAACTTTCGCGACGGCTGTGCGCCACCTTCCTCCGTGGCGAGGATGGGCGACGTCCAGTGTACGGCGACAACGACCTCGCCCAAACCGATCCCTACTGGCGAGACAACATCCTCTTCTACGAATACTTCCACGGAGACACCGGTGCCGGACTCGGCGCCAGTCATCAAACCGGGTGGACCGCGCTGGTCGCCCGGCTCCTTACCCAGTCTGCTGAGGCTCGCAAGCGTGCAAACGCCGCTGTCTAGCGATTGCGCCGAAGGCCGAGGTGTGCCATGCCTATCGAGATCGACCGCGCGAACAGCATCCTCGACGACCCCCTAATTCACTTTGGACGCGAGGTGTGCGGTGATCTGCCCTCCGCCCTACGCCGCGAGTGGTTGGTAACTAACGGCCTCGGTGGATATGCGTCAGGCACCCTTGCCGGAATCAACACGCGCCGCTACCACGGCCTGTTGGTCGCCGCTCTCGAGCCACCGGTGCTGCGCACAGTCCTCGTTGGCGGCATGGTCGAGCAGGCACAGTACGCTGGCTGCCCATATGCGCTCTCCACCCACGAGTACGCCGACGGCACCATCGACGGCCACAGCTATCGTCATTTGCAGTCGTTCCGCCTGGAAGGCACGCTTCCTGTGTGGACGTTCGCGTTGGCCGATGCTGTGGTGGAGCGTCGCCTCGTCATGGTCTACGGCCAAAACACCACCTGCCTCACCTACCGGGTCCTGCGCGCAACTGAACCCATAGCGCTCACCCTCACCCCCCTAGTAACCTACCGAGATTTCCACGCGCTCACATCGGGGCAAGGTTGGGCGCCGTCTATAGAGGCGCAAGAACACGAGATCCAGGTTCAGGCGTTTGCCGGCGCCACCCCTTTTCGCATCCTAACGGACGCGGGCGCGTTCTTGTCCCGTGGGGATTGGTACTGGAACTTCCTACATCGCGAAGAGACTGCCCGCGGGCTCGACGATCGTGCCGACCTCTTCGCGCCAGGCGACTGGCAGGTAACGCTGGCTCCCGACGAACAACTCAACGTCGTCATGTCGACGGAGCGGGACGTGCCGACGGTCGACTCTGCATTCACCACCGAGCGAACACGGCAAGCTGGCTTGCTGCAACAGGCTGGGACGAATTCGGCAGACAGGGTCGTGCAGCAACTGACGCTCGCCGCCGATCAATTTATGGTGCGCCGATCCGGACCTGACGACGAGCACGGGCAGACGGTCATCGCTGGCTACCATTGGTTCAACGATTGGGGTCGGGATACCATGATCGCCCTGCCCGGTCTCACCTTGGCCACCGGGCGCTCCACTGAAGCCGCCGATATCCTGCGTACCTTTGCCCGCTACGTCGAGGACGGGCTACTGCCGAACAACTTCGCCGATCGTTCAGGGATGATCCCCGGCTACAACACGGCCGACGCCACGCTGTGGTATTTCCTCGCCATCCGCGCCTACGTCGAATCCACCGGCGACACCAGCCTAGTCGAGGAGTTGTTGCCGGTCCTCAAGGACATCGTCAATCACCACATCTCCGGCACACGGTTTGGCATCGGCGTCGACCAAGCCGATGGCCTCCTGCGCGCCGGTGAACCCGGCTGGCAGATCACCTGGATGGATGCCAAGGTGGGAGATTGGGTGGTGACCCCCCGCATCGGCAAACCCGTCGAGATCAACGCGCTCTGGTACAACACGCTCTGCACACTAGCCGAGCTGGTTGGAGCAACGAATCCAAACGAGGCGAAACCATTCGCGCAACGTGCCGCCAAGGTGCGGACATCCTTCCGGCAGCGCTTTGTGGATGAGCGTCACGAGTGGCTCGCCGATGTCGTCGACGGCCCAGAGGGGACTGACTGGACGCTGCGACCGAACCAGATACTAGCCGTCTCTCTACCATACGCACTCATTGAAGGGAGCCAAGCGCGATCGGTCGTCACGGCGGTTGGTCGCTCATTGGCGACGGGTTTCGGACTGCGTTCGCTGACGCCCGATCATCAGGACTACCACGGTACCTACGGCGGAGACACGCTCCAACGCGACGGCGGCTATCACCAGGGTCCCGTCTGGAGCTGGTTAGCGGGCGCGTTCGCCGAAGCGCATTGCAAGGCCTGGGGAGATCGCCAAACCGCCTTCGACCTCCTGCGCCCCCTCGCCGATCACCTGACCGATGCCGGACTCGGCTCGATCTCGGAGATCCTCGACGGCGAACCTCCCCATTTTCCACGGGGTTGTATCGCTCAAGCGTGGGGGGTCGCCGAAACGCTGCGCGTGTGGCGCGCACTTAGCCAGCCAGCGAGCACCGCGGCCATTCCACCTCCAAGCTAACGGAATGGCCCAAACGTGTACTTGCATTATTTCTTCGTGCTGATACATTGATTTCGTTGGGACCCTCAAACAACCTCTTTGCATGAGACTCGGGCGACGATCTGCGGGCGCTGGTTCGCGTATTCAGCATCGCTCAGGGGTGACGACTGGCATGCATGGGACAGACACGTATCCGCCTATCGCTGACTACGGCATCATCGGCGCGATGCACACCTGCGCCTTGGTCTCCAAGGCGGGGTCGATCGACTGGTTCTGCCTGGAGAGCTTCGACAGCCCGGCCGTATTCAGTCGCCTGCTGGATTGGCGGCAAGGCGGCTACTTCCAGATCGCCCCGAGTGACGCCCGTGCGGTCAGCCGCCGCTATCTTCCTGGCACCAACGTCCTCGAAACGACGTTCGAAACGGAAACCGGCGTAGCGACGCTGACCGACTTCATGCCGGTCATCCGCACGTCGCAGCTGGCATCGGCCGAAGGCAACCGAGTGGCGCTCGCGGACGGTATGCAAGTGGTCTTGCCAACCGAGGACAAGCACCTGCCTCCGCTGGAGGACATGTTCAAGCCCCTCCATATCCGCTACCAGCAAAAAGTCGTCCGCATCCTCACGTGCACCGACGGCACGGTGAACTTCGAAATCCAGTGCCACCCCCGATTCGACTACGGCACAGTCGTCCCGCACACCGCCCTTCTCGAACCCCACGATGGCAAATCCACCTATGCGTTTGCCCGCGGCGGTGGCAACGCGGTGTCGGTGTACTCCTCCGAGGCACTCACCCTCGACGGCAAGGGTTTTCAGGCCCACTGCAGCATCACGTCCGGCGAGAAACGATACGCGGTGGTCAGTCACCAACCCCTCTTTCTTCCGATCGGCGAGCACTTCGACGAAGCCAAGCTCGAGCAACTATTATCAGATACAGTTGCGTTCTGGGAGGAGTGGTCGTCCCGCTGTCGATATCAAGGCGAATACCGGGATGATGTGCTGCGCAGCGCCCTGGCGCTCAAGGCCCTCACCTACGAACCGTCCGGCGCCTTGCTGGCCGCCGCGACCACCTCTTTGCCCGAAGAACCGGCCGGCGAACGCAATTGGGACTACCGGTTCACGTGGCTCCGGGACGCCACGTTCTCACTCGAAGCCCTGCACAACCTCGGGTACATCGAGGAGGCCCGCGCCTTCAAGCGCTGGTTGGAATGGACTGCGGCCTACCCAGAAGATTTGCAGATCATGTACGGCATCCGCGGCGAGCGATATTTGACCGAGGTTGAGTTACCGCTCGAAGGCTACCGTTGGTCGCGTCCCGTCCGAATCGGCAACGGGGCCGCAACGCAATTCCAACTCGACATCTATGGCGAGGTCCTCAACTCCGCCTACATCTATCGCCGCATCGGCGCCTCCAGCGACGATCCCGACAGCTGGGAGTTCGCAAGTGGCGACGGCGACGCCGTGGCGACGGATCCCGAATATTGGGAGTTCCTCAGCGCGGTCGTGGAGTACGTCATCATCAACTGGCGTAAACCCGATGCCGGCATCTGGGAAACACGCGGCGGGTATCGCCACTTCGTCTACTCCAAAGTGATGTGCTGGGTGGCCGTCGACCGAGGTATCCGCATGGCGGAATCGTTGCGCCGCGAACCGGACGGCGCGACCCGCTTCACCATCACCGACGACCAACTCGCGGCATGGTCCGCGGTGCGCGACGAGATCAAGCGCGATGTCCTGACGAACGGGTTCGACGAAAACTACCGGACCGGTGAAGGCGCCTTCGTCCAGCACTACGGCAGCAAGCGCCTGGATGCGAGTGTCCTCATGCTGCCGCTCGTCGGTTTCATTGACGCCACCGACCCACGCATGCGATCCACGATCGAGGCGATCCAACGCGAGCTCACATCGCCGCAAGGGTTCGTCTATCGTTACAAGGGCTTCAATGACGGTCTTTCCGGCGGCGAAGGCACGTTCACCATCTGCAGTTTCTGGCTGGTGAGCAATCTGATCCGGCTCGGCGAGATCGATCAGGCCAAACAGCTCTTCGAAAGCCTCCGGAGCTATGCCAACGACCTCGGGCTGTTCAGCGAGGAGATCGACTGTGAGACCGGAGAGATGCTCGGCAACTTCCCGCAGGCATTCTCGCACCTAGCATTCATCAACAATGCAGTTGAACTCAGCCGGGCCAGCCAAACGCTGGCCGCTGCGCGCGGATAAGTCGAGATAGTCCGCACGACTGCATACATCGACGACTGAGACGGACTCGGTCGGCTTACGGCGAATCACTAGAGAGGACGCATCAGCACATGGGGATCGGGACAGGTGACGGAACCTCACGACAGATGGAAGTCGACGTCCTCATCGTCGGCTCAGGTCCGATCGGCGCCACGTACGCGCGCAAGCTTGTCGAGGCGGGCCGGTCGGTCTATATGGTCGACATGGGAGCGCAGACGTCGCGGCGACCTGGCGAACATCTGAAAAACTCGTTCCTGTATCAGCGAAACATCGATCTGTTCGCGTCGGTGATTCGCGGCCATCTCAGCGTGCTTTCCATCCCAACCAACGCGACACCAGTCGTGACCCTCGATCCCGGTGCATTTTCGATCGACAGCGAGAAGTATCGTGGGTTCGTCCTCAACAACCAGAACCCCGATCAAGACCCCGAGCACAACTTACCGGGAGCGGCGGTCACGTATGGCGTCGGCGGGATGGCAACTCACTGGACGTGCGCCACCCCCCGCCATCATCCAACGTTAGAACGGGCCGACTCGTACGCGGATGAGGAGTGGAACCGGCTCTACGACGCCGGCGAAGCGCTGCTCAACACGAACAAGCACGCCTTTGACACTTCAGTGCGGCATCAGGTCGTCCGCGATGCGCTCCAAGCCGAATACGCCGAGTTGAAGGAGCCGTACGGCGTTCAAAACTTGCCCCTCGCCGTAAAACGACGGGACGACAACCCGGAGTTCGTCCACTGGACCGGCACGGACACCGTGCTCGGCTCGCTGGCGGAAGGCAACCAGGACGCGGAACCGTTCATCCTCAAGGAGCAGCATCGCTGCTCCCGCCTGGCCCTAAGCAACGATGGTAGTCGGATCGAGTACGCCGAAATCACGAACCTCATGGCTTGGGAAACCTTCCGCGTGCGTGCCAACACCTATATCGTCTGCTGCAACGCCTATCTCACCCCACAGCTGCTCTACAACTCCGGGATCCGCCCCGACACCCTCGGTCGATATCTCACCGAGCAGCCGATGAGCTTCACCCAGATCGTCCTCAAGCAGGATCACATTGACGCGATCCGATCCGACGCTCGGTTCGCTGACGCGGTTCGCGGGCATCAGGAAGAGTCCCCGCTCGACCCCCTCCCGATACCTTCGGGCGATCCGGAACCACAGGTGTGGATCCCCGTGTCGGAGGAGCGGAAGTGGCATTGCCAAATCCACCGGGACGCCTTCCATTATGGCGACGTCGCACCGAACGTCGACTCCCGGCTTATCGTTGACCTCCGTTGGTTCGGCATCGTCAAACCGTCGTACGACAGCTACATCACGTTCTCCGACGACCATATCGATGCCTACGGGATGCCCCAACCTCGGTTCCACTGGGTTCTCGACGAGGACGATCGCCGCAGCCAGCACCGCATGATGGCAGACATGGTGCGCGCCGCCAGCGCCCTCGGCGGGTTCATGCCGGGGTCCGAACCAACGTTCGTCGCCCCTGGCTTGCCGATTCACGTCACCGGGACGACGCGGATGGGAACCAGCCCCGACGACAGCATTGTCGACACCAACTCGAAGGTATGGGGATTCGACAACCTCTTTCTAGGTGGCAACGGGCTCATCCCACGCGGCTCCGCCGCCAACCCAACGCTCACCAGCGTCGCGATGGCATTGAAAGCCGCGGAGCACATCACCGGCTAGCGGAATCACCACGACGGAGAGCGCCACATGTTCGACCGCGACAAGGTGTTGCTCGGCATCACGCCGACCGGCTGGACCAACGACGACATGCCCCTCATCGGGGACCGAACGTCGTTCGAGCAGGTCGTCAGCGAGATGGCGTTGGCCGGCTTTCAAGGGTGCAGCGTCGGCCACAACTTTCCGACCGACCCCGACGTGCTCCGCGCGGCGCTCGAGCTGCGTGGTTTACGCGTCTCCGAACCCTGGACCAGCACCTATTTCACCGTCGAAGAGATGGGCGAGCAAACGGTCGCGAACTTCAAGCAGTCCATGGCGTTCATCAAACAGATGGGGGGAACGGACGTCGTCGTCGCTGAGCTCGGCCATGCCGTTCACCAGCAACCGATCGCCCTCTGGGCGAACAAGCCCATCTTCAGCGACGTTCAATGGGAAGAGCTGACCGAAGGTCTGCACCAGCTCGGCACCATCGCTACCAACGAAGGCATGCGCCTGTGCTACCACCATCACCTTGGGACCGGCGTCCAGACCCGCCAGGAAGTTGACCGGCTCATGGCCTCGACGGACCCCGAGCTGGTCCACCTCTTGTTCGATACCGGTCACTTGTATGCATCGGGCGACGACCCGCTCGACATGGCCCGCGCGTACGCCGATCGCATCAAGCACGTCCACCTGAAGGACATCCGCGACGACGTGCTGCAAGAATCCAGACGACTCGGGCGAAGCTTCCTGGACTCCATGCGCGCCGGGTTTTTCACGGTCCCGGGGGACGGCGCCATCGACTTCAAGCCGATTCTCCAAACCTTAGCCGACCACGGTTTCGCCGGATGGCTCATGGTTGAGGCAGAACAAGACCCGAGCAAAGCAAACCCACTCCTCTATGCCATGAAGGCGCGAGCGTATCTGCGCGACATCGCGGCGCTGTAACGAACCCACCGGGAGGGACACGATGCAGTACCGGCTTGTGGAGGAGGATCAGGGCCGTCGCACCTTTGCCCTGGTGATGGATATCGGCGAAGAGGTCATGAGCACAATCACCGCCTTCGCCACCGAACAATCGCTCGCCGGGAGCAGCATCTCCGGTATTGGCGGCTTTCAGCGCGCCAAGCTTGGCTACTTCGCCTGGGACCAAAAGGAGTTCATCCAGAACGAGATTGACGAGCAAGTCGAGCTGCTCTCGTTCCAGGGCACGATCGCTGAGGGGGGTGACGGCTCACCGACAGTCCACGTCCACGTCGTGCTCGGCCGTTCCAACGCGACAACCCGGGGAGGCCACCTTGTTGAGGGGATCGTGCGCCCGACGTTGGAAGCAATCGTCGTCGAGATGCCAGAACACCTCCATCGCCTCTACGACGATGAGACGGGCCTCGTGTTGCTCAAGCCGTAACGATCAGCAAGGACGGCGGACATGAAGTTCGGAGTCAACTCGTTGCTGTTCACCGACACGTTCCGCGAGAGCGATCTGCCGCTCCTCGAGCACGTCCACGCGCTCGGGTTCGATACCATCGAGATCTCGCCGGTCGAGCCCGATCTCTTCCCCGCGAAAAAGGTCAATCAACTGGCAACGTCACTGGGCATGGCCGTGAACATGAACTTCGCACTGCCCGAAGATGCGAATCCGATCTCACCCGACGCCGAGGTACGCAACAAATCCGTCGCCCTTTCGAAGCGCATCATCGACCTGTGCAACGAGGCAGGTGCCACCGTCTACTGCGGCTCCAACTACTGCTCGTGGCGCTACTTCACCGGTAAGCGCCGAAGCGACGATGAATGGAAGTGGGGCGTTGATTCGATGCGCGCGGTAGGCGAATACGCTCAAAGTCGGTCAGACTTGATCATCGCCCTGGAGACCCTGAACCGGTTCGAGTCGTACTACCTCAATACCGCCGCCGATGCCGAACACTTCGTGGACTCGGTCGCACTGCCCAACGTCAAAGTCCATCTCGACACGTTTCACATGATGTACGAGGAAGACGACATCGGTGCAGCTATCCGTAGTTGCGGCCAGCGCCTCGCCTACTTTCACGCCTGCGGCAGTCAACGCGGCATACCAGGGCGCGACCTCGTTCCTTGGGACGTCACCTTCGAGGCCCTGCGTGATGTCGGATACACCTTCTGCATCACGATCGAGTCGTTCAATCCGCACCAACGTATCGCACCCCTGGCCTCAATCTGGCGCGACTTCGCCGATTCACCAGAGCAACTCGCAACGGAGGGGCTGAAGTTCATTCGCGCCACTTACAAGCGAGTCTATGGCAACGAGTGAAGATGAGGAGGCCACAGTGAGCCCGTAGAGCGCGCCCCATGCCTCGATGGATGGTCGAAGAGACGACAGAGTTTGAAAGGAGCAACCAGACCATGGCTACTGTAGAAGTGATTCACTTCCGACCGCACGCGGATGCAGACGAGCAGGAGTTCATTCGCGAGGACGCGCGTGTCGGCCACGAGTATACGCCGAAACAGCCGGGCTTTCGGACACGTGAGAGCGCTCGGAACGACAACGGCGATTGGGTCGTCATCGTCCATTGGGATGACGCCGCGAGTGCCGAGGCGTCAATGGAACTCTTCCCCAAGGACCCGACTGCCGCTCGGTTCATTGAGCTGATGGACCCCGACACGTTCAGCATGATCCGCTACGAAGTCGTGCTGGACTCGTGATTGACCGAACGCGTGCAGCCTGATCGCGCAACTCGCTCAGCGATGACACCAGGAAAGGCCCCATGATCAACGATGTCTTCATCATCGACGGCGTTGGCCATGCCATGGACTTCTCCGACCCGAACGTGGTCGAGACTGTACCAGCGGAGCAAATCGGCGGTTTTCGCGCGTTCGGTTACTCCGGCTTTGTCGAGCAGATCGAGTCGAAGGAGCCTGGCTACAAATTGACCTTCGATGAGTGGATGACCCAATTCACGGCCGAAGACCTTGCTTCGGCGTTCTTTCTCGAATCCGACGTGGACATGGTGGTCGGACACGCGGTCGAGATCAAACCGCTCTTCAAGAACGGCATGTTTCGCTGGGATGTCCTTCTCGACCTCAAGAAACTGGCACCCGATCGTGTACTCCTCTACGCGGCTGTCGACACGTTCGACACGGAACGCCCCGCGGTCTACGAGCATATGGCGCGTTCGGTCGAACAGGGTGCGATCGGTTTCAAGTTCTACCCATCAAACGGCATGTTCGACCGCCAGAACAACCGGCTCGTCAGCCAGTTCTATGACGACCCGCAGAACGCCTATCCTCTTTTCGAACGAGCACTGGAGCTCGGTGTCAAGACGGTAGCGTTTCACAAGGCCCAACCGGTCGGTGTCGGTCCCAACTCCGTCGTCGGCGTCCAGGACATCTCCACCGCGGCCGCGGAGTTTCCAAACCTGACGTTTGAAGTCGTGCACGCCGGCTGGGCGTTCCTCGAAGACACCGCCTATCAGCTCCAGTTTCACCCAAACGTCTACGCCAACTTGGAGAACACCCTCGGCCTCGTTGTGAACCAGCCGCGGCGCTTCGCGCACATCCTCGGCACGCTGCTCCGGGCCGGCGCCGAGGACCGCCTGATCTTCGGCTCCGGCTGCGCCCTCAATCACCCGGACCCGCAGATCACCGCGTTTTTGGACTTCGAGATGCCGCAGGAGTTGGTCGACGGCTACGGGTACCCACCCGTCACCCACGCCATCAAGCGGAAAGTCCTCGGCGAGAACATCGCCCGAATGCACGGCATCGATATCGAAGCGCGCAAAGCTGCCCTAGCCAGCGATGAGTGGACAAGACGTCGGGGCGAGGGAAAGGCGGCGCCTTGGTCGGCACTGCGGGCGCGACTTCAGAATGGGGCGGCGATCCGATGAGCGAAACCGTCGACGGCACGCCGCCACTCGACACTGAGCCTGCTGTCGAAGCATTCGTCCGCGCGCAAGCGGACAACGTCCACGACCCGTGCAGCATGGCGATCGGTCTCAACGTCGGGTTGGCCGAGATGGGCCTCATCCGCCACGTCGCCGCCTCGCACGTTGGAGAACGCTGGGCGGTCGAGGTCACCGTCCGGCTCACCTCGCCTGGGTGCCAGTATTTCTTCTCCTTTCAGGAGCAACTCCAAGCACACCTGCTTGCCCATCCCCAGATCGCACGGGCAGACGTGACTTGGGATCACACCCTGGATTGGACACCCGAGGACATGGCCGACACCGCGAAGCATCGGATCGCCGAACGTATGCGCCGGCTGCCGACCGAGCGCAACGCCGTGCGGCAACTCCGCAAGGCATCTTCTACGAATCAACGGGCACTCGCCCCGTAGTGTCGCAACGGCCGAACCGGACACAAAAGTGGCCAACAGTCTCAACGAGCCTGAACTTCAACCCTTGGAGGGTACGTGCAGACGTCTTGGGGAGTCCTGGTCGACGTTGTCTTGTTTCTCAGTGGAAGCATCGTCGTCTCTTTGCTGGTGCTCTGGCTGGTTCGGAGAGTCGTTCCGCATGAAAAGCTGACTCCACACAACGATGTGTCCGGGTTCGTCTATGCAGCCATCGGGGTGATCTACGCTGTCCTCGTCGGCTTTGCGGTGATCTCGGTGTGGGAAGAGTCGCGTGACGCGGAAGAGAATGCGCTTCAGGAAGCCAATGCCGTGCGCGATCTCTACCGGCTTGCGGGGGGCCTACCGAGCCAGACAGGCGAGGAAGTCCGAGCGGCCGCACTGGCGTATGCCACGACCGTCGTGGACGTCGAGTGGGAGGCCATGGCCGATCAATCCGCCCCGAGCCCCGAGGCGATCGCCCAACTGGACCGGCTCTGGCAAGCCCTCACGCAAGCGAATCCGACGACCGCGACGGAGACCGCGGTTCTCGGCGAGAGCCTGTCCCAACTCGACCAGCTCTCCGGGCATCGCGCGCAACGGATCATCGATAGCGACAGTGGCATAGTGGGCCTTCTCTGGGTCGTCCTCATCGGTGGCGCGGCACTGACGGTCCTCTTCCCTGCTATCTTCGGCGTCGAGAACGCCGTCTTGCATGCCTTGATCATCGCCACCCTCGCCGCCACCTTGGGATTGCTGCTTCTCTTGACGTTCGACCTCAATCATCCCTACCGCGGCGACGTCCGCCTCTCCCCTGAGGGCTTCTGGCGAGTGATCGAACAATTCACCGAGCCATCAACCGCGGGCACACGCTGACTGCCGTCGCTGGTCGAGCGGATGCACAAAACGACCGCGGAACTCCTCCCACGGTCAAACCAAAACTAGGATGTCTTGAGGATCAGCTCGAAAGATCGACCACCACCA
>Ga0136617_10004612_pt1 | contig 12343 bp, 8 predicted proteins | sample AntDrymUQ3222106_2_FD_129672 | JGI IMG/M metagenome (GOLD analysis project Ga0136617, IMG submission 129672) | Polar desert sand microbial communities from Dry Valleys, Antarctica - metaG UQ322 (21.06) | ecosystem: Environmental > Terrestrial > Soil > Desert | place: Antarctica: Dry Valley...
ACCTGGCCTGCCACGAGGGCTATCCCGGCCACCACGTGTACAACGCGGCCTTGGAAAAGGCGATGGTGCGCGACCGGGGGTGGCTCGAGTTTTCGATCTATCCGCTCTTCAGCCCCCAATCCCTCATCGCCGAGGGAAGCGCAAATTACGGCATTGACATCGCGTTTCCCGGCGCCGAACGCACCGCGTACGAGCGGGACTCGCTGTTTCCTCTGGCCGGATTGGACCCGAAGGTCGCCGCGCTGAACGCCGAGGTGCGTACGGCCATGGAGGGGCTGAACTACGCGCGGAACGAGGTGGCCCGCCGGTATCTCGACGGCCAGATGGACTCCGCCGCCGCCGTAGCGGCTATGCAGCAGTACTGGCTGCAGTCTCCCGATGCGGCCGCCAAGACTCTCCGGTTCATTGATACTTACCGGAGCTACGTGATCAACTACAACCTGGGCCGGGACCTGGTGGCTCGCTGGGTCGAGCACGAGGCCGGAGAGTCGGCCGCGGACCGCTGGCGTGCATTCGGGGCTCTCCTCGCCTCACCGCGACTGCCGGGGGACCTGCAGTAGGGCGGATGGCCTCGGCCGGGCCATTTCGGCCTCGATCTCGGCCGGCTCACGGGGAGCCTGAGACAGCCACTCAAGTCCGCTCCCGGTCACCACATAGTCATCCTCGATCCTGACGCCGACATTCTGGTAACGCTGCACCGACCGGCGAACCTTGGCGATCATCTTACGATTCTTAGGGGTGTCGGGCAGCATCTCGAGCAGTCGGGTGCTGACATATACACCGGGCTCGATGCTGAAGACGTCTCCCTCGGCGAAGGTCCCGGCGCCATACCAGGGATGCGGCCGGTCGTGAACCTCGAGGCCGATCCCGTGTCCCAGACCGTGCGCCATGTAGAGAAACGCCTGGTTGCAGCGGAGCGGATCCTTGCCGCACTGATCGGCCCAGGGCGGATCGAAAGTGGCGTCCACCCCTTCGGTGAGGCCGAGTCGCGCGACGCCCTGGGCGACCACGACGCGGGCCGCCTCCCGCCAGGCCTCGAATGACGATCCGGGGCGGACCACTCGCTCCGCGGCGGCCTGTGCGTCTCGCACGATCTGATAGACCGCGCGTTGGTCAGGAGTATAGCGGCCACTGACAGGCACGGTGCGGGTGACGTCGGCCGCGTAACCGCCGAATGCCGCTCCCACGTCCATCACGACCACTTCGCCCGCAGCCATCCGGCGATCATTGGCGTTGTAGTGATACTGGGTGGAGTTGGGTCCCGAACCGATGATGGATACGAACGCTGCCCCGTCGCCGCCGCCGCGGCGAAATGCGGCCTGAAACAGCGCTTCGACCTCGTACTCCCACATCCCTGGCCGGATCGTCCGCATCACTTCGCGCTGCGCAGCCACGGTGAGGCCAATGGCCCGCCGAAGCATCGCCACCTCCGCGGTACTTTTGCGGGACCGCAGACTGTCGAGGACCGGATGCGCGTCGCGCAGCTCCAGCCCGCCGTGACGCGCGGCAAAGGCTCGCATGAAGGCAGCCCCTCGGGTGAGCGAGTCCTCCGCGGCGTAGTCGGCGGTAGTAAAGTCGCGGATGGTGTAGAACGGTAGGCCGGAGCCCGCCAGCGAGTCCAGCACCGGACTCAGGGAGGCGAACGATCGCGCCTTCAGGCTGGTGCGGCGGGCCACCGTGGCTGAATCGGGAGGGAAGCCGTCGTAGAGCGCCCGGCGCGGATCCCGCGGTTGGGTGAACAAGGTGCCCGCCGGCTTTCCACCGCGGATTACCAGCAGGAGCGCGGCATCGGGCTCGAGGAAACCGGTCAGATAACGGAATGCCGGTAGTTGGACGAAGCGTTCCCTGCCGACGGGGTTTGCTCCTCCGAAGGCCACCACCACCCCGCTGTCTATGCGTTGCGCCAGCGAGTCCCGGCGAGTGGTATACTCGGGCGCGGGGATGGTCTGGGCCCCGAGGATAGCCGGCAAGGCGAGGGAGAGTGCGCTGACGAGCGGAGTACGCATAGGAGTCCTCGAATGACTGGATGGAACGAAAGGTAAGCGCAATCTGCCGGCGGGCGAAAAGCTGCCCGGCCTACCGCCGACGCTTCCAGTACAGATAGACCGGCACCCCGAGTCCGAGCAGTCCGGTGCCGATCAGTGCGTTACCGGGGTTGGCCACGATCGAGCTTGCTACCACGAAGAGCGCCGCCGCGACGAAGAGCGCCGGCGTCCAGGGATAGGCCGGCACCCGGAACTGGCCAGCTGACCCGGCGGTCAGGCCGCCCTGCTTGTCCCGCGAGCGATAGACGAACAGCCCGGCGACGGTGAGGCCGAAGAAGATCCAATCGGCAAACGCCACGTAGTCCACCAACTGACTGAAACTCCCGGACAGCGTGAGGACGATCGCCCAGCCCGCCAGAGCGATGATGGCCGCACCGGGAGTGCGGTGTACCGGATGCAGCCGCGCCAGACGGGGAAAGAACACACCGTCAGCGGCCATCGCCTGGAGCACCCGGGGGGTCACCAGAATCACCAGATTGAGAAAGCCAAAGGTGGATGCCGCGATGCCCGCCGCCATGAGGGTGCCGCCGGCGGGGCCCAGCAGCGTGCGCATCAGGTCAGCCGCGGGCGCCGCGCTCGCGGCCAGCCCCGCCGTGCCCAGCACCCGCAAATAGGCGAGGTTGGCCAACAGGTAGACCGCGACGACGACCGCCACCCCGAGTACCAGCGCGCGCGGCAGGTTGCGCTCCGGCTCGATCATCTCTTCGGCGATGAAGTTGGTCTGCTGCCAGCCGCCGTAGGTAAAGAGGATCGGGACCAGCGCGGCCCCGAACCCGGCGGGCGTGGCGGCAGAGGCGGCTGCAGTGGGCGAGGGGAGGCCTGCGGCGAGCCCGGTTACGATCAGCGCGGCCAGGGCGGCGAGCTTGAGCAAGGTGAAGATGTTTTGGGTGACGGCACCGGGCTTTACGCCGAGATAGTTCACCGCGGCTAGAAAAGCGATAGATCCCACGGCGAGGGGAGCGGTAAATCGCTCGCCCAGCCCAGTGAGCGCCAGGGCGTAACTGGCAAAGGTCACCGCTACGGCAGCGATGGCTCCGGTGGCCACCACCAGCAGCAGCGCCCATCCGTAGAGGAAAGCCGGTAGCGGACCCCACGCCTCCCGCAGGTAGACGTAGCCACCGCCTGCCCGGGGCCGCCGCTGCCCCAGCTCGCCGAAGCAGAGCGCTCCGGCCAGCGCGATCGCGCCGCCCACGACCCATGCCGCCAGTGTGAGCGCCGGCGAGCCCAACCGCTCCGCCACCGTGGCGGGGGTGCGGAAGATGCCGCCGCCGATGATCCCGCCGATGACAGCCATCGCGCTGGAGAAAAGCCCCAGCCGGCGGGCGTAGGTGGTCAGGCGCGCTCCCCTTCCCTACTCGTCTCTCAACACCACTGCCGGATCCACTCGGGTCGCGCGCAGTGCCGGCACCAGATTGGCCGCCAGCGCCGTGGTGCCCAGGAGAAGAGCTACGCCGAGGAATGTGGTCGGATCGCTGGCGCGCACGCCGTAGAGCTGGCTCCGGATCAGCCGGGTGAGACCGAACGCGGTGACCACTCCGATTCCGATCCCGAGCAGTGCGAGCGACATGCCCTGGCGGAGCACCAACCGCAGCACGTCGCCCCGTCCGGCGCCGAGCGCGATCCGCACCCCGAGCTCGCGGGAGCGCAGCGACACCGAGTAGCTCATCACGCCGTAAATGCCGATCGAGGCGAGCACCAGCGCGATCCCGGAGAACAGGCTCAGCAGCAGCATGGAGAGCCGGCGCGGTCCGACCGACTGAGAGACCAGCTCGCTCATTGTGCTGACGCGGGCGAGTGGCTGGTCGGGATCCACCGAGCGCACCGCGTCGCGCACCAGGTTGACGTAGCGGTCGGGGTCGCCGGCGGTCCGCACCGCCACCGCGAACGAGGGCTGTCCCGCCTGGCGATAGGAGAGATAGAGCTGAAGCCTCGATTCGGCGTCGAGTCCCTCGTGCTTGGTGTGGCCGGCCACCCCTACCACCTCGATCCATTCTCGCGCGGCGGTGTCGGTGACTCCCTCTGGTGGCCCGAAGGTAAAGCGTTTGCCGAGCGGGTCCACGGTGGGCCAGTAGCGGCGCACGAACTCCTCGTCAATCACCGCCACCAGAGGCGCGCCGTCACGATCCTGGTCGGTGAGGAAGCGGCCCTTCAGCAGCGGGATGCGGAGCGCCTCGAAAAACCCGGGGCTCACGATCCGGATGTCGCCCCAGGGAGCGGGCTGATTCTCGGCCGGCTGGTATCCCTCGACCTCGAAGGTGCCGGTGGACCAGGATCCGCCGAATGGCATCACCGACGTCGCCCCCACCGATCGCACCCCCGGCACCCGTCCGATGGCCGGCAGCACCTGCTCGAAGAAGGCCACCTGCTGGGTGTCGGAGGGGTAGCTGGCCTCGGGTAGCGACAGGTTAAAGGTCAGCAGATTGTTGGGGTCGAACCCGGGGTCAACCCCTTGCAGCCGCGCGAAGCTCTTCATCAGGAGGCCGGCGCCCGTGAGCAGCGTCAGTGCCAGCGCGACCTCGGCGACGACCAGGGTGCGGCGGATCGTCTGACTGCTCCGGTCGCCGGCACTGCCGCGGCCGCCCTCCTTCAGCGTGGTCTGCAGGTCGGTGGCGGAGGTGTGCAGGGCGGGAACCAGGCCGAAGAGCAGTCCGGTGAAGATGGACACCATGAAGGTAAAGAGCGCCACGGTCCCGTCTACACCGATCTCCTCCGCCCGGGGCAGGTTCGTCGGATTGAGCGCTACCAGCGAGCGCACCCCCCACCAGGCCAGCAGCAGTCCCATGGCCCCTCCGGTGAGCGAGAGCAGGACACTTTCGGTGAGAAGCTGGCGGACCAGGCGCTCGCGAGTAGCGCCGAGGGCGGTGCGGACCGCGATTTCCTTGCTGCGGGCGGCAGCTCGGGAGAGTAGAAGGTTGGCGACGTTGGCGCAGGCGATGAGCAGCACGAAGCCGACCGCGCCCAGCAACAGGAGGAGTGCGGGGCGGATGTTGCCGGTCGCCTTGAGGCTGAGCGGGGTGAGGACGAGACCCCAGTCCTCAGGATATTGATCCTGGTATTGCCGCTTGAGCTGTTCGGCGAGGGTGCGCACCTCCCCCGCTGCCTGCTCCAGCGGAACACCCTGCCGAACCCGGGCGGTGAGAGTGAGCCACTCGCTGGTGCGGTTCTCGTCGCTCAACTGCTCGGCATCGAACACCAGCGGTGCCCAAACCTCCGCGTTTCGATTGAAGAAGTCCCGGAAGCCGGCAGGCATGACCCCAACAACCTGGTAGCTCTCGCCGTTGAGCGAGAGCGAGCGGCCGACCACGCCCGGGTCAGCGCCGAAGAGCCGCTGCCAGACTCCGTGGCTCAACACCACCACGTGCTCGCGCCCCACGCTGTCCTCTCCCGGCTGAATAGTCCGACCCACCAGCGCCGGGGCCTGGAGAGTTCCGAAGAAGCGGCCGGTGACCCGTGCCCCCTGGAGCCGAACCGGCTCACCGACCCCGGTCAGATTGGCGGCCCAGCTGCTCTGGACCGCCATGGACTGGAAGGAGCGAGTCCGCTCTTGGTAATCCCGGAACCCCGGCACCGACACCGGCGCCTGCAATCCGTTGAGCGAAGGGTAAAGATGCTCGATCGTCACCAACCGGTCGGGCTCGGGATAGGGCAGCGGCCGGAGCAGGACGGCGTTCACCGCGCTGAAGATCGCGGTGTTGGCGCCGATGCCCAGCGCGAGAGTGAGGACCACGATGATGGTGAAGATCGGACTCTTGAGAAGGCGCCGGAAGCTGTAGTGGAGGTCTTGGAGCAGAGTGTCCATGAAACGCTCACGTGGTGGCGGGCCCAGGCGGTGACGATCGTAGTTTGACGAGTCGAAGGGGCAAAAGGTTGCTATCGGCAGCCTTCTCCTTCTACGCTTCGGTATCAGCCATATGCACCATAGGAGGAACCCACAATGACGCTGACCTACGCCATAGCCCCGCTGACTCTGGCCGGGCTGGTCGCCCTTGCCTCGCCGAGGATCTCGGACTCCCCTGCCCTTCCGGCCTCGGCCCCCGAGCTGAACGAGTGGACCGTGCCCTGGCCGGATAGCCGGCCCCGTGATCCGTACGTAGACCAGAAGGGCCGCGCCTGGTTCGTCGGTCAGACGGGAGACTACGTGGCCTACCTCGAGCCCCGGAGCGGGAAGTTCGAGCGCTACGAGATCGAGCCCGGCACCCACCCGCACAATCTGGTGGTGGACTCCAAAGGGTTGGTGTGGTTCACCGGCAACCGGAATGGCCGCCTGGTGCGCCTCGACCCCGCCAGCCGGAAGCTCACCGACTTTCCCATGCCGGACGCGTCGGTGGACGATCCGCATACCATGATTCTGGACGGCGCCGGTAACGCCTGGTTCACCGCACAGCAGGCCGGTGTGGTGGGCCGGCTGGATATCGCTACCGGAAAGATCCGGCTTTGGCAAACCGGCGAGGGCACCCGTCCCTATGGTATCAGCGTTGACCAGCGCCGGCGGGTGTGGATTGACCTCTTCGGCACCAACGCCCTGGCCGTGATTGACCCGAGGACCATGAAGCTGGCGCGGTATCCTCTGCCGGAGGGCGCCCGGCCTCGCCGGCACGCCGCCACTGCGGATGGAGCGGTCTGGTACGGTGACTATGCGCGCGGCTACATCGGCCGCCTCGACCCGGCGACGGGAAAGGTGGAGGAGTTCCTGATGCCGTCCGGATCACGAGCCCTGCCCTATGCGGTGGCCGCAGACGACAGGGGCCGGGTATGGTTGGCGGAAACGGGCGTGCAGCCCAACCGCATCCTGGCCTTCGATACCCGGAGCCGGAAGTTCACCGACAGCGTCGCGGTGGGTGGCGGGAACTCTCCGAACACGATCCGCCATATGGTGTTCCATGCTCCGACCAGGGAGATCTGGTTCGGCACCGACCGGAACACCATCGGGAGGTTGTCGGTGCCATAACCTCTCAAGCGGGAGCGCAGGCCGTCCGCTCACCTAGGCGGGAACCACCTCTCCGGCATCGGGCGACTGCTCCGGGGCTTCCTTGGCCTGGGCGGCGTGCTTTTCCAGTTTGCGCTGCTTCTTGTCCTCCTTCTTCTGTTTCTTGTCCAGATCTTTCTTGCGCTTCTCGTGTTGGTAGTTCCGCTTTGTCACTGCCACCTCCCTGCTGCGTTTATGAGCCGCCCGCAGTCGCGGGCCGCTATGGTATGGACTTTATGTCAGCCCGAGTTGAGTCGAGGTGATCATCGCTATCACTGAATGCCCTTGAGCCGTCAACACTTCCCTGCCCCCCTGCTCTCGATCCACTAGCGCGAGCACTCCCACAACCCGCCCACCAGCGCCTTTGACCGCTGCGATCGCCCGTTGAGCGGAGCCTCCCGAGGTGATCACGTCCTCTACGATTACGACCGCCTCCCCTGCCTTGAAGTTTCCCTCGATCAGGCGACCGGTCCCGTGTCCTTTGGCTTCCTTTCGCACGCTGAACGCATCCATCTCGAGATTGGTCCCGTGGCTGGCTGCCGCCACGGCGTAAGCCACCGGGTCGGCGCCCATGGTCAGCCCGCCCACGGCAGATGCTCTCCATCCCGCGGCTCTGATCGCCTCCCATCCCAGCCGCCCCACCAGGACCATTCCCGGTGCACTCATTGTGGTGAGGCGGCAATCTATGTAGTAAGAAGACCGCGCTCCCGAGGCGAGGACAAAATCGCCCCACTGCACCGACCGCTGAAGTAGCAGTCGGCGCAACGCCTCTTCGGGGTCGCTCACTTCCCGCTTTTTCTGAAGAACGACGCCAGAAAGCCCCCTTTGGCTGGGCGCTCGTTGCGGACGGCCGTGCAGAAGGCTCTGCTGAATTCGTCAACCGTCTTGAAGCGCTTGGTGAGATTCCGCTCCAGACCCTGCATTACCGCCTCTTCGACGGCTAAGGGAAAGCGGAGCCCCTTGACGGCTTGGTTGAGCGGGATGGGGGGCTGGGTAAGTAGTTGCTGAAACAACTCCCGGGGACTTTTTCCGGCAAAGGGCAGGATCTGGCTGAGCAGGAGGTAGGTGATTGTTGCCAGGCTGTAGACGTCCGCTTGTTCGCTCACCAGTTCGCCACTCAAGGTTTCGGGAGCCACGTACTGCAGAGTGCCCACAAAGAAGCCCGCCCGGGTGAGCCGCTCCTCAGGGTTCAATTCCGAGTCCCGGGCGATTCCAAAGTCGAGCAGCTTGGCCGTCCGCTCGGCGGGATCGTACATGATGTTGGCGGGCTTGAGATCCCGATGGATGATCCCTTTGCGGTGCGCCACCGTGAGCGCGCCGCTCAGCTGCTCCACGATCATGGCCACCAGCGGCGGCGCGAGCTTGCCCGACCGATTCACGAATTCCGCCAGCGGCTCGCCCTGGGCCCATTCGAGCGCCAGGTAGTGCAGCCCGTCCGTCTCGCCGAAATCATAGGTGCGGACGATGTTCGGATGGCTTACCCGGGAGCCATATTCAGCCTCGCGCAGGAAGCGCTTGATCGCGATAGGATCGGCCGCCAGGCGAGAGCGGAGAATCTTCACCGCGGCCGGCCCGCGGTCGGGATGCTCGGCGCAATACACCGTGGCGGTACCGCCCTCACCGATGTGCTTGGCGAGGTGATATCCCGCGACCGTCCGGCCGACCAGATTGTCAATGTCCATGGGTCCGCCAAGCTAGTTAAAATCTCAACAGGCAGCAAGTTGAACCCTTTTTCCAAGCCCGCTGCTGCTTGACGCCTCTTGACCGCCGCCACTAACCTTCGCCGACCCGCAATCCTGCGGGCTCATACGGCTCTGCCGGGAGTGCTTTCGATGGATCGGCTCGCGATCGTGCTGCTGCTGAGTGTCGCCCTTGGCTGCGGCAGCTGGAGACGGGTCGGCACCCAGGACGAGCCGGCACCCGCCGAGACGCTTACCCGGGTCTTCAACACCACCCAATTCTATCAGCGGCTCGGGCGCCTGGCTGCAGCGGAGCCGTTGCCGTTCGTCGGCACCGTGGCATTTGCCGCCGGGCCGGCCGATTCGGTCATCGCCGTCCTCGGACTGTCGCTGGAGAATCGTGCGTTGGCGTTTCAGCGGGAAGGGAACGTCTTCGTCGCGCGCTACCGGGTCAGCCTCTCCTTTCAGCGGCAAGGGGCGCCGCCGGTGGATCTCGTCCGGGAGGAGATCGTTCGGGTTCCCACCTTTCAGGAAACCCAGCGCAGTGACGAGAGCGTCCTCTTTCAGCAGGTGCTCAGGGTGGTGCCGGGCACCTACAAGGTGACGGTGACTCTGCGCGATGCCACCTCGACGTCGGAGAGCAGCGCGACGGCCGATTTCACCGCGCCGCCGTTCGCGCCCGGCAGCTATACGGCGCCGATTCTGGCGTATCAGGCGACAGGGCGGGGGAGTCTCGCCGATCCGCTCTCCCTGGTGCTCAACCCGCGAGGCGCGGTGGGGTATGGCAGCGATACTCTCCTGGCCTACATCGAGGGCTACGGATTCACTGAGGCCAGAACGATCCCGTTCGAGGTTCGCGACGAGCAACAGCGCGTCATCTTCCGCGACGAGCTCCGCTTTCGCGGAGGCCGGCCGGTCGAGAGCCAGGTCATCCGGCTCTCGCCCGACAGCGTGTCGCTCGGCGAGCTGCGCGTTTCCGTCGGCAACGAGCCCGAGCGCAGCGTCTCCGCTCTGGTGTCGTTCACCCAGGCCTGGGTGGTGACCAATTTCGAGGAGATGCTGGAGCTGCTTCGCTACTTCGGCCACGACAACCGCCTGGGCCAGATGCGGCGAGCGCCCCCGGCCGAGCGGGCCCGGCTCTGGCGCGAGTTCTACACCGAGACCGATCCCAACGACATCACGCCGGAAAACGAAGACCTCAACCAGTATTTCAGCCGAGTGCAGGCCGCCAACCAGCGCTTTACCGACGAAGGCGTCGCCGGCTGGCGCACCGATCGCGGCGAAGTCCTCATCAGCCTCGGGGCGCCGGACGAGAGTGTGGAGAACACGCCTGGCGCCGCGAGCCGCATCGTCCGCTGGAGCTATCTCAGCTACCGTCTGGAGATCTATTTCCAGGACGAGACCGGCTTTGGCCGCCTGCGGCTCACGCCCGGCTCGAGGGCGGAGTACGAGCGAGTTCTGTCGCGGTTGCGAAGACAGTCGTAGGGGATGTCCAACCACGACCCCCCCCAACTCTTCCTCATAGACGGTTACGCGCTGATCTATCGCGCTTTTTTCGCGATGATCTCCCGGCCGCTTCGGACCACCAAGGGCGAGAACACGTCGGCGGCCTGGGGAGTAGTCAACTTTCTGCTGCGGCTGCGCGAGAAGTACCGGCCGGACTACGTGGCCTGGGTCAACGATGCCGGCACCTCCTTCCGCACCGAGCGGTATCCGCAGTACAAATCCACTCGCGAAAAGTTGGACCAGGAGCTGCAGGCCGACTTCGACCGCTCGCTCGAGCGGGTCTGCTCGCTTCTCGACGCGTTCCGGGTTCCGCTCGTCGCCATTCGGGGGTACGAGGCCGATGACGTGATCGGCACCCTGGCCACCGCCGGCGCGGCCCGCGGCCTTCGCGCAGTGATCGTTTCGGGTGACAAGGACTTCTATCAGCTCATAGGCCCCAACGTCGTCCTGCTCAATCCCGGGCGCGGCGGCCCCGCGGCAGTGGACGAGGCCTGGGTGGATGAATCCAATGCCTCCGAGCGATTAGGGGTACCGCCGGGCCAGGTGGTGGACTTCCTCGCGCTGGTGGGCGACACCTCCGACAATGTCCCCGGCGTCAAAGGGATCGGGGGAAAAGGCGCACAGAAGCTCCTCAGCGAGTACGGCGACCTGGACAGTATTCTGGCCCACGCCCCCGAGCTGACCGCCAAGCGGAGCCGCGAGGCGCTGCTGGCTCAGGCTGACAATGCGCGGCTGTCCCGCGAGCTGGTAACGATCAAACGCGACGTGCCGGTCGAGCTCGACGTCAACGACCTCCGGCTGCAGGAACCCGATCGGGAAGCGGTGATCCGGATCCTGTCCGAGCTCGAGTTCTACTCGTTGGCCAGAAAGTTGGGTGAGGGCGACGCCGTGGCGAGCGGAGACGTAAACGACAGCGCAATCGTGCAGACGACCGAGCTACCGGCCTCGGCCGACGATTGGCTCGCGCTGGACGATCAGCCCGGGCTCGCCGTGACCATCGTGGACGATGCGGAGGACCTTCCCGCGTTGGTCGAGCGGCTTCGCTCGGCGCCGCTGGTGGCACTCGATACCGAGACCTCCTCGCTCGAGCCGCATGATGCCGAGCTCATCGGGCTCTCGCTGGCCGCGAGTCCCACCGAGGTCTGGTACCTGCCGTTCGGGCACCGGCCGCCGATCGGCGAGCTCGCCGTGCCGGCACCGGTGAAAAATCTGCCGCCGGTTACCGACTTTGCCTGCGCTCCTCTCTATCGGCTGCTCACCGATCCCACCGTGCCCAAGGCAGGGCACAATCTCAAGTACGATTTGCAGGTGCTGCGCGGGGCAGGGGTGGAGCTCGCCGGGGCACGGTACGACTCCATGCTCGCGAGCTTCGTTCTCGATCCCGGCCGCCGCTCCCACGCCATTGACACTCTGAGCCTGGAGCACCTCGGCCGCCCGATGCAGGGCTACGAGGACGTGGCAGGGAAGGGAAAGGGCCAGATCTCCTGTGCCGAGGTGCCGATCCCGACGGCGGCCGCATATTGTGGCGCCGACAGCGGTACCGTACTCGCACTGCACGACTTCTTCGCGCCCTCGCTCAGCGAGATGGCGATGGAGCCCCTGCTACGCGAGATCGAGATGCCTCTGGTCGAAGTACTGGTGGCCATGGAGTGGACTGGCATCGGCATTGACCCCGCGCTTTTTGCCCGTCTGGGATCGGAGCTCGGCGGCGACCTGCGGCGGCTCGAGGCCGAGATATCCCGGGCCGCGGGATGCGAGCTCAACGTCAACTCCCCCCGACAGCTTGCCGTGGTGCTCTTCGAGAAGCACCAGCTCCCGGTGCTCAAGAAGACCAAGACCGGCCCTTCAACTGACGCCGACGTGCTCGACCAGCTCGCCGCGATGGGACATGAGCTTCCCCGGCTCATTCTGGAGCACCGCGAGCTGCAAAAGCTCAAGAGCACCTATGTGGACACTCTCCCGGAGCGGGTCAACCGTCGGACCGGAAGAATCCACACCAGCTTCAACCAGACCGGCGCCGCGACCGGCCGCCTGAGCTCCTCCGACCCCAATCTGCAGAACATCCCGGTGCGCACCGCCCGGGGCGAGGCAATCCGCCGCGGCTTCGTGCCCTGCGGGGGATGGTCATTCCTGGTGGCCGACTACTC
>Ga0136617_10004613_pt1 | contig 12341 bp, 9 predicted proteins | sample AntDrymUQ3222106_2_FD_129672 | JGI IMG/M metagenome (GOLD analysis project Ga0136617, IMG submission 129672) | Polar desert sand microbial communities from Dry Valleys, Antarctica - metaG UQ322 (21.06) | ecosystem: Environmental > Terrestrial > Soil > Desert | place: Antarctica: Dry Valley...
CGGCCGTTTGGCGAGCTTCGTAGCGAGGCGCGCGAGGTTAGCGTAACCGTTGCGCCAGTCGACATCCTTGATGCGCAAATCAAGATAGCCAAGCGCGCAGCCAGTGGCGATGTCGGCGAGCGTGTACGCCTCGCCGTTGCACCACGCCTTCTCTTCGAGCTCGCGCGCAAGCTCGGCGAGACCCGCCGTAATCTTCTGCCGTTGCCGGTCAATCCATTCCGGACTCTGCTGCGTCGCGGGCCGTCGCGTCTCCAGCACGATGGTCGCGGCGGCGTCGCACATCCCGTCCGCGAGCGCTTCCCAGCGCTTGACCGCGATACGCTGACGACTTGGCTCAGGAATGAGGCGCGACACCGGGCTGACCGTATCCAAATATTCGACAATGACGCGCGAGTCGTAGAGTTGCGTGCCGTCGTCCAACGACAATACCGGCAGCTTGCCCAAGGGATTCAATTGCTGCACTGGATTGACCGGCTCCCACGGCGACATGTCGACGAGCTGGTATTCGATCTTTTTCTCGGCCAGTGCGATGCGCACTTTTCGGGCGAAAGGGCTCGTCGGGGCGGCGATCAGCTTGAGCAAGGGAGTAGAAGCTTCAAGTGTTCGAAAACGGAACAAAAAGTATAGCATCGACGTTGTCCGCGACTTAAGCTCGGCGGGGGAAAGCAACCCGCAACACATCACCGCAACAGAGTGAATAGGGCGAAATTCGTCGCAATGATCGCATCAAGATGGCAATGACGGCGCTTCGACTGAGAGTAGCGGGGCGCTCGTTGCGCGCTTTCCGTGCGGAAATCGCGTGCTAGACTTTGCCGCAGTTCTATTCCTCGCCCGATGCCCAGCGATTCTGCCGACGCCGCGCTGACTGCGCTGTCGCCGCTCGACGGCCGTTACGCCGGCAAGGTGGCGGTACTGGCCGAGCATTTCAGCGAGTTCGGCCTGATTCGCAATCGCGTGCGCGCAGAGATTGCCTGGCTGACCGCGCTTGCCGATGAGCCGGGTGTTGCGGGCGTCGCGCCGTTCTCCGCGGCTTCGCGCGCGCAACTCTCCGAACTGGTCGACGGCTTCAGCTCCGCGGACGCGGCCCGAGTCAAAGCGATCGAGCGCACGACCAACCATGATGTAAAGGCCGTCGAGTATTGGTTGCACGAACGTCTCGCCGCGCTGCCCGACCTCGCGCCCGCGTCCGGGTTCACTCACTTCGCGTGCACGTCCGAGGACGTCAACAATTTGGCGCATGGCTTGAGCCTCGCCGCGGCGCGCCACGACGTCCTAGTGCCAGCGCTTAAAGCACTGACAGGAGATATTCAGTCACTTGCGCATGCTCATGCGAGCACGCCGATGCTCGCGCGAACGCACGGGCAACCGGCCACGCCCACGACGCTCGGCAAGGAAATGGCCAATTTCGTCGCGCGCCTCGACCGCCAGATCGCCGCGATCGAGCGGGTGCCGATCAAGGGAAAGTGCAATGGCGCAGTCGGCAATTACAACGCGCATGTGCTGGCCTACCCGGACGTCGATTGGGAGCGCTTAAGTGCGCGGGTCGTGACCAAACTTGGGCTCGAATTCAATCCCTACACGACACAAATCGAGCCCCACGATTACATGGCCGAGCTCTTCGACGCGCTGGCGCGCGCCAACACGATCCTGCTCGGTTTCGACCGCGACGTTTGGGGCTATGTTTCACTTGGCTATTTTCGTCAAAAAGTGCAGGCAGCCGAAGTCGGTTCCTCGACGATGCCGCACAAAGTCAATCCGATCGATTTCGAGAACTCGGAGGGCAATCTCGGCCTCGCCAACGCACTTCTTCGCCACTTGTCCGAGAAGTTGCCGATTTCCCGTTGGCAACGGGATTTGAGTGACTCGACGGTGTTGCGCAGCTCGGGGGTCGCACTGGGGCACACGCTGCTTGGTTGGACGACGGCAAGGCAGGGGATTGCGCGGCTCGACGTCGATGCAGCCGCGATGGCCGCGGATCTTGACGCAAACTGGGACGTTCTGGCGGAGCCGCTGCAGATCATCATGCGGCGGCACGGCATCGCCGATGCCTACGAACAGCTAAAAGCGCTCACCCGAGGCAAGGGTGGCGTGACGCGCGAAGCGCTGCATACGTTCATCGATCAAAGCGAATTACCAAGCGAAGCGCGGGCGCAGTTGAAGGCGCTGACCCCAGCAACGTATCTCGGGTACGCGGTGGAGCTTGCGCGCCGAATCTAACGCACTAGAACTCATCTCAAAATCCAGCGACGACGATTCCCCTCACCCTAACCCTCTCCCCCGCTGGGGGAGAGGGAACGATGCCGAGGTAACGTAAGCCCCACTGGCTAACCCACGCCGCTCCGGCGCGCCTTGCGCTCTTGGATAAAGGTAGTCACTGCCGGGATGAGCGATACGACGACGATCGCGATCACGATCCAAGTCAGATTTTCCTTGACCCACGGAATGTTGCCGAAGACGTAGCCGGCGTACACCAGCGACGCGATCCAGACGACGCCGCCAACTATGTTGAAGCATATGAACCGCGCGTAGCGCATGCCCGCCACTCCGGCGAGAAAAGGCGCGAACGTACGGATGATCGGCACGAAGCGCCCGATGATGATCGTGATGCCGCCGAAGCGATCGTAGAAGGCCTGGGTGCGGCGCAGGTGCTCCTGCTTGAACCAGCGCGAGTCGGGTCGATCGAAAATCTTGGGCCCGATATAACGCCCGATCGAGTAGTTGACCGAATCCCCAAGAATCGCGGCGATGATCAGCACGAAGACGAGCGCGTGCACGCTTAAGCCTGCTGCGGCAACGACCGTGCCGCTGATGAAGAGCAGCGAATCGCCTGGGAGAAAAGGAAAGACGACCAGTCCGGTTTCGGCAAAGATGATGACGAAGAGCAGCGCGTAGAGCCAGGGGCCGTACTGAGCGGCGATGACTGCGAGTGTCTGATCGAGCGCCAGCAGCGAGTAGACGAGGGTCGTCAGCATCGCCGCCTCGCGCGGGCTAAACCGGGAAGCGCGCGCGACACCTCACGGCAGAATTTTCTCGCCTTCGGGTCCGCGTTTTTTTTCCGGTTTGACGAGATCCTCGCGCGAAACGCCCATCCACCGCACCAGGGGCGCCATCACGAGCACCGACGAGTAGATGCCGAAGCAGATGCCGATCGCGAGCGCGAGCGCAAAGTAGTGCAGCGTTTCCCCGCCGAAAAAGAGGATGGACAACACCATCAGCAACGTCATGCCGTGCGTGATGATTGTGCGCGAGATTGTCGCAGTGATCGCGTTGTCGATGACGTGAGTGACGCTGGCCTTGCGCATTTTGCGAAAATTCTCGCGAATCCGATCGGCGATCACGACCGACTCATTCACCGAATAGCCGAGCACGGCCAAAATGGCCGCCAGGACCGGCAACGAAAACTCCCACTGAAATATCGCGAAAAAGCCAAGAATGATGATGATGTCGTGCAGGTTGGCGATAATCGCGGCGACGGCGAAGCGCCATTCGAAGCGCAACGCCAGGTAAGCGACAATGCCAATCGAGACGAGCAACAGTGCGAGCGCGCCGTTCTCGTAGAGCTCGCGTCCGACCTGGGGTCCGACGAACTCGACGCGCTGTTGCGTCGCGCTCGCATCGTCCGACTTGAGTTGCGTCATCACGCGCTCGGACAACTGCGCGCTCGACACCCCTTCTTTCAACGGGAGCCGGATGAGCGCGGTATCGGAGCGCCCAAAGCTCTGTGCGGAGTATTCGCCGAGAGCGAGCTTGTCGAGTGCGCCGCGGACGCGATTAAAATCGACTGCATGGCCGTACGTCACCTCGATCACCGTGCCACCGACGAAATCGACGCCTAAGTTGAGGCCGCGGACCGCGAGAAAGATGACCGCCAGCAGAAATGTCGCCGCCGAGATCACGTTGAACGTGAGCGCGTGCCGCATGAACGGGATATCGCGCTGAATGCGGAAGAATTCCATGGTCTAAGTTGGTTTCTTGAGCCGTCGTTCCAAGGACTGCGCGACGTTACGCCGTAGGGTCGGCAGCGGCATCATGCCGTGGCGTCAGGCACCTGCCTTGGCAGGGGTAGCCGGCTTCCACACTTGGCCAATCGATATGCTCTCAAGCCGCTTGCGGCTGCCGTAAACGATCGCGACTAACCCGCGCGACACGAAAACCGCGGAGAACATCGACGTCAAGATTCCAAGGCAATGCACGACTGCGAACCCGCGGACGGGGCCCGATCCAAATAGGAAGAGTGCAATGCCGGCGATCAGCGTTGTAATGTTCGAGTCGAGAATGGTCCCCCACGCGCGCTCGTAACCCGCGGTGAGAGCTGCATGCGGCGTTGCGCCCCAGCGCAGCTCTTCGCGAATGCGCTCGTTGATCAGTACGTTGGCGTCGATCGCCATCCCCAGCGTTAAGGCAATGGCGGCGATACCCGGCAGCGTCAGCGTTGCCTGCAACATCGACAGGAGCGCGACGAGCAACAGGAGGTTGACCGCGAGCGCGATGGTCGAGATGACGCCCATCAGCAGGTAGTACGCGCACATGAAGATGGCGAGCACGATGAACCCGTACGTGACCGAATCGAATCCCTTGTCGATATTCTCGCGGCCAAGTGACGGTCCAACGGTCCGTTCTTCGACGATTTCCATCGGCGCGGCCAGCGAACCCGCGCGCATCAAAAGCGCGATGTCGTTGGACTCCCGCGGACTCATCTGGCCGCTGATTTGAAACTTCGAGCCTAGCTCGTCGCGGATCTTCGGTGCGGTAATGAGCTCGGTCTTGTTCTTCTCGACCAGCAGAATGGCCATACCTTTGCCGATATTCTCACGCGAGATATCGCGCACGATGCGACCACCGGTTCCGTCCAATGTGACACTGACGATCGCTTCGTTCGTACGGCTATCGAAGCCCGGCTGCGCATCGATCACCCTCTCGCCCGGAATCACGACCTGCTTGCGCACCAGGCTGGGAACGCCGTTGCGATCGCGGTAGAGATCACTGCCGAAGGCGACATTCCCCGCTACCGCAGATTCCAACGCGCCGGGCTCTTCGTTGACCATGCGAATTTCGAGCGACGCAGTGCGGCCCAAAATGTCTTTCGCGCGCGCCGTGTCCTGCACGCCTGGCAACTGCACGACGACCCGTTCGGCGCCCTGCTGCTGGATGATCGGCTCGGCCACCCCCAGCTCGTTGACGCGGTTGCGAAGAATCTTGATGTTTTGCGCGACAGCGCTTTCCTGGATGCGCTTTTGCGCCTCCGGCTTCAAGCTCGCGAAGAGCCGCAATTCGCCCCCGGCATCGGCCTCGCGCACGGCGAGGTCCGGATAGTTCTTTTCGATGGCGACGCGCGCCTTGTTGCGCTCCGCCTCATCCTTGAAGCGCAGGACGACGTTTCCGGCCTCGCGCGCGATGCCGCCGTACTGCACTTTTTCGCCGCGCAGCAGTGACCGGATATCGGTCGTGTATCGGTCACTCGCTTTTTCGAGCGCCGCCTTCATGTCGACCTGTAGCAAGAAATGCACGCCGCCGCGCAGATCGAGGCCAAGATACATCGGCAGCGCGCCAATCGCTGACAACCACCGTGGGGATGACGACAGCAGATTCAGCGCGACGATGTAGTTCTCGCCAAGTTGCGTCTGCAGCGCGTCTTTGGCTTTGAGCTGCGTGTCCGGGTCAGCCAAGCGAACCTTGATCCCCGTCGCGTCGAGCGCCACGCCTCGATAGTCGATGTTCGCGCCCTTCAATGTGCTCTCGACGGTGCCCAGCAGCGCGTTGTCGATCTTTGCTTTGGTCGAGGAGACTTGTACCGCCGGAACCTCAGGAAAGAAATTGGGCAGCGTATACAAGAAGCCGACGAGTAGCGCGACGGCAATCACGATGTACTTCCAGAGCGAATAACGGTTCATGTCAGGCTCAGCATCAGGGCAACTTCAGAGTAACCGAGGATAACTTAAGAGCGTCTTAAGGGCACTGAAAGGAGGAACGAGCAGTCAACGAAGGTCTCACGCGCGAAGACGTATCCCTTCGGGGATGCGCCCCGTTGATCTCTCGTTGCCCTTTCGCCGCGAATCGGCTGCCCTTCTTGGGGAACGACGTTGGCAACTGAGTCGGCAAAGCAGCTAGAGCGCCTTGATCGTGCCCTTAGGGAGCAATTGCGCAATTGACTGCCGCTGAACGCTGACCTCCACGTTCGGCGCGATCTCGACCGACGCATACTGGTCGGTCAGCTTGGAGATCTTGCCGACCACGCCGCCGGAGGTGACCACCTCATCGCCCTTTTGCAGCGCACCAAGCATCGTCCGTTGTTCCTTGGCGCGCTTTTGCTGTGGACGAATCAGGAGGAAGTAGAAGATGACGAAAATGCCGATCATCGGCAAAAATGTCATCAAGTCGCCCCCGGGCATACCGCCGGCGGCTTGGGCATAAGCAGAGCTGATCAACACGCAACGTCCTCCAAGCCTCGCCCTGTCTGCAACAGGCTTCTTCGCAAGTGCGCCCTGGCAATGCAACCGATATGCGACAGGGCTCGTTAGCTCCCCATTTTACCATGTGCCCGGTCATCACGAAACTGCGCGACACGCTCAATCAGTCGATTAGCAGCGATGGCTTCGCGCAGTTGCGCCATCAGGTGATGGTAGTAATGCAGGTTGTGAATCGTCGCGAGCCGGGCGCCGAGGATTTCGTTGACCTGCTGCAGGTGGTGCAGGTACGCCCGCGTAAAATGTTGGCACGTGTAGCACGCGCACGTCGCGTCGAGCGGCCGTGTGTCTGTCTTGAACTTGGCATTGCGGATTTTGATGTCGCCGAAGCGGCTATAGAGCCACCCGTTGCGGGCGTTGCGCGTCGGCAGCACGCAGTCGAACATGTCGACCCCTGCGCATACGCCGGCGACGAGATCTTCGGGAGTACCGACCCCCATCAGGTACCGTGGGCGCTCAACTGGCAGACGGGGGGCGACGTGCGACAGCACGCGCAGCATGTCTTCTTTCGGCTCGCCGACCGAAAGGCCACCGATTGCGAAGCCATCGAACCCGATCTCGACGAGCCGGGAGAGAGAATGCTCGCGCAGGTCCTCGTACATGCCGCCTTGAACGATGCCGAACAGCCCATTGCCACTCTCGTGCGCGTTGAACTCGGAACGCGAGCGCGCCGCCCAGCGCACCGACAACTCCATTGAAAGAGCTGCCTCCTGGTGGGTGGCCGGGTAAGGCGTGCATTCGTCGAACACCATCGCGATGTCCGCGTTCAGCGCACGCTGAATCGAAAGCGAAAGCTCCGGCGTCAGAAAGAGCTTGTCGCCGTTGATCGGTGACGCGAACGCCACGCCGTCCTCTGTCACTCGCCGCAGCGCGCCCAGGCTCCACACCTGAAAACCGCCGGAGTCGGTCAGGATCGGCCGGGTCCAACCCATAAAACCGTGCAAGCCTGCGTGCGCGCGCACGACTTCGACCCCTGGACGCAGCCAGAGGTGGAACGTGTTGCCGAGGACGATCTGCGCTCCGTTCTTGACGAGCTCGTCGGGCGCCATCGCTTTGACCGTGCCATAGGTGCCGACCGGCATGAACACCGGCGTATCGACGCTGCCGTGCGCGAGTTCCAGACGGCCGCTGCGGGCGGCACCGGAGGTGGCCAAAACGGCAAAGCGCATGCTGCTCGCCCGACCGCGGGGTGAGTGCCGAATTTGGCTAGCGGTGGCGGCGCCAGACCGCAGCGCCGGCGATCAGCAGGATGGTCAGCGCGACCCCCAACCCATTTTGGGTCGGGATGCTGACCGGCGAGTTGAGTGCGGCCCCGGGACTTCCTCCGGCTACGATGCATCCGGCCGCGCCGAAATCGAAAGCGTTCCGCCACGCCCGGTAGAATTCGCCACTGAACTCCAACCCTGTCTCGCGAATCGTCGGATAGTTGGGCGCGATCGCAACGTGAATGACGCAGGCGGACTCGGTGATCCGGTAGGCAATCGCCGGGTCAGCCAGCCCGCGCGCATTGGGCTGAATCCAGGTGCCGACGACGATCGTGCCTGGCTTCGCCTGGTTGCCGCCGGCAAAGCGGCCGCTGGATAATGAGGTGATCCCGGCCGTCAGCGGGTGGGCCACCAGCGACGCGACATCGAGCATGCGCGGGGCGTAGGGAGTGCCCTCGCCGTCAGTTGTGTTGGGGTCGATCGTTTCCAGAAGTCCCCACCCGTGCGGCGAGTTGACGGGCGGGCTGTCGCTGCGGTCTTGCTCGTAGAATGTGCCCAGAATCACCGCGCGGCCAGTGTTCGCGAAGCCCGCTGCGACATTCCCGACGGCGGTCGCGCCCGCATAGGTGCCATCCTCGAAGACAAGCAATACGTCGAACGAGCTCGTCAACGACGCGAGGGACGGAACCCCGGCCAGCGTGTCCACCGCGGTGAATGTATGTCCTGGAATCTGCGCGTTGAAATCCGTCGCTGTCTCGGTGGCGTGCAGATTGACAAGGATGCCGACTCGGGCAGCGCGTGCATCGGCCCCCAGCATGGCCGCGGCGAAAACGATAGAGAGCACAACGAAACGGGACGGACTAAGTTTCATGGAATGCCGGGAATCTGCATGGATCGGTAGTGCGAGCGCTTTCCGCTAGGATTCAAAGCGATCTTGAGAGTAGCGATTTCCCTTCGTCTTGACTAGTCGCTGGGTCTGTATGCCCGCCTGACGGTCGAGTTGATGTTGCATTGCCAGCCGAAAATGCATTTATGTCGTCGTTACCCGACAATTATCCTGTCTCGCTTGGCGTCATTTGACCGGGGCCGAGCATGGGCGTTCCAGCAGCATCGCGTCGCCGTAACTATAAAAGCGATACTTCTCGGCGATCGCGTGCGCGTACGCGGTACGAACCTCGTGGTATCCCCCAAACGCTGCGGCGAGCATCAACAACGTGGATTTGGGCAAGTGAAAATTGGTGAGCAATCGGTCGACGACGCAAAACCGAAAGCCAGGGGTGACAAAGAGCGTCGTCTCACCTTCGCCGCCGTGGACGTCGCCGGCGGCGGTCACCGCCGATTCGAGGGCGCGCAAGGTTGTCGTACCTACCGCGATCACGTGACCGCCGCGCGCACGGGTCGCGGCGATCGCCGATACCGTCTCTTCAGGAATGTCATAACGCTCTTGGTGCATCTGGTGCTTTCTCAAGTCCTCGGTCGCAACCGGCAAAAACGTGCCGGCGCCGATATGCAACGTCACGAAAGCGTGCATGACTCCTTGCGCGTTAAGCGTCGCCAACATGGCCGCGTCAAAGTGCAGGCCTGCGGTGGGCGCCGCGACTGCACCGGGTACCCGGGCGTAGACGGTCTGATAGCGCGTGGTGTCGGCGGCGCCGGGGGTGCGATCGATGTAGGGGGGTAGCGGCAGCTCGCCATGTTCGAGAAGCCAATCTGGAAGCGACCCCGTCGCATAGAAGCGTAGCGAGTAAAACCGCCCCTCCCGGGAGAGCACCTCCGCGTGAGCACCGCCCGGCAGCATGAGCGTCGCGCCCGATTGTGGCGGATGACTTGGGCTCAGCTGAGCCCATGCTTCATGCGGCCCCACGATGCGCTCGACGAGTAGCTCGACCCTGCCGCCTGTGGGCTTTCGCGCATGCACGCGAGCGTTGATCACTCGGGTGTCGTTGCAGACGATGAGATCGCCCGGGCGTACGAGCCCGGGGAGGTCGGTAAATGCGAGATCCGCGAGACGCTCGCCATCGACGTGCAAGAGGCGGCTCTCGGTGCGCTGACCGGCCGGCGCTTGCGCGATCAGCTCGCGCGGCAGGTCGAAATCGAAATCCGAGAGCACGTACCGCGGCGATGCGGCTAGCCGCCGCGCTTCGCTCATCCGAGCACGACGCCCGATGGTGCAATCGTCTCGATCCGGCGTTCGCTGCAATGGCATTGCCGAGCGCTGGCTCCTGCACCCGCTCCCGAGGTCGCGACTGTCGCGCTCATGGCTGGCTCCCACGCAGCGCGCGATAGCGGCGGATCAATGCATTGGTCGAGCTGTCGTGCGCGAGTCGAGGCTCGGACTTGCTGGCAATCTCGGCGCCGACTTGCTTGGCCAGCGCCTTGCCGAGCTCGACGCCCCATTGGTCGAACGAATCGATGTTCCAGATTGCACCCTGCACGAACACGCTGTGCTCGTACAACGCCACCAGAGCGCCGAGCGAATGCGGAGTCAGCGCCTCACCGAGGATCGTGTTGCTCGGCCGGTTACCTAGAAATGTGCGATGCGGCACCAGTGCGTCGGCGATGCCTTCGGCCCTTGCCTCCTCGGCTGTCTTGCCGAATGCCAACGCCTCGCTTTGTGCGAAAAGATTCGCCATCAGCAAATCGTGTTGGTCACCGAGCACGTTGAGCGGCCGGCAGAAACCGATGAAATCGCACGGTACGCGCCGCGTGCCTTGGTGCAGCAGTTGATAGAACGAATGCTGGCCGTTGGTGCCGGGTTCGCCCCAGACGATCGGCGCCGTTTCGTAGTCGATGCGTCCGCCTTCGAGCGTGACGTGCTTGCCGTTGCTTTCCATCGCCAGTTGTTGCAGGTACGCCGGGAAGCGCTTTAGGTACTGCTCGTAGGGCAGCACCGCGACGGTCGGGGCATCGAGAAAGTTCGTGTTCCAGATGGCGAGCATTCCATGCAGCAGCGGCAGATTGCGTTCCGGCGGCGCGTTGCGAAAGTGCTCGTCCATCGCATGAAAGCCGGCGAGCATCGCGTGGAATTGATCGGCGCCGATCGCCAGCATCGTCGACAGCCCAACTGCAGAACCCATCGAGTAGCGGCCGCCGACCCAATCCCAGAAGCCGAACATGTTGTCGACGTCGATGCCGAATTGGGTGACCTCATACGCGTTGGTCGACACGGCAACGAAGTGCTTGGCTACCGCAGTCTTCCCCAGCGCGTTGACGCACCAGTCGCGCGCGGCACGGGCGTTGACCAGCGTTTCCTGCGTCGTAAACGTCTTCGAGCAGACGATGAACAAGGTTTGCTCGGGTGCAAGGTCGTCGCGCACCGCTTCGGTGAAGTCGGTGCCGTCGACATTCGACACAAAGCGGAACGTCATGTCCCGCCGGCGGTAGTGGCGCAGCGCTTCGTACGCCATCACCGGGCCGAGGTCCGAGCCGCCGATGCCGAGATTGACGACGTTGCGAATGGGCTTGCCGGTGTGCCCTCTCCAGTCACCGCTGTGCAAGCGCCCTACGAATGCCGCCATGCGATCGAGCACTGCGTGCACTCCGCGAACCACGTCGGTACCATCGACGACGATGCGCTCGCCCTTGGACGCGCGCAAAGCGATATGCAACACCGCGCGCTGCTCGGTCACATTGATCTTGGCGCCGCGAAACATCGCTTGGATGCGCCGACGCAGTCCGCAGGCTTGCGCCAGCTCGAGCAACAGACCAATCGTCTCGCCGGTAATGAGGTTCTTCGAATAGTCGAAATAGAGTCCCGCGGCTTCGGCGGTGAAATGCTCCGCGCGCCGCGGATCGACGGCGAAGAGCTCGCGCAGATGCCGGTGCTGAAGCTGCTGCACATGCTGTTGCAGCGCGCGCCATTCCGGGCGCTCGGAAAGAGGTGTCTTAGGTGTCTTGTCGCCTGCGGCGGCTGGCGCGTCGTCAGCCATTGCGCTCGAACGCCCGATTGGGTGCGGGATCGACGCCGGAGGGTTGCATCAGAAACGCGCTTTTGTTTGCGGCTAACACGGCTTTAAGCCTCGGCCTTCGGATTGTGCCAGCCTTCGTCGCCGGCCACGACGTTCGCGGCTGCCGCGGGTCCCCAGCTACCGGGCTCGTACTCAATGGGTGCCGCACGGCTCTTGAGAACCGGCTCGACCACACACCATCCCGCTTCCACACTGTCGTCGCGCGTGAATAATGACGCATCGCCGCGGATTGCGTCCCCCAGCAACCGCTCATACGGCAAGTCTTCGCTGGCGGGTGAACGGCGCGCGACCAGCTCGACCGGCTCTCCGGCCATTTCGTCCCCAGCGCGCTTGACTCGCGCACCGAGCGAGATCACGACTTCTGGGCCTAGGCGGAAACGCAGATGGTTCGATTGCGCCGGTGCAATCCGATCGAAGATGGCAAGCGGCGGGGCTTTTAAATCAACCATCACTTCAGTCGTCGTAATCGGCATGCGCTTACCGGCGCGGATATAAAACGGCACGCCGGCCCAGCGCCAAGTATCGATGCGCAGGCGCAAAGCGGCGAATGTTTCGACATTCGAGTCCGGCGCCACTCCGTCTTCTGCGCGATATCCGCGAAACTGGCCGCGCACGACCTCGCGTGGGTCGAGCGGCTGCATCGCACGGAATAGTCGCAATCGTTCGGTGCGCATCGATTCGGGATCGCGGCCTACCGGACCGTC
>Ga0136617_10004614_pt1 | contig 12340 bp, 12 predicted proteins | sample AntDrymUQ3222106_2_FD_129672 | JGI IMG/M metagenome (GOLD analysis project Ga0136617, IMG submission 129672) | Polar desert sand microbial communities from Dry Valleys, Antarctica - metaG UQ322 (21.06) | ecosystem: Environmental > Terrestrial > Soil > Desert | place: Antarctica: Dry Valley...
CGCCACCCGCGCCCTGGAGCGTCTGCAACAACTCCCGGAGGTCGTCTGCGGATTCTTCGGTGACCCGTCGCTGGCCTACATCGGAATGGGACAGGAGTCCGTTAGCTCAGTTTCCGGTTAGTAACCGCATCCGGCAGCTCGCCGAGCACATCGCCGAGGTCATGGAGCCGAACCGGGAGCGCGGGGTGCTCAAGGCGTACGAGAACGCGCACCGGGATACCCGCAGGCTGCAGGACTGGCTGCAGAAGCGCGCGGTGAGCTGGACGCTGACGCGACCCGAGAGTCAGAACGAGCCGTTCGTCACCTCCGAGCAGTGGCGGTTGCTGTTCGATCCGGACGGCCGGAGCTGGCTGCATCAGGACCTGCTGTTCATCGCGGTGCTCGAACAGCTGCATCACCGCGGGTGGCGCGCCGATGACGTCGACGCCCGTGCCGAACTCGACGACGACCTCCCTGCTGAGGAGAACCAGTGACCTACCTGGTCGGCAAGATCGCTCTTGACATCATCGCGGGAGCACCGAACAACGGGCGCGGCGAGGACAACATCGCCCTGGTCAAGCAGACGCGGATCCACGGTAAGATCCACGCCTACGTCTCGGCTCAGGCGTTCCGACGGTGGCTGCGGGACTCCTTGCCGGCCGACGAGCCCCGTTCCGGGGTGACCCGTTCCGGCAGCGGCGCGAGCCAGCAGGCCTTCACCGAGGGCCGACCGGACCGGTATCTGGACGACGACCTCTTCGGCTACATGGTCGCGGTGAAGAAGAGCAACTTCCAGCGCGACACCGTGCTGGCCACCGGGACGCTGGTGGCGGTGGCACCGCAGGCGCCGACGAGAGACTTCGGCACCATGAGTCGTGGCTTCGCCGCCGATGAGAACCCGGTGATCCACGAGCATGAGCACTATACCGCCGACGTGGCCGGGGACGTGCTGCTGGACCTGCCGCGGGTGGGCACCTTCGAGATGGGCGGCTCCGGGTTGCGGACCGCGCTGCCCGCGGAGGCGGCGGAGAACGCCGAACAGGCCGGCGCCGAGCGCGTCACCTTCCGCGGCGTCGGGGCGCTGCGGATGCCGATCGCGGAGCGCCGTCGCCGGGTGGCGCTGCTGCTGCGCGCGCTGGCCAGCGTGCGGGGCGGGGCCAAGCGGTCGCTGCACTACGGGGACCGCTCTCCGGCGTTCGTGCTACTTGCCCCGATCAAAGGCGGGATCAACCCGTTCACCCGGGTGCTGCGCGCCCAGGGGCAGCAGACGGTGTTCGACGCCGACGTGCTGCGCGAGGAGCTCGACGCCTGGGCCGACGAGCTGGACGATCCGGTGTCGATCGGCTGGGCTCCCGGTTTCCTGGGTGACCAGCGGGAGCGCGCCCGTACCGAGCTGACCGATCTGATCGGCTCGGGAAGGGTCGTCATCGACCATCCCCGGGTGGTCCTGACCGGGCTGGCCGAGCAGGTCGAAGACGGAGCGCAGGACACCTGGTTCGAGGACCCCACGGAATGATCGAGGCCCTCGACGTCGAGGTCCGGGCTCCGATCGCGTCGTTCCGCAACCCGCTCTACGCCGGGGTGCAGGTCGGGCTGCCCTGTCCCCCACCGGCCACCGTCGGCGGGATGCTCGCCGCGGCGGCCGGTGGCTGGGACCGGGTGCCGAGCGAGCTGCGCTTCGGGATGACCTTCGCCGCCGCCGGTGCGGGCACCGACCTGGAGACCTACCACCCCTTGGACGCCTCAGGCCGAAAGGCCGATCCGACCCCCAAGGATCGGCCTTTCCTGGCCGAGGTGACCCTGCGGCTCTGGGTGGTCGACGACCTCGAGTGGTGGGAACGGGCGCTGCGCCGGCCGGTGTGGCCGTTGCGGCTGGGTCGCAGCCAGGATCTGGCCACCGCCCGTACCCGACGCGTCCGGCTGGCGCCGGAAGCCGGACGTCAAGGCCATGCCGTGGTACCGGCCGAGCTCACCACCGCCGGGACGTTGCTGCGGCTGCCCACCGCGGTCAGCCTCGACCGGTCCCGGACACGGTGGCACGCCTACCGCTACCACCACGGCAACAACCAGGCCGAGGTGGACACCGGGTGGGCCACCGAGGACGGCCAGGCCGTGGTCCTGCTCCCCCCGGTGCACCCGGCCCAGTTCACCGCCGCCGAGGTCCCGTGAGTCGGCGGCAGCTGTGGGCCAAGAGCCCTCGACGCGACCAGACCGTCGGCGAGCTGCTCACCGCGCACCTGGCCGCGGGGCTGGAGGCGATGCACGAGCTGCATCAGCGGGTCGGGCAGGTCGCCGGACTGCCGGAACGGTTCTGGACATGGGCGCAGCTGGCGATCCTGCTGCACGACGCAGGCAAGGTCGCCGACGGCTTCCAGACCATGGTCGGCAACGGCGCGGCACCCGCGCAGACGTGGGGCGAGCGGCACGAGGTGTACTCGCTGGGCTTCGTGGCCCGTGTCCTCACCGACCTCGACCGGGACGACCGGTTGTGGGTGGCCACCGGCGTCGCCACCCACCACCGCCCGTTCACCGCGGGCGCCGACACCCGGTTCCTGCCCCTGTTCTCCTGCTATGACGACGCCGATCCGGCCGCGTTCGCCGCCCGTTTCGGCACCGCCGACCCGGAGGTGGTCGGCGAGCTGGCGGACTGGCTGACCGCCACGGCCCGGACCCACGAGCTGCTGCCCGAGGCCGGCGGGCCGATCCCGGATGACCACGGACTCGGCGAGGACGCCTACGAGCTCTTCGAACAGCTGCGCGAGCGGTGGGAATGGCCGCTGCGGCGCAGCGATAAACGGACCGGATTGACCGCGGTGCTGCTGCAAGGAGCGGTCACCCTCGCCGATCATGTGTCGTCGGCGCACGAACGGCTCTGCACCAACTCGCCGCTGACCCCGGAGTACCCCGCCCGGCTGGAGGCTCGGCTGCGCGAGCACGACGCCGAGCTGCGCCCCCACCAGGCCCGCGCCGCCGCCGTCGACGGCCACCTGCTGCTGCGCGCCCCGACCGGCTCCGGCAAGACCGAGGCGGCCCTGCTCTGGGCGCAGGCCCAGCTCCAGGCGCTGCACCGCACGACCGGCGCGACCCCCCGCCTCTTCTACACCCTGCCCTACCTGGCGTCGATCAACGCGATGACCAACCGGCTGCGCGCCGAGCTCGACACGGCCGACATCGGGGTGGCGCACTCCCGAGCGGCCTCCTACCACCTGGCCCGCGCGTTGCGCGACGACTGCGTCCCGCAGCTCGACGGGCACCAGGAAGCCACCGCGGACAAGGCCGTGTCCCGGGCGGCCGCGACGCGATTGTTCCGCGAGCTGGTCCGCGTCGGCACCCCCTACCAGCTCCTGCGCGGCGCGCTGGCCGGGCCGGCGCACAGCAGCATCCTCGTCGACGCCGCCAACTCCGTGTTCGTCCTCGACGAGCTGCACGCCTACGATCCCCGCCGCCTCGGCATGATCCTGGCGATGCTACGGCTGTGGGAGGACCTCGGCGGACGTATCGCGGTGCTCTCGGCGACCCTCCCGGACGCCCTGGCAGAGTTGATCGACACGACCCTGGCGACGCGCTGCGAGCAGGTCGCCCTGTCCGGCTCCTGGCCGCAGCGCCACCGCAGCACGGTCGGGGCCGCGCACCTGACGGAGCCGTCCACCGTCGCGGAGATCGAGAAGCAGGTGCGGGCCGGGCAGGCGGTGCTCGTGGTGGCCAACAACGTCGCCGACGCCCGTGCCCTGCACGAGACGCTCGCCCCGGTGGTGGCCGAGCTGCACGGGCCGGACGCGGCGCTGCTGCTGCACTCCCGGTTCCGCCGCAGGGACCGGTCCAGGATCGAGGAGGCCATCGCGGCCCGCTTCGGCACCCACCGGCCCCGCCGGCCCGGCCTGCTCGTGGCAACCCAGGTGGTGGAAGTCTCGCTGGACGTCGACTTCGACGTGCTGCACACCAGCGGCGCCCCCCTCGACGCGCTGCTGCAGCGCTTCGGCCGGGTCAACCGGCTCGGCGCCCGCCCCCCGGCCCCGGTCGTCGTCCACCCGCCCACCTACCGGCCGCGCCGCGGCGGCGGGCCGACCGAGTACGCCGACGGGGTCTACGACGCCGACCCGACCCGGCTCGCGATGGCCCTGCTGTCCCGCCACGACGGGCACGTCGTCGACGAACGCGAGATCCTCGGCTGGCTCAACGAGATCTACACCAGCGACTGGGGGACGCGGTGGCGCGAGGAGGTCGAGCGGTTCCGCGACGAGTTCCGCAGGGCCTTTCTCGACTTCACCCACCCGTTCGACGACCGCAGCCGGCTGGCCGACCAGTTCGACGAGATGTTCAACGGCACCGAGGCGGTACTCGCCGACGACCGCGACGAGTACGCTGAGCTGCTGTTCTCAGCCCGCCGTGCGGCCGGGCGCCTGCTGGCCGAGGAGCTGCTCATCCCACTGCCGCAGTACGCCATCGCCCGCTGCCGCTGGGACTCCACCTTGAAGGTCCGGATCCTCGACGCCGAGTACTACCCCGACCGCGGCCTGATGGAGATCCGCGATCACGCAGGTAGCCGCTACCGGTCCGGGGAAATTGTGTGATCAGCGCCGAGGACGTGGGCGGGGTCCACGTCAAGTACCTGTACCACTGCCCGCGACAGCTGTGGCTGTTCTCCCGCGGGCTGCGTCCGGAACGGCTCAGCTCGCTGGTGCAGTTCGGCGAGGCCGTGCACGACACGACCTACACCCGGAGCACCCCGGTCGACCTCGGCGCGGCCCGCATCGACTTCGTCGACGGGCAGGCCTGGGTGCACGAGGTGAAGTCCTCGTCCCGATCCACCGAGGCCGACCGGGCCCAGGCCATCCACTACTGCCACCGGCTGGCCGAGCTGGGGGTGGCGGTACGCGGCGCGGTTCTGCACTACCCCTCGACCCGCCGCACCGTGACCATTCCCTACGAGGCTGACGAGGCGAGCCGCGCCGCGGCCGACATCGACACCGTGCTCCGCACCGTCGCCGAGCAGTCCGCGCCACCACGGCTGGCCCGTTCCCGCTGCCGGGGCTGCAGCTACCTCGACTACTGCTGGGTGGAGTGAATGCCCGAAGCGTCCCGTACCTACTGGCTCACCACCGCCTGCCGCATCCGGCGCAAGGACCAGTCGCTCGTCATCGAGCGCGACGACCACGAGGACCGGCACATTCCCGTCAACGACGTGCGCGACATCGTCGCGAGCGACAACGTGGACGTGAACACCGCGGTGGTGGCGTTGCTGAACAAGCACGACATCGACGTCCACCTGCTCGGATACTACGGCGACTATGCCGGTTCCCTGCTCGGTGCCGAGCGCAGCACGTCCGGCGAGACCGTCGTCGCTCAGGTCCGTCTCGCCGCCGACCACGAACGCTGCCTGGCGGTCGCCCGGCAGCTGGTCATCTCCTGCGCGTTCAACGTCCGCCGGGTCGTGGACCGCAAGCTGCTGGACCGGCCCTACCGGGTGCTGGAGGACAGCGCCGCGGCGGCCACCAGCCGCGAGCAGCTCATGGGCGCCGAAGGCACCTTCCGCCGCTCGTCCTGGGCGGTGATGGACACCAAGCTGCCCGACTGGCTGCAGCTGCACGGCCGCAGCCGCCGCCCGCCGCGCAACGCGGGCAACGCCTTCATCAGCTACGTCAACGGCATCGTCTACGCGCGCGTCCTGACCGCCCTGCGCCTCACCCCGCTGCACACCGGCATCGGCTTCCTGCACAGCACCATGGAACGCCACCGCCACACCCTCGCCCTGGACCTGGCCGAGGTCTTCAAACCGCTGTTCGCCGAACGGCTGCTGCTGCGCCTGGCCTCCCGTCGCCAGCTCCACTCCCGGCACTTCGAGACCACCTCGAACCAGGCGTCCCTCAGCGAGGAAGGCCGGAAACTGGTCGTACAGACCGTCCGCGACGACCTCGCCACCACCGTCCAGCACCGCCAGCTGCAACGCAACGTCGCCTATGACGAGCTGATCTACCTCGAAGCCCTCCGCCTCACCCGCACCTGCCTCGAAGACGCCCCCTACAAGGCGTTCCGGATCTGGTGGTGACGGGGTGTACGTCATCGTCGTCTACGATACGGCCGCGGAACGCAACCCCGGCGTGCTCAAGATCTGCCGCCAGTACCTGCACCACATCCAGCGCAGCGTCTTCGAAGGTCACCTCACCCCCGCCCAGATGACCCGCTTCCGCGTGGCCATGGAGCGCAAGACCGACCCCGGCTATGACCGTGTCCTGGTCTACACCTTCCCACCCGGCGCCCACCCCGAACGGCACAGCTGGGGCGCCCCAGACACCCAGGCTGACGACATCCTCTGACCAGGCGACACGCCCCCGTTGCAGCGAACCCCCTGGCCGTCTTGCGCGACCGCCGGTTCGCTGCAAAAATCACCCCCGGCAGCCGTCAAGTCAGGTGCCTGACCTGCAGTTTTACTGTGGGGTCCTCATCGCCCCTACGAGGGATTGCAACCTCAGCATCCGCTAGCATACCGTGGCATACGAATCAGGTCCTCATCGCCCCTACGAGGGATTGCAACGGGGGCAGCCCGGAGTGGCCGGAGTGGCCCCCGAGAGGGGTCCTCATCGCCCCTACGAGGGATTGCAACAGCAGCGCGCGGCGGAGGTACCGGACCATGACGCCGGCGTCCTCATCGCCCCTACGAGGGATTGCAACTGCTCGACGCTGGTCGCGGCCCGCGACTCCGGCCGACGGTCCTCATCGCCCCTACGAGGGATTGCAACCGTCCAGGAGGAAACCGGTCCAGTGGTTGACCGCGCCCGTCCTCATCGCCCCTACGAGGGATTGCAACATGCTCATGCAGACCTCTTCGTCCTCGCCGGGTCTGAGTCCTCATCGCCCCTACGAGGGATTGCAACGTCTCGGCCGAGGCGGTCGGCGTTCCCCAGGCGCCGCGTGTCCTCATCGCCCCTACGAGGGATTGCAACAAAGAACCTCCCATGGCCGACGACCCCACCACGACGCCTGGTCCTCATCGCCCCTACGAGGGATTGCAACAGGTCCATGTCGTCCAGCGGCGCCGGTTCGGGAGTCGTCCTCATCGCCCCTACGAGGGATTGCAACTTCTACCGCACCAAGGACGGGTACGGGTTCCCCGCGGTGGTCCTCATCGCCCCTACGAGGGATTGCAACCCATTCTTACAGCTGCCGCCTGCGCCGCAGATGGAAGTCGTCCTCATCGCCCCTACGAGGGATTGCAACTTTGGCCTCTTTCTCGGTTCGTGTGATCACCCAGACTAGGTCCTCATCGCCCCTACGAGGGATTGCAACTCGTAGAGACGGTCGTAGTCCGAGTCCCGCTGTGCGCGGTCCTCATCGCCCCTACGAGGGATTGCAACTACAGGGGGGTCATGGGGGACGCGAGGATGCAGAGTCCTCATCGCCCCTACGAGGGATTGCAACCCAGCTCCAGGTACCCCTGATATCCGATGATCAGTTGGTCCTCATCGCCCCTACGAGGGATTGCAACGACGCCCCGCCGTTCGCAGCCGACGACTTCGTCACGCGTCCTCATCGCCCCTACGAGGGATTGCAACATCACGTGAGGCCGGATCTCGAGCAGGCGATCCACGGTCCTCATCGCCCCTACGAGGGATTGCAACACGATGTGCAGTCGCTCGTCGTCGCGCAGCACCATCCCCGTCCTCATCGCCCCTACGAGGGATTGCAACCGGTCTGCTCGACCTGCGGGTACACCCGGTCGGCGTGTCCTCATCGCCCCTACGAGGGATTGCAACGTGTGAACGCGGTCCACACCGCGACCGACGCGACGGTCCTCATCGCCCCTACGAGGGATTGCAACAGGTGACCCCCGCGCGGGTGCTGCGCCTGTACGGGCCCGGTCCTCATCGCCCCTACGAGGGATTGCAACAGCGGCATCTCGGCCGGCCTCTCGACGCGGCCGCCGTCGTCCTCATCGCCCCTACGAGGGATTGCAACTCAGCTCCGCGGGTGCAAACCCCACGTCATAGAAGCAGGTCCTCATCGCCCCTACGAGGGATTGCAACCCGTTCGCTTTGATGGACCAGCCCGTTCCGGGTGAGCGTGTCCTCATCGCCCCTACGAGGGATTGCAACAATTTGAGGGCAGCCATGTTGGCCTGCATGCGCCTGACGTCCTCATCGCCCCTACGAGGGATTGCAACCTGACGATGGCGGCGAAATCGGACGCGGTCCACGCGGTGGTCCTCATCGCCCCTACGAGGGATTGCAACTTCAGGTCCGCCCACGGCGCGCAGATCAGGCGGGTGTCGTCCTCATCGCCCCTACGAGGGATTGCAACAGGATCGCCACCGGGTCGATGCGGAACATGCGTCCGAGTCCTCATCGCCCCTACGAGGGATTGCAACACGGCCTGGTCGACGGGGCCGCGTTCGGTCTGTCCGGGGTCCTCATCGCCCCTACGAGGGATTGCAACCCGTTGGCGGCCGCGGTGATCGCCCCGGCCGCGACCCGGTCCTCATCGCCCCTACGAGGGATTGCAACTGGTGGACCCGGCCGAGCGGCCGTGGTCTGTGGAGGTGTCCTCATCGCCCCTACGAGGGATTGCAACAAAGGACTTCCCCATGGCCGACGATCCGACCCCACCACGTCCTCATCGCCCCTACGAGGGATTGCAACTGGTCCCCGGCCCGGTAGGCCGTGGCGGCGGACCGCGTCCTCATCGCCCCTACGAGGGATTGCAACAGCATGACACCCATGTTGACGAAGCCCTCGTTCATGCTCGTCCTCATTGCCCCTATGAGGGATCACAACTTCTCAGCGATGCCGCCGCCCGACTGGTTGGGGGAGGCGGCCTGCGTCTCGTGCGTGCGCTCCGACCGCAACATCGAGACTCACTGCCGTTGACCAGATGACCGGCCGCACCGGCTATCGGCTTGTGTGCTGCCATTCGGGCACCAGGATCGAATAGAGCAGCGAGTCGCGCCAGGCACCGTTGGTGAAGACGTGATCGCGGAGTCGGCCTTCGAAGGTGAAGCCGAGGCGTTGCACGGTGGCGAACGAGGCGGTGTTGCCCGGGCCGATCGCGGCGGTGACGCGGTGCAGCCCGAGCGGGCCGAAGGCGAAGTCGAGCAGGGTCCGGGTGGCGTCGGTGGCATAGCCGCAGCCCCAGTGGTCAGCGGCGATCGCAGTACCGAGCTTCGCGGCTCGCACGCCGGTCAGGCCCAGCCGGGCGAACCCGACGAGTCGGTCGTCGTCGAGAAGGGCGACAGCGAGGTAGTACTCTGTGCGCGGACACGCGCCGGCCCGCTCGATCGCGCCGGCGATCATCGCGCGGGTCTGTTCGCGGTCGCGGGAGTCGAACGACAAGGAATGTGTGACGCGGTCGTCGCCGACGACCGCGAACGCACCGTCTACGTCGTCGCTGCGGAACTCCCGCAGCCGCACCCGAGCACCAGACAGCTCGACGGGCCCGGGCTGCGGGGTGGGCGAGGCCGTCATCGGGGCAGGACCAGCCGGTCGGCGCCGAACGAGTGCAGTGCGCTCGCGAGATCGGCTGCCGCACGTGCTTCGCTGCCGAGGTCCACCAGCGCGCGGTGGACGTGCTCGACCGAGGTGACGACGCCGTAGATGCGCTGAGCGGGCGGCAGCTCCAGCACCGGGGCCATAGCCTCCGCCGCCCCCTCGATCTCCCGGCGCACGATGCGCGCGATCGCCAGCGCACACCGGGTTCCAGCCTCGCCTCCGAACGCGCGCTCGGACTCGGGCGCGTGCTCGTAGGCGTCGAGGGCCTGTAGCGCAAGCCGCTCGGTGTGGTCGGCTTCGTCGTGCCCAGCCCAGGCGAGGGCGTCCGCCGCGTAGTAGAGCTGGCGTGGTCGAGTGAACGTGCACAGGCCACCGAGGTCGTCGAGCTCATCGGGGTAAACGTGGTCGCGAGCCTCGGTGGCACGCTCGATGGCCGCGTACGCCTCTGGAATCCGCCCGAGCGCTGCGAGGGGACGCGCCTGGCTGACAGCGAGCCACACGGCCGCCGTGCCCTGGCTGCGGGCGGCCGCGTCGGTGCCCTGCTCGGCGTAGCGCACCGCGTCGTCCAGCCGCCCGGACCGGTAGGAGATCAGCGACTGCATGCCGCGTGTCCATGCCCGCAGGCCGTCATGCCCGGCGCTGTCAGCGCAGGTGTAGGCAGCGCGCGCGTGGGTCAACGCATCGTGCGGCGCACCGAGATCGTGCCCTGCCATGGCCATCAGACCGGAAGCGACACCAGCGAGAAGGTAGAGGTCACGAGTGTGCTCCAGGCGCTGACGTCCGCCCAGAAAACCCAAGGCGCGTTCCTGGGCGTCAGCGATGTCCTCCAGCAACGACGCCAGCGGCTGCCGCGGGTAGGCGACAGCGAGCCGCCGCACGTCATCGGCAAGTTGATCGAGAGTTTCGGTGCCCACGTTGGTTGCCTCCGCGTCCCGCAAGAAGTCGCGTACGAGGCCCGCACTCCGAGCGACGACCTGCCCCTGCCAGTCTTCCCGCGCACAGCCTCGACGCGCGACTCCGATGCGGGACCGGGTGCTCATGGCGGCGGCGATGCCGTAGGGCAGGCCCAGCAACCGGACCGCCGGCTCACCGAACATCCGCTCCAACACGACCTGCGACCGCGGATGCGGCATCCCCTTGAGATCCCCCGCCACCCACCGGTAGACCTGCCGCCCGGACAGCAGATCACCGGACTCCCGCTCGTAACCGACCCGAAAATCGTCCACCGTCATCCGCCGCTGCCCGAGCACCTGCTCCAACCGCGTACGCGGCGACTCCGAATCCACCATGGACACCCCCTCAATCGTGGTGGACCCACCGTAGAACCCCTCCGAACAGGCACACCAACCAGCACGACCGACGACAACAGAAGTCGCGATCACGACATTCCGAGACAACGACACGCCCACGACGATCAGGGCATGACCGCGACGAACCCGCCCGCCCCGCAGACCAGCGACCACAAGCAGGACCACACTGGTGGCCCTACCCCGAACCCGGCCCCGAGGTCCGCGTAGTCATCCTGTACCGGACAGTTCGACGGGCCCGGGCGGCGGGATGGGCGGGGCCGTCATCGGGGCATGACCAGCCGCTCGGCTCCGAACGAGTGCAGCGCCCCCGCGAGGTCGGCCGCCGCACGTGCCTCACTGCCGAGGTCCACCAACGCACGATGGACATTCTCGACCGCGATCACGACGCCGTGGATGCGCTGAGCGGGCGGCAGCTCCAGCACCGGGGCCACGGCCTCCGCCGCCCCCTCGATCTCCCGACGCGCGATACGCGCCATCGCCAGCGCACACCGCGCACCGGCCTCGTCCCCGAACGAACGATCAGACTCGGGTGCGTGGTCGTAGGCCTCGAGGGCCGCCACCGCGAGCCGCTCGGTGTGGTCGGACTCGTCGTACCCACCCCAGGAGAGGGAGTCCGCCGCGTAATAGAGCTGGCGTGGTCGAGTAAACGTGCACAGGCCCCCGAGGCCGTCGAGCTCGTCGGGACGCACACGGTCCCGAGCTGCGGCAGCGCGTGCGATGGCCGCATACGCCTCCGGGACCCGCCCCAGCGCCGCAAGAGGACGCGCCTGACCGATGGCCAGCCACACCGCCGCCGTGCCCTGACTGCGGGCGGCTGCGTCGGCGCCCTGCTCGGCATAGCGCACCGCGTCGTCCAGCCGCCCGGACCGGTAAGAGATCAGCGACTGCATACCGCGCGTCCACGCCCGCAGACCGTCGTGTCCGGCTTTGTCGGCGCAGGCGTAGGCCGCACGCGCGTGGGTCAACGCGTCGTACGGGGCACCGAGATCGTGCGCCGCCTTGGCCATCAGCCCGGAGACGACGCCAGCGAGAAAGTAGAGGTCACGGGTGTGTTCCAGGCGCTGACGTCCTCTCAGGAAACCCAAGGCGCGGGCCTGGGCGTCGGCGATGTCCTCCAGCAGCGACGCCAGCGGCTGCCGCGGGTAGGCGACAGCGAGCCGCCGCACGTCGTCAGCAAGCTGGTCGAGTGCCTCGGTGCCCACGTTGGTTGCCTCCGCGTCCCGCAAGAAGTCGCGTACGAGGCCCGCACTCCGAGCGACGACCTGCCCCTGCCAGTCTTCCCGCGCACAGCCTCGACGCGCGACTCCCGTGCGGGACGGGATGACCGGAGCGGTGGCGATGCCGTAGGGCGGGCCCAGCAACCGGGTCGCCGGCTCACCGAACATCCGCTCCAACACGACCTGCGACCGCGGATGCGGCAACCTCTTGAGATCCCCCGCCACCCACCGGTAGACCTGCCGCCCGGACAGCAGATCACCGGACTCCCGCTCGTAACCGACCCGAAAATCGTCCACCGTCATCTGCCGCTGCCCGAGCACCTGCTCCAACCGCGTACGCGGCGACTCCGAATCC
>Ga0136617_10004615_pt1 | contig 12337 bp, 10 predicted proteins | sample AntDrymUQ3222106_2_FD_129672 | JGI IMG/M metagenome (GOLD analysis project Ga0136617, IMG submission 129672) | Polar desert sand microbial communities from Dry Valleys, Antarctica - metaG UQ322 (21.06) | ecosystem: Environmental > Terrestrial > Soil > Desert | place: Antarctica: Dry Valley...
ACCATGATGCGCTCCTGCATCGCCACTTTCGACGTATCGGGGGCCATTGTCAAGCCAACGGGGAGCACTTTAGTATACCGGTGCGCCCGCGCCGAAAACAGTGACGAGGAGTGCTTGCCCAGTGACCGCGCATCAGAGGGACCCACGCGAGGAGCGCGGCCCGTCGGCGCCGGACGACGGCTGCCCGGTCCGCCTCGTCCACGTCACGACCGTGCCCGAATCGCTTCGCTTTGTCGCCGGGCAGGCCGGCTTCATGCACGCGCGCGGCTTTGAGGTGCATTGCCTGTCGTCGCCCGATCCGATGCTGGAGCGCTTTGCCGAACGGGAGCAGGTGGCGGTTCACCCGGTTCCTATGCACCGGCGGATTACGCCGATCCACGACCTCGGTGCCGTCGCCCGGCTCCGACGGCACATGCGTCGCATCCGGCCGGCGATCGTTCACGCCCACACGCCGAAAGGGGGGGTGCTCGGCATGATCGCCGCGACGCTCGCGGGCGTGCCGGTGCGGATCTACCATATCCGCGGGCTGCCATTCATGACCGCCACGGGCAGGACACGCTTCTTGCTGCGCTGGAGCGAGGCAGTATCGTGCCGCCTCGCTCACCAGGTGCTGTGCGTCAGCCATTCGCTCCGCGACGTCGCTATCGCGGAGGGACTCTGCCCCGAACATAAAATCAAAGTGCTACGGCACGGTAGCGGAAACGGCGTAGACGCCGCCGGCCGGTTTGACCCGAGCCAGGTCGGTACGCTCGCCCGCGAGGCAACGCGGGCGAAGCACACCATTCTCGACGATGCATGCGTGATCGGCTTTGTGGGACGCATCGTTCGGGACAAAGGCTTGATCGAGCTGGCGGAAGCATGGACGGCGCTGCGGAAAGAATTCTCTGACATACACCTGCTGATCGTCGGCTGGTTTGAGTCAAAAGACCCGGTGCCGACCGCGGTGGAGGAGCAGTTACGGCGTGACCCGCGGGTGCGGATTGTAGAGCGCGTCGACGATACCGCGCCGCTCTACGCCGCCATGGACGTGCTCGCCCTGCCGACGTACCGCGAAGGGTTTCCCAATGTCGTGCTGGAGGCCGCTTCGATGGAGCTTCCGGTGGTGGCGACCCGGATTCCAGGCTGTGTCGATGCGGTCATTGATGGCGTCACCGGAACACTGGTACCGCCGCGGGATGCCGCGGCTCTGGCGGAAGCTATCCGCACTTATCTCAGAGACCCGAAGTTGTGTCGAGCGCATGGACTCGCGGGGCGGGAGCGGGTTCTCCGCGAGTTTCGACGCGAAGTGATCTGGCAAGCGACGTATGATGAGTATGTACGGCTCCTGACGGAGCGGGAGATAGCGGTTCCTTAGCGATGGTCTGGTCACGCATTGAGCGTGTCCACGACATGCTCCATGGAAAGTGAGCGCATACCGTAGCGTTCCCGGCACTCAGCGAACGTCTCGAGAATGCGACAAAGGAAGGCCAAGTTCTCATCAATGTAGACGCCCATGTTGTGTGGGTGCCACCACAGATGGAAGATCGTTCCAGTGGTTGCCGCGGCCCGAATTCCATGAGTGATGCGCCGCAGACGGAGCCTGTCGAGATGGCGAATCCTCGGGGAATAGGGACGAAGAAATCGGCTTGAGCGAACGTTGCAGAGGCCGTTCGGTTCTCTCACCTCCTCCCACCGCAAGAGATTGTTGCCGGAGAACACGAGATAGGAGTCAAGAAGCCGTGTCCCCCGTGCCGCTGCCTGTCTCTTCGTGGCATCGTCAGCTGCACGGTACAACCACCCCGTCTCGTTGCCGCGATAGCTTGTGAAACCCTCCCGCAGCAGGATGTCTGCGTAGTCGGGATTGATTTGGTTGCGGGGCAGGATGATCGAGCGCATCCGGATGTCATGCCGGTGGGCGATTGCCACTGCGCTGGCCAGATCCGCCTCAAATGCGTCCCGCGTTTGACCCTCTTCCAAGCAGTAATAGTGCGAGAAGGTGTGGCTGCCGATCTCCTGGCGCGGTCGGTGCCGAATAGCTTCGATCAGGCTAGGGGCGAAGTGGAGCGGGTCGTCCTCTTCGCTCTGCCCGATCGCATCCTGGTACGGCGAAAGACAGGGGTTTCGATAGCTAGGCACAATCGCGGGAGCGATTTCGCTGAGCTCCTGGCGCGAGGTCGCGAAGAGAAATCCCACGGTGGCCCAGGTCGCGGCGATGTCGAATGCTTCGAAGAGATCGAGCATACGCGGAATCGCTGCCCGAGCGCCCAAGAGGTTTGATCGATACGTGCCCCCGTCCAATGGATAATTCTCTCGCACGCCCCACCGTAGTTCGAAGTCGAGCGACACGACCAGCGCGCCGAAGCCTGGGTTCTTCAACTCTTGGGACACCTCGAAGCGACGTCGTCACATCCGCGCGCCCGGCTCAGTTTATGCATGCCGGTTCGTCGCAGCTGCATCTCGAGCACGAGCGGCCGGCTCCATGGCGTTCTCGCGCGTGACTGCCACTCGCTCACGCAATAGCATGAGTCGCCGCGCAGCGTCGATGACTTGGAGACGCTGAAGTGCATCAGCCACCGGCACCAGTATTGGGTAGCGGTAGGCCGTTGCCGTAACGAGCGTTCGCTCCGTGGTCGCGAGTTCGCGTTTGTAGCGCTGCTCTCCCATCAGAAAGTCGTAGTTTCGGTAACCCCGCTCTAGACATGCCTGCATGCACAGCGCATGCGTTACGAGCCCGGGCTTGATGCGGTTATCGGTGACATGGCGAAAACCACTCTGATAGAACAGCACTGACCCCTCATCAACAAAGCAGTAGAGGCAGCCCACTGTTCCCTCATCGTTCCGCACGCGAAAGAGGATCGCTTCCTCGCGTGCCATGAGACGAGGAATAAGATCTCGGTGAAAGCCGGTGAACCGAGCGCTGGCAAATGAGCCTCTCCTTCCGCTGCGCTGCCACCGCCGCTGATGAAGCTCAATCAACTCATCCAGGATCGCGAGCCCCTCGCCGGGTGATGCTGCCCACTCGGTCTGAAGCTCGCCGAGGAGACGCACGCTGCGTCGGATGTTCCGCCGAGGCGAGGGCCGAAGGGCATCGAGGACCGTTTGCCCCCCTCGTCGGGCACTGTCGAGGTCGAACGTTGGGTTTGCGTGGTATTCGGGCGCAAACCCCGGCTCAGCATGCAGCATGGCCTGCGCATCTTCTGGATCAAAACCGTCGAGCCGAAACATGAAGGAGAACCGATACCGGCGGATCGCCGCAATCAGCGCCGCCGCGAAGGCGTCACGATCCTCGGGTGCTACGAGGAGTCGGTTGTATTCAACCGTGACAGTTTCGCCGCGAGGTTCACCGGCAGTACCGATGTGAATGGAGCCGATCCCATTCGGTCCCAGCGGCCAGAATGCTCCTCGGGTAATGAGCGCGATACCGCAGGGCGTGCCATCACGCTCTGCAACCGCGAACCAGTGCGCTACGCGGCTTCCATAATGGTGAAGCCAGGTCTCAGTCCAGTCCCACGAACAGGCAAGCTTGCCAGTACCGTAGCGCTGTTCGAGCAGCACCCAGGTCCGAGCGGCATCGGCACGCTCCGACCTCGACAGCAGGTGGATGTCCATGCACGCAGCGTGTTGCGCACTGGAATCCTTTGAAGACGCCACGATCATGGATCATCTCCGCTTGCTCATTGGGCATCTCGTTTCCATCGATCGGGGAACGCATTCGGCAGGTGACGCGCGAACGCGGCCCAATGTCTCGCGGCGAATGGAACCCGTTACACTTAGCTGTGTCGGCATTGTAGCGTATGATCGAAGCGTGGTTCCAACAGGTGCTCACCATTCCACCCGCTCGCTCGACACCATGGGCCGGTCGGGAACGCATCAACGCATTGGTGCGAGGAAGCTTCGCGAACGACCAACCAGCCGCGTTTCATCATGCCAATTCAGGCATGATTGGTGAGCTTTCAGGTTATTGCGCTGTTTGGCGAAGTGCGATAGGCGCATGGAAGGTGGTGAGCAGGGTCGCGTGACCGATGTCCCTTGGCGCACGGCCGCCGCACTCTGCTGGCGAACACACGTGAGCAGGGTGCGATCGTCCTGCTCGTCAGTCTGTCGATCCTGGCCGTCAGCGACCCGCTCGCGATGGCCGTCAACTTGGACGGCATCCTTCTCGTCGGCCCTGCGAACCGCATGTGCCGTCAGGACCTCCGCCGCGCCGCCGCTCCCGTCGGGCACGGCGCCATTTGCGTCGTCGGGGTCGCCCTCATCAGCGGTCCGACCCCGACTCGGACGGGCGCTATTCCTCTTCGAAATCCAACGCGCACAACGACCCGTCGAATCGGCTTGGTCGACTACTAGCAACGCCTTCGGTGCGCGATCCGTACAACGATCAACCCGTCGCCCAGGTGCGAATGCCCACGTTCTGACGGCTTGCGGACGACCTCATGGGCGCCCCCTCGGCTGCCACGAAGCGCTCGCCGTGATGCGCGCCAGGATCGCAAGGCCGCACGCAGCGCCAATGACGTCCAAGGCAAGGTCGACGAACGTAGGTTCGCGCCCCAGTATAAAGGATTGGTGCCACTCGTCACTCACGGCAAAGGCGACGGCGCAGAGAAACGCTGCGGCAACGCGTTGCCGCTTGGTCAGGAGGCGCGATGGCAGCCCCCACCAGATGAGAATCGCAAGAACAGCGTAGGCGAATACGTGCCCGGCGATGGCCACCAGGTCCGGCGCGAGTCCTGGTAGCTTCGGTTGCGAGCTACGAGACGAGAGGGCGAAGATCGCCCCCATTGTCGCCACGGCCGACAGCAGGCGCAGCGCAGCAGAAAGCCTCCAGTCGGTACTCGGCATAGGTCTCCGATCGATGCAACCGCGCTTCGAGATCTGCGTGCGAGTTGCGGTACAGGTAATCCTCTCGCTGCCCGCTCTTCCCGGCAAGTTGATGAACTCCTGCGACTATGTGGCAGGAGTGCGTCGTCAAGAACAGTGCGCGAACAGTCATCCAGCCATCCGGGCGGGCTTGGCGCGATACGCCCTCCGCCGCCTAATATTAGTCGAACATCTAACGCGATCACACCTCCAATATTTGGCCACGGAAGCATTGCAGAGACGCACTGTAAAGCATACAACCGGTGGCGACGTCTGCCTCTGACCAAGCAGAGCTAGCTCCGGCGGGAACTTCGTTACTGTCGCTCTCCGAGCGCTGCTCCCGGCCGTTGACTGACTTAACCACCTACGGAGCAGTTCCGCGCCTCGCAGCCTCGGCAGTACCGGGCCCTTCCTCCGTTGCCTGTACCGGCGCTGCGTGCCGTCCGCGTGTTTGTCCCGCCGCGTGAGATCCGGCGGAGGCCGACGGACTCGTGGAAAGACTCCTAGCCGGCCAGGTGCCTACACCGTTGGGCGAGGGTTGGACAGGAGTCGCTGCCGGTGGTGCCTGCCAGTCCAACTGTTCCTCACCGGACCCGTAAGCGCTGCGGCGGTAGGTGCCTGTGCCGTCGCCCTTCTTCTGACGGTTGAGCACGATCCCGACAAGGCGAATGTCCCCCTGCCCGAAGGACTCGACTGCCTGCTGCAAGGCATCGAGCCGTGTTTGCCCGGACCATCCGACCAATATGATCCCGTCGGTCTTCGTCGCGACGGCGAGCGCATCACTGACGGCTAAAATCGGCGGAGTGTCGAGCAACACGACGTCTGCCGAATCCCCGATCTCCGCCAGCCGCGCAGTCATTTGCTCCAGGACCAGCAAGTGGGCCGGGTTAGGCGGAATCGGGCCACTCGGGATCACGGTCAGGTTGGTGACATTCGTCTGGACCGACGCCAAGTGCCACGGCTGCTCCGGATGGGTCAGGAGCGTTGTGAGCCCCACGTCGTTGGGCGCGTTGAAGATTCGGTGCTGGGTCGGGTGTCGCAGGTTGGCATCGATGATGACCGTCGAAATACCGGCATGTGCCATCAGCACGCCCAGATTCGCGACGATCGTGCTCTTCCCCTCGGCCGGTCCGGCGCTCGTGACCGCAAGCGTCGTAATCGGACGAACTACCGCCGCAACCTCGATCCTTGTCCGCAGCAATCGCATTGCTTCAGTCGCCGGTGAGTGCTTGGGATTGAGGGTGAATAGCTGCTGCGCGCCCAGCCGCATCTTTGGCACGCTTGCTACAGTCGCGAGCAGTGGGCTGCCCGTGAACTTCACGAAGTCCGTTGTGGGCTTGATGGAGTTATCGAGGTACTCGTTGAGCGCGACGGTGCCGAGCGCGAGCAGTAGGCCCGCGAGTGCCCCGAGTGCCGTGTAGAGTACGGTTCGCGGTGCGTAGGGCTGCTCCGGGATCACCGCGGGATCCGGAACCGTGACCTGCGTCTGCGCCGCTGCCCGATCGGCGCTGATCTGTTGTGACGTGACCTGGAGGTCGGTCAAGTTCAGGTCGAGTCGAGATCGCTCCGTCCTCAAATTTGCCATTTGCGCCTGGACCGCGAGCGTGTTCGTCGCGAATGACCCCTCAAGTGCGACCAAGCGTTCGTCGATGACGGCAATCTGACCTTCGATCTCGGCGATTTGCTCGTCGATACTGCTCTGCGACAGCTCTGTGTGTGACACCGCTTGTTCGCCGACGAAGTCCGTGAATGTATTGGCGATGGCGTTGGCGATGGCTGCGGCTCGCCCTGGGTCCGTATCGGACACCGACACCTCGACCACTTGCGTTCCCGCGATGGCGGTTGCGGTCACGTGCTTCCGCAACTCATCCACGTCATACGGCAGCTGGAGATCGCCAATCACCCGCTCCAGCAGCGGCCGCGACACAATTAAGAGTTGATACGTCTCGGCCAGTTGCTGACCGGCGAGAATTGTGTCGCTGCTGCTGTTCGGTCCCGGGGTGACCAGAAGTTTGGCACTTGCCGAGTAGAGTTCGGTCTGGCGGGCGCTGAATGTGAACGCCATTAGGCCGGTCACCAGCGGTGCAAGCAGTAACAGCCACCACCGCTGACGCGCCAGCTGCAACGCGCGGCGCAGGTCCAATTCCATCAAGTCTTATCTCCGTACGTTGCAGTCTGCGCAAAAGGGCAACCATCAAGTTAGGCTGGCGCAGATCCGTACCAAGTATAGTCGCAGTCCGCCAGAAATCGGCCGGCCCGCGTCTCGTAACGCCGATCCAGGACGTCTTGCCCCTGGCCGAGTGCGAACAATGATCGACCTCAAAATTCACGTGCTCACCGGTGTTGACGACGGCGCTGCCGACGAGGCGGTTGCGCATGCCATGCTCCCTCGTGCGCGGATGTTGGGATATCGATCCCTCGTCCCAACGCCGCCTTTGCCTGGGCGCCTCGACGCCGCTAACCGTTCTCGGTCGACGTTTGCCTCGGGTTTGAAGCCGCGCTGCCCCTTGACCTCCCCGCTCGCTTGCAAGCCGGCGAGCCCGCCATCACGTCCGGCAGGCGCGCCGTCGTCGTCGACCGCCCCATTTCGGGTTAGCCGCCGCATGTGGACTCCGCGTTCTTCGCGCGGCAGGTCGCTGGCTTCCGCCCGTGCTCGCCCATCCGGCGCGGCACGTCAGCGTTCAGCAGAACCCTGAGCGCAGGCGTGGTCTTGTGGACCGTGACATCCTCCTGCAGGCAACGATCGGCAGCTTCGCGGGGCTCTTCGGCGCGCCGGCGCAACGAACCGCCGAGCTCCCGCTGCAACAGGGAGCGATTCACCTCGTCGCGACCGATGCCCATTCGGTCGGTCATCGCTTTGCCAGCTCGAGCGCGGCCTTGCCCGGATCCGAACGCTGGTCGGTGAGGAGCGTATGCAACAATTGGTAGACGCAGTTCCGCGTGCCCGCCTCGTCGACGCCAACCTTCCGCTCCCTGATTCGTCCAATCCGCTTGTCCCGTTTCAGGTCGGTCGAGCCCGCCGCTGTTCTATCTCTCATGGCTGAGCTTGGTTCGTCTCCGGGGTCTAGGCCGTCGTTCGAAAACGAGCGCGAGTATCCAAATATCTAACGACCGTACATTTGCCGTCCGGGCTTGGTCATGCCCAGGCGCCACTTCATTATCTGTGGCGAACGTACAAGGGACCGAGCCGTCAGTGGCACTAAGGGCGGACAGGGTATTGTCGTTGCTGCCGACGTAGACGGCGTCCCCAGCCACGGCCGGCTATGACGAGACTTCGTCCTCCGGTCGGTAAGCGTCAGTCCAGCCCTGGGGAGCCGGTGGGTTCAGGGCCCGGCTGCTCGCCAGGTCCGTGGGGTATTGCCATGAAATGCTGTGGTGGCTGCGTCATCGGCCGCCTGGGCGGCCACCACGGAGGGATGCGTCTCGTTGGTCCCGATACCGAAGAGCGTGCTGGATTTCAAGGCAAGCAGAGCGGCCACGAATCGAAAGGCTGTCTCTGCACGGGACGTCTATGGGTCGGCACAGGAGGAGTTGTCTGGCGGCAGGTGGCACCTGGCCTACCCGTCAGGAACCGGACGCCGATTGAGGGATGGCCTGAGCGCATGGCGCAGATCAGACAGGGAATAGCATATACATCCCTCTATTTGTCGATGTCAAAACACAGTCAGTAAATCTAGGACTTTGGTAGGGTCTTTTCCTTCGTGTGGGCGCTGTTTACAGTCACTCAAATGAGTCGTGGGCCACCGGTCACCAGGAACACTGCGGTTCCTTTTCGCATAGTTCCCAACGGGTCGAGCCCAGTGCATGTCTCAGCATGCGGCGGTCGCGCCTATTGGCCGCGCATCCGGAGGACGACCGGCACGGTCCTCAGCAGGATGACGAGGTCGAGCGAAAGGCAGACGTTCTTTACATAGAAAAGATCGTGCTCGAGCTTGATACCGGCGTCATGGATCGAGCTGCCGTAGCAGAAACGGACCTGTGCCCAGCCGGTGAGCCCTGGCCGAACCGCGTGGCGGCCAGCGTAGCCGGGGAGGGCGCGTTCGAGCTGATCGGTGAACTCGGGGCGCTCGGGCCGCGGCCCGATCAGGCTCATGTCACCGCGCAGGATGCTCCACAGCTGCGGCAATTCGTCGATCCGGGTGCGGCGCATCAATCGCCCGACTCGGGTAATCCGCGGGTCTGCTGCCTGCGCCCAAACCGCTCCCTGCGCTTCGGCGCCCGTGCGCGTCGAGCGAAACTTGTAAATCCTAAACAGCTGCCCGTGGCGGCCGACGCGGACTTGGTGATAGAAGACAGGGCCTGGTGAGTCGAGCCGAGTCACCAGCGCGACGAACGGCAGCAAGATCAACACGGGCACCGCGAGGAGCGTAACGATGGCGATGTCAAGTGTCCGCTTGATCGCTGCGTAGGTTCGCGATGCCTGGGGTGCGATGACCGCACCGATGCCTCGTTCGCCCTCGCGCACGTACTCGAGCGGGATGCGACCGACTACGCAGGAAAGGACGTCTGTGGCCGCCAGCATCAGCGGTGGATGCCCCAGCCCGTCGACGAGGATGTCATCGATCGGCGCCGGTGATTCGGCAAAGACGATCGCGCGGCACTTGGTCTGCGAAATCTCGCGTGTCAAGTCGTCGAACGTTGTCAACCGACGGATTGCCGCCTGGCCATGGAGCGGTTGCAGCCGTGGCGCCTCCCAGGTCGTTCGACCTCCAAGGGATGGCCTCGTACCGAGGGGCAATGCGGCAGCGACCGTTGCGGCGAGCGGGCCCCGTCCGACGATGAAGATTGTTTCCGCCAGTGTCTGGGTGGCCGGTTGAACGGAAGTGCTGGTGACGGCGACGGCCAAGAGACCGGCGGCACACAGCGTCACACCAGTGATCAACAACGGCGTGGTAAACTCGCCTCGCCCCAGCCAGTGCAGCAGAACCGTGACAACGACGAGCAGAGAAGCCAGTGCGGCCGGCAACAGCGAACGGGAGGAGATCCGGTCCCGCCTGACGCGCCCTGCAATCTGCGCGAACTGCGAACTGATGATTCTTGTGCCGTCGCTCATTCCATCCGTTCCCTTGGCGCCGCAAGGTCGATTCGGACAGGAAACGCTCACCAACCAAGAGGGCAGAGCGCTGCCCATGTTGGGTCGATGTGCGCCGCCCGCTTTGAACCGGGCTTGCGTGACCACGACAGCGCTCATCGAAAGCACGCGCGGGCGTCGACGCGTGGGGTCTCAGGAGCGCGAATGTGTTGTGGAGCAGGGATCAAGAACGTAGAATGAGTGAAGCTGTACGGCTCCGCCTACGAGCTGGACCCTGCGGTATGTGCGATGTGGGGTCTGTCGTTCGCGCGCTAGCCCCACCTCGTTCCGTTCCAAAATTCTCCGAGAATTGAGCGCACGCTCGATCGGCGTGCCATGCGGGACCGTTGCGGTTGGCTCTCCTCCCTCGGGACGCTTGTCAGTCGGCGTTACGCCGTTGACCAGGGGGCAACGAATCGGCGTCCGCTCCCCGGCGATCGGACGAGACGAGACACGAAGAATCAAGCCCGAGCAGGTATCGCTGTGCGCTCCTTCGCTCACGGGCGCTCAAGCCGATCCCTCTCTTTTAGGATGTGTTTTGTCCTCGCCACGACAGTACTATAGTACCGACTATCTTGTCAACATACATCCGCAAGTACTAGCTCATTAGAACCAGTGTCCGGCTGATTCGATCATTTCCCTCTAACCATCGCTGGGTAGCGGCTTCGGCATCTTCCGCCCTTTACCTGCCCATTCGGGCTGCGTCGCGCGGCGGCTTCCGCGCGCATGTTTTCCACGCAATGCGACCGCGCGAACCTGCACCGCGTTCGTGTGGAACGTGCTTTGGCCACCGAGGTCGGCGAGGGCGTCGGAGGTCAGCCAGTTGATGTTGCGGCCGTCGGCGCTGTTCTTTGCCCAGTGGCCCTTCGGCGCGACGGCCACGCCAGGCGGGACGGCGTCGGTGACTTTGGCGAGCAGGTGGCAAGAACCGCGGGCATTGCTGACCTCGACGAGGGAGCCGTCGTCGATGGCGCGCTTCGCGGCGTCGCGTGGGTTGAGCTCGATTGCCGGTTCGCCCTCTTTGGCGCGGAGGGTCGGCACGTTGGCGAGGCTCGTGGTGACGAAGTGGTGGGCGGCGCCGGAGAGCAGCGTCAGCCAGCCGTCCTTAGCCTGGTGATCCGTGAATTCTGCCGGTGCGACGTATTCGGGCAGCGGGTCAACGCCATGGTCGCGCATGGCGGCGCAGACGAGTTCGACCTTGCCGGACGGCGTCGGGAAGTGGCCGTCGGCGAACGGGGTGCCGACCTGTCCATCGAACGAATACGAAACGGTGCCCTCGCGCTGGAGACGATCGAGCGTGATACCGGCCAAGAGCGAGTTGTCGGCGCGGGTGGCGTCTAGTACTTCGGCGATGGCCTCCTCCGCGCTCTGCCGCAGCCACGGGTCGTCGTAGCCAAGGCGGGCGGCCAGCAGGCGCATGACGTCCCAGTTGCTCGTGGCCTCGCCGAGCGGGGCGATGGCCTGGGTGTTGTACTGGAGGTGGCGGTGGCCGTAGGGCTTGTGGAGGTCGGTCTGTTCGAGCTGGCTGGTGGCGGGCAGCAGGATGTCGGCGTAGCGCGCGGTGTCCGTCTCGAACAGCTCGTGGACGACAGTGAAGAGGTCCTCGCGTTGGAGTCCCTCGGCGATGAGGCCGGCGTTGGGGCTGGCGGCGGCAGGGTTGGCGTTGAAGACGTAGAGCGACTGAATGGGTGGGGCGGACGTTTCGCCCAAGAGCGCCGCGCCGAGGCGGTTCATGTTTACCTCACGCGGCGTCGGCGGGCACTCGCCCGCGTGGCCGACCGCGCTGGCGTCCCACTGAATCCAGCCACTCTGGCTGTAGTAAACGCCCCCACCGGGCAACCCGTACTGGCCGGTGACGGCCGGTAGGCAGAGCAGGGCGCGGATCGTCTGCCCGCCGTTGGCGTGGCGCTGCACGCCATCGGAAAACTTGAGCATCGCCGGCTTCGTCGTGCCCCAAAGGCGGGCCAACGCGACGATATGCTCGACCGAGAGACCGGTGATCGCCGCGACGCGTTCCGGAGGGTAGGCCGTGGCCCGCTCCCGCAATTCGCGCCAGCCGACCGAGTAGCGTTTCAACCACGCCTCGTCGGCGAAACCCTCGGCGAAGAGGATGTGGACCAGGCCGAGCGCCAGCGCGCCGTCGGTGGCCGGGTTGGGCTGGATGTGCTGGTCGGCGGAGCGGGCGGTCAGGGTACGGCGCGGGTCGATCACGACGACGCGGGTGCCGGACCGCTGGGCGCGGCGGATGATCGGCATGACGTGCGGGTTGGTGCTTGCCGGGTTGTGGCCCCAGATCAAGATGAGCTTGCTTTGGAGCAGGTCGGAGGGATCGGGCGCGTGCTTCGCGCCGATGGTGGCAGTCACGGCGACGTCGGCGGCGGCGTCGCAGATGCTGCGCTTGAGGCCGGACGCGCCCATCCGGTTCCACAA
>Ga0136617_10004616_pt1 | contig 12336 bp, 8 predicted proteins | sample AntDrymUQ3222106_2_FD_129672 | JGI IMG/M metagenome (GOLD analysis project Ga0136617, IMG submission 129672) | Polar desert sand microbial communities from Dry Valleys, Antarctica - metaG UQ322 (21.06) | ecosystem: Environmental > Terrestrial > Soil > Desert | place: Antarctica: Dry Valley...
GGAGATGCTCAAGATGCCGCCATTGATCGTGGTGCCGCCGGTGTAATTATTGGCGGCATTCGCCAGCACCAAGATTCCGTTGCCCGCCTTAATCAGGCCGCCGGCGCCAGTGATCGAACCGTTCAAAGTGAAGGTGTTGGTATGTGAGGTCGGCCGCCCGCCCGCCGGCACAATCGGGTTGCTGTCACTGACATCGAAACTCGGATTGGTGTCGGCGAAGTTCTTTACTTCAATCGTGCCCGTTCCGCTCCCCAAGGTGATCTGCCGATTGCTGCTAAATGTCGCCAGGACCGCGTTGGAAATGGTTCCTCCAGAACCAGTGATATCCACACCGTCCTCGATCCGCAGGACCCCGCCCCCGTTGAGCAGAATCTGATTGGCCAAAGCGCCCAAATTAACGTCGCGACTTATCCCGGCGACCGCGCCGCTGTTGATCGTTACGTTGCCGGAGAAGGTGTTATTGCCGCCGAATCCGTTTACCCCGCTGTCGAGCGTGACGCCGCCGCTCTGCGCGGTCACGTTGCTGAACACGCCATTGCGATAGGCGACATTGCTCGAGGTGGTGGCGCCGAACACCCCCCCGCCGGTTCCGATAAGCACGTTGCGTCGGAAAGCGCCACCGGTGCTCAATTTCAACTGTGCCCCATTGTCGATCGTGAGCTGGTTGAAGGTTGGATTGTTGGAAGGCTGCGGGCCAAGCGCGAGTGCGTTCCCGAAGACGAAAGTCCCCTCGTGCAGGTAAGTTCCCCCGCTATAGCTGTTGGCCGTGTTCACCACGAGGGTGCCGCTGCCGAATTTCTCCAGCCGCCCGGTGCCGCTGGTCGATTCGCTGATGCCGGTGCCGCTGAGGGTCAGGGTCGTGCCGCTCTGCACGTTTACGATGCCGGAAACGAGATTGCCGTCTGGCTGTGCGCTGCCGCCAGCGGCACCCAGGACCAGCCCATTCGAAAAGGTGAAACTCGCGGTCGAGAGCAATACTGATCCGTCCCCTAGGGTGACCAAGCCGGAGCCTGCGTTTGCGGCATTGGAAAGACTCAGGATGCTGCTGTTACCGCCGGTGACCGACGTTCCGCCAGAGTATGTGTTCGTCCCGGTCAACGTCAGCGTCCCGGCTCCTGCTTTCGTGAGGGAACCGGCACCACTGAGGATTCCGCTTAAGGTCGCGGAGTTGTTATTCGTGTTGATGGTGCCGCTCGCCGCATTCAGAACCACGCTGCGCGCCGAAGTAAACCCGGACGAGAACGTCAGAGTCCCGCCATTGAACGTGACGCTGGTGGCGATGTTCCCGAGCTGGTTGTCATTCCCAACTTGCAGCGTCCCGCCGTTGATCGACGTGGTCTGCCCGGCCCCGCCGTAGGTATTACCGGCCGAGGCGGAAAGTATGAGCGTGCCTGTTCCCGTCTTGATCAGGTTCCCGGCGGTCGCGCTGTTACTGACTGTTCCGCTGAGGGTGAAGCTCGATCCCGCGTCGACCTGAAATGTGCTGGCGGCATTGCCGACCTTGAACTGCCGCGTCGTCGCCACCGTTTTGCCCGTTACGAGTTGCAGCGTGCCGGCATTGATTGTGGTCACGGCGGTCGACGCCCCGAGGCCCCCTCCGCTGCTGATCGCAACGATGCCGCCGTTAATAGTCGTTGCGCCGGTAAAAGTGTTGGTGCCGCTCAAACTTACCGTTCCAAGGCCGTTCTTCGTCAACCCTCCGGTCCCGCCGATGACGCCCGCGGCGGCCAGAGTCCTGCCGGTCGTTACATCCCAAACTTGAGTTGAACCCAGCATGAGCGCGCAATTGAGCGTCAGGTTCTGCGTCGCCGCGCTCATATTAATCCCCGAAGTGCCCAGGGTGAGGGTGTAGCCGGCGTTGAAGGTGACCAGACCGCCCGGGTTCGTGATTTGGATTCCGAGCCAGCTCAGGTTGTTCCCGAGACTTACCGTGTTCGCGCCCGTAACGGTCGAATTCCACAAGGCGATGTCGGCCGAGGTGGGCCTGTTATTGCCGATCCAACTCGACTTGGTGCTCAGAGCGGCGGTGCTGTTCTTCTTCGTGATGACCGCAGCCTGGACGACTGAGAAGGAGACACAGACCAGCGCAACGCAGAAGACGAGGAATTTCGACTTCGACGCGGGGCCCGTTCCAGCAGGCACGCGAGACATGTGCCTCCCCAGTTAGCCCGTCCCATGCCACCGTAGGTCTTCTCCCGATGAAATCCCGTTGAAATCCCTAGCCGTGCGCGGCTGGCGTTGAGCCTATCGCGCGTACGCCACCCGGCTACGGAGCCGCGCGTCGAGGCTGGTGTTGATCCGGGCGGCCCAGGCCCGCGAGGCTTCACTATTATAGTGAACGCCGTCGCCTCCGGTTTTGCCGGGGACGTAGCGCGTGAGCTGACGTGAGTCGATCACCTCGAAGTCATCGCGCCGCGCGGCGGCCTGGATGAGCCGATGAATTCTACCTTGTGCTCGCCGCAGCGCGGAAGAGTCCGGCGGTGCGATCCAGATGATCTGGCGCACCGAGCTGCCGCGGGATGCCCTGATGAACCGGTCGGCGAACGAGCTGATCTCCGCGTCGCTCAGATCACGGTCCATCCAATTGGTCCCGAGCTGCGCGAGCACAATCGTCGGCTGATGCCGCCTGACGAGCGTTTCGACTTTCGGTGTGAGAGTTGATCGCGGTCGCCGCCCATTCACGTAGTCGCGCAAGATCGGAGGCCGGTCGGGCGTGCTCTCGCGATAACCGCAGTTCGTATAAAACGCGGGCTCAGCGGCGAGCCAATGCTCGGGAGAGGAGCCGCAGGAAGCATAGGCCGCCACATTTTGCGGACCGAACTTTCGGGCGAGATGCTGTTGCACAGCTTCGCCAAACGGTCCTGCGGAGAGCGAGTCACCGATCATCAGAATACGGGTGCTGGCCGGCTGCGAATCGACCGTCACTGGTGTTTTCGCCGCCGGCCGCGCAGTCCCATTTGTCACGAGAACGAAGCTACCCAGGCAAAGGGCCACCGCGATCAAGGTGAAAAGGCCGCGCATCATGGCTTTCGGATTCCCGGATGCTGTTTCCTGTCCTCCACCCGGATGTAGGGCTGGAGGTTGATCTGGCCCGATTCGTCTCTCGCCTTCGCCGTTTCCCACAACGTGCCTTCCATCCGATCAAGCCGCAGTTTATAGCGTTTGCCAATTTTATGCTTCAACTTTTGCGGCTTCAATCCGATGTGCGCCGGGTGCATGACCAGTATTTGCTTCTCGTCGTATCGGCCCTTCACTACCTTGTCCACGTTGTAGACGTAGGCCACGAGCGATTCCTGGTAGGGCAGGAGTTCGTTGAGCGGGATCGGCTCCGATTTGAAGGCCAGGGTCGCTTTGAGCAGCAGCGGCTCCTGCTCGGGCGGTTCGGCTGGGGCGGCTGGCGCGACGAAACGTGCAGTCGTGACCGCTTGCGCGCGCGCCGGAACTTCCGCCGGCACGACGGCTTCCGCGCGTGCTGGAATTTCCGGTTGCACGGCTTCGGCGCGGGCGGCGGTTTCCACCGGCTGAGCGACCTGAGCCACGAGCGCACCTTCTCCCTGCTCGGATAACGGAGGCAGTGAGGCCAGCGCCTGCGCGGACATGTCCTGCTCGATGATATCGAAAACTTTATCGGCCCATTGGATCATCTCCTCCCCAAGAAAATGTTCCTTGTCGGGATCCATGCGCCGATAGGGGTATGCGACCAGGGTGCGGCTATCGATCACGGTGCTGGCCGGCGTGAGCTGCTTTCGCGTCTGCTCGAAGAGAAAATCCTGCACTTCCTTTGAAACCCGACCGGAGGTTGGCGGATTGACCCAATAAATTCTGCGCAAGGTGGACGGAGCCGAGACAGCCTTGGTCTTGAACGGCAACAAATAACCTTTCAAAGCCGAGGCGTGCTGCGATGGCCGGACCGTTTTCGCGTCGGGGAAGAGGCCAAAAAGATTGCTCCCGGTTTGAACGACCAAAATGTCCGGTTGCACCTTTTCGAGCAAATCCTCGAGCTTGGGAACGAGATGCGGCTTGGGCGGATTTTTCCGCTCCATTCCATAGGTGTCCTGTAACTCGCGCGGCGGTTTACCCGCGCCAGCCGATTCGATGCTCCAAAACCCGCAGGGCGCTTTGATGCTGGTGTAGGGCTTCTGTTTTAACCAACTCAGCGGATTCGTCCCGCAAGCCATGTAGGTGTAGGTCGCGTTCACCTGCGGATCGCTTCGAAACCGCTCGTCGAGCCGTTTGCCAAATCCGCAAAGCGCGAGGGAATCGCCCAGGATGAGGACGTTAAATTTGTCGGACGCGTTGCTAACTTCCGAACGCAGCGGCGTTCCGAGAAAGCAGAGCAGCAACGCAACAGTCGTTAGGCGAACCAAATGTTGCGCGCGATCGAGGCGCATTCTCGGATTCGCCATCGCTTACTTCGCGATCGGCTGCACCACCCAGCCTTGGTCGGTCTCGGTGAACTCCCGCGCTGCAAAGCACCAGACGATTACTCTCTTCTTCGCCAAATAGCCGGGATCGCTCCTCGAACGCCGGTAGAGACTCACGCGCACAGCGGTGGCGCCCGAGCCGCGCGTGCCAATCAGGTCGGGCGCGAAGCCAAGCTCGTTTGCTAATTGATCGATCAGCCCTGCTCGCTCTGCGAGGAATTCGTGAAAGACAAGGGTGTGGCTATCACCCAGAACGAGCAAAGGACTGTTCGCGTCCGGTTGAACTCCGGCGCCGCCCGGCTTCTCCGTGATTTCGCGAATTGAGATCTTCTCCGCTACCGGTCTTGCCGCTTCTGCCGACAGAAGGCTGACCAGATCGCCTTTGATCCCGACCTCTTTCCAATCTGCGTTGTAGCTTTTTCGGATCGGCGGCGGCGGCGGAACCTTGTCCCGCACGCGGGTGGCGATAGCCTGCGCGGCGAGCATGCAACCCAAGCCGGACCAATGGCTGTCGGTCTGGCAATAGACGGCACCACGCGCGTCGCGCTCCTGTGCGAACGCCGTGCTGAGATCGAGCACGTTGATTCCCTGCGCTCGCAACTCCTCATAGAACCGAAGGAGATAGGGTGCTGCGGTTGATCCCGTCTCCGGAGTTGCCTCGACTCCGAGCTTCTCCGGATACCGGGCCGCTTTCGGCGGCACTGGCACGAGCAATAACTCAATCCCCCGCTCCTTGAGTTGCCGATTGAAATCGGTGATCGCGGGAGCGGCATCAGCCGAGCCGGGTTTATGCGAGCGGCTCGTTTTGACGGCGGCCGCTCCCCAGAAGCGGCCTTGCGCGAGAAAGCGCAGCTCGCTCGTCAGGAACAGCCAGCCATCCGTTCCGGACATGGCGCTGATTCCCTTCTTTTCCAACGCCGCCGCTTTGCTCCCAACCTCTTTCCGGAACTGCTGCTGCGCCGGAGTCAGCGATTCAGTTTCTTGCGCGCAAACCCAAGCACTCCCTCCCGCGAGAAGCAGCAAGGAGGCACAGAGAAAACGCATGGCGGATAAGGGAAACCGGAAGCGTCGCTCCCGCAAGATGTGTCGGGGTCGATCTACGCAAGTTTACTTTTTCCTTTATCCGCGACGCTGAGTGTCGACTCTTGCAGATCCGTGGTCTTCAGTTCGCACACGTTCATCTTCTATTTCCTGCCGATGGCGCTGCTCGGTTATTACGCGCTCGCCGGCGCTCCTCAACGTTGGCGCAATCTCTGGTTGGTCCTGACCGGTTACGTTTTCTACGGCTGGGCCGAGCCGCGCTTTATCGTGTTGATGTTTGCGACCACATCCATCGACTGGCTGATGAGCCTGGTCATCGCGCATGACTCATGGCGCGTCTGGCGATTTTGGGGCAAGCCGGTGCGCCTTCTGCCGCCGGGACGGACGTCAGCTACAAGGAAACGGTCGCGCACTCAGCGCTTCGCGATCGCCGCCTCCGTCATCTCAAACCTGCTCGTCCTGGGCTTCTTCAAATACTTCAACTTCGGCGTCGATAGTTATAACGGGGCCGTTGCCGCGCTCGGTCTCGGGCATTTGGAATGGGACACATTTTTCCGCGTGGTGCTCCCGCTCGGCATCAGCTTTTACACCTTTCAGGCCCTCAGTTACACGATCGATGTCTACCGCGGCGAAGCAGAAGCGATGACGAACTTCATCGATTTCTCCTGCTTCGTTTCGATGTTTCCGCACCTGGTTGCCGGACCCATCCTGAAGTTTTCGTTCCTCGCGGATCAGCTCAAGCATCGCACGCTGACCCTCGACAAGTTCGCCCGCGGCGTCGCGTTCTTTATGGTGGGACTCGCGAAGAAAATCCTGCTCGCGAATCCGTGCGGAAAAATAGCCGATACTTGTTTTGACGCGGGATCAGTCGGCACACTCGACGCCTGGTTCGGCTCGGTCGCATACGCGTTCCAAATCTACTTCGACTTCAGCGGCTACTCCGACATGGCGATCGGACTCGGCCTGATGCTTGGCTTCATTTTCGCGAAGAACTTCGATTCGCCGTATCGCGCTGAATCGATCACCGATTTCTGGCGACGCTGGCACATTTCGCTTTCCACCTGGCTGCGCGAATACCTCTACATTCCCATCGGCGGAAACCGCCTCAGGCTTTCACGCACCTACGCCAACCTCGTCTTCACCATGCTCGTCGGGGGCCTCTGGCATGGCGCCTCCTGGAACTTCGTTATCTGGGGCGGAATGCACGGCGGCATGCTCGCGTTCGAGCGCAGCCAGGGCCGTGAAGGTTTCTATCACAATCTGCCAAAGCCGCTCCGCATCGCGTTCACGTTTGTCATCGTTTTGATCGGTTGGGTTTTCTTTCGCGCGAGCGATCTCCCGCGCGCCACCGCGTATCTCGCCAGCATGTTCGGTCTTGGTCACGCGCAGCCGGGCGCGGCTTTGATTAGCGGCATTATTTATCAGCCGTACTACCTGCTCTCAGCCGCGCTCGCTGCCATCGTCGTGTGGACGGGGAAACAAACGTGGGAATGGACGCAGCAACTGACTATGCCGAAAGCCGCGTGCTGCTTTGCGCTCGGCTGGCTCGCGTTCGTGGTGCTCGCGACCCAGGAGTACAACCCGTTCATCTACTTTATTTTCTAAGATGTTACGGAAGCAAATTCTGAGGGGACTGGTCGGCCGCGACAAACCGCGCACCCCCGAACGTTCGCTGCCGAGCTACAAAGAGCCGACGCCCGAAACGCATCGCCGGCTCACGCGCGAGGAAGAAGCGGAACTCGCGCTGAAACAGACCGTGTTCACAGCGGGCACGCCGCTGCTGCTGCTGACGCTATTCGTCCTGACGATTGCGAGCGTCCCGCTAATCCAATTTGTCGCGGAACTGCGCGCGCCGCGGGCCGGCGCGTGGTTGCCCATGTTTGATGTTTTCAAGACTCTTCCTTCCGCGGCGGAAGTCGTCGCAGTGCGCAGCCTGCGCGGCGCCTGGAATCTATTGCCACGAGCCGAGGAGTTGAAGAGCGCAGAGAAGGCGCTCGAGAGCGACTCAGTTGTTTCGCAATGGCTGTTGCCGCCAGTGCAATCGCTCCTGGTTGGCAAGCTCCGTGGGGGTAATGAGCAGGTTTTTCTCGGACGGGATGGATGGCTCTTCTACCGGCCGGATGTCGATTACATCACCGGTCCTTCGTTCCTGGCGGCGGCACGCTTGAAACAGCGTAGCCACGCCACCGGTATCCAGCCCGATCCGGTTAAGGCGATCGTGCAATTCCGCGATCAACTCGCGGCGCGCGGGATTGATCTCGTCGTGATGCCGGTGCCGGTGAAGCCGACGCTCGAAGGCCAAATGCTGGCTAACTCGGCGCGACTAGGCACGCCGCTCCAAAACGCGGGGTTTGCGGAGTTCAAGGCACGACTCAGCGCTGCCGGGGTGCGTTGCTTTGATCCCTCGACCATGCTTGCCGAACGTAACGGGACATCACCGCTCTATCTGGAAGCGGACACGCATTGGAGGCCGCAGACGATGGAGACGGTCGCACAGCAACTCGCCGCCTTTACGGAACTGCCGGTGGCACAGAGCACGGTCGCGCTGCAGATCCTGGAGAAGGAAATCACCGCCCTCGGCGATGTCGCGCGAATGCTGAAGCTGCCGGCAAGTCAGCAAATCTATCCGCCGGAGAAAATCACCATCCGGCAAATCACAGCCGGAAATTCGCTTTGGCGTCCGAGTCCGGAGGCAGATGTGCTCGTGCTCGGTGACAGTTTCGCGAACATCTTCTCGCTCGAGGCGCTTGGTTGGGGCGAATCGGCCGGGTTCGTCGAGCACCTCAGTGTCGCGCTCGGAGGGCGGCCCCTCGATTGCATCCTGCGCAACAGCGACGGCGCCTTCGCCACCCGTGAGATGCTCGCGCATCAACTCGCGCGCGGACGCGATCGACTGGCGGGCAAGAAGCTGGTGATCTGGGAATTCGCCACCCGGGAGCTGGCCTTCGGGAATTGGAAACTGCTCGATCTGAAGCTAGGCCGTCCCGCGCCAGCCCGTTTTTTCACACCGCGCGCGGGCGAAAAGCTTAACGTGACCGGAACGGTCGAGGCCGTCTCATCCGTGCCTCGGCCCGGAACGGTTCCGTATAAGGACCACATTATGGCGGTGCATCTCGCTAATATCGCCGGCGCGCCGGGTGCGGAGAGAGAGGGCCTGCAATCCATCGTTTATCTTTCGAGTATGCGCGACAACGTCTGGACGCGGGCCGCGCGCCTTCGTCCTGGCGACCGCATCAGCCTGCGCTTGCAGGCATGGAGCGATGTGGCCCCGCTCTGTGAGCAGATTAACCGGAGTGAAATCGACGAGCCCGATATTCAGCTTGAGGAACCATCGTGGGGTGACCTCGCTCCGTGATGCTTTGTGCAGTTGTCCGTGACCTAATGGGCGGTGAGGCGAAAGCTCCGGACCGAACTCCCGCGCCGCACGGCCCGCAGGGCACGTGGCTACATTTGCAATTCGACCGCTCCGGTGTTCAATAGCAGCCCGCTTCTCAGTTCCGCCTACTGGCGATTCGAGCTGCAACAGTCGCGTCTTTCATGTTCATCACTTTCCTTGCCCAAGCGCCCGCCGCTTCACCCGCCGCCCCGGGCGCAGGTTTGATCGGCCTGCTGCCGTTCGTCCTTCTCTTCGTCATTTTTTACTACGTCATGATCCGGCCGCAGATGAGGCGCCAGAAGGAGCAGGCGCGGCTGGTCTCCTCGTTGAAAACGGGCGATCACGTCGTTACCGCTTCCGGCATTCATGGGATGATCTCGAATGTGAAAGATCGCACCGTGATTGTGAAGATCGCGGACAACGTGAAGATCGAGATGGAAAAATCCGCCATCACCACCGTGGCGGGGGCCGACGCGGCCGCACCTGCAAAGTCGAATTCCTAATCCTTCGATGACGCCGGCCCTTACGTTTTTACTCGGTCTTGTCCTGCTGATCTTATTCGGCTGGTATTTCGCCACTGAGATCGGTCCCAGGAAGCGACTGCTTGCAACGGCCCTGATGGTGTTGCTGGTGGTTTTCAGCATCGTCACGATCTATCCCCCTCAGAAAAAAATCGCCCTCGGCTTGGATATTCAGGGCGGCACTTCGTTCCTAATCCGGCTCGTGCAAGGCGAGAAGCAACTCGACAAACAGATGCTCGATCAGGCAGTGGAGGTGATTCGCAAGCGCGTCGATTATTTCGGCGGCGGCGAGCCGGTGATCAGCCCGGTGGGGAATGATCGCATTCTCGTCCAGATTCCCGGGCTTGATACGGGCAAAATCCAAGAAGCTCGCGGGCAACTTTCGCGGGTCGCGAAGTTAGAGTTTCGGCTGGTCTATCCAGATAACGGCGAACGCCTCCGCGGAATCGACGCCGGGACGGAAGTCATTCCGCCCGAGTACCGGATCGAGAGCTACCAGATGCACGCGGAGGAGGGAAAGAAACCGACTGAAGAGCGGCTCCTCGTAAAGAAGAGAGCCGATCTCGGGGGCGACCGTGTCACGGAATCGTCCGCCTATTTCGGCAACGAAGGCTGGACCGTGCAGCTGAAATTCGACAGCGACGGCGCAAAGACTTTTGGGGAGATCACGGAGAAATTCAAAGGGTATCGTTTCGCGATTGTGCTGGATGGCGTGATTCAATCCGCGCCTACGATCCGCGACGCGATCTATAGCGGAGACGCCATCATCACTGGTCGCTTTGGCGAAGAAGAGGCGCGTGGACTGGCCAGCGTCCTGGAAAATCCCCTGCAAACTCCCGTCAGCATTGAAGAAGAGCGCAGTGTGTCGCCCACGCTGGGTGCCGACTCTATCCGCGCGAGCGTCATCGCCGGTCTCATCGGACTCGGGCTCACCTTCATTTTCGTGATGGCCTACTATCGGTTCTCCGGCTTGATCGCGTGCGTCGCACTCGTTGCAAACCTGATCCTGCTCATGGGTGCGCTGACGATGTTTAACTTCGTCCTCACCCTGCCGGGTATCGCCGGTATCATCTTGACCATCGGCATGGCGGTGGACGCGAACGTGCTGATCTACGAGCGATTGCGCGAAGAACTCGCCCTCGGGAAGTCGCTTAAGGTCGCGATCCACGCCGCCTTCGACAAAGCTTTCAGCGCGATCTTCGATTCCAACGTTACGACCTTGATTACGGCCGCCATTTTGTTCTGGCAGGCGACCGGACCGGTCAAGGGTTTCGCCATTGCCCTGACGCTCGGTATCCTGGCCTCCATGTTCACGGTGCTCATTGTCTGCCGGAACGGCTTTAGCTGGGTGATCGATACAGGCAGGGTGACGAAGGTTTCGATGCTGCAGCTCTTCAAGGCGCAACATTTCGACTTCCTCGGCAAAGGCTTCATCGCGGTGCTTTGCTCGCTCGCCTTGATCGCCGCGGGAGCGACCGCCTTCGTCATCCGGGGGGAAAAGAACTTCGGCGTCGACTTCAAGGGAGGCGATCTTATCACTCTCAGCTCCGCGCAGCCGGTAACGGTCGCGCAAGTGCGTGACGCGATGCCGCCGGATCTGGCGGACACCTCCATCCAACAATCGAAGGAGGTCTCCAAGAGCTATATTGAGATCCGGAGCCCGCTAGGAACGAGCGACCGGATCCGGCAGAGCCTCACGGAAGCGATGCCAACAGCCGGGTTCAAAGTCGAGCGCTCGGAACGAGTCGGCGCCCTGGTCGGTGGCGAACTGGCGCGGCGGTCCCTTTGGGCCCTCGGGCTGGGGATGATCGGGATTCTGATCTACGTGACGTTCCGGTTTGAGCTCTCCTTCGCCATCGGATCGGTCATCGCGCTCTTGCACGACGTCTTTATTACCATCGGCATCTTTTCGCTCATGGGCCGGGAGCTAAGCCTCACGATGGTGGGCGCGCTCCTCACGATCGCCGGTTACTCGATCAACGACACCATTGTCGTCTACGACCGCATCCGAGAAGGCCTCGCGAGCGGGCGGAAGGGCACCATCGAGCACATCATGAACGAGAGCGTCAATCAGACGCTCAGCCGCACTATCCTGACCGGCGGCGTCACTTTCGTCTCCGTGCTCTGCCTTTACTTCTTCGGCGGCGCGGTTTTACGCGACTTTGCGCTGGTTATCATCATCGGCATTCTGGTCGGCACCTATTCATCAATTTTCATCGCCGCTCCGATCGTTCTTTGGTGGACCCAATTGCGCAGCGGCACGACGAGTAAGCTTCGTCAGGAAGTGACCGAAAAAGGGGCCGCTACGAAGGCATCACCGGTCGCCTAGGAAAGTTATTCACAGAGGTTGACGCCTCGGAACCGCCCTATTAGGCTCCCGCTCGACGGTCGGCCACCCCCATTTCAACCTCAGGAGATCCTTACCATGCCAGAAGTTATTGTCCGTAAAGGTGAACCGGTCGACCGTGCGTTGAAGCGGTTGAAGAACAAACTCGACGCGGAAGGCATTCTGGAGGAAGTGCGCCGACTTCGGGCTTTCGAGACTCCGACTCAGAAAACGCGGCGTAAAGCCAAGGCAAACGCCAAGCGTGGCCGGACGAAGTTCCGCTTCAACCCTTCGTAAAAGCGAGCTCGCCATTCGAAGGCCGCATAGGCCCGCCAATTGTAAGGGAAGCTGTTAGCTTCCCCTTTTCTTTTGGGAGACTGGGGAAGGTAACAGCTTTAGCTTCAGCTTCCCCTACGACTACCCCATGCGTCCGGCGTAGCCGCCCAGTTTTTTGGTAACGAAACTGACCACTACAGGTCGAAGGAGCGTGGCGGCGAAACGCAGCCCTCCCATGGCCAAGCCGGCTGCCAACAGACCCTTCTTCTGCTCTTGGCCCTTTTTTTCCTGTCCGGTCTTTCCGCCTTTCACCTCAAGCGTCTTCTTGCTCGACGGAAGGGAGCGCGCCGTGAAGACGACACCTGTCAAAAC
>Ga0136617_10004617_pt1 | contig 12334 bp, 8 predicted proteins | sample AntDrymUQ3222106_2_FD_129672 | JGI IMG/M metagenome (GOLD analysis project Ga0136617, IMG submission 129672) | Polar desert sand microbial communities from Dry Valleys, Antarctica - metaG UQ322 (21.06) | ecosystem: Environmental > Terrestrial > Soil > Desert | place: Antarctica: Dry Valley...
CGCAGGGACTCTAGCGAGCGCTTCGGTCGCGGCGTTTCAGTCGCGACGCTTTAAGTCGCGGCGCTTCATGTCGCGGCGCTTCAAGTCGTGGCGCCTCAAGCCGCGGCGCGCATGCCGCGCACGACTGCCGGCCGATCGCCGATAGTGGTCATCCAACGCTTCAAGTTTACGAAACCCGCGTCGCCTTCGATCAGTTCCCGCCGCGCGGCGGTGACCGGATAAAGCGCGAGATCCGCGATTGACACTTCGCCGGCCAAGTGCGCGCGGCCGGCGAGGCGCGTATCGACGACACGCAGAAACTTCCGCAGCCGTTCTTCGAGGAATGCGACGTTTGCCGGCGATTTTTCCGGGGCGAGCCGAGAGAGCTGAAAGATCATCCCCGACGCCGGCGCGCAGTCCGTCGTGGCCTGCATGAACCATTGAAACGCTTCGGCGCGCAGCGCCGGATCGATCGGGAAAAAACTTCCGGTCTTCATCGCCAGATAGAGCAGAATCGCGCCGGACTGCGCAAGGGCCAGCGGATTGCCGCCGGGGCCGTCGTGATCGACGATCGCCGGAATCGTCCCTGCCGGATTGACGTTCAAAAACTCCGGATTGCGGTGCTCGCCCTGCATCAGGTCAAACTTGCGCACGGCGTATTCGAGCCCGCATTCCTCCAGCATGATGGCGACCCGCTGGCCGTTCGACGTATCCGAGGTATAGAGATCAATCATGTCGTTTATCCTAAAGAAAGTAGAGCTGACTTTGTACCGCCACGTTTAGCGGGCTAGGCGTTCATTTCTTGGGCCAGTCATCGTCATCCGTCAGAATGCGGATCACCCGCGTGCGCTTGCCCCCGGCGAATTTTTCCATCTGCACGAGGATCGGGAATTGTTCGGCCAGCGCGGCCCGTGCCTCCGCCTCTTTCGCGTAAGTCAACACCTCGCCGTCCGACCCGCGCACGTCGTGCCAGAGCCCCTTGTCGTCCTCAAATTCGATCTTGAACATGGTCGATTCATCTTCGCGTCGATGCGTTATCGTACCGCGAAGGTGGTGCGAGGAACTCGCTGCGCTAAAATGATCCGCGCACTTGAGCGAGGACAATAGCGATGTCAGTTGCCAACAGGAACCGTCTCCGGCACCTAGCGGCGGGCGCCCTGCTCGCGCTGACGGTATCGGCAGCCTATCCGGCGCAACCTCCCGCACTCGATGCAAGCTGGCTCGTCGACGAATTGCGGCGCGGCGGCTACCTCGTCTATTTCCGGCATACAACGACCTATCGCGAGGACATCGAGAGGGAAGCGCGCAACGTCAAGATGGGCGTGCTGTCGGTGGGCGATTGCGCGACGCAGCGCAACCTGAACGAACGCGGCGTACGCGAAGCGGCACGTCAGGCGGCGTTGGTGCGTGAGCTCGGCATTCCCTTTGGAACGGTCTATGCCAGCGGCTATTGCCGCGCGCACGACCATGTTCGCTGGTTCACCGAAGCGGTCACCTTCGTCGAACCGTTGACGCCGTCGCGCAACGCGGACAAGGCCCGCGCGCTGCGGCAATTGCTCGCCACGCCGCCGCAGCCCGGTACGAACACGTTCTTCTTCGCCCACGGCGGCATTCTCTGGCAGGCCACCGACTACGACAGCGAGGAGTCGGAAACCTTCGTGTTCCGTGCCGGATCGCCGCCAACGCTCGTCGCCGCAATCAAAATGCGCGACTGGGATGCGCTTGCCGCCAAGCGCGGCGCTTGCTGTGCGCCGCGCGATTACTGGGGTGGCGCTGGCGCTCCGAAGGAATGATGGTGAACGGAGCCGCAGTTGGTGAGGCGCGGCGTCCGCTCCCAGCGCAGGGGGCAGTGCCTGGTTTTAAACCGCGCCCGCGGCGGCGCCCTGTAGCGCGGCGATCCGCGTCTCGATCGGCGGATGCGTCGAAAAGAGCGCCATGATGCCGGGTTTGTCCGTGATCCCGAAGGCCTTGAATGCTTTCGGCAGCTCGGCAGGTTCGAGGCCCCCCAATCGCCGCAAGGCGTTCACCATCGGCGACGCGTTGCCGAGATAACGAGCCGAGCCGGCGTCGGCACGGAACTCGCGCCGCCGCGAGAACCACGCGACGATCATCGACGCCAGTACGCCGAACAGGATCTGGAACACGATCACCGTGATGAAATAGCCGGGGCCGGTGCCGCGTTCGCTGCGGAAGATCGTCCGATCGACAATCGAACCCACGACGCGCGAAAGGAAGATGACAAAGGTGTTGAGCACGCCCTGAATCAGCGTCAAGGTGACCATATCGCCGTTGGCGACGTGCGCGACCTCGTGGCCGAGAACCGCTTCGACCTCTTCCTTGTTCATCGACTGCAGGAGTCCGGTCGATACCGCGACCAGGGCGCTATTCTTGAATGCCCCGGTGGCGAACGCGTTGGGCGCGCCTTCGAAAATCGCCACTTCCGGCATCCCGATCCCCGCCTTGTCCGCCAACCGGCGAACCGTGGCGACCAACCACGCTTCCGCCTCGTTCCCCGGCTGCCCGATGACCTGGGCTCCGGTCGACCATTTCGCCACCGCCTTGGAAATCAAGAGCGAGATGATCGAGCCGGTAAAGCCAACGACCGCGGAAAACGCGAGCAGACTCCCATAATTCATGCCCGTTTCCGCATAGGCGACCCGATCGAGGCCCAGCACTTTGAGCACGATCGACAGCACGAGCAAGACGGCCACGTTCGTGGCGATAAACAGAATGATGCGTTTCATAGGGTCATCCGCTGGTTGGACAAAGGCGACATGGTAGCGCGCAGCGCGCGATGCACGTGCTAAATGGGGTTTCCTTTGCGCGTTCCCAAGTCTTTCGTCCAGGAATCCTTGAGCGTCACCGACCGGTTGAAGACCGGCTTGCCTGGCACGTGGTCGATCCGGTCCGCGACAAAATAGCCGTGACGCTCGAACTGGAAACGCTCTTCCGCCGCTGCCTGTTCCAACGCGGGTTCCACGTACGCGGTGATCACGCGTTTCGAATCCGGGTTTAGGTCGTCGGCGAATGTGCGCCCACCGTCGTCGCTGAGATCGTCGTCCTCACCGGCGATGACCGGCGCCGAGAGCGCCACCATGCCTTCCGGCACGGGCACGCCGTCGCCCTCGCCTCGACCGAATCCGGGAAACGGCGTTGCGAACAGACGATCATAGAGCCGCACCTCTGCCGGCACGGCGTGCGCCGCCGAGAGCCAATGAATGTTCCCCTTGACCTTGCGCGTCGCGGCGCCTGGAGTTCCGCTCCGGGTGTCAGGATCGTACGTGCAATGCACGATCGTGATGTTTCCGGCGGCGTCTTTCTCCGCACCGATGCACTTCACGATATAGCCGTAGCGCAGACGGACCTCGACGCCGGGCGACAAGCGAAAGAACCCCTTCGGCGGAGTTTCGGCGAAGTCATCACGTTCGATCAGCAACTCGGATGAAAGAGTGAGCGCGCGCTGGCCCCATTCCGGCTGCTGCGGATGATTGGGAGCTACGCATTCTTCGCGTTGTCCCAGCGGGTAGTTGTCGAGAACGAGCTTGATCGGGTCGAGCACGGCGATGCGTCGCGGCGCCCGCGCGTTCAAGTCTTCGCGCATGCAATCCTCGAGCACGCTCATGTCGATCCAGGTCCCCGCCTTGGCAACGCCGATGCGTTCGGCAAACAGGCGGAACCCGGCGGGGGTGAAACCGCGGCGCCGCGCGCCCACCAACGTGGGCATTCGCGGATCGTCCCAGCCGTCGACGTAGCGCTGTTCGACCAGCTCGATCAACTTGCGTTTCGACAGCAGCACGTAGGTCAGGTTCAGCCGCGCAAATTCATATTGGCGCGGTAGCGGCCGGGCAAGCTGCCCGCCGTCGGCAAGCCGCTCGAGGATCCAGTCGTACAACGGCCGGTGATCCGCGAACTCGAGCGTGCAGATCGAATGCGTGACGCGCTCGAGTGCATCGGAGATGCCATGCGCGTAGTCGTAGAGCGGATAGATGCACCAGGCATCACCGGTGCGGTGATGCGTCGCGTGGCGGATCCGGTAGATTGTCGGATCGCGCAGGTTCATGTTTGCGCTGCCCATGTCGATCTTGAGGCGCAGCACGTGCGCGCCGTCCGGAAATTCGCCCGCGCGCATCCGCCGGAAGAGATCGAGGTTCTCGCCAGCGCTGCGCCCGCGATACGGGCTGTCGGTCCCCGGCTGCGTCAGCGTGCCGCGCCGCGCGCGCATCGCTTCGGGACTTTGGCTGTCGACGTAAGCTAACCCCTGGACGATGAACCACTCGGCCAGGCGGTAGAGATCGCCGTAGTAGTCCGACGCGTGATAGCGATGCTCACCCCAGTCGTACCCGAGCCAGCGTACCGATTCGGCGATTGCCTCTTCGAATTCCACCGCCTCGTTCAACGGATTGGTGTCATCGAAGCGCAAGTGGCACGTGCCGTCGTTCTCGGCCGCTAGACCGAAATTCAAGGCGATCGACTTGGCGTGCCCGAAATGCAGGTAACCGTTGGGCTCGGGCGGAAAGCGCGTCACGACCCGCCCGCCGTACTTGTCCGTGCGGTTGTCGTCGGCGACGATGACTCGCAGAAAGTTAGACACAAGCGGCGCCGCCGCGTCCTCGCGGTCGGCGGGCGTTGCGGTTAATTGGTGCGGCAGTGCAGCACGCATGGCAGTTTGTTCATTGAACAATCGTGACGAACGGCATTCTAGCGGGCGCGGCTGCCCGCCACATGGCGTCCGCACTGCTGGTGCGTTCGTGACACCCGTTCGAATCGCGCGCCGCCAGACGTATTCGCCGCGTGACGCATCAACTTCATTAAGTGCGGTTTTCCACAAATCCTGTGGATAGTAATGTGTATATCTTGTAAATTATTGCGCTAAGTACCGCGCGCGAAGCGATAATCGCTGCCATGACAAAAAACGCGCCGTCTTTTTCTGCAATTCTTTCAATGCATTGCGCAGTCGCGCCTGCGGCATCGTGCGCTTGTTCTTGCCAGTCGGCGTCGTTCATCGGGTGCGGCGGCTGTCTCCGCATTTGATGTCGCTGTCCTGGACATTGCCGACATTTCCGCAGTAAGTCGACGGCACGACGTGCAAACCATACGGTCGGGGCGAACATTCGCGATGGCAATCATTGAAGGCGCAGGGAACACCACCGACCCGACCGCTGCCAATCTTTTCGATCCCGTCATTCCGGTTGTTGCGCCGGCACCCGTGGTGCCCGTTTCGCTGCTCGTATCCTCAGCCCGCCTGCTGCTCGAGCGCCAACTAGGCCTCGTCTGGGTGAGCGGTGAAATCGGAAATTACACGCGCGCCGCATCCGGCCACTGCTATTTCAATCTGAAAGACGCCCATGCGCAGGTGCGCTGCGTGCTGTTTCGTTTGCGCGCGCAGCACGTGGCGTTTGCACTGCGTGACGGCCTCGCGATCGAAGTGCGGGCTACACCGTCGATTTACGAGGCGCGCGGCGAATTCCAGTTGAACGTCGAGACGGTCCGGCTGGCGGGGCTCGGCGCGCTCTACGAGCGTTTTGTGCAATTGAAGGCAAAGCTTGACGCCGCGGGCTGGTTTGCGCCGGCACGCAAGCGCGCGCTGCCGGCGTATCCAAAGGTCATTGGCGTCGTGACCTCGACACGCGCCGCCGCCCTGCAGGACATCCTGACAACGCTCAATCGCCGGTGGCCGACTGCACGCGTCGTCATCTATCCTGCCGCCGTGCAGGGGGAAGGCGCGGCAATCGATCTTGCTAGGGCCATGCGGCTTGCCAACGCGCGCCGCGAAGTTGAGGTCCTGATCGTCGCGCGCGGCGGCGGCTCAATCGAGGATCTATGGGCATTCAACGAGGAGATCGTTGCGCGCGCCGTCTACGAGTCGGTGCTTCCCATCGTCGCCGGTATTGGGCACGAGACCGATTTCACGATCTGCGATTTCGTCGCCGATGTCCGCGCACCGACGCCTACCGCGGCCGCAGCCGCAGCGACGCCGGATCGCGCCGCGATACGCCATCGCGTTGTGCAACTCGCGCGGCGGACCAAGCGCGCCGGCGACCACGCGCTGGCAGCGCGTGTGCAACGGGTCGATGCTGCGACGCGCCGGCTCATCCATCCTGCCGCACGGCTAGAAGCGCAGCAGGAACTTGCGCGAGACCTGGCCCGGCGTCTCGCCATCGCCTGGCGCCGGCAGGCGCTCACGCGCAGCGGATTAGCCGCGACGCTGCAAGCGCGTCTGCTGCGCGAGCTGCGCGCGCCTTGGCCACACGGATTGCGGCTCACCCATACGGGCAGCACGTTGCATCGGCTGGCTCGCGCGCGTAGCGAGCGGGCCGCCGTGCGGTTGCACGCACTTGGACAAAACCTTGCGCATTTGAGTCCGCACGCCGTACTTCTACGCGGTTATTCGATTGTCACGCTGCCGGATGGCAGCGTGGTCACGACGGCCGCGCAGTTGCACCGAGGGGCGTCGATCGGCATGCGCTTCGGCCAAGGGCACGCGGCGGCAAACGTGACCGATGTCGAGTAGCGGCGCGAGCAGCCGGCGAGGGGCCCCACGCAGTGGGGATCGACGGCCATTGCGAGTCGACGCTTGAGGCCGACACGCAACGGTCGCAGCCCGGTTGCCGCGTCGAAGGGGGCCGAAGCGGCGCGAGCAGCCAGCGAGGGGCCCCACGCAGTGGGGATCGACGGCCATTGCGAGTCGACGCTTGAGGCGGACACGCAACGGTCGCAGCCCGGTTGCCGGGTCGAAGGAGGCCGAAGTGGCGGCCGAAGGCCTTCAGCCTAAGCTTCGTCCGGATCGGGGTCCGAAACCGGTGCCGCGCGCGCGTCCCGCTCCCCGGCGCGCGCGGGCGCCTGCGCCGCGAGCCGCGGCGTGTCGGTTGCGACATCAGCATTCTGCGCGCGCTGCCGCAATGCATGATCGATCAGCACCAGCGCCAGCATTGCCTCGGCAATCGGCGTCGCGCGGATGCCGACGCAAGGATCGTGGCGGCCATGCGTATTCACGATGACCGGCCGGCCCGTCTTGTCGATCGAGCGCCGGTCGAGCCGGATCGACGATGTGGGTTTGACGGCAATCGCCACGGTCACATCCTGCCCGGTCGAGATCCCACCCAGGATGCCGCCCGCGTGATTCGACAGAAAGCCTGCGGGCGTCATTTCGTCGGAATGTTCGGTCCCCAGTTGCGCCACCGCCGCGAAGCCGGCGCCGATCTCGACACCTTTAACCGCGTTGATGCCCATCATCGCCGATGCGATATCGGCATCGAGCTTGCTGTAGACCGGCTCGCCCCAGCCGACCGGCAAGCCGCTCGCGACCACTTCGATCCGCGCGCCGCAGGAATCGCCTGATTTACGCAGCGAGTCCATGTAAGTTTCGAGCTCTGCCACGATCGTCGCATTGGCGACAAAGAACGGATTTCTGGCCACCTCGTCCCAGCTTTGGAACGGTACGACGTTGCGCCCGAGGTGCGTCAGATGGCCGCGGATCCGCACCGCGTAGCGTTCGCGCAGCCATTTTTTGGCGATCGCGCCGGCGGCGACGCGCACCGCGGTCTCACGGGCCGACTGCCGCCCGCCGCCGCGATAATCGCGAACGCCGTATTTCTGCCAGTACGTGTAATCGGCGTGCCCTGGGCGAAACGTCTCCGCGATGTTGGCGTAATCGCGGCTCTTCTGGTCCTCGTTGCGAATGATGAGGGCGATCGGCGTTCCGGTCGTGCGTCCTTCGAATACACCGGAGAGAATTTCGACCGTATCGGGTTCGTGCCGCTGCGTGACATGGCGCGATGTACCTGGGCGGCGGCGATCGAGCTCGGTCTGGATATCCGGCGCGGAGAGCGCAAGCCCGGGCGGACAGCCGTCGACGACGCAACCGATCGCGGGACCATGCGATTCGCCGAATGACGTTACGCAAAACAGCGTGCCGAACGTGTTGCCGGACATTGGCTCGTCGCCACTTGGAAGGCGGCCCCTCGCGACTTTAGCACGCGCTCCCGTTGCCTTTGGTCTTAAGCAATGTTCTGATCCGTCGCCGGCGGCAGCGGCGCGAAGTAGCCGATCACCAGCAGCGCCACCCCGGCCCCGAGGAACGCGACAATCCGCGGCAACCCGGATAGCGCCGCGAGATCCAGCAGGAACAGTTTGCCGACGACGACGGCGAGCAGTGCGGCGCCGAGTATCCACAACGGCCGGATGCCGCGACGCGTCGCAACCAGCATCAGCGGCAGCGCGGTTACCGTCCAGGTCAACGTCAGCGCCGCCTGCAACGTGCGCGACGCGAACAGCGCCGGCCATTGCCACGGTACATCGAACCATTGATGGACGGTGCGAAAAACGATCGCGTTGACCAGCAGGAACAGCGCAGCGCCCAGCCCGCAGTAGAGCGCCCGCTCCCCTATCCGCGCGTAGCGGCGGGCCGAGAAGAACAGCACGACGAGCACGGCAAGCAGCGTGAGATCCAGCGGATTCGCGAGCGGCACGTACGGCAGCGGCGCGGGATCTCCAGGCGACATGATGTTCACGACGACGAACCAGACACTCAATAACGCCGCAACCGACGTTCCCGCGCTGACCGTGTAGGCATCTCGATGTACGGTGAATGGGCAGCGCGCGCGTTTGGCGTAGCGATGCATCAACGCCAGATAGACGATAGCCGGCACGGCGGCCGCACACGCGATCCACACAGTACCGCCCGGCGTAAAGCGGCCGGTCCATTCGCTCGCCTCCCATGCAGACCACGCGACGAGCGCGATCGCCGACACCGTATGTGCGTTGGCGACGAACTCCACGCCGCCGCGCGTCTTTCGCCGGGCTAACGTCGGTTCCGGGAGTAACGCGTCGGCGGTGCGCAATACCAACCACTGCGTGATCCACGCGGCAGGCCAGAGAAGCCAGCCGTACCCAAGCAACGTCGTCCGGGTGTCGCGCAACGCGAGCAGGCCTGCGAGCGCCATTACCGGCAGCAGTGCGGCGCCAAACCAGGCAAGCCGCGGCCAGTGGAGCCAGTGCTGCAACGCGAGCGCGAGCATCACACTCCCGGTGACCCACGCCAGCATCGCAGTGGTTTCCGCCGCCTCGTTCAACTGACGGTGCAATTCGAATATTCCACCGCCGACCCACCACACCACACCCCACGCGAAGATGATCGGCACGAAATTTTTTTCTTTCTGCGAAATTTCGTCGTGCTGATCATCCGCAATGTACGCGGTGCCAAGTGCCGCGAGCGCAATCAACGTCGTACCGAGAAACGACGCATTGGTGAACAGGCGCTCGCCCGATGGCACACCGGCCAGCACGAACGCACCGCCGGCGCCGATCTGCAACAGCAGCGCGAATGCGCGTGCCAGCGGTTGGCGCTGGCGGCAGCCGATCCAGTAGACCGCGGCGGCCTCGAGCGCCCACCACGCGGAGGTCCAGCGCGCGTCGACGGCGAATGGGATGGCGATCGTGGCGAAGATGATCGCGAGCACGAGAAACGTCCGTGAAAGCAGCGCAAGCCCGGGCTCGCGCCGCCGCCGCAAGAGCATGAATGCCCCGCCATAGACTGCAGCGATGGCGAAGGCGCTGATCGCAACTCCGTAGCGGAACTCGCGCACCACCGCCGCTTGCAGCGCAAAACCGACCAGCGGAACGCCGAACACCAGCAACGCGTCGACGGGCGCTTTCGCCGCGAGCGGAGCCTGCTTCGCGTAGAGAGCGGCGATCGTCACGTAGAACGCGAAGAACAGGATCAAGTACGGTTCGACCACTGCGAAATACTGCGGCGAGTAATAGCGATGACCCCAGAAGACGCCCAACGCGAACGTAAACACGAAGCCCAGCACGTTCAGAGCGCGCCAGGTGCTACGCCACGCCAACGCGAAGATTGCGGCGTTTAAGACAGCGAAATATCCGAACAGCAGCGCCGGCGCACCGGGCTGATCGGTGACGAGAAACGGCGCGAGAAATCCGCCGGCGATTGCGAGGCCCGCAAGCGGCTGCGAATTCGCGCGCAATGCCAGTGCCACGGTCAATGCAGCAATCGCGACCAGTAACGCGAAGGCGGCGGTTGCGGGCAGAACGGCGTACAACCGCAGCGCGGCAAATGTCGTCAGATAAAGAATGCCGACACCCAAGCCTTGCAGCGACAGACCGTACGCCGGACGTGCGCGCGCCAACCACGCACCCAGTGCCACGAGGCTGCCCCCCACCAGTGCGACTGCCAGCAGTCGCCATCCGATCGAAATCGTAAAATGCTCGGCGAAATATTTGAGCAGGAAGCCCACGCCGAAAAACAGGACGACAACCCCGACGCGAGTAAGCGTGTTGCCGCCGGTAAACCACGCCCACAGCGCGTTGGAGCCGTCTGTTCGGGTCGGCCGTATGGGGGCAGTCGAAACGTCGCCGTGGTGCAGTTCGGCCTCGATCGGCGCAGTCGACCGTGTGATCGGCGGTGATTCGTGCACACCCGCGGCCTCGGCGGAGACAATCGGCGACTCGTCAGCGAATCGCTGTGGCGATTCGTCGTCGGCACGCGGAACCGTGTCTCCGAGCGCCGGTAAGCGCGCCTCGATCGCGGCGAGCCTGCGATCGATGTCGTCGATTCGTTGCAAGATGGCGCGGGCGGTCTCCCGGTCCACGACAGGAACTGCCGCGTGTTCATGACCAGCGATCGAATGCGGCGCGGACCAAACGTCCGGCGCTGAATCGTCGACCGTTCTCGCCGGTACACTGGTCGCCTCTTGCGCGGGCGATGTCGGCGGTCGCGTTGACCATGGAGGCGGCGCGCCGGCTCCTTGCTGGCGCGAACGCAGTGCCAAGCCGATGATGAGACCGAGCGCGGCGCCGGCGACTCCTCCGCTGTACCCGCCGAAAAAGAGCGCACCGAGCAGCAACCCGATCACACCGGTCAGCCAGACCATCGTTCGCTCCTCACTCCCGCGATCTGTTGCCGTGACGCGCGTTATGTCAGCGCGCGTCGCCGCGCAGCGCAAGCACCTGCTGCTGCAGCGCTTCCGGCGAGACGCGATCGGGCGCGAGAGGCGGTCCGGCAACCAGCGCGATCCGGGAAAAGATCCCGCGCAGCCGGTGCATCGCACGGCCTTCATCCGAGCGGCTGAAAAAACTTCCCCAGAGTCCACGCAGCGCCATCGGCACGACCAGCACCGGAGTTTCCGCCAGGAGGCGAGAAATTCCGCCACGAAACGGGCTGAGTTCACCCGTCTCGGTCAGCTTGCCTTCTGGAAAAATACCGACCAGCTCACCCGCTCGCAACGCCGCCGCAGCGGTTTGAAATGCCGCCTCTTTAACCGCGGGATTCTCGCGCTCGGACGCAATGGGAATCGCGTGCATCGTGCGAAAAATCCAGTTCAACAAGGGCACGCGGAAAACGCGCTGATCCATGATGAAACGCACCGGCCGGCGAACACAGGCGGCGATGACGATCGCGTCGACGTAGCTCACGTGATTGCAGATCAGCAGCGCCGGTCCCGATTCCGGAATATTGGCGAGTCCTTCCTTGCGCACGCGGTAGACGGTATGAACGAGGAGCCACGCGAGGAAGCGCATCAGGAATTCGGGAACGAGCCCGTAGATGTACGCTGCCACGACGGCGTTGAGAGCGGCGGTGATCAAGAACAGCTCGGGAATCGACAATCCCGCCGCGAGCAGGCCGATCGCCAGCGCAGCGGCGGCGACCATGAACAGCGCGTTCAAGATGTTGTTCGCGGCGATGATCCGGGAGCGATGTGTTTCCGCCGATCGTTGCTGAATGAGGGCGTAGAGCGGGACGATGTAAAAACCGCCGAAGACACCGATCGCCACGAGGTCGGCAACGACACGCCAGTGGGCGGGCTGCGCGAGAAAAGCGCCCACACCGGAAGACGTGGTTGCCGTCATCCCCCGCGCGGCAAGCCACAGGTCTATCGCAAAGAGCGACAGGCCGATCGAGCCGAACGGCACCAGGCCGAGTTCCACCTTGTGCCCTGATAGGCGTTCGCACAGCAGCGACCCCAACCCGATGCCAACCGAGAACAATGCAAGCAGTAGCGTGACCACGTGCTCATCGCCACCGAGAATGTTTTTCGCAAAATTCGGAAATTGCGTGAGGAATGTCGCGCCATAGAACCAGAACCACGAGATCCCGAGCATCGACAGCCACACGACGCGGTTGCCGCGGGCGATGACCACGTTGCGCCACGTCTCGGTAACCAGATTCCAGTTGATTTTGAGCTCGGGCGCGACCGCGGGCGTCACGGGAATCGCCCGGCTTACGAGCCAGCCCGCCACCGCGACGATGAACGCGACCGCCCCGGCGAGAACCGGACCGCCGGGTTCGATCGCCACGACGACCCCTCCGACGATCGTGCCGATCAGAATCGCGACGAAG
>Ga0136617_10004618_pt1 | contig 12332 bp, 14 predicted proteins | sample AntDrymUQ3222106_2_FD_129672 | JGI IMG/M metagenome (GOLD analysis project Ga0136617, IMG submission 129672) | Polar desert sand microbial communities from Dry Valleys, Antarctica - metaG UQ322 (21.06) | ecosystem: Environmental > Terrestrial > Soil > Desert | place: Antarctica: Dry Valley...
CGCGGCCACCAGGTCGGAGCACGTGCCGCATGCCGGCGAGCGCCCGCTGCTGGTCGGGGAAGTAGATCAGTCCCACCCGGCTGACCACGGCGTCGTACGCCGCCGCGTCGAGCCGGCCGAGCTGCTCACCGTCGATCTCCAGGGTCGAGACCTGGTCGAGTCCGGCGGCCCGGGCGTCGGCGGCGGCCCGCTCGAGGAGCGCGGGGGCGATGTCGGTCACCAGCACCTCGCCGGACGGCCCGACCCGGTGGGCCGCCCGCAGCGACTGCTCGCCGGCGCCGGCGGCCACGTCGAGGACCCGGCTCCCGGCGCCGATCCCGGCGAGGTCGAGCATCGTCTCGGTGGCCGCCCCCAGCCAGTCGCCGATGAGCCCGCCCCACCGGTGCCAGGGCTCGGCGGCGCTCTGCCACTGCTCCCGGGTGGTGGTCTTGAAGGCGACGGGGTCGAAGCTCTGGGTCCGGGTGGTCATGGCCTGCTCCTCACGGTCGGGTACGACGGGCGCCGTACGGTCTCGATCGTGGGAGGTTCACGGATCTGCGGATAGTCCAGAAACTGCACTTGCCGCCGGGGCCGGAGCCGACCAACAATCACTCCATGCTGGATTACGGGCAGTTCTGCACCGTCGCCCGTGGGGCCGAGGTGCTGGGGGAACGCTGGACGCTGCTGGTCGTCCGCGAGCTGCTCTGCGGGAGCACCCACTTCAACGAGCTGCGCCGTGGCCTGCCGCGGATGTCGACGACGCTGCTGGCCGCCCGGCTGCGCACCCTGGAGGACTTCGGGGTGGTTCGACGCGAGGTGTCGGGGCGGGCCACGTCCTACGAGCTGACCGCTGCGGGCGAGGCGCTGCGCCCGATCGTGATGGCCATCGGCCACTGGGGTGCCGAGTGGATCGGCACTCGGCTGCAGCCGGGCCGGCTCGACGTCGGCTTCCTGATGTGGGACGTACGCCGGTTCGTGCGGCTCGACCGGGTGCCGGGCGACCGGCGGGTGGTGGTGTTCTTCCACTTCCCCGACGCCGGGGAGCGGGAGCAGGACTGGTGGCTGGTGGTGGAGTCGGGGCGGGCCGACCTGTGTCGCGACGACCCGGGACACGACCTGACGCTGGTCGTGGAGTCGAGTGTCCTGGCCCTCACCGAGGTGTGGACCGGCGACCGGTTGCCCGAGGAGGTGGTGCGGTCGCGGGAGGTCCGCGTCGTGGGTGCGAGCCGCGACGCCGAGGCGCTGTGGGACTGGCTCGGCACCAGTGCGTTCGCGCCGAGCCGGCGGCGAGCGCTCAGCCGCGCCGGCTCTCCCACTCGCGGCGAAGCAGCCCGAAGACCAGCAGCGTCGTCCACTCGCCCTTGAACCACTCGCCCTCGACGTACGTCGCCTCCAGCCGCATCCCGAGCCGCCCGGCGACCGCGACCGAGGCGGCGTTGCGCCCGTCCATCCGGGCGCTGACCCGGTGGGCCCCGAGGTCGTCGAAGGCCAGCCCGACCACCGCGGACGCGGCCTCGGTGGCGAACCCCTGCCCGGCCTGGTCGGGGTGGAGGACATAGCCGATCTCGGCGTGCCCGTCGGCCGCGCTGTGCCAGAACAGCAAGACTTCTCCGATGACGGCGCCGGTGTCCCGGCGCTCGACGACCAGAGCCACCACCTGGCCCTCGGCGTCGATCACCGACCGGGTGCGGTCGGGATCGGCGAGCCGCTCGACCAGGTCCTCGACGGTGCCGGGCACCAGCGGGGTGTAGCGGCAGACCTCGGCGCGCGACCGGTAGGCGTGCATCGCCGGCACGTCCCGCGCCGGGTCGATCGGCCGCAACAGCAGCCGCTCGGTCAGGACCGGGTAGTCCGGGTCGAGGTGGGACCGACGGACCTCCACCTCCACCCAGTCCTCGCCGCCCTCGACGTAGGTCCGGGTGGTCCGGAAGCCGGCCTTCTCGTAGACCCGGCGGGCGCGCGGGTTGCCGGCGAGCACGCGGAGGGTGATCCGCTCCAGCCCGATGGTGCGGAGGCCGTGGTCGACCAGCAGCCGGGTCGTCTCGCTCCCGAGCCCACGGCCGATCCCCGCGGGGCCGTGCAACGCGATGCGGAGGTTGGCCGAGCCGGTCTCGGCGTCGTGCTCGTCGAGGACGACCTCCCCGGCGTACTCTCCCGTCTCGTGGTCGACGACCGCGAGGTCGAGCCGTCCGTCCTGCTCAGCCCGGCTGGCGCACCACACGTCGATCTGGTCGCGGGTGAAGGTCGCGGTGGTGGCGGTGAGGTCGGTGCCCTCGGGGTCGTGGACCAGCTGCCACAGACCGTCCGCGTCGGCAGCGGTGACCGGTCGCAGGGTCACCCGCTCGCCGACGAGCACGGGGTTGGCCCACCGGCCGGTCACGGGCTGGTTGACACCCGCTCCCGGACCGCCGCCAGCATCCGACGGACGGCGACGACGTGGCCGCGCGACCCCACGACGGCGGCACGGTAGGCCCGGCCGCGCGGCCCCGGGAAGTCGGCGTACGTCACGGCCGTGACGCGGGTGCCCTGTCCCGGGGAGCCGACGGGCGAGATGCGCAGGTCCAGGACGTAGTCGGAGAACCGGTGGCGCCCGGCGAGGCTCATCAGGTGGGGTGGCTGCTCCTCGGTGACCGCGAAGCCGGCCGGCGGGTCGGTCGCGAGCAGCCCGGTCAGCCGACTCTCCCCGCCCCGCGCCAACAGGTCGTCGACGAAGCGGCGGCAGCCGTCCCACGCCCGGGACACCGGCACGTCCAGCACGGTGGCGTGCTCGTCGACGTACGTCGGGCGCCTCAGCCCCTCGGCGGCGCGGCGGAAGCCGTCGTTCTCGGTCGCCAGCGCCCGGCGCATGCGCGGCCCGGCGAGCCGTCCGACCACCGGCGCCCGGGAGCCGAGCACGTCGAGCACGTCGAGCACGAGCAGGGTGCGGGTGCCGCCCTCGACCTCGGTCAGGTGGTGGCCGGCGACCAGCCGCACCCCGGCCGTCGTGCTCTCCCAGACGAACAGGTGTGGCGGCTCCACCGACCGCACCCGCCAGATGGTCGGCCGCTGCCGCGGCTGCACGACGCGGGCACGGCTGGCCTCCCGCAGCGGGCCGGTGTCGAGCCGCTCGACCGAGGTCACCGTCGGCGTGACGGTCGGCCAGGCCTCGAGGTCCTCGGTCAGCGACCAGACCCTCGTCCTCGGGGCCAGCACGTCGCTCTCGTGGGTCAGGCGCACGTGGTCAACCTAACGGTCAACCAGTCGCCGCCCGGGCTGGGGCACGATGGCGGGATGAAGCGGGTGCACGTCGAGGTCAGCGGGATGGTTCAGGGCGTCTTCTTCCGTGACTCCTGTCGCGGCGAGGCGCAGGCGCGCGGGGTGTCCGGGTGGGTGCGCAACACCAGCGCCGGCACGGTGGAGGCGGAGTTCGAGGGCGGCGACGACGAGGTCGACGCCGTGGTCGCGTGGTGCCGCAGCGGCCCGCCGCAGGCGGACGTGGAGCGGGTCGACGTCACCGCCGCCGACCCCACCGGCGACATCGGCAGCGGCTTCGAGGTCCGCTAGCCCACCGCCCCGCCCGAGAGTTCCTCACTGGTCCGAGGCTCGTCGCTGGCGCTCCTCACACCTCGACCTCCGAGGCGTGGTTGAGGCGCGAAGGCCCTACCCCGTACCGGAGGTTGAGGTGCGAAAGCCGGCTACGGCCTCGAAACCCCGCACCCGCGCAGGGCAGTGACCACCGGCGTTCCCTCAGCTGCTGGCCGCCGCGTCCTCGGCCGCCCCGTCCTCGGCCGCCCACCGGGCGAGCTCCTCCACGGTGAAGGCCCGGAGCACGCAGAACTCGTTGCCGTCCGGGTCGGCCATGACCACCCACGACACGTCGTCCCCCTGGCCGACGTCGACCTGGGTGGCGCCGAGCGCGGCGAGCCTGGCGACCTCGGCGGCCTGGTCCCGCGGCCGGAGGTCGGGGTGCCAACGGTTCTTCACGGTCTTGCCCTCGGGCACGCGCGCGAAGAGCAGGTCGGGCGACACACCGTCCTGCGGGCTCCCTGCCGGTGGCTCGAGCACGACCTCGTCGTCGGTGTCGTACGTACGCCGCCAGCCGAGCGCCTGCTGCCAGAAGTCGGCCGTACGCCGGGGGTCGATGGCGTCGAGGTTGAAGCACTGGATCTGCAGGTCCGTCATGGTCGGCAGCGTGCCACCCGGCGAGGGTCGAGGTCACACGATTTATCGTGCTGGTCGTGCTGGTCGTGCTGGTCGCCTCGTCGCGTCTAGTGTCAGGGGGCATGACGCAGACAGGGGTGCGGCGCGCGAGTTCCGGCGACGCCGAGGTCGTGGGAGGGCTGCTCTTCGACTTCAATGTCGAGTTCGAGACCGAGACGCCGAGCGCCGAGGTGCTCGCCGGCCGGTTCCGACGCCTGCTCGGCCGTGACGACCAGCTGGTGCTGCTCGCCGAGTCCGATTCCGGCGAGCCGGTCGGCTTCGGCTACCTGACGTTCCGCGCGACGGCGTACTTCGACGGCCCGCTCGGCCAGCTCGAGGAGCTCTACGTACGCCCCGGCCTTCGCGACCAAGGGATCGGCACCGCCCTGCTGCAGGGGTTCCTGGCCGCCTGCCGCGAGCGGGACGCGGGCGAGATGCACATCAACGTCGACGAGGTCGACACAGACACCCGCCGCTTCTACGAGCGCCACAGCTTCCTCAACATCCTGCCCGGCACCGACTACCGGATGCTGTTCTACGAGATCGAGCTCTGAGGCTGGACAGGCCCCGACCCGCGGGGCAGGGTGCTGGACATGCGTACCTCTCTCGGGATCCCCGCCGCACTTGCCGCCGCCCTCACCCTCGCCCTCACGACCACGCCGGCCGCTGCCACCCCGGATCGAGGCCCGTCCTTCTCCGAGACCGTCCTCGACCCCGACCAGAGCTTCCGCGGCCTCGACGCCGTCGACCGGCGTACGGCGTGGGCCAGCGGCGGCAGCATCAGCGGCGGTGCCGGCAAGGTCTACCGGACCACCGACGGCGGCGAGACCTGGCGCGACGTCAGCCCGCCGGGCACGACCGGGCTCTCGCTGCGTGATGTGGAGGCGCGCGACGCCGACACCGCGGTCGTGCTCGTGATCGGTCCGGGCGAGGCCTCCCGGATCTATCGCACCGACGACGGCGGCCAGACCTGGACCGAGGCCTTCCGCAACACCGAGGAGGCGGCGTTCTACAACTGCCTCGACTTCTACCCGGGCGGCAGGCGCGGGCTGGCCGTGAGCGACCCGGTCGACGGCAGGTTCCGCATCCTCGCCACCGACGACGGCGGCCGGTCGTGGGAGGTCCTCCCCGACGCCGGGATGCCCGACTCCACGGGTGAGTTCAACTTCGCCGCCAGCGGCGACTGCCTGGTGATCGCCGGTCGCGACGCCTGGTTCGGCACCGGCGGCGAGCAGTCGCGGGTCTTCCACTCCGGCGACCGCGGGCTGACCTGGGAGGCCACCGACTCCACGCTCCCCGCCGGCGAGGCGGCCGGGGTCTTCGGGCTGGCGTTCCGCTCGCCCCGCGAGGGCGTGGCGGTGGGTGGCGACTTCGCCGACCCCGCCGACGGCACCGACGCCTCGGCGCGGACCCGCGACGGCCGCACCTGGACCGGTGGCGGCGACCTCGCCCACCTCGGGGAGGACGCCGCGTGGCTGCCCGGCACCCGTCGGTCGCTGGTCGTGACCGGCGAGTCCGGCGAGGTCGCCGGCACCAGCGTCAGCCGCGACGGCGGACGTACGTGGACCCAGGTCGCCGGGACCGGCTGGCACACCCTCGACTGCACCCGCGACGGCTCCTGCTGGGCGGCCGGCGGGGGCGGGCGGGTGGCGCGCGCCGTGCGGTAGCAAGCCGTCGGTCGACGACGTACCGGAACATTTCTGTGCGGGCCGTCGTATCGCGACCGGCCCGTTCGTGGAGAGGGTGGAAGCAGGCCGGCCACACAAGAAGGAGCACCACCATGCGCACCCTGGTCGTCACCGAGTTCATGTCCCTCGACGGCGTCGTCGACAGCCCCGGCGGCGAGAGCGGCTATCCCCACACCGGGTGGACGTTCAAGGACGTCGAGCCCGAGCTGGCGGCGTACGACCTCAAGGGCCGCGAGCAGGAGGAGGCCGGCGCACTGCTGGTCGGCCGCGTCAGCTGGGAGGCCTTCCACGAGACGTGGCCGACGATGGCGGAGTTCGAGCGCTACAACCAGATCCCCAAGTACGTCGTGTCCTCGACGCTGTCGGAGGAGGACGTGGCCACCTCCCCCTGGAAGCCGACCACCCTGCTGCGCTCGATGGGCGACGTCGCCGAGCTCAAGCAGACGGAGGGCGGCGAGATCCAGGTCCACGGCAGCGCCCACCTGGCGCAGGGCCTTGCCGCCGCCGGCCTGGTCGACCGCTACCACCTGCTGGTCTACCCGCTGGTGCTCGGCACCCAGGGCAAGCGGCTGTTCGCCGACGACGGCAGCAAGGCCACCCTGCGGCTGGTCGAGCAGGAGTCCTACTCCAACGGCATCCAGAAGCTCTGCTACGACGTGGTCAGCTGACCATCCGACCGAGAGGACCCGCGATGACCCGCGTCACGGCCGACATGTCTGTCTCGCTCGACCTCGTCGGCGCCGGCCACGACCAGTCGGCCGAGCACCCGTTCGGCCCCGGCGTCGGCGAGCGCCTGCACACGTGGATGCTCACGTGGATGTTCGAGCACGCCGACGACCATCGCGAGGAGATCGCCGGCATTACCGCGGCCGGCGCCTACGTGATGGGCCGCCACATGTTCGGCCCCGACCGCGGCGAGTGGGACCTGTCGTGGAGCGGCTGGTGGGGCCCCGAGCCGCCGTACCACGCCCCGGTCTTCGTGCTCGGCCATCGGGAGAGGGAGCCGCTGGAGATGGCGGCCGGCACCACGTTCCACTTCGTCACCGGCGGCATCGAGGCGGCGGTCGAGCGGGCGAAGGCCACCGCGGGTGGCGCCGACGTGGCCATCGCCGGTGGCCCGTCGACCCTCAACGCCGCACTGGCTGCCGGGGTGGTCGACGAGCTGCGGCTGCACGTCGTGCCGTTCACCCTCGGCGACGGGCTGCGGGTCTTCGACGGCGTCCCGGACGTGGCACTCGTGCCGGTCGCCGCCCGGGCCACCCGCCACGTCACGCACCTGACGTGGCGGCGGGGCTGAGCACCGGGCGGCAGTAGCCAGCGGAACCGCCTCAGAGATCGCGCGGACAGGGGCGGCGATCAGTGAGCGTCGCATCCGCGGGATGCTCTGCAAGGGGCGGGCTCGAAGGCAGACCGGGCGTCTTTCGAGAGCCCGCAACGCCGCGGAGCGCCGGCGGGGCGGCGCGAGCCGGCGGACCTATCCGCGCGATCTCTCAGCCCTCCGGCTCCGACTCCTCCTCGACGACGTGCATCGCGGACGCCTCGGGGCCTTCGCCGGCGACGGCGGTGTCGTCGCCGGCATGCCCGCCGAGCACGTCCTGCTCGGCCGGGATCGCATCGGGGTCGTCGCCACCGACCATCCGCTCGGCCTCACGCTCCTCACCCGCGTCCGGGGCGCCGTACGCCGTCCCGGGCTCCCACTCCTCCTGCATCACGCGCTGGTCGAGGGTCTCGCCCTCCTCGGTCTCCACTCCGAGCAGCTCCGCACCGCGCGGCTGCCGGTCCGGGGGCGACCACGGCTCGTCGTCCCCGGCGCTGGGATCGTCGAGGTTGCGGTCCGCATCGGCCTGCTCGTGCGGGTCGAGGTCGGACTCGCCCCAGTCACCCTGGTCGTGTCGTCGCTGGTCGGTCATCCCCCCACCCTGCCCAACGACCGGTGCCCGGACAAACCCCCCCATGCGGGTAGTCCACATCGTTTCGGTCGTCCGCGCCCCGCTTCCGCGACCCAAACGATGTGGACTACCCCACCAGGTGATCATTCGCGGTCGAGCCGGGCGACCTCCTCGTCGGTGAGGTCGAGCTCGGCCGCGGCGGCGGAGTCGCGGATCGACTGCGGCCGCTTGGCGCCCGGGATCGCGATGACGACGGGTGACTGGGCCAGCTCCCAGGCGATGGCGACCTGCTGGGCACTCACGCCGTGGGTCTCGGCGATGTCGGCGAACGCGGGGTGCTTGTCGGCGAGCTCCTTGGCGTCGGACAGGCCGCCGAGCGGGCTCCACGGCAGGAACGCCAGGCCCAGCTCCTCGCAGACCTCGATCTCGGCGCGGCTGCTGCGGAACTTGGGGCTGAACTGGTTCTGCACGCTCACCAGGCGCCCACCCAGCCCCTCGTGGGCGGCGCGGATCTGGTCGGGGTCGGCGTTGGAGAGACCGATCCGGGCCACCTTGCCCGAGTCCGCGATCTCACCGAGGGTCCCGATCACGTCGGCGTAGTCGACCGTCGGGTCGGGCCGGTGGTGCTGCCAGAGCGCGATCTGGTCGACCCCGAGCCGCTGCAGGCTCTCCTCGACGGCCCGACGCAGGTGGTCCGGGGAGCTGTCGGTGTCCCAGCCGCCACCCTCGGTGCGGACGTGGCCGCCCTTGGTCGCCAGCAGGACCTGGTCGCCGACCCCGAGCTCGTCGAGCAGCGAGGTGATCAGCCGCTCGTTCTCCCCCTGGGCGCCGGCGCCCAGCTCGTCCCCCGGGCCGTAGGCGTCCGCGCTGTCGAAGAGCGTGACGCCCGCGTCGAGCGCGGCGCGTACGGTCTCGAGCAGCTGCTCGCGGGGCTGGGTGCCGGTCTGGTCGAAGGTCATCAGGCCGAGCCCGATGGCGCCCACATCGACGCGTCCGACAGTGTCGTTGCCGAGTGTCCGTGTCTGCATGACCTCGACCCTACGGAGTCACCCCGAGGGGTGGGATCGAGCCGTCGCGGGGCAGCGTGGGGACGTCGACGTCGACGGTGTCGGGATAGATCAGGCCGGACCCCGTGTTGAGGACGACGACCTCCTCGTCACCGGTCAACCATCCCGACTCGCGCAGCTGCCCGAGCGCCGCGACGCACGCCGCACCCTCGGGGCAGATCCACATCCCCTGGTCCCGCGCCAGCGCCGCCTGGGCGGTCAGCAGCTCCTCGTCGGTGACCGCGACCGCGGTCCCGTCGGTCGACCGGACGGCGTCGAGGACCAGGAAGTCGCCGAGCGCCTTCGGCACGGTGATCCCGAACGCGACCGTGGCCGGGTTCGCCGGCGCCGTGCTCTCGTCCAGCCCGGCGTGGAAGGCGTCGACGATCGGGGCGCAGCCGGTGGCCTGCACGGCGACCAGGCGGGGGAGGTCGCCGGTAATCCAGCCCATCTCCCGCAGCTCGCGCAGCGCCTTGTAGATGGCGATGATCCCGACGCCGCCACCGGTCGGGTACAGCAGGACGTCGGGGCACCGCCAGCCGAGCTGCTCGGCGATCTCGAGGCCCATCGTCTTCTTGCCCTCGATCCGGTACGGCTCACGCAGGGTCGAGGTGTCCTGGTAGCCCTCCCGCTCCGCGACCACGGCGGACACCATCCGGCCGGCGTCGCCGATGAGCCCGTCCACCAGGTAGAGCTCGGCGCCCGTCACCACGCACTCGCGCCGGGTGATCACGGGGGCGTCGACGGGCATCGCCACCAGAGCGCCCAGCCCGGCGCGAGCGGCGTACGCGGCCCACGCGGCACCGGCGTTGCCGTTGGTGGGCATCGCGATCCCGGTGACGCCCAGCTCGGCGGCCCGCGAGACCCCGACCGCCGCACCCCGGGCCTTGAAGGCGCCCGTCGGCAGCAGCCCGTCGTCCTTGACCAGCAGCCGCGGGACGCCCAGCCGGGCACCGGCCCGCGGTGCGGGCAGCAGCGGCGTCATGCCCTCTCCGAGCGAGACCACCCGCCGCGGGTCACGCACCGGCAGCAGCTCGTGGTAGCGCCACAGGTCCGGTGGACGGGACGCGATCTCGTCGCGGGTCACCGCCGCCGCCACACCGTCGAGGTCGTACCGCGCCAGCAGCGGTGCGCCCGCCTGCGAGGTGCCCTGGACGATGTCGGCATCGAAGCGCTCACCCGTCCGTGAGCACTCCAGGTGGCTGAGGAACGAGTAGCCGGGCGTCATGGCCCGAGCCTGTCACGTGGCGGTCGACTCCTCGAGGGCGGCGAGGTCGCGCTCGGCGTAGCGCCGGTGCTCCCACTCCTCGTTGAGCACGATCCGCAGGCACTCCTGCACCGGGAACGTCGACCCCTCCGGCGGCCACCCCGGGCCCACGAGCGGGTCGGTCTCGGACGCGAGCTGCCCGTCGGTGAGGCCGTCGACGACGCGGCGCACCATCGCCATCCGGTCGTGGCGCAGCGCAAGCACCCCCTCGACCGAAGGCCGTACGCCGCGGTCGCGGGGAATTCCCTCGGTGTCGGGCATCTCGTCCCAGGGCAGCGAGAGCGGGTGCCACGGCGAGGGGTCGCCGAGGATGCAGCGCCCGACCCACGACTCGGTCGCGAAGACCAGGTGGCGCAGCGTCTCGACGAACGACCACTCCCCGTCGACCGAGGCGTGCAGCTGGTCGGGGTCGAGCCGGCGGGCGCGGGCGACGGTGGGCTGCCACATCTCCTCCACGACGTCCCACGCCTGCCGGAACCCGTCCGGGTCGGTGGGTCGCATCCTCGAGCGCCGCGGGTCCCGGCGGTCGAGCTCGGCCTCCACCAGCGGTGCGATGTCGACGCCGTTGACGACGACGTCCGTGAGCTCGCCGCTGATGTCGACGTCCATCAGCTCCACCCCGCGCATCCTCACGTGGTGGAGGTCGGTGCCCGTGATGACGGTGTTGCTCAGCGACGCGCAGGTGAAGGTGGACCCGCTCAGGTCCGTCCAGTCGAAGGTCGAGCCGCTGAGGTCCTGGCCACGGAAGTCGGTCATGGCACGCACGCTAGGACCTGTTGCGGACGGAGGGCTTCCGGATTCGGCGATATCCTGCCGCAGTGCCCGAGACCAGCCCCACCGCCCGCGCGCTGCGCGCGCTCGAGCTGCTGCAGGCCCGGCCCGGCATCACTGCGACGGACCTCGGGACGGCGCTCGGGGTCACCGAGCGCGCGGCCCGGCGTTACGTCGCGATCCTGCGCGAGGCGGGGATCCCGGTCGAGTCGGCGCGTGGCCCCTACGGCGGCTACCGGGTCGGCCGCGGGCTGCGGCTCCCGCCACTGGTCTTCACCGCGACCGAGGCGCTCGGCCTGGTGATGGCCGCGCTCGACGCCCACCGCGACCCCGACGACCTCGACGACCCGGTCGGCAGCGCGCTGGGGAAGATCTTCCGGGCGCTGCCGGAGTCGGTCGCCGCCCAGGCCGAGGCCGTACGTCGTACGGCCGCGCCGGCCCCCGACCGCGGCGCCGCCCGGCCCGACCCCGCCACTACGACGACCCTGGTCCGGGCGTGTGGCGAGCGCCGGCTGCTGCTCCTCGGCTATCGCACCGAGTCGGGACGGGAGTGGGAGACCGAGGTGGAGCCGTGGGCGGTGGTGGTCCGTCACGGCCGCTGGTACCTGCTGTGCCGGCGTCCCGACATCGACGCCCGCCGCGCCTACCGCCTCGACCGGGTCACCGCCGCCGCGGTGCTCGGCGGGCGCTTCGAGCCGCCGCCCGGCCTCGACCCGGTGCAAGAGCTCGAGGAGCACCTCGCCGCCGGGTGGGAGTTCGCGACCGAGGTCCTCGTCGAGGCGCCGGCCGAAGCGGTCGCCGGGATCCTCCCCCGCCACCTCGGCCGACCCGTGCCCGTCTCGGAGACGAGGTGCCGGATCGAGGGCAGCACCAGCAACCCCACGGCGTACGTCGAGGAGCTGGCGCGGCTTCCCCACCCCTACCGGATCGTCGGCGGTCCCGAGCTGCGCTCGGCGGCCCGGGCCGTCGCCGAGCGGATGCTGGCGGCGGTGGAGTGACATCCGGTTTGGCGGCGCCCGGTATCCAGGTCACGTGCAGCAGACGACGGGTGATGCCCGGTGACCGGCGCCCGGCTGCTCGACGTCCACGTCCCCCGCGACCCCGCCGGCCAGGTCGTGGTGATGCACGGCGGGGCCAGCCGCGGCGGCGGCGTGCCGGTCAGCCCGACCCAGCTCTCGGTGCTGCGGATGATCCCCGTCGCCCGCCGGGTGGCGCGGGCAGGCCACGGCCGGCTCGCGGTCGTCCGGCTGCTCAACTCGACCCGGGGCTGGGACACCGACCACACCCCCGCCGACGACGCGCTGTGGGCCCTGAGCCAGCTGGGCGAGCGGTACGGGACCAGTGTGCCGACGTGCCTGGTCGGTCACTCGCTCGGCGGCCGCGCGGCCCTGTTGACCGCCGCCCGGCCCGAGGTGCGCAGCGTGGTGGCGCTGGCGCCGTGGGTCTACGAGACCGACGGGCAGCTCGACCTCGCCGGTCGCCGGGTGCTGGTCGTCCACGGCACCGACGACCG
>Ga0136617_10004619_pt1 | contig 12332 bp, 8 predicted proteins | sample AntDrymUQ3222106_2_FD_129672 | JGI IMG/M metagenome (GOLD analysis project Ga0136617, IMG submission 129672) | Polar desert sand microbial communities from Dry Valleys, Antarctica - metaG UQ322 (21.06) | ecosystem: Environmental > Terrestrial > Soil > Desert | place: Antarctica: Dry Valley...
ATAGCCGATCGCCTCGCCCAAGAATAATGAGACATCGGCCCGCGCGGAAACTGGTATCAGAACCAATAGCAACAGTGTAAATGAAATGTTTCGCATTATTTGTGGCCACCCCGGATCGAGATTTTGATTGCAAATCTTTTTTACACTACCGCGACGGGTCGACGCAACTTTTTGGCTCACGATTGCTCAACGTAGCTGGTGGGTTTGTCCAAAGAGGCAGCCTCGCCAAAAGCATTTCGCGCAGACAGGCTGGAGTCTTGCTTCAGAGCGCTGTGCCGAGCGCGCAAATGGGAAAGACGCACGTTCTCACGTGCGCCTTTGCTGGTCAGAGTTCCTGGTGGAATCAGAAGCCGTTGCTGGCGCCCTTGAAGCCATGCAGCGCCTGCTTAATGCCCCACCTAATCACGCGCATGTTGTCGTAGCAATAACCAAGAATGTAGTTACACGTCGAGAGACAGTGTTTGGTGCATTCCACCTTCATCTCGTCGAGTTGCTTCACGTCAAACTTGTGATTGCCGACGGTGCCCCAGTCATGCGTGGCGGAGTACATCGGGAAACACGGCGCGAGCGAACCGTCGGTGCGGATGATCAGCGAATTCTGGCCGGCGCGACACTGCCAGGGTGGAACCTGCCCGCGCATCAGCAATTTCATGTCTTCCATATGCTGCGTCGGATTGGCCATCTTGTAGCCATGGTTGACGCGCAGGTCTTGCAGGTAGTCGAGCAAAGCGTCGACCTTCGGCCAATCGTCGGGAGTCAGATAAGTCTGATTCTCGTTGAGATGTTTGAAGTGGGTCTGCTCCATCATCGGCGTTTCGTTAACGTGGTAATCGGTAGCGATGCCATTGTCGTGAGCAATTTCCGTCAACTCTTTAACATCGTCCATATTGTTATGGCAGATGTTGATATTGAACATGACCGTGTAGCCGTAGTGCTGCTGGCGCTTTACCAGGTAATCGAAGTAAGGACGAATGGGGTCCAGCGCTTTCGGCAAAGACTTTCGCTCTTTGACTGAATCCACGGCCAGATTAAACGTCGCGATACCCGCGTCGCCGAGTCGATCAATCACATCCGGCTTCATCAAGCGGCCATTGGTCGGTAGATAGACGAAGATGTCCCGCTTCGCGCTGTAGTCGACGATCTTGTGGATAAACTTCGGCCGCAGCAGCGGCTCGCCGCCCATCAGCGCCAACACGCGCGAACCAATCGAGTGGATCCAGTCGATCGAACGCTTGGCCACGTCTTCAGTCATTCCCTTGACCGCGTTGTTGTAAGACCAGCAATAGTGACAATCGAGATTGCACTTCCATTCAGTGAACAGATATGGAATGATCGGGCGCAACTCATTGCTGTGCCAGCGCGACTTAAAGTACGGAGATCCCCAGCTTTTCCACGTCCGGAGCGCATTAAACTTCTGATATTCCTTACGAGTCATCGGCACCGGATCGGGTTTTTGCGGATATACCGGTTCCGGAAGAAATTCTTCCGGCATCGGCACGAGTTTGGGAGCTGCTTCCGATTTGTAAAGTATCTGATGAAGCTTTTGATCTATACGGAATGGTTGCGCGGAGCTTCCTGCATCGAGGTTCTCCTGAATTTCTGCCATGATTTTCCTCTCTACCTGGGCGAGTGCGCAAGAGGTTGCGCGAAAAAAGGGATAGTCACTGTCAGCCCGCGAAGTTGTCGGGCTTGCCAAAAAAGCCTATCCGGCCAGCAAATTAAGAATTGCAAATCGACGCAGATATTGGCCGATTTTTTAATGAATTGCAAGAGATTAAAGCCACTGCCTGATGCCGGCCAAACGCTATCTACCGTAGCACGCGCATCTTGCGCGTGGTTCACGGGCGGGACGCCCGTGCCACTTTTCAAACTGACCACTACCTATCTGAGCCTTTAGTTGCACCATGATTTGAATCGCGTTACCCTTTCGGCTTTTGTTAGGATCCGGGTGTTTCAAGAGAGTAGACTCCTTGCGGCAAACCGGCGGAAAAACAATCGTAGAGGAGGAAACATTTGGCGGCCAGGGCTCAAGTGGTTATCACCGCAGCTTTACGACCTGAGCTCTTTGCTGAGCGAGGCCTGGTCACCATCAGCCGGACGCTGATTATTGCCGCTCTTACTTTCCTTGTTTTAGTCGGCTTTGGTGTGCGCGTTTCAAGCTTGGGCGCTGAAGGTTTAAGTGAAGACGAACTAAATAAGCTTCAAGCCGTAGCAGACTATCGAGCGAACGGACTAACCTCCGCAAACAGCGAGCACCCGTTGCTCATGAAGGCCCTCTTGACCGGCAGCCTTGTCCTCGCCGACAAGTGGAACAGCATTCCCTCTCTCGGCGGCCGAAGGCCGATCACACCTGAAGCAGCATTACGCTTGCCCGGTACTGTTTTCGGCTCTCTAACGGCAGTTTTAATCTACCTCCTTGCTGCCGAACTATTCGGCGCTGAAGTCGGATTGATTGCGGCCGCGCTTTGGGCCTTTGACCCCATGGCCATCGGGTTCAATCGAATCGCAAAAGAAGACACCTTCCTGTTGTTCTTCTTTCTGCTGGGGAACATTTTTTGGCTGCGCGGCCAACGAGTCGCAGAAACTCAATCTACCAGGCAGGCCGAAAAGTATTATTGGGCGACAGCGGCCGCGTTTGGCGCGATGATGGCCTCGAAATACCTGCCTCAGCTTCTGACGGTAGCTATATGTTACTACTTTATCTTCCAGGGTGTACCGGCAACGCGCTGGCGACTCGGAAAGCAACGTTTGTTGATGTTCTACGGCCTGATGGGAGTAGTGTTTGTAATTCTGAGTCCGACCATTCTGTTCCCTGCCACCTGGCAAAAAATGGGTCAGTTCGCCAGCCAAAAGATGATCGGCCATGATGGTTATGAATTCATGGGCCAGCTTTATTCTCATCGCTTCACCGATTGGCTACTGGGAATACCCTGGTACTTCTATCATCTCTTTTTGGTTGTCAAACTGCCGCTGCTAACCGTAGCAGCCTTCCTGATAGGTCTGCCCTTAGTCTTCCGCCGCAAGCTCGGCGACGGGCGTTACTTCCTTCTGTTGTGGTTTTTCCTCTGGATGATGACCTTTAGTTTTGGTGGCGGGAAGTTTACCCGTTACTTTACAACCATCTTGCCCGCGGTCCTGATCACCGCGGCCATTGGCGTGCAGGCTGCTGGACGCTGGCTTGGTCAACGACTGTCACAGTTGCTTTCCGCTGACTGGCGCGAGGGTTACGGGGTCTACGCACGTCCGGTCCTCGCGCTAATTGTAGTGGCAGGTTCCGTAAGCGCACTGGCTAAAGCCGCGCCCCACTTCCGGCTTTACACGAATGCACTGGGAGGCGGCTTCGCCAACGCGGGTTATTACTTTCCCCACGACGAGTTTTACGATGCGAGCGTTCGCGAGGTCGTATTTGAGATAGCTAAACGCGCGAAGCCTGGGGCACATGTCGCGAGCGAGACGCCTGGTCTTGCTTCATACTACGCCGGGCGTGCCAACCGTCCGGATCTGGTTTTCGTTTCAATTTCCGATCCAGAGGCGCTGAAGCAGTTGCGCGAAGGTGACTTTGTGGTAGATGCGCGGGGTCGCCGCTATTTCAGCAATGAGGGAATTACCTCGACACTCCAACTGGCAGGAGCGCCGACGTTTACTGTTTCGCTCGGGCCCGTGCCTTCGGCTTCGATTTACTGGCTCGACAAGAAAATGCAGGAAGCTGTCGTCGAAACCGCTCACCGTTTGCCACCGCTGGCCAGAAGTTTTCCTGCTCGGAGTAGTGGATCATTTTTGATGCTTTTTTCGCTTCGATGGTCCGGATACGGTCCACGAAGTGACACGAAAGATCACGAACACGGCCCAGTTCGTGCAGTTTCGTGCGAGTTCGTGGATCGTGCTCTTCGAATTTAGCTCTTTATCAGCCGGGAGATCAGCCACGCGATTACCGACGCACCTCAACCTCCACCGGCTTTGCGTCATGCGCCTCGTAGCCTTCTGGCCAGCCGGAGATGTTTACACCGTAAAGCCAGTCAGATTCAGGAATAACCTCGAAGCGAATAGCGAGTGGCAAGCCGCGCATGGCGCGCAGGCGAATAAAGAGTCCGTTGATGCGCCACTCCTGGATCAAGGGCTGCCCGTCAGGTTCTACAGCGACTAGCCGCGATCCCCAATCCTCCCCATTAACAAACAGTGTGACGCGTGTCTTGATGTCGGCGGGTTTGGCGTCAATCGGTAGCACCGGCTGGATGTGCGCGCGGACGACTATTTCACTGATGCGGCGACGGTCCTCACGTGCAGGAACTACATACTCGAGATGGCCCACGCCGAAGCCCCAAATATAACCTGGACCACCGCCAATCTTCTCGAAGCGCTCAGACCGCGCCATTCCCGGCGAGAAGCGATACAGAATTGATTTATCTTCGCGGAGGATTGTCCGGGGCAGTGTCGCCGGGTCGCCCTGGGGGCGGCTCCAGGAATATTGTAGGGGCACCAAATGGCGTTTGGGGTTCGTCAATCGCTCCGGCGGGTCCGCAGCTGCTAGCGAGGCAAACATGCGGGAAGCGCGGGTGACCTCGGCAAGCACACCCTTATCGCGATCGGTCGTATACGCGACGCCATAGCCGCGCCTCGAATCCGGCGTCAAAATCCAGAACATTGCCCCTGCCGAACCCGCGCGAATATTGCTCTCGAAGAAGGCGCGATACCACTCGACTTGCGAAAAACTGTTGAAGCCCTCCGGGCCCATTCCAAACTCGCCAAACACGAGTGGCTTCTTAAGCGAAATGGCCGCAGCCATCCGGTTATCAACGAAGTCGCGCAACGCGGTGGGAGAATCAACGGCAACGTCCCGATCAGGGTTCGGATAATGATGAACGTCGCAATAATCAATGTTTGGTAATTGGTGATCTGCCAGCCACTCACGGCGCTCGGCGGCACCGCGGTAACCCCAGACGCCTGACGTAATGATGTGATTCGGGTCAAGCACTCGCAAGTGGTTGCTCATCTCCGCCACCCATGCGCGTCTTTCTCCCCACCGGGAGGTCACCGCCTGGCCTTCGTTAATCAACTCCCAGCCGAAAATTGTTGGATCGTCGCGATAGAGGATTCCTGTGACTGTGTTGCGTCGGGTCACAACTTTTTCCAGGTGCTCTCGATAGAGACGCCGCGTCTCATCGTTTGAATAGAAGAGCATTGCACGTTCGGCGTTAATTCCGAACGGAGCATTATCGTCGGCGGCGTCAGCGATTCCGGCCCAGCGCAGATACTGTGTGACGCCACCCGTGTCGCGCCACCAGTTTGCCAGACAGAGTTGCACCAGGAGTTTGTTACGGGCGGCTTCGGCGATGACTTTGTCGAGATGGACAAACGCTTCTTCGTTCCATTTTTCAGCCGTCCAGCGGAAAGGGTGAGTGCGTGGCCAGTCGGCAAAATCCGACAGCGGCCCGACATCATTTGTCCCGCCCTCGCCCGAGGCCCAAACACGGACCACGCGCATACCTGCCTGGGAAGCCTGGGCAAGAGTTTCCGGCATGCGCTCACGGTCTTCGTCGCGGTACATCACAGAGATGTTTGCGCCGACGAAGCGAAACGGTCGACCCTGAATCACGAACCGCGTGCCTTGCGTGCGCACAAACGGGTCTGACTTCGCACGGTTGAAAACCTCGCCCTGTTTGCGAACCAAAAAAAACGCCGCGCCCACAGCAATTGCGAGCGCGGCCATTGCTAAAACTTTTTTCGCCATCAATCGAGCAGCGTTTAGGTATCCATCACTTGGGGCTTGTCAGCTTAATGAAGCCCATGATTGCACAGACTGCTGCCAGCAAAACAAAGAAATTAAAGAACGTCAGAATACCGAACACGAGGTTGTTGTCATTCGTCAGCACTCCAAATCCGGCCGCGAGAAACTGAAGATGAAACAATAGGAGGCAGACCGCCGCAAACGAGAACCATCTTGCCGATGGGCCAAAGGCGCGCGCGCGGGCGAAACCCAGCACCGCGGCGACCAGCCACGCTACCGCTCCGGCCAGAAACATCCCTACAAATACGGGTATGAAGTAACTGGGCTGATGGAAAGTTGGCGTTTGAAGCAACACCGTCAGAACCATAAACATTCGCTCCTACCTCAGGTTTTAGTTCAGTTCAACAAATAAGCGCCGCTTGCGCACGTCAGAATCCGCATCTGTGCACAAACGGCGTCAAAGATTTGGTTTCGATCAGAACCAACCGCGGCGCGCAAGTAGGGTTGTCGGCGGCCAAAGCGGAGGCCCTCAAGACAAGCAAGCAATCTACAAGGAGCTTCGGGTTAACACGATTTACTGCGTGATATGGATTTCCTCTTCCTTGTTGACGTGGCCCAGGAAGTAGAGCAACCCGCACACAAACGCGACTGCTGCCAAACCCAAAGCAATCCAGCCCTCTTTATGACCGCCCGCAGGGTCGATGGAAGTCACGAATTTATAGAAGTAGTAGATCGCACCCAAACCAGCGGCCAAACCCACAACCGCAGCAATAAGGTCTTTCATTTTCGTTTACCTCCGGCTAATGAGTTGCTATGAAGGTCTAAGGATAATGCCGATAACCCCGTCAGTGAGCAGCATGTTAACGCCGCACATCGAGGAACGCAAGTGTTTGGGTGTGAGCCTTACGTCAAAATAACGCGGCTATCGCCGGCACGTCGGGTAATCCGCTCGCGGTCTAAGTACTCGAGCAAAGGAATCGCATACTTACGCGACACTCCGGCGAGCTCCTTGAATGTGGCGACATCAATAAGCCTCCCCGGCTCATGCTTCGACGCGTACTCGCCAAGCAGGCTTTTCAAATGTTCGAGCGCGTGGAAATGGATAAACATCTCGCCTTGCACACGCACTAACGTCCCCTTCTCGATCAGGAGCTGGAGGATTTTTCTTCCGTGCGCTCGTTGAGCCGCTGAAATGCCTGCGCCTTCCAGTACCTGGTCCACCGAAGGCGCTTCAAGTCCTGCCTTATCATACGCGCCGGCGACGCGCTCGCTTATCTCGCTATCGGCTCCTGACAGGTCCAGACTGTGCTCCACCGCGCGCACCAGATCCTTTTCAGAAAGAAGGACGCTGTCCTTTTCCAGACGCGCAAGCACTGCTCTGAATACTTCAACCGGGACATGCCCGAAGTGGCGCTCGCGTAATGTCTCGCGCGCGAACCCGCGCGATAGTGGCTGGCGCTGGTGATGCAGCTTAACTTCTTCAACAGCCGCCCGCGAGAGACGCTCCATACTTTCCGGCGCGATGAACACGCCATCAACTTCGAGGACACTCCCCTCTGCCTCTGCCTGTTTTGCAACTCGCGATAACACTTCTATGGTCCAACCCGTTCGCGCGGCGAGATGCGCCAGTCTCAGCCCGTTATCTCCGGAGCCTTCGACAAACGCCGCCAGCTTTGCCGGTCGATGCGAATTCATCAACGCGCGCAACCGCTCGTCAATCATGGTCAATTCCTTGCCACGGTGTTTTGTTGCCGACGGATCCAGCACCCGGCCTCCAGCTATCGTCGCCGCTGGCGAGTAAGAACGAACGATAAATCGCTCGTCGTGCAATGCAACAACCGGGCTTTCCAGTCGCAGTTGGGCGAACCCCGTTTCACCCCGGGCGATTTCGCCGGCCGAATTAAGCACCTTGACGCGGGCAAGAGCTTCGGCAGCGCCCAGGTGGACGCGAACTCGTGAGCGCGTTCGAATCGCCCGGGGAGCGCTGCGCAAAACTCCAAGCTCAACATCGATGATTTGGGTCGCGATTAAATGTCCCACCCCGGCGAGCACCATCCCGCGTTCAATGGCGCTCGTATCTACTCCCGCCAGGTTCACTGCGGTGCGTTGACCAGCCTGCGCCACGCGAACCGAAGTGCCATGGACTTGCACGCCCCGCGCACGAACGCGAAAACCCGCGGGGAGCAATTCAAACTCGTCACCATCGCAAATCTCGCCCGAGACCAGGGTGCCGGTAACTACAGCCCCAAAGCCCTTCATCGTGAACGCCCGATCGACCGGGAGTCGCGTGACAAATTCCGTCGAGCGCGGAGCAACTTCCGCCGCGATCTGGCCGAGAACCACCCGCAGATTGTCCAGACCTTTCCCAGTCCGCGCACTCACCGGGACGACCGGGGCCCCTTCGAGAAACGAACCTGCGACCAACTCCCCGGCTTCGGCGCGCACGAGAGAAAGCATCTCCTCCTCGACCAGGTCTGTTTTTGTAATCACTATCAGACCCTGTCGCACGTCGAGCAACCGGCAGATGTCGAAGTGTTCCCGGGTTTGTGGCATGACTCCCTCGTCGGCAGCGATGACGAGTGCAACGGCGTCAATGCCATGAACACCGGCCAGCATGTTCTTGACGAAGCGCTCGTGTCCAGGAACATCGACAAAACCAACTCGTACGTTGCCCAGATCCAGATCTGCAAAACCAAGATCGATCGTGATGCCCCGACGCTTCTCTTCTGGCAAACGATCCGGATCCTTCCCCGTCAAGGCCTGGACGAGTGTGCTCTTTCCGTGATCGATATGACCCGCAGTGCCGATGATGATGGAGTGGGAGCGGGTGCCGGTGCCACGGATGTCGGGTGTCGGGTGTCGGATGTCGGGTGGGGGCATGACTGTATATCAGGCTCGACATAATGCGTTCCGCAAGGCGTAGAGTTGTTTGCCAAGAGAACTAATCTCAGCCAGTAAATCTGGAAGGTGATTTGAACGCAGATACTCCGGGCGTGTTGCAATTTCAAGTTGCGTTTCAACTTCTGCCAAAGAAGCTTGAGCCATTGAGAGGTGATGAAGGTACTCTTTAAGGTGCTCTCTGGTATGTCCTTCTGCAATGTTCGAAGGAACTGAAATGACTGCACGTCGAATCTGACTCGTCAGCCCATAAGTCTCGTGCCTGGGAAAATCCTGAGTCACACGGTAAACCTTTTCCACCAAGTCCATAGCCTGTTGCCATACTCGCAATTCACGAAAGCCTTTCATGGGGATCCTCCTTTGTTGAGACTTTCCAAGAAGTGGATTTTGCGAGTTCGAATTGTGAGCCACCTGAAGCCCGATATCCAATTACGACCGTGTACGCAGATATTAGAACTGATACTCGATACCTGGCATCTGACACCCGGCACCCAATACCCGACACCTGATCGCCGGTACCCGCTACCTACTTAACTATTTCAAAATCGATCCATTGCGTGGCGACGCGGTATTTCTCTTTGGCTAGAGGATCCGTAATTATCACTTGAAGCTGGTATTCACCTGGTTCCATCTCGGTGCCGAGCTGGATTGCACCGGCAACAGCAAGCCGCTTCAAATCGACTTGAGCCCCTCCGTCGAACGGGAGTTCCTTTCCGGTGAATACTTGTTGTCCGTTGCGAAATAGTCTTACCTGAGTATGCAGTTGCGGCTTTCCGGTCGCCTTATTGATTTGCGCGTTGTAGATCGCGAATTCATAAATCAGCACCGACCCAGTCTTGAATCGTCGCAGCGCCGCACCGGAGTCTGGATCTGATTCCTCGCCAGTGTCTTCTGGATTCGTCGCCTGATTCCCCGCAACGGTTAAGCTTTTCCGATACGCTTGAGGGGTCATCCCATTGGTCACGATTCCCGAGATCGTCAGTCGGTTTTTCTTGATGTCCGGCACCTCAATAAACTGATTAGCGGATCCTATGCGATTTGAGGGAACGTCTCGCAGGGCGGTACGAAGTTGGTAGGCGCCGGCCTTTTTGACCGGAACGGTAACGTGGTAAGAAAAACCTGACTTAAGAATACGTTCGTAGGTTAAGCCCTTCGCGCGGATAGTGTGGGTGCGGTTAAGCTGATCTACAACCGTGCCATTGTCGCCAAACGTGATGGCCACTATATCGAAGACAGCTTTATGCCAACCGTCTGCTTCAGGTGTAAAAGTCAAATCGCGACCCCTGATATGAAGCAAGGAGCGCATGTAAGAACCCGCCTTGGCGTCGTTTGCGAATAACGATGTCAGCCGCACGTGTACGCCTGAGGCGCCAAAGGGCGAAGCAAGCGCGGTAAACATCTGTTGGGCCGGTGTCCGCCCGGCTGGTGCCGCCTCATCATCAGTTATTCCATAGAACCCGTTTCGCATGCGGACATTAAACTTACCCGGCCGCGTGATCTTCAGTCCCAGCTTATGAAACTTCCGACGGCCTGAGACCGCGTCAAAGGTCGACTCTTCCGGGCGATAGCCGATGAGGTAGTAACCTTTTTGGTCCTCAATAACGCGTTTGATGCCACCCGCCAAGTCGTTGTTGTTGCGAATGGCTAGTCCGCCAGTTTGCTGGGCGAGATAATTTAAACCGTTTTGAGACTCAAAAAAGTCGCTGCGGCGATTGCTCAGGCTCTGTTCAAGCTGATCCGAAGTCATATCGGAGGTGGAATCGGCTGCTGTCAGGCCGAGGGTCTGCAATCCACGCGCGTCCATGGTGTAGATGACGACTGAGGCGCGATTTGCGAGATCAGTAAGACTCCGCAACGCAGTAAGAATGCGCTCGCTCCCGGTAGGGTCTGAGCGACTGAATATCTTGATTCCGTCAGATATGAGAACCACCGATTTACGGCCGGGCAATTCCCGCAAACCGCGCACTATGTAATTCACCGCTCCCAGCGTCCCGACGGCGAAAATGTCTTCGCGAAATTGATCCAGATCCTCATTGCCCGAACGCCTTGAGTCGTCGTCCCGTGAGCCGGAAGGCGTGGAAGGCATCGAAGGCTGGCCTCCGAGTGGGGCAAAGGCCCCAACCCCGCCACGTCCGAATGGGTTCCATTTCACCTTCTCGACGGCTGCATATAACTGCCGCTTATCAGAAGTAAACTGCTGCAATGCGCCAATGCCCCCGCCCGTGCGAATGATGGCAACCAAGTCATCGGGCTGCATTTGCTCGTCCAGGAATTTCTTCAGCGCCCGGCGCACAAAGTGAGCGCTTTCAAACGAAAGGCCCAGATCGTCAACGACCAGCGCCATTGTGCGGCGCACTTGCTCCGGTCGGAGCCGAACCGGCGGAACGGGCGCGGTTTTGTCGATCGGCTTCGCGAGCTCTGCGCGCGCGGAAGGTTCTGCCGCATCGAGCGAAACATAGGAAAAATTGACAATCTTCTGCGGTTTGCCATCCTCTCGTATCTCGATTTCTTCAGGTCGGAGGTCAGTAATCGGTCGTCCGTTTTTATCGGTGACTACTGCGTCAACCTGAACCAGGTTGGTAGTAATCCTGACGACTTCGTCTTCGCCTGGTCGTACGGGTTGTTGTGCATTGGATTCAGGTCGATTGGGCTTTTGGCCCCGGGGCTCCGGCTGTTGAGCAAGTGCGGGTACGGAGAGTTGCAGGACAAGTGCGAGGACGAGGAATGTTCTTTTCACTGAAGTCGCTCCCGAAGTGTTTGTAAGAGGATTGTTAGAACTTCGAATCAGGAATAAGCCTTTCGGTTGCCACATATCTTAGTCCATGCTGCCGGCATTATGAATGAGGTCGAGCGAGAACTCGCTCGTAAAACTGGATGTACCGAGGAATTACCAGATCGGTGCGATAGCGAGAGAGTGCCGAGTCGCGAGCGCGGCGCCCCATGGCACGTCTGAGCTCCTCGTCCCTCAATAGCCGCGCCGCGTCCTCGGCCATTTTCTCAATATCTCCGACCTCACTTAAAAAGCCCGTTTCACCATCCGTCACGACTTCCGGCACGCCTCCAACTCTCGAAGCCACAACCGGAACTTCACAGGCCATGGCTTCCAGGGCGGCGAGGCCAAACGATTCCTGCTCAGACGGCAAAAGCAAAAGGTCCGCGGCGGAGAGATATTCGACAATGTTCGGTTGCTCCCCAACGAAAACAATCTGGTCAGCGATGCCCAGATCGTTTGCTCGCTGTTCGGCTCGGGGGCGTTCGCTCCCGTCACCAACCATCACTAACCGTGTTCTGATTCCCTTATTTAACACACGGGCAAGTATCTCAACGCAATCAACCGGCCGCTTCACCGGGCGCAGGTTTGAAACGTGGACCAGAAGCGGCTCGCCCTGAGGTGTAAGCGAGGCCCGCAACTCATCAACCGGATGGCGCGCGTATTCCGACTTGCAAACAAAATTAGGAATAACCTCGATGTCATCAAACTGGAATGTTTTTTTAGTTACATCTTTCAAATAATGCGAGATGGCCGTCACGCCGTCTGATTGAGCAATGCCGTAACGCGTGATCGGCAAATACGAACGGTCCGCACCTACGAGCGTAATGTCAGTGCCGTGCAGCGTGGTAATCACCGGGAGGTAGCGCTTGGGCTTGAGCGATTCGCGCGCCAGGATGGCACTAATCGAATGAGGGATGGCGTAGTGTACGTGAAGCA
>Ga0136617_10004620_pt1 | contig 12331 bp, 14 predicted proteins | sample AntDrymUQ3222106_2_FD_129672 | JGI IMG/M metagenome (GOLD analysis project Ga0136617, IMG submission 129672) | Polar desert sand microbial communities from Dry Valleys, Antarctica - metaG UQ322 (21.06) | ecosystem: Environmental > Terrestrial > Soil > Desert | place: Antarctica: Dry Valley...
CCCACCCGCGGCCGCGGGTGAGGTTGATCGCGGCGACGATCCCGGCTACCGCGACCACCAGGCCGATGACCACGGCGATCAGCACGAGGCCGCTCACCGCGGCCACGACCTCGGCGTCGGTCAGGTTCGTGTCGCGCTCCCGGTTGGCGGCGTCGACGATGCGGGTCGACAGCCACAGCACTCGGCGCTGGATCTCGGCCAGCACGGCCGGGTCGTACGAGGGGTCGCTCACCGCACCATGATCGAGGCAAACCCGCCAGCGCCGCGAGTGCCCGCGGGAGTTCCGCCAGCATCCCCCTGCCACGATCCGCGCGTTACGCGCACCAGTGTTCCGCCGGGGCCCAGCCAGCATCCCCCCTGCCACGATCCGCGCGTTACGCGCACCAGCGTTCCGCCGGGCCCTAGCTGGGCCGGGGTCAGCCGCGCAGGAGCAGGGCGAGCTGTGGACACGCCCGGACGGCGTGCCGGGCGTGCCCGACCAGCGGCTCGGGCACTTCGCCGTCGGCGACGACCGGGTAGCCCCAGTCGTCGAGCTCGACCAGCTCGGGAAGCAGCTCGGCGCACAGGCCGTGCGCATCACACCGGGTCCAGTCGACGTGCAGCCGGCGGCTCATGCCGTCTCACCCAGTGCCTGGCCAGGCTGCACCGGCAGCAGTCCGTGGGCGAGGCGCCCGCACGCGTGGTGCTGGTGCAGCGCCACCTCGGTGGGGAAGGCCCCGAGCAGGGACGACACGAACCGCACCACCCCGTCGGGGTGGGCGCACGCACCGCGACCCGCGACCAGCCCCGCCCACCGCCGCAGCTTCGCGACGTCGCCGGTCCCGGCGGTACCGGACGCCAAGGCGGTGACAGCCGAGGCGATCGCCGCCAGGCCGTGCACGCACGGGCCGCACTGGCCCGCCGACTCGTCGGCCAGGAACCGTACCACCGGCGCCGCCTCGACCAGCGGGCAGGCGGAGTCCGGCAACGCGACGACGACGCCGGCGCCGAGCGTCCAGCCGACGGCGTCGAGCCCGGCGCGGGACAAGACCGTCGACGCCGCGGTCCGCCCGGCCAGCCAGCCGCCGTGGTAGCCGCCGACCAGGACGGCACCGGGCCGACCCGTCGCGCCTAGCACGTCGGTCAGCGCCGTCCCCAAGGCGACCTCCACCACATCGCTGCGCCCGGGCAGGTGCACGGTGAGCAGGGTCGTGCCCGGCTCGTCGGTCGTACCGACCGACCGGTAGCCGCTAACGCCGAGCCGTGCCAGCACGGCGAGCTGGGCGAGGGTCTCCACGTTGGACACCAGCGTCGGCCGGCCGTTGACGCCGCCGGCGGCCGTGCGGGTCAGGCTGAACGCGGGCACCGGCGGCTTGCCGGCCGAGGCGCGCACGACCGCGGACGACTCGCCTGCCACGAACCGGTCCTGGACGGCAACCACCGTCGTCCGCACCCGCGGCCCCCGCAGCTTCCAGGGCCGGTCGTGCTGCCGGCGCTCGTGCAGCGCGGCCTGCGCGGACCGCCGGGCGGCCGGGTCCCCGACCACCAGCCGGGCCTCGCGGGCCCCGACGGCCACCGCAGCCAGCACCAACCCGTCGAGCACCAGGTGCGGCGCTCGCCGCAGCAGCTCCGCGTCCTTGCGGCTGGCCGGCTCCCCCTCGCTGCCGTTGGCGACCACCAGCGGCGCGCCGCCGTGCTCGTCGCGCCCGGTGCGCACACCGCGTGCCTTCCGGGCGAACGGGAACCCCGCTCCCCCACGACCGCGCAGGTTCACCTCGTCGGCGAGCCCGACGACGTCATGCTCTCCCGAGCGCAACGCGGACGGCACGGGGCCGTGCACCCGCAGGTGGTCGTCGAGACCGAGCCGGTCCACGGCCAGGCCGGGGTCGGGCAGCAACCGTGGCACCCAGGGACAGTTCGTCATGTCGGCACCTCCAGCTCGGCGTTGTAGCGCTTACCTCGACGGTCCCGGTCGCGCCGCACCCGGACGCCCAGCGCAGCCAGGGCGAGACCGGCCGACGTGGCGGTCATCGCCGCGGCCCACGGCGTCAGCGAGTCGGTACCGATCCCGACGCCGTGCCCGATCGACAGCGCGTACACCGCGTACGCCGTGAGGTGGATGCGTCGCCACGCGCGGGCGCCCACCCGGTGCCGCACGATGCTGGTGGCGACCACGAGCACCAGCAGGTCGACGGCCAGGGTCCCGAGACCGGTCCAGAGCCGTTGATCGTCGGCGGCGAACGGCCACCACACGTCGTACCAGTTCAACGACACGTACGGGTCGACGACGACCGCCACCACGTGCACCACCAGCAGCAGCACACCGGTCAGGGCGCTGGCCCGGTGCAGCCTCTGGGTCACGAAGCGGGGGAGCACCGGTCCCCTTGCGCCGGAGGCGATCCCGAGCAGCACGGACACCGTCAGCAGCAGCAGCGAGACCAGGCCGCTGGCCCGGGCGACGTACCACAGCACCGGCTCGGTCAGGTCCGTCATCGCGACCACAGCCCCGGCTCCGGCCACCCGTTCAGGCGGTGCACGACCCCCGCGTCGTCGACGAGTCGCGCCGGCAGTGCGGTGCCCGCCAGCCACCCGGGCGCGTGCTTTCCCAGCACGACGGCAGCGGTGGCGGCGGGTCGAGCGGTGCTCGGGTCGATGATGTGGTGCTGCGGCTGCCCCCCGGCCCGCCAGCTGCGGGCGCCCGGGCTGGACGTGGCCAGCCCGCCGCCGCTGAGCAGGACGGTCTCGCCCGCATCCGCCCGGTCGGTCCCGGCCGAGCTGGTGGCGGTGCGTACCGGCCAGCCGCCGGGAGGAGCGCTGCCGGCCACGGCGACGTCGCCGCCGAGCGACACCAGCACCCCGACCCCGAGGCGTCCGCTGAGTGTCGCGGCCGCGAGATCTGCGCCCTGGGACTTGGCCGTGGCGCCGAGGTCCAGCCGGCATCCCGTGGGCACCAGCACGGTGCCGGCGGCGTCGTCGACCCGTACGCCTGACCACCGGGACGGTTCCGGCGCCGTCGGGTGCGGGAGGCTCGGCCGCGGCCCGTCGGCGGGCAGCGCCGCGAAGTCGCGGTCGTAGCCCGCCTCGGCGAGGGCGGCGCCCAAGGTGGGGTCGACCAGTCCGTCGGTGTCGGTGGCGGCGGCGAGGGCCACTCGTACGGCAGCGCGGAGCCGGCTGCCCGCCGGGACGGGCCGGCCGGCACCCGTTGACGCGGCTCAGCTCGGAGTCGGCGCGAAAGCGGCTGCAGGCGCGGTCCAGCTCGTCGAGCTCGCGGCCCAGCAGCCGCTGCCCCTCGGCGAGCACCGACTCGTCGGTGACCGCCAGCTCGACGTACGTCCCGAGCGCAGAAGATTGCGGCGCGGTGGCCAGGGTGCTCGTCCGGGGGCTCATCCCGGGTCCGATCCGCTGGAGGTGCCGGCCGGCTCGACCGGCGCCGTCGGCGCGCTGACAGTCGGGGCTTCGGGAACGGGAGCAGCGGGTGCGGGTGGTGCGGGTGCTGCCGTCGCGGCGAGAGGCGCGGTGCCCTCGGCCGGTCCCGCCAACCGGTGCACCACTACCAGCACCTGGCCGGCGGAGGCAGCAGGCGCGGTTCGGCGATGGGGTGCTGCGCCGGTTTCTGCGGTCGCGGCCGACGCACCGCCCTCCGCGGTGGTCTCCCGCGCGAACACGCCCGCCAGCGCGCGGGTCAGCGTGAGCCCGAGCAGCAGCAGGACCAGGCCGAGCAGACGCAGCCAGCTGACAGCACGGTCGCGGGACCGGGCAAGAGCAGCAGACATCGGGTGCCTCCCCAGGATCGACAACGGGTAGAGGTCCACGGTGCGGCCGACCACGACAACGTGACGTCCGTGGCAGCCGAAGAGCCGGCCAAGGATTGGGCTCGGATCCTTAACCGCAACCCAACCGAGCGTGGCGGCTGCCATGACCATCGCTGCCGCACGCTGTCGGGGAGTGCCCAACCAGGGCCACGCATCCGAAGGAGCCAGCCATGCGCACCACGTTCACCGTCGCCGGCGTCGCCATCGCCGGCACCGCACTGGGAGCGGTCGCCTACACCGCCGTGTCCGCCGCTCCGGCGCAGGGCTCGGGAGCCTCGATCACCCCGACCTCAGCCGTCCCCGTCACCAAGCAGGCGGCGGCCGACTGCACGCCGGCCCGGTTGGTCGGGAAGCAGTGCGTCACCGTCGTCCACGTGCGTGGCGACGCGGGAGCTGCCGACGCCGGTTCGGCTGCGGCGCCGGCGCCGGCACCGGCGCCGGCGGCACCGGCACCAGTCGCGCCGGCCGCTACGGTCGCCGCACCCAGCGCCACCTACGACTCCGATGACGGCTTCGACGACGGGGACGGCCACGACGCCTACGACGACCACGGTGGTGACGACCCGTACGACGAGGCCGAAGACGCCGTCGAGGACGCGGCCGACGAGCGGGAAGACGCGGCCGAGCTCCAGCCGCCCCCCGCTCGCGATGGCGGTCCGTCGGGCGATGTCGAGCCCGAGGCCGGTGGAGCCACCACCGCTGCTCCCCCGTCCGAGCGCGTCGGCGTCGGGCAGGCCTGGCCCCTCGTCCTCGACCAGCAGCACTCCCCCGCCGGCGGGGGGCGGACCCGTCCGCAGGGCCACGTGGACCGGGGTCTCCGCCGGGGTGTGCGACAGGGCGTTCTCCAGCAAGGCGTCCACCGCGGCGGCCAGGTCCGCACCCGCTCGCCGACCACGACCGCGGCGTCCACTGCCGGCACCTCCGCCGGGCGGCGGGCATGCCGGATCACCTCGTCGACCGCCCGCTCCAGCGAGTCGACATCGCCGCCCAGGCGTTCGGCCTCGTCGGGGTTGCGCAACCCCTCCGTGTCGAGGCGGAGCGCGGTGATGGGGGTCCGTAGCCGGTGCGACAGGTCGGCGATCAGCTCGCGCTCAGCGGCGAGCAGCACCTGGATCCGGCCGGCCAACCGGTTGACCACCCCGCCCAGCTCGACGACCTCCGGTGGCCCGCCGGCGGCGACTCGTACGTCGAGCCGGCCCTCACCGAGCTGTCGGGTGGCGTCGGCGAGGTCCCCGAGCGGCGAGGCGATCCGGCGCGCCAGCCGGTCCGCAACGACCAGCGCAACGGCGATCAGCCCGACCCCGAGCCCCGCCAGCACCAGCCAAGCCCGCCCGACCCCGCTGCGCAGCTCGGCGTCCGGAACGAACGTGCGGACGACGGCCCGACCGGCCGTGGTCGCGACCGGCTGCAGCACCTCGTACCCGGCAGGAACGTCGGCGGCGAACGCCCGGCCGGCGAACGCCTCCCGCACGCCGTCCGTGCGGACGCCCGGGTCGCCGACGCTGCGCCCGCCCCGCAGGAAGACGGTGGTCTGCCACCGGCTCCGCTGGGTGGCCGCGTCGACGGCCCGATCGAGCTCCGGGCCCGCACCGAGCAGACCCACGAGCAGGGACACGCTCTGCGCCTCCTGGGTGGCTGCCGACACCGCACGGTCCTCCGCCAGCTCCCGTACCAGCAGGGCCAGCGGGACCAGGAACGCGATCACGACCACCGACGTGGTGGACGCCACCACACCGCGAGCTGGCGTCTCATCCGGGGTCGACGAGCCGGACCCCGACGCCGCGGACGCTGTTCAGGTAACGCGACTCGGTGGCGGTCTCGCCGAGCTTGCGGCGCAGCCACGACACGTGCACGTCGACGGTCTTGTCGCTGCCTCCGTACGGGAGCTGCCATACGTCGGCGAGGATGTCGCGTTGGACACCACCTCGCCGGCGCGGCGGGCCAGCATCAGCAGCAGCGCGAACTCCTTGGGGGTCAGGCTCAGCTGCCGTCCATCCACCGTGACCTCGCGGGAGCGCGGGTCGATGCTGAGCCCGCCGACGACGACAGGCGCTTCGGGCTCCGGCTCGGTCGCCCGCCGCAGCACCGCGCGTACGCGGGCGTCGAGCTGCTTGGCGGAGAACGGCTTGACCAGGTAGTCGTCGGCGCCGGCGTCGAGCAGCGCCACGATCTCGTCCTCGTCGTCGCGTGCGGTGGTGATGAGCACCGGCACCGTCACCACAGCCCGCAGCATCGGCATGATCCGGGCGCCGTCCAGGTCGGGCAGGCCGAGGTCGAGCAGCACCACGTCGGGTTCGGCGTCGACGGCGGCGCGCAGCCCCTCGAGGGCCGATCCGACGCTGTGCACGACGTGCCCACGCTCGGTCATGGCACGGGTCAGGGACGAACGGATGGCGGCGTCGTCCTCCACCAGCAGCAGCACCGCCATGGCGTCGACACTAACGACCTCGGCCGGCGTCGACGGGCCTGCGGGCGGCCACGACGACGAGATGGCGAGACCTTGACCCGGTGTTGTGCCAACGTTGAGGTACGGCTGGCGTGGCAGGGGACAATCAGTCGATGAGCGACCGATCGGCGTGGTGGCGGACCGGCACCGGCGTCGCCGCGTGGGTGGTGCTGACGGTGGCGGCCTCGGGAGCGGCCTGGGCAGCCGTCGACGTCGTGGGCGACGAGGCCGACGCCCCGGCCCCGGTGGCGTTGCCGTCGAGCGACCCGTTCCCGTCCGTGACACCTGAGACCCCGGGCGCGACGGAGTCGAACGAGACGCCAGGGTCGACGCAGACCCCCGACACCTCCGAGACTCCCGAGACCCCGGAAACGCCCGAGACCCTGGAAACACCGCAGCCGACCACGGCCGGCGAGACGCAGGATGGCCCGGCGACCGGCGCTGCCCGGACGCTCGCATCTAGCGGCGGCACGGTGGCGGTCGAGTGCACCGGCGAGCGCACCGTCCGCATGCTGTACGCCACCCCGAGCAGCGGCTGGCAGATCAGCCTGGAGAGCCGCGGACCGGACGAGGTGGAGGTGGAGTTCCTGCGCGGCGACGCCGAGGTGCGGGTTCGGGCCGAGTGCGACGGTGCTAGCGGCCGACATCGACGACGAGGACTGACCACACGACGGGCTGGTCACAGCTTGCACGTGGCTGCCGGAGTCGAGTGGCGCGAGACGGCCCGGTGCCTCGGCGTGTCGCGTACCGTCGTGCGCCACTCGATGGGCCTGGTGCTGGGTCGGTGGGTCGGCAGCGCTGGATCAGAGCGGCGACGCGCACGGCCTGTGCGGCACGTCGCCGTCGGCCCGCGCAGCAAGGCTCCGACGCTGCACCGGCCGTAGCCGGCCCAGCGTTGGATCTTTGGGCGGTGGGGCGTCGCTCAGGTGAGCCGGACGTCGTGCTCGGCGTGCGGGGCCACCAACGTGAGCAGCCGCCCGGCCTCGTCGAGCACGGCGTCGAGGTGCTCACGCGGAATCGGCAGCGACCGGCGGATCTCCAGGGTCACCTTCGAGCCGGCGCGGCGCGCCGCCCAGGTGGCGCTGACGAACCCGTCGACCAGCAGCGAGCCGACGTACCCGCCCGGCCCGCCTTGCAGCCACTCGTGCGCGGCGTCGGCGACGACCCGCCGCCGGTCGGCGTACGCGAGCAGCGCGTTGTCGTACTCGGGGACGAACCGCGGCGGCGCCGGGACGTCCGGCTCCGGCAGCGCCCCGTCGGGCACGTCGAGGAGCTCGGCACCGTCCTCGGTGCGGAACCGGCGCAGCCGACCGCCGAGCTGGTCGGCCACCGCCGCGAGCCGGGTGAGGCCGCACCACGCCTGCACGTCGCGCACGGTGGCCGGTCCGTAGGCGGCGAGGAAGTGCAGCATCGTGTCGCCGGCGCCGCCTGAATCCGCGGTGGCCCGGTCCACCTGATCTGCGCCGAGCCACGAGCGCAGCGTGGTCCACGTCGCCTGCCCGCTCCGGCCCCACAGCCCGCGCGGGGTGGGCTGGACCGTCGGCACGCGGTAGGTCACGAGCATGCCCAGCGTCTCCGGGTCGACGTGCGGGAACCGCTCGTGCAGCCGACGCCCGAGTGCGGCCCGGGTGAGATGCTCGCGGTCCAGCAGTTCCGCGCCGGCGCGAAGGACGTCCGCGACGTCGGCGGCCGGGATCTTCTTCGACCACGTGGTGCCGGTGAAGGTCCGCTGCAGCACCGGGTCCATCAGGGACCGCAGCCCGACCGCATCCCGGGCGGAGACGAGGTGCAGCGTCGCCCGCATGAGCGCCATCCGCACCACGGCGCGCTGCCGCAGCAGGTCGGCGAGCTCACCGGGGTCGAAGGGCTCGAGGCGGAGCCACAACGCCAGGTAGGGCACGTCCGGCACCTGCGCCTGCAGACCGACCAGCTGGTCGACGGCGGCCAGCGCCGGCATCCGGACCCGCTCGAGCAGCAGCTGGCGGCGCAAGGTGGCGCGGTTGAGCTGCCGGGTGCTCAGGAGAGGGTGGGCGGTCACGGGCCGGTCAGCTGCGGTGCAGGAACACCAGCGCGCGGTCATCGGCCGACGAATCGAGCCGCTCGAGCAGCCGGCGCGCGCCGTCGCCGAACCCCGCCCTGCCCATCCGCTCGGCCTCACCCACCAGCTTGTCGATGCCCAGGGTGAAGTCGCGTTCGGGGGTCTCGACCAGCCCGTCGGTGAACAGCATCAGCGCATCGCCGGGGTCCAGCCGGCCGGACGTGGCCACGAACTCAGCGTCGTCAAGGAGACCCAGCGCCGGCCCGGACGATGTGAGCACCTGCCACCGCCCGGACCCGGCGTGGAGCTGTACGCCCGGCGGGTGCCCTGCCGTGCGCAGCTCGAACTCGCCCGTGGTCAGGGCCAGGGACAGGTGCGCGGCGGTGGCGAAACCCTCGCTCCAGTCCTGCCGCAGCAGGTAGTCGTTGGCGGCGGGCAGGAACCGCTCTGGAGGCAGCGCGCCCAGCAGCCCGCCGAAGGCCCCGGACAGCAGCAGCGCTCGGGTCCCAGCCGCCAGCCCCTTGCCGGAGACGTCGACAATGACCACCTCGAGCGCCCGGCCGCGCTGGGTCTTAGCCGCCACGATGAAGTCGCCCGCGAACTGCGCTCCACCCGCCGAACGCATCACTGCTTGCGCGGACCAACCGGCGGACAGCTCGGGCAGCTCGCTCTGCGAGCGCAGCCGGTCCCGCAGGTCGATGAGCATGGACTCTCCGGTCAGCCCCAAGGTGGTGCGGGCGACCGCCACGACCATGATCGCGGCGACCAGGCCGAGGACGGCCACCACGGACGTACGAGGAGTGGTGAGGTCGCCCGTCCACAGCAGGGCGGTGAGGCACACCGACTGCACGAACACCAGCCCGAGGAACGGGCGCAGGGCAAGCAGCAGGCTGCCGAGCAGCAACGGGACGGCGAACGAGGCCAGCGGCACCCAGCGCTCCTGGGTGACCGACAGCGCCGACAGCCCGACCGTCAGGCACAGCAGGCCGACGAGCACGAGGAACTGCGCGTCCCGCGACTGCGACGTGCTCCCGCTCAGCAGCCGGCCGGATCGGCCGAGCAGGGCAGGCCGAGAACGCCCGGCCCTCGGCAGCAGGTCCACCACCCCTCGACTGTAGCCACTACGCGCCGTCACCGTCGCTGACAAGACGCACACCAGTACAGTCGCCGCCCCTCGACCACCGCCACCGACACCGGCTCGGCGCACACCAGGCACGGTTCGCCCGCCCGCCGGTACACGTAGTGCCGCGGCCCGCTGCGCCGGCTCCGCCCGTGCTCCGGGCGCAGGGTCCGGATCCGTCCGGTGCGAACTCCGTCCCGCAGCAGCGCGACGAGGTCGGCCCAGACCGCGTCCCAGTCGACGCGGGCCAGGTGGCTGCCCGGCAGGTATGGGTCGAGCCCGTGGCGGCACAGCACCTCGGCGCGGAACGCGTTGCCGACCCCGGACACGACCGACTGGTCCATCAGCAGCGATGCCAGCGGGCGCGACGACAGCGACAAGCGGGTCCACGCCCGGTCCGGGTCTGCGTCCCGACGCAGCGGGTCCGGGCCGAGCCGGGCCACGAGCCGGGCGCGTTCCGCCCGAGTGAGCACCTCGCAGATGGTCGCGCCGCGCAGGTCGAGGTAGGCGGTGGCGCCCTCGATGCGCATCCGGACCGCGCCGACCGGAGCCGGCGCCGGGGTCGCCGCGACGGTGGTGCGCCCGAACAGGCCCAGGTGCACGTGCACGTGCCGGCCCGCGCCGAGGTCGAGGAACAGGTGCTTGCCGACCGCCTCGGCGCGACGCAGGGTCGCGCCGTCCACCAGCGCGGCTCCGTCCGCGAACCGGCCCTGCGGGCTGGTCACCCGCAACGGCCCGCCCTTCAGCCGGCGCTGCGCGGCCCGAGCCAGGCGGTGCAGCGTGTGGCCCTCCGGCATCTGCCCGTCCGGTCAGGACGTCGCGGGCAGGACGCCGGTGCGCTCGTACTCGTCCAGCATCTCCAGCCGGCGCAGGTGCCGCGGCTCGGCGCTGAACGGGGTCTCGAGGAACACCTCGACCAGGCGCAGCGCCTCCTCGGTGGTGTGCATCCTCGACCCGACGGAGACCACCCGGGCGTTGTTGTGCTCACGGGCCAGCCGAGCGGTCTGCTCGTTCCACGCCAGTGCCGCGCGTACGCCGGCGACCTTGTTGGCCGCCATCTGCTCCCCGTTGCCCGACCCGCCGATCACCACGCCGAGGCTGTCCGGGTCGGCGGCCACCGCCGCACCCGTACGCAGGCAGTACGGGGGGTAGTCGTCGAGCGGGTCGAAGGCGGCGGGGCCGTGGTCGACCGCCTCGTGCCCGTGGGCCGCCAGCCACTGCGCCAGGCTGATCTTGAGCTCGAAGCCGGCGTGGTCGGAGCCGATGTGCACGCGCATGCCGAGCAGTCTGGCGCACCCGGCTCAGGCGAAGATCGGGCCCTGCTCCCGGGTCCGCTTCAGCTCGTAGAAGCCAGGCGTCGACGCCACCAGCACCACGCCGTCCCAAAGCCGGCCGGCGTCCTCCCCGGTCGGGGTCGGGGTGACGACGGGGCCGAACAACGCCACCCTGTTCTCAGGCTTGTCCCCAGCCTTGTCCTCGGGCGGGCCTTGCACCGAGATGACCGGGGTGCCGACGTCCATCCCGACCTGGTCCATGCCGGCGTGGTGCGACTTCCGCAGCGCGTCGTCGTACTCGGTGGAGTCCATCGCTCCGGCCAGCTCGACCGGCAGCCGCACCTCGACCAGCGCCGCCTCGACAGTCTCCCGGCTGTGCTCGGCCTCGCCGGGATGGAACCGGGTGCCGAGGGCCGTGTACAGCGCCGACAGGACCTCATCGCCGTGTTGCTGCGCGGCGGCGATGCAGACCCGCACCGGCCCCCACCCGAACTGCATCATCTCCTGGTACTCCTCGGGCAGGTCCTTGCCCTCGTTCAGCACCGCGAGGCTCATCACGTGGAAGCGGGTCGTGACCGGGCGGACCTGCTCGACCTCGAGCATCCAGCGCGAGGCCATCCAGGCCCACGGGCACATCGGGTCGAACCAGAAGTCGGCGACGGAACGCTCGGTGTCAGCGGCGGATCGATGATTCATCGTTCAATCGTAGCCAGGGCCGCGTGAGGCATTTCGGTCATAGCGGACACCCGTGCAACGATCGGGGAATGCCCGGCCAGAACCTCACCCGCGACGAGGCGCAGCAGCGAGCCGCGCTGCTGTCCATCGACAGCTACCTGGTCGAGCTCGACCTGACCGGCTCGACGACCACGTTCGGGTCGGCGACCACCATCGTGTTCCGCTGCACCGAGCCCGGCGCGGACACCTTCGCCGACCTGGTCGAGGCCAGCATCCACGAGGTGGTGCTGAACGGGCGCCGCCTGGACCCGGCCGAGGTGTACGCCGACAGCCGGCTCGCGCTCACCGACCTGGCCGCCGGCAACGAGCTGCGGGTGGTGGCCGACTGCCGGTACTCCCGCGTCGGCGAGGGCCTGCACCGGTTCGTCGACCCGAGCGACGACCGGGTCTACCTGTACAGCCAGTTCGAGGTCCCCGACGCCCGGCAGATGTACACCACCTTCGAGCAGCCCGACCTCAAGGCGGTGTTCACGCTGCACGTCACCGCGCCGAGCGGGTGGCAGGTGGTGTCCAACGCGCCAACCCCCGAGCCGGAGCCGGTGCCCGGTCAAGACGGCGTCTCGGTGTGGCGGTTCGCGCCGACCGGCCGGCTGTCGACCTACGTCACGGCGCTCGTCGCGGGCGAGTACCACGCCGTGCGCGACACGTACTCCGGGCCGCACGGCGACATCCCGCTCGGCGTCTTCTGCCGGCAGTCGCTGGTACCGCACTTCGACGCCGCGGACCTGCTCGAGCTGACCAAGACCGGCTTCGAGTTCTTCGAGTCGCTGTTCGACCTGGCGTATCCGTTCGGCAAGTACGACCAGCTGTTCGTCCCGGAGTACAACATGGGCGCGATGGAGAACGCGGGCGCCGTGACCTTCCGCGCCGAGATGATCTTCCGCAGCCGGCAGACCGTCGCGGCCTTCGAAAACCGCGCCAACACGA
>Ga0136617_10004621_pt1 | contig 12331 bp, 14 predicted proteins | sample AntDrymUQ3222106_2_FD_129672 | JGI IMG/M metagenome (GOLD analysis project Ga0136617, IMG submission 129672) | Polar desert sand microbial communities from Dry Valleys, Antarctica - metaG UQ322 (21.06) | ecosystem: Environmental > Terrestrial > Soil > Desert | place: Antarctica: Dry Valley...
CGTCGTGCCATTAAGGTTAATCACCGCAGCCTGACCCGAGATGATGCCGCCCTGCGGCATTGTGACGACGCTCGTTACACCGTTGACCCGTGTGACGCCGACGTGAGCGCTGTGCGGGTTGACGGCAATAATCGCCTGCGCGTTCGGATTCATCTCGCCGACTTCTGACGTATCGACGGTTGCGTTGACGGCTCCGATCTCGACGAGTCCCATACTTGTCCCCGCATCAATCATGCCGGGATAAATTGTCAGCCCGCGCGCATCAATCTCCTGCGCACCTGGCGGGACGGCAGCGGCTGTGCCGCTTGAAGCGCCGACAGTTTCGATTCGCCCGCTGCGAATAACAAGCGTGCCATTCTCAATCTCAGGGCCGCTCACGGTAACGATGCGCGCGTTGCGAATGATAAATGTGCCGGGCGGGGTGCTCGCCGTCTGCGCTGAGGCGCTGCCAATCTGTTGCGCTTGCACGCGCGAAGCGAGCGCCAGCCACAGTGCTGAATATAATGCGGCGAGCAGAAGAAGGGCGACCCGGACGGTTGTCGTAGTGTTGATGAGGTGTCTCTTAATCGTCATCAGCGATGATCCTCTTCGTGCCAAACGTCGTCATCGTGGGTGTAAGCCGTGCGGCGCGCGGGGGGCGTTCGCGGCGGCGCGGCCCCTTGCGCCGGCGGGCGGTTCGCCTCAAGTTGTTCGAGCGATTTGCGTTCGGCTTCAAGCCCGGCGCGGCGCGCGATGTCTTGTTGCCGGTCGAAAAAGATTTCGCCGTCCACGAACGTCGTATCGACGCGCGAATAGACACTGAAGGGGTGCGCGTTCCAGATGGCGAGGTCAGCGTCTTTGCCGACATCAATGGAGCCGACGCGCGCTTCGACGCCGAGTTGCGACGCCGGATTCAAGGTAATCAGCTTCAACGCTTCTTCTTCGGTGAGGCCGCCGTACTTCATCATCTTCGCGGCCTCGATATTGAGGCGGCGCGCGCGTTCATCCGAATCCGAATTGATCGAGACGTTGACGCCATTGCGTACCATGATCGCCGAGTTATACGGGATGGCATCGTAAGCCTCGACCTTATAGCCCCAGAAGTCGGCGAATGTGGACGCGCCCGCGCCGTGGCGCGCGATCTCTTTGGCGACCTTGTAGCCCTCGAGCACGTGCTGGAAAGTTTTGATCTTGAAGCCCAACTCGTCGGCGAGGTTAATGAGCATCAGAATCTCATCGGCGCGATAGCAGTGCGCGTGGACGAGGCGCTTGCCTTCGAGAATTTCGACCAGTGGTTCGAGTTGCAGGTCGCGGCGCGGCGGAATCTGGTTCTTGTCGCCGCGGTCTGTGGCGGAGCGATGTTCGTCCCATTTATGCTTGTAATCGCGTGCGCGTGTGAAGGCATCGCGGATAACTTCTTCGACGCCCATCCGCGTTGCCGGATAGCGGCGCGGTTGCCCGGTCACTCCCGTGAAGTTGGAACGCTTCGGATTTTCGCCGAGCGCGAACTTAATGCCCGTCGGCGCGCCCGGAAAAATAAATTCCGCGATGGGGCGACCGTATTTGATCTTAACGACGGTGTTCTGCCCACCGATAGCGTTGCCCGATCCGTGAAGAAGATTAAGCGCCGTCACGCCGCCGGCCAGTTCGCGATACAGATCAACATCCGTCGGATTCAGCACGTCCTGAATGCGCGCCATCGAAGTCACCGACAAAGTGAGTTCGTTGACAGTGTCCATCATCGAGTGCGAGTGCACGTCGATGATGCCGGGCATCACGTACTTGCCGGTCGCGTCAATGACACGCGCCCCGTCCCTCGCCTGTAAGTTCTGCCCGACGGCGGCGATCTTGCCGTTGCGGATCAGGATGTCTGAGTTATTCAATGTGCCGCGCGAAACGGTCAGCACGGTCGCGTTGCGAATCAGTGTCTCGGTGTCGGCGCTACTGCTGCTCCGACGCCGCGGTGACGATTGCTGATTCTGCGCGACGGCGACGGCTGGAAGCGCCACTACCACGCTCATCACAACGGCGAGCGCAATCACAATAGTCGTCAGTTTTCTCATCATGATCTCCGTCAAAAATTACAGAACCGAAAGTCCGGCGCGACGCAGCTTCAGGTCCAAATCGTCTGCGAACTTCTCGATTCGAGCAAGGCATCGGACTCTATTGTGGTCGCGCGCCGGTGAAGGGAAAAGAGCCTTGCGGTGCAGTGGCAGTACCGCTGATCTGATTGCCGTTTATGGTTCCCTCAAACGTCACGTCAAAGGTTTGATCAATCGTTACTATGGTCGTGAAGCGAAATCCGTTTCCGCTCGTTGACCCGCCGCTGATCTCAGAGGTGCCAAGCTGGCTTTGAATTGTGCCCGTCAGTTTCGTGCCTTCCTGTTGCAGCTTCAGTGTGCCGGAGATGTTTTGATCGGGAGTCTCAACGGCGAAGTTCCACGTACCCGAAATGTCCGGCGCGGGTGTTGCGGCAGCAGGAGGAGCAGGAGCGGCTGTTGTGGCGGGTGTCGTTGCCACTGCGTTTGGCGGTGATGCCGGCGCGGTGGAAGGAGCGCTCGCACCGCCAGACGCGGCACCGCCGGCAGGATCTGTTGGCGCAGGCCGCGTGCCTGTAAAAGGGCCAGGGCCGCGCCCGACAATCTGCACCGTGCCGCGCATTTCGTTGCCGGTCACAGTGCCTGTGAATGTCGCTTCAGAAGTCTGGCCGCCGTAAGTAACCGGGACGGTGAAGCGCACCTCGCCGCTGCTCGCAACTGAGCCGTTCGCAATCTGGCCTGAGCCGAGCGGCCCCTGCATCGATCCGCTAAGACGGTCGCCCTGCTGTTGCAGTGTGAGCGTGATTGATACTTCCTCTTCTCCGACCCCGCCAGTGTTGACCTTGAGTGTCCAGGTACCGCCCACCGTGCCCGCTCCTGCTCCGCCCGTTGGGGACTGAGGCGTGACAGGTTTCAAATCAATGGGGTGGCCGTCAATAAAGACATGCGTGATGCGCCGGTCGCGTGCAAACAAATCGCCGCGCACGACCGTCAGATTAGCGATTTTCCCAGCCTCGATAGTGCCGACTCGATCCGCCACGCCAAGAATCTCCGCCGGTCTGATGGTCAGAGCGCGCAACGCCTCATCGCGCGCCAGACCATTCTCAATTGCTTTCGCGGCGTTCGAGAGGTAATCGCTGATATTCGTCATCGCGCCGGACTGAAAGGCGAACGGAACGCCGGCGGTGGCAAGCCGCGCCGCCGTCTTCGGCGCGTCGGCGCGCTCGCGCAGAATTCTGAGCGGATCGGGGTCCGCCTCCGGCACCTGTGCCGTTGTCCGCTTCGGGAAATTCAGCGACAGCAGCACCGGCACATTCATCGCTTTCAGACGGTCCGCGACCTTCCAAGCCTCCGTGCCACCGGCGATGATCGCTCGAAGATTGAACTCCTGAACCAGATCGAGCGCGCGCATGATCTCGCGCTCGCGATCCGCCTGCATCACAATGGGCATTTCACGAGTGAGCACGGGCAAGAGCGCCGCCAATGATTTATCCTGCTCGGGACGCCGAATCCCGCGCGCGTTTCTCTCATAGACCGCCTTCGCTTCGCGGTAACGTCCCGCGTCGAGCAGCATCTGCCGAATCGAAGAAAAGACGCCCATCAATGAGCCGGGGTAATTACCTCCGCCAAGCGGCGTGAAGCCGATGTGTAACGCGACGGGCGCGGCGATAATCATCTCGGCAGGAGTCTCGCCGGCAAGATTGATAAAGGCCGACTGGCCGAGAAAGATGTTGCTGCGCGGCGCGGTGAGCGCGGACGTAACGCCGGCACTGCGCGCCGCTTCGATCCCATCGCCACCGGGTCGGATGATGTCGGTCGCCAGAATCTCAGGTTGCAAACCGGGCAATTGCGTCGAGTTCGGCGATGTGGCGGATGGAGGAGTCGCCGGGCCAAAGAATGCCGCGAAAGGATTAACGGCCGCTCCGCTCGTTGCGGGGGACGGAGTTGGACGAGGGATGCCAAGAGTTGTATTGGCATCAATCAGTCCAGGATAGATTGTCAGTCCCGTACCATCAATCACGCGCGCGTCGGCGGGTGCCGCGACGTTTGCGCCGACCGCCGCGATCAGGCCGTTGCGAATAATGACTGTGCCGCGCTCAATCACCGGCCCCGAAACGGGGAAGATGCGCGCGTTGGTCAGGGCATAAGTGTTGATGGGATTGCGCTGCGGCGACTGGTGTGCGCGCGTCTCAAACCACGGCGCGAACGAAGCGGCGAGCAGCACTGAAGCGACAAGTGAGGCCAGAAGCCATGTGGCAGTATTTCGCATAAACATTCAGTCCTCGACAACAATGATTTTTCGGCATAACCGGCAACGCATATCGCTTCTCCACCCCGACGAAAGATGCGGAACCGATGCGCCTATTTTCTATGATGAGATGAAAGGAAGTTAGCGCCCCGCGCTAAGCAGACCGCCTCGGTCAAAGCAATGCTGGACTGTACTTGTGGAAGCGCGTTTGTTGTTTACGCGGCTCGCGGACAAAAGTTTCTTTGGCGCGCGAAGACTCTAACAAAATCTTACGCGCATAAAGCCGGAGGGGTGAGCGTACTTTGAAAAGTACCCCTCACCCCTCCGAACTAATCTCACACGACTCGTTTGTGCTGGTCGATAAGATCAAAGCGCGTCAGCCTAAGACGCCAAGCGCGTTTATTGTTGACTAAGCTATGGCCGTCTGATGTTGGCATTAGCATTCATGTTTCTGTTAGCCGGCATCTCGTCGTCATCTTTATCGCCCTCAGCGGCAAGCTTGAGCGAGTTCTTCACAGTCTTGACGCCATCAATACCTCTAGCAGTCTTTTCAGCGGCGGCGCGGTGCGCGGCGTTGGCAACTGTGCCGCGCAGGGTGACAACGTTGTTGTCTACATCGACGTTGATCGTCGAATCTCTAAGGTCGTCAACTAAAGCGAGCGCACCTTTGGTCTTAAAGTGAATCCACCCATCTTCCAACCCTGAGCCGACGGTGTCGCCTGCGCCTTTGACTTCGGTACGGTAATTTTTGTCGTCCCGGTCATAATCGGCGCGCGACATGTTGTAATTCCTTGCGCGACGCTCAGCGTTCGACATGTTTGTGTTACCAACAACTGCCATGTTGGCGTTGTTGTTGACGACGACCGCTGTATTGGAATTGGCCATGTTAGCGTTCGGGGTAGTGGCCGTTTCCGTACAAGCGGCAGTCAGTCCGGCGAGCGCCGTGCCCGCGATCAATGCTACGATTTTAGTCTTCTTCATATCTTCTCCTGCAATCAAAGTGGTGTCCCCTGGATTAAAAACTTACACGCAAATCCGAACACATGGGACACTGCAAACAGCGCGCCATGCTTTCATCAGTAAAACTGCGTTTAAGCAAAGGGATTTTTTTCAAGTCACGAGGATATTAACGGCTTGCCAGCAAAACACGCAAGCACAGAAGGTTGATGCCGGATGCCAAAAGTTGCAAAGCGAAAATTGAGTGCCACCATTTAGCATCTCGCATCTGACGCCTGTGCGATTACCATTTCACGCTTCCTTCTTTCGATGTGTCGATGTTCGCCATCTTTCCATCGTTGAAGAAAAAAGCCTGCATGTTATCGAACAGGAATTCGTGCGTCTCCGGGCTGGTCAGATCGAGGCCGTAATGGTTAATCAGCATGTTTTGCTTCGCGAGCCATTCCGACCAGCACTGCTGACAGGCTTCCGCCCCGATTCGCTGGCCCAGTTCCGTCGGGATCGGCGCATACCCTAACGCCGGACGCTTTTGCTTGCACCGTTCGCATTTAATATCTTCAGCCATAAAGTCTCCGGTAATGACACGCCGCAATCTGATTGCGGAATGACAAATCTTGCAGACAGTCGCTTTTTCTAATACCTACCGCTGCTCGTCGCCTGTGTAATAGCGGCGATGGTCTTGTCATCCTTCGGCGGGAGAAGCAGGCCGATGAATGACCGCGTGTTTCGGTAACTGATTCTCCCCTGCGGGTCGATGACGAACACCGCCCGCGCCGTCCGATTGGGAATAACCGAACGAACGCCATAAGCATCGGCCACGACGCCGGCCGTATCCGCAAGCAGCCGAAGTGGAAGGCGGTGATGCTCGGCGAACTTACGATGAGACTCCACCGAGTCGGTCGAGATGCCAACCACCTCTGCGCCCGTCGCTGCGTAATCCTCCCAGTGGTCGCGCACCGCGCACATCTGCCGCGTACACACCGGGGTCTCATCGCCCGGATAGAAAAGGAGCACGACGACCTTGCCGCGCCGTGCGGAGAGCTGCCACTCCTCGTCGCTGCCGTCGCGCAACGTGAAATCGGGAGCCGGGTCGCCGACCGAAATCGCTGCCTTCGCGGTCTTGCTCACAAATAATCTCCGCGCTTCACAGGAAAGTTTTTACCCGGAAGCATTGCCGAAACCTTTTTTCATTTCGTAATCTTTATATCATCGCCGCTTCTGACACTCCAACCCATATCATAACAACAACCAACAATCAGCGACTATCACGAGAGGGAAGGCAGGTATCTTTAGGTGTGACAACAAGGGCGGAACATACAAACATCTGCCCGAGAATTTGAGCAACCTACGGGTGGACCTTAATTTTGGTGAAGATGAAGAATAAACCAGCAGCAGCAGTCACGCCAACAAGACGTAGAAGACGCGGCGGCTGATAAAGTGGCAGTATGCGTCGAGTCGTGAAACGCGATTGCAGGAGTCTCGTGGCGGCTGGAAAGCGTAAGCGGCAATTCGTCTCGTTACCTTGCTGATGACTTCCCTCTCCCAAAAGAAGCACCAGCCTTCGGAGTGTTGCCGCTTACGTTATCTTTGTTGGTATGTGAATCCTACAGCGCGATGAGTAGCATCACCCGCGAGGTCTTGCGTCGGGACAAGGGGGGCGGTGCAGACAAAAGCCGGCGGCAACCATTGTCTCCCCGGAAGATTACCGCCGGCCACCTCACAGGAGGATTCACAATCAGTAAATACGTGCCCGACGGCATAACGGATTGCACGCTATTGTTAGCCAGCACACATACAGCAGCCAGCCCAAAACACAAGAGGCGCGTGGTAGGTTTCGTCACCATCATTCTCAAACCTGAGCCGCATGAACGGCAACTAGCAATCAGGGTAAGGCTATGTTTTAATCTGCTGTATCGCAAACGGTATTAATCCTCACGAACTTTTGACGGTGGCGCAGGCCGCAGAGGAACGCGGCAGGCCGAGGCAGGCAATCAACTACCTTGTATGGCAACGAAGACTTGAGACTTTCGAGATTGCAGGGCGGATGCTTTACTGCCCGTCAAGCTTTAGCTGAGTACGTGCCCGATGCTGGCGGCAGGCCGCCGAAAGCCAAACCGGAACAGTCGAACGGAAAGCGAAGGCAGAAAAGGTAAGAAACAATTATGAGACAACTCGCTAGAATTATTCTCTTCATCAGCGTCGCCGCCGCATGCCCGTCTGTCGGGCTCACGCAGGAGTCCGACCGCCCGCAACAGACCTCAGACAAGCAGGAGCAAAAGCAAGCCGAGCGAGAGCGGAAGCGTAAAGAGAAGGATGAGGCGCAGGCCCAACAGCAGCAAGCAGGAGTGCGGTGTACGAGACTGCGGCGTAAGCCGTAGCGCCGCCCTCCGCTCTTGGGAATTTCAAACCAAACGGCACACAGAAAGGCGAGAAGAGGTGAGCAATAAAGTCATGAAAGAGGCGGATGCGATAAAGCCGACCGATTTAGCGATCCGTGTGAATAACGTTCTGACAAACGACCCTTGTGCAATATGCGCCGCACCGACCGATGCAACGGGCATTGACCTATTCCTCGCGGACCGGCCCGCCCTCGTCTGTCACGCCTGCGGACTGCTACATGCACCGGCGCTGGTGCGTTTACTCGATCTGGCGAGCGCCGCCAACACCTTTGTGCGATCCGAGTATGAGATGGCCGGCGTGGTAACGGATGAGAGACCGTTCCAATAGCGCAGCCGAAAGCCAAGCCTGAGATAGACGGTGAGAAAAGAGGGAAGAAATGGAAGATAAGAACAACCAACAGCAGTCGCCCGCGATGGTGGAAGATAAAGCAACCGAGGAACTGAAAAAGCGCGCGCAGGATTTGGGCCTGATCGTCAACGCTGGTGCTGACCAGAAGCAAGGCACTATCGCCTCACAGACGAAGACCACGCGTAACCTCGACAATTCGATCAAGCGGGCCGCCGAAGACCAGATGTCGGGCAGGAAGAGAGGCAGCAGAAAATGAGCGAGCAACAAGGGCAGGGCAGAGCTTTGAACAATGAGGTTGAGGAAAACCCGGCGGAGAAACCGCACCGCCTGAAACGAACACAGGAGGACAGAGGCGCTCTACGGGCGATCACCGTCAATAAGCGCACGCACAAGATTCGATTCGAGAGCGAGACCGAATCGGAAGTGACAATCGTGATCGAGAAGCGGGAGAATCAACGCGGCTGACGAGAGTTGCGCGGTATCCTGTAAAGAGCACTTCCCGGCCATCCCCTTTGACCGCTACTTCAGCGAAGTCCGCGACGGTAGGTCATAAGAAGCATTAGCCATAGTCTTCAACTGAATGAAACAATACCATGACCTGCTTCGATCAATCTTTGCGCACGGAAAAGAACACCGCGACCGGACGGGCGTGGGCACAATCTCTCATTTCGGCTATCAAACGAGATTTGATCTGCGCGCCGGCTTCCCCCTCGTCACGACCAAGCGCGTCCCCTTCCGTTGGGTCAGTGAAGAGTTGTTCTGGTTTTTATCCGGTGATACACAGGAGGCAACCTTGCGCGCGCGGGGTGTGGACATTTGGGCGGAGTGGGCCGACGCCGAACACACCAATCGCTTCGGTCGCGCACCCGGCGACCTCGGACCCGTCTACGGCTACCTTTGGCGATCTTTCGGCGGCCACTATCCGCAACGCGACGGGTTTGACCAGATTGCGCGCCTGATTCGCGAAATTGAGGACAATCCAAACAGCCGCCGCCTGATCGTGACGGGGTGGGACCCGGCGCAGTGCGACAACGTCGATCTGCCGCCATGTCACACGCTTTTTCAATTCAAAATTGAAGAAGAGAAAGTTCTTCACTGCCAACTTTATCAGCGTTCGGCGGATGCGTTCCTCGGCGTGCCATTCAACATCAGTTCCTACGCACTGCTGACACACCTCGTCGCTCATGTGTGCGATCTTGAGGTTGGCGAATTTATCTACACGCTCGGCGACTATCACATCTACAGCAACCACCTCGAACAAGTGAGAGAACTCCTCTCCAGGGAACCGCTCGCGCTACCGCGACTCGAAATTATGGATGAAGAAAAGAATCTGCGCGGCTTAGAGGGTCTGCTCAATTTCAGGTACGAGCATTTGAACCTCGTCGGCTACAAGTCGCACAGCAAAATCGTCGCGCCCGTCGCGGTGTAATCTTCGCTCGCAACGCGAAGCAATCAACCGAAAAAGAGTATGGCAATGATCGGCATCGTCGCGGTGGACAGAAACGGCAGCATCGGGCGCGGCGGCCGCGTTCCGTGGCACTACTCGGCGGACATGAAGTTTTTCAGAGAGCAGACCACCGGGCACGCTTGCGTGATGGGCTACAGGACTTGGCTGTCGCTCAAGAAACCTTTGAAAAACCGGCTGAACATTGTGATGAGCCGTGCGGCGGAGGTCGAGCCGCAGGAGGGCGTGATTGTGCTGCGTGACAGGCTCTCAGTTTTGTCGCTGAAAGCTTACCTCGCGTGTGATCTGTTCATCATCGGCGGCGAGCAGGTTTACCGAACCTTCCTGCACGACATCGATAGATGGATGGTGACTGAGGTTCCGCTGTCGGTTGAGGACGCCGACACATTCATGCCGCAAAACTACTTGGATGGGTTTAAGTCTTGCGAGTCGCGCCCGCTTGATGAGAATCTGAAAGTGGATTTTTACGGCAGAGCGTAAGGTTTAATCCAACCCACCGTCGAGAAGTGACGTGTCTAGTGCATCGCACCTGTATCTCTGTCTTCACGATAAATCGGCACTCGCTCTGGCTGACGCCGCGCGTCGAGTAGTTCCGTTGTTCCCTCGGTGATTGAAGCTCGTGCCGCCGTCGGCGGGAGGGCAACCGGCTCGTTCGCCGTAATCGCTTGCTCGGCGGTGACATTCAACGCCACGTGTTGTTCCTTCCGCTTTGGCTTGAGGGCGCGATTCAGTCGGTTCCACGCGAACAGCGTCACCAGTAAGTTCAGAAAGCCGATGATGCCGCCGATGATTGCGAGCGTCCACGCTCCCTTCGCGCTCATCGCGCCTGTGCCCGCAATTATCAATGTGATGAGAGCGATGATGCTTGTCACCATCAGCATGATCGCGCTCGTCACAACCGATGTGTGTCCGGCGCGGGCTTCGGCGGTCATTTGCAGAACTTTTATCTCCGCGTGCTCTGAGGTCATCGGCGCACCGCACCGGCGGCAGAAGCGCGAATCGTCAGTTGACTCCGTACCACATGCCGCGCAAATTTTGTCCGCCGCCCTTACGGTCGCCAGCGCCGTGATCGCCTCCGCCTCGCGCGTCAATACTTCCTTTTCGCCGCGCGACAAATACGGGTGCTTAATGATGTAGTCGAAAGTGGCGCGGGTTGAATGTGCGCCGAGCGGTTTGAGGCGGATGATTAAGGTCATCGCGTAGTCGAGCACGTCAGCCGAGGCGTACCAAGTGCCCCAGCCCTTCGCGCCGCGCCGCCCGTGCAGCGCCGGCTCTTCTTCGACGACATCATAGCCGAGCCGTTCGAGCGCGGCTGAGAGGCGCGAGCGCACGCTCTCGATGTTGCCCGTCAGCACCCGCTTCAAATAAATTTCCGTGGTCTGCGAACCGTAACCGCCACCCATATCCGTAAATTCAGACATCGAACAGCCCTCGTGAATAAATTATGCAAACAGTATTTGGACGAGAATACGCTAAAGACAAATCTTATGTTGCTTTGGTGCTTGCGATAATTGGGTGGTCGGTTCAACAGGATTAGGAAACCATCGGCCCGAGCGTTGGATCGGAGATGTATTCGCCTAGTTCCAGCGTTTCAAGCACCGTGTCCCACGCCTGCGAGCACCACGCCGCATCCGATTCCCAGAAGTCGAACGTGATCAGACATTGCAGATTCAACCGTCGCGCCAGACACAAGCGGGATTTCGCTTCTCGATTTTCACTCGGATCGACGAACCCAACTTCCCGCCACGCGATCTGCAAATCATCGCGGCTGGTTTCGACAATCGGCCCACGGGTGTCCATGGGTCGCTCATCGCCCTGCATTGCGGTCTCGATAAGCCCGGCGAGCGCTACTCCGCTCCAGTCAATATGCGGAAGGCGGAGGTAGGACACCGCGAGTCGGCTATCGTCATCGGGAGGAGGCTTATCGTGGAATTTGATGCTGTCCTCGTCCGGGATTACCACCCACATCTCCGGATAGTCGAAGCGGACGGCACCGCGGTCGTCCACAAAAATCTTGCACCCGGCTTTAGCACGCCATTTGTGCCTTGCATGAAGTCGAAGTTCTTCTTTGTCCCAATCAGACATCGCTCGGCGGTGAGAGTATACTTTGTCACAAATTAACTTATCGCCGGTCAACACGGTTGTTAGCTGGCGCATTCGATTTCACCAGACAACTGCTCGATACATCTTGCGATTTCTTCATACTTGGCAACGCACGGATTCATCTTCAGTAACCCCCCAAGTCCAATTGTCTTTTGCGTGGGGAACTTTTCATCCAATATAGAGGCACGCAGAATGTAGAACTCCCATTGGTCTAAATTCAGTGAGTCGAGTGAATCTTTCTCTTTATGATCGAGCACGCAGAACACATAAATATCCGCTTGCCTTTTTAGCTCTGTCGCTAATCGGTTCGTGCTCGCATCCCACAGCCTTGTCGGACGAATGCCAAATGTGATCGCAGACAGCTTCTTGTGATACCAAGATTGAAGATACGCCGCAGATTTGACTTCGATTTTGATTCCATCTTTCGTTAGCAAGTCGAAGGCATCCCATGCGGCACGCACGCCATCAGCAAGGCCAAGAGCATTGGCAACAATATACTCAGCTAGAATGCCACGCGTAGTATTACTCACAAGGTCGGAAGCTGACCATTGCCAAAAGTTATGCAAGGTTAGGTCAAGCAGATTTCCGTTTCGATAGAACCTCTCATCTCCCGTTTTCCTCGCAACATTCAGTTGAGCAAAGCCTGTTTCGTTTTCCAACATCTTACTCCTCACCCAAGACGAAGACAGCTGTTATGAAAATAGAGGGAACGGACAAGCTATGCGGCTTGCGGCAGTTCCTCGACCGTGACCTTTAGCCCCAGCGTTTCCAACTTGTGGATGAGCCGCCCTC